>Ga0209212_1003608_pt1 | contig 20154 bp, 19 predicted proteins | sample RifGroC2_FD_183996 | JGI IMG/M metagenome (GOLD analysis project Ga0209212, IMG submission 183996) | Groundwater microbial communities from Rifle, Colorado, USA - Groundwater C2 (SPAdes) (version 2) | ecosystem: Environmental > Aquatic > Deep subsurface > Groundwater | place: Rifle, Colorado... | reverse complement strand
GAAGTGATCAAGAAGGGGTTCGCCACTCCGGGCCCGGTCCTGATGGAGTTCAAGATCGCCCGCGAGGAGAAGGTACTCCCCATGGTTCCGGCCGGCGCGTCGCTGACCGAGATGGTGTTGGCGTCCTGAGGCAATTGACAATTGACAATTGACGATTGACGATGAAAGGCCTGTCCACAAGGCCGTCTAGTTGTCAGAGTCACTGTCATAGTCAGCGCCACTCTTGTCAGCACCTAGCCGCCTTTCTTCAAATTCGTGATTGCGTTGTCAATTGTCCATTGTCAATTGTCAATTGTTTTTAGGAGGTTTCATGAGACATACCATAGCAGTCCTCGTTGAGAACGAATTCGGCGTGCTCTCCCGCGTGGTCGGGCTCTTTTCCGGCCGCGGTTTCAATATCGATTCGCTCACCGTGGCCCCCACCAACGACGAGAGCCTTTCCCGCATCTCGCTGGTCACCCGCGGCGACGAGCAGATCATCGAGCAGATCACCAAGCAGCTCAACAAGCTGATCGACGTGATCAAGGTGATCGATTTCGAGCCGGAGAACGCCATCGAGCGCGAGATGGTGCTGGTCAAGGTCTCCGCCGAGGAGAACAACCGCGCCGAGGTGCTGAGGATCGCGGACATCTTCCGCGCCAAGGTCATCGACGTCACCCCCAAGTCCTACACCCTCGAGGCCACCGGGGCTCCGGCCAAGGTGAGCGCCATGGTGGAGCTGCTGCGCCCGCTCGGCCTCAAGGAGCTGGTAAGCACCGGGCCGGTGGTGATCGGCCGCGGCGCCAAAGGATGGAAGGGGTAGAGCCAGCCTATTGTTTTAATTGCAGGAGAGGCCGTTTTCGAGCTATAATCGCCCGTTGGTGCGAGTACTGTCCGATTTCGGCCTCTTTGCTGTTTCGCAGGGCTTTTCCTGCCTCCGCAACCGGCCCTTTCCATCCGGCGCCTCTCCACCTGCCGAGGACGACAGGTCCCGGCTAATTCCCGTAGCACCCCTAATGAGGTAACTTGATGCGCAACACAAATGCCCCGATCGCTGTCGAGGGGTACCCGTTCATACTTGGCTTCTTCGCCGTCTCGCTTTTCCTCGCCCTGCTCGGGCATTACCTGCACTGGGCCTTCGCGCTTCCCGCCGCGCTCCTTGCCCTTTTGACCGTCTTCACCGCGTTCTTCTTCCGAAATCCGGAGCGCAAAACCCCCGAAAACGAGAACAGCGTGATCGCCCCGGCCGACGGCGTGGTGATCTTCTCCGGCAGGGTGCTTGAGCCGCATACCTCGACCGAGATGGAGAAGATCAGCATCTTCATGTCCGTTTTCAACGTGCACGTGAACCGGGCTCCCATCACCGGCAAGGTGGTGGACGCCTTCTACACCAAGGGGAAGTTCTTCGACGTGAGGGACGAGCGCGCCAGCTTCGAGAACGAGCAGCAGGGGCTGGTGATCGAACCGTCTCCGGGGCTCAGGCTCGTGGTGGTACAGGTGGCCGGCCTCATCGCCCGGCGCATCATCTGCTACGCCAAAGTGGGGGACGCGCTCACCCGCGGGCGCAGGTACGGCCTGATCAGATTCGGCTCCAGGCTGGACGTCTATCTGCCGCTCGGGACCGGCGTCAAGGTCGCCATGGGACAAAAGACGGTTGCCGGTGAAACCGTGCTGGGGATACTGCCGTGACCGAAGAGAAGAAAAAGGTGGAACGAGAAGGGATGCGCAAGGGGATCTACATCCTCCCCAACCTGTTCACTGCGGGGAGCCTGTTCGCCGGGTTCTACTGCATGGTTTCCACCGTGAGCGGCAACTACCGGATCGCGGCGCTCTGGATCCTGGCCTCGTCCGTCTTCGACGGTCTGGACGGCAAGGTGGCGCGCATGACCGGCACGGCGAGCAAATTCGGGGTCGAGTTCGACTCTCTGGCCGACGTGGTCTCCTTCGGAGCTGCGCCGGGCCTCCTGATGTACTGCTGGGCCCTCAAGCCGTTCGGCAGGCTGGGGTGGCTGGCCGGGTTCCTGTTCCTGGTCTGCGCCGCGCTCAGGCTGGCCCGCTTCAACGTCCAGGTCGATACCGTGGAAAGCAAGCGCTTCATAGGACTGCCGACGCCGGCCGCGGCCAGCATGGCTTCCGCCACCGTGCTGCTGTTCTACGAGCTCGGCTGGCCCAGCTCCTACAACAAGCTCGCCATCCTGGCCCTGATCTACTTCCTGGCCCTGCTCATGGTCTCCAACGTGCGCTATTACTCCTTCAAGGACCCGAGCCTGATCAAGAGGCAGCCCTTCGCCTTCCTGGTCCTGGCGGTGCTGCTGCTGATCGTGATTGCGGCGGAGCCGGTGATCATGCTGTTCACCATCTTCATCTGCTACATCCTCTCCGGGCCGGTCGGTTTCGTGATGACCTGGCCCAGGCGGCGCCGCTTGGAAAAGGCGCTGCACAAGGGGCATGCCGAGATGGCGGGGCGCAAACAGTAGCATCCCGGCTGTCCTAAAAAACAGCTGCTGAAGAAAAACCCTTGACAGTCATCATGGGTTTTTCTTATTATCTCCGGAATTAATAAAGGCAGTGACGAGGAGTAGTAGCCTTTCCCTTCCTCTCCAGAGAGCCGGTGCTTGGTGCAAACCGGTGTGGAAGCAGGTGAACTCGCCTCTGAGCCGTCGTGGTGAACGGACTGGCCCGATCTAACGGCCGTCCCTAGCTGCGGCCGTCGACCCACGTAAAGGGTTAAAGAGGTCCGCCTTCCAGGCGGACGAATGAGGGTGGTACCGCGGAAGCTTTTCGAGCCTTCGCCCCTTGCTGGGGCGGAGGCTTTTTTATTTTCTGCTGCGGCAAGCGGCGCAAGCCGCGGGCCGCGCTGGCTTTCGCAGGAAATTCTGATTTAATTAGCAGGTTAATGAACTCGCAGACTCATCAGGGCAAAGTTGCCATCGACAGGGGGGAGCGCAAGTGAAAAACACCACCGAACCAAGAACCATCAAGATCTTCGACACCACGCTCAGAGACGGGGAGCAGTCCCCGGGCGCCAGCATGAACATCGAGGAGAAGCTCCGCCTCGCCAAGCAGTTGCAGAAACTCAACGTGGACGTGATCGAGGCCGGCTTTCCCATCGCCTCCGAGGGAGACTTCGAGGCGGTCAAGAAGGTGGCCCAGACCATCAAGGGGCCTGAGATCGCGGGGCTGTGCCGCTCCGGCTTCAAGGACATCGATCGCGCCTGGGAGGCGCTCAAGTACGCCGAGGAGCGGGGCCGGATCCACACCTTCATCGCCACCTCCGACATACACATGAAGTACAAGCTGAAGATGACCCCCTCCGAGGTGCTGGAGGCTGCGGTGAAGGGGGTGAAGCGGGCCCGCTCCTACACCCCGAACGTCGAGTTCTCCTGCGAGGACGCGGTCCGCACCGACCTGAAGTTCCTGGGCGAGGTGGTCGGCGCCGTGATCGACGCGGGCGCCAAGGTGGTGAACATACCGGACACCGTGGGTTACACCATCCCCTTCGAGTACTTCGAGATCATCAGGTACCTGAAGGAGAACGTCAAGAACATCGAGGATGCCATCATCTCGGTGCACTGCCATAACGACCTGGGGCTGTCGGTCGCCAACTCCATCGCCGCGGTGCAGGCGGGGGCAGGGCAGGTCGAGTGCACCATCAACGGCATCGGCGAGCGGGCCGGCAACTGCTCGCTGGAAGAGTTCGTCATGGCCATCAGGACCCGCGGCGACATCCTTCCCTTCAAGACCAACGTGGTGACCGAGCAGATCACCCCGGCCAGCCGCCTGCTGACAACGGTGACCGGCATCGTGGTGCAGCAGAACAAGGCGATCGTCGGCGCCAACGCCTTCGCCCACGAGGCGGGGATCCACCAGCACGGCATGCTGATGGAGAAGTCGACCTACGAGATCATGACTCCGGAGTCGGTGGGACTCAAGGCGAGCGCGCTGGTGCTCGGCAAGCACTCGGGGCGCCACGCCTTCAAGAAGAGGCTCGAGGAGCTGGGCTACGAGCTGGACGACGAAAACCTGAACAAGGCCTTCACCAGGTTCAAGACGCTGGCCGACCTGAAGAAGGAGGTGTTCGACGAGGATCTGGACGCCATCGTGGCCGACGAGGTTCTGCGGGTGAACGAGAAGTACAAGCTGTCGCACATCACCGTAACCTGCGGCTCCTTCGCCGTGGCCACCGCCACCGTGCAGATGGAGATCGACGGCGAGCAGCACCGCACCGCCGAACTGGGCGATGGCCCGGTCGACGCCGCGCTGAAGGCCATCAAGGTCCTGGCCAAGACCGGCGCCAAGCTGGTCCAGTACAACGTCGGCTCCATCACCGGCGGCACCGATGCGCAGGGCGAGGTGACGGTGCGGGTGGAAGAGGGGGAGCGCACCGTGATCGGGCGCGGCTCCTCGACCGACATCATCGAGGCCTCCGCCAAGGCGTACATCGACGCCCTGAACCGGCTGCACTTCGCCACCGCCAGGGACATCGAGCCGCTCTAAGATATAAACTCAATTCAGTAGTCAGTAGTGTAAGGGGGCTTTCCGGCCCCCTTATTTTTTTGCCGATCAGCCCCCGACCCCGCCTGCGGTTTTTAGTCGTGAAGCAACCTGTCTGTTTCCGCTTCTGCCAGCTCTCCTCCCCCCAGAGGGGGGAGGTTGGGCTTGCGCGCCGTAGCGCTACAGCGCGCAGGCGGGAGGGGGGAGGATGTTGGCTGGCAGTGACCCGATTTCCCCCTCCCTAACCCTCCCCCTCCGGGGGAGGGGACCTGAGGCGTCGGGTCCCATGACGACAACTGCTCAGAAACAATGATCTTCAGCAACTTATCAAAACACCCCCGCCCCCTTTTTTCCTCGTTCCCAAGCTCCAGCTTGGGAACGTGGTTCTCCCACTGAAGCTCCAGCTTCATCGAGGGAAGAACGTCATTGAAGGCCTGAGGCTAGAGCCTCTGCGGCGCGGATGCGTTCCCAAGCTGGAGCTTGGGAACGAGGACCAACCCCGGGTTGGTAGCGTTTAAGCATTTTGTGCTTTGCAATACTGAACCTGCTGTGCAATCCTTTACATTATTTTCCGGAGATCAGAGCTCATGAGACTATTGCTCCTCCTCGGCATGTTCCTTACCGTATCCGGATGCAGCTGCGCCTGTGCGGCTTCGCAGTGGCAGAGCTTCGCCTACCGGCTCTCGGGCTTCGTGGCGGGCGAGGGCGACGGCGCCGTCCAGGTCAGGGACGGCTATCTCCCGGTGCCGGCCGGCGCTCCCCATCTGCGCGAGGACCGGCTGCCGGAGGGGACCGGGGCGCTCGCCCTTTTCTGCTTCCAGCAGCGCTCCGGAGGCAAGCTCAAGGGGCAGGCCGGTTTCGCGCCGATGGGTGGTGTAGCTGTAACGGTAACCGGCAACTCCCTCACTCTGGCGGCGCGCACCGACGCGAGCGGCTACCTGATACTGGCGCTGCCGCCGGGCAGCTACCAACTGCATCTCTTCGGGTTGTCAAAAACAGTCCAGGTCGAGAGCGGAACAACTGCCCTGGTTGCCACGAGAGGCGGTAAAAGGATGGTGGATTAGTGGCGAAATCTTTTCTGGCGCGCGGCGTCCTGTTCCTCTTTCTTCTGGTTCCTGCCCTCGCTTCCGGGGCTCTCCTTGACGATTACTATCTCTCCAAGTTCGGCCTTGCCAGGCAGACCCTGAAGGGGCTCAGCGCGGCGGCCGGCGAAGAGGCGCCGCTGGAGCGTTGCCGCACCCACCTGTACCGCAGCGTGAAGCGGGACTGGGCGCTGCTGGAGCCGGCGACGCAGAGCGCTCTGGCCAAGCAGGTGTGGGCCAGGCCAGAGCTAGCCGGCGCTGCGTTTCACACCTCTCCGGCCGGGCATTTCACCATTCACTACGCAACCGCCGGCCAGGATGCCCCAAATCTCACCGACGCCGATGCCGACCAGGTGCCGGATTGGGTCGAGCGGGTGGCGCAGGTCTTCGACGAGGTGCGTGCCATCGAGGTCGCCGTCGACGGTCTGGGCTACCGCCCCCCTCCGGTGCAGCGCTACGACGTGTACCTGAAGGATCTCGCCGCCTCCAGGACCTACGGGCTGACCGATGCCGACGCTCCGGCTGGTTCTGCGGTGTCGGCGCCAAGCTACATCCAGATTGACAAGGCGTTCACCGATCCCAACCTCAACCCGCTGGGGCGCTACAGCGCTGAAGAACTGCTGCAGATTACCGCTGCACACGAGTTCCATCACGCCATACAGTTCGGCTACAACTTTTACTTCGACTTCTGGTACGCCGAGGTGACGGCCACCTGGATAGAGGACGAGGTTTACGAGTTGGTGAACCAGCTTTACGACTACCTCCCCAGCTATCTCCCCAATGCTGGCAACATAACTCTCGACGCTCCCGTGGACGGCGCTTCCGAGTACGGTCGCTGGATCTTCAACCGCTACCTCGCCGAGCGCCACGGCCGGGAGCTGATCAGGGACGTATGGGTAAGGCTTGCCGCCATACCCGCTCCCGCCGACCGAAACAGCGAGATCCCGATGATTCCGGTGATCGACGCCGCCCTCAAGGCGAGGGGGAGCACGCTGGCCGGCGATTTCACCGGCTTTGCCAAGAAGATCTATCTGCGCGACTGGACCAGCCATATTGCCGACACCGGTTTGATACCGGTGGTGGTGCCGCAGGCCACCTTCAGCAGTTACCCCCTGAGCACGGCGCAGTCAAGCGGCATAAGCAGCACCGTCTCGACGCTCCCCCGCTACGCCTTCGCCTCGTACAAGTTTTTACCCGGGGCGTCGGCTCCCGCAGATCTCACCCTGACCATCCCCGGCGTCCCGTCCGGGATCGACCTGGTCGCCCTGAAAACGAGCACCACCGGCACGGTCCAAGAGTTCGCCCTGGAGCGCGCTACCGGAACCATCACCGTCCCCTCGTTCAACGCCGCGGACACCGCAGAGGTGCAACTCGTCATCAGCAACAGCGCCAGGGAGTCCGCCGTGGTGCCACCTCCGGCCCCCAGTTCCGGCGGCGGCGGGGGCGGGGGTGGCTGCTTCATCGCCACCGCAGCCTACGGCAGCTACCTGCATCCCAAGGTGGCTGAACTGCGCAGCTTCAGAGACCGCTACCTGTTGACCAACGCCCCGGGACGGCTCTTCGTGGCGCTCTACTACCGGGTAAGCCCTCCGCTGGCCCGGGTGATAGCTGAGCACGACCTGTTGCGCGCCGCCGCGCGGGGACTCCTGGTGCCGCTGGTTCTTGCCCTGGAATATCCGGTGCCGGCACTGCTGCTGATGCTATTGTCGGGGGGAGGGGTGGGGTGGCGCCTTACGCGCCGGCGTCAAGCCGCCAGGTTCGCTTAAGCGGGGGGCAACGGCTTCCTGAAGTGGAACCCGATGAAAGACACAAAAAAAGCCCCGCCGGAGTTCCGGCGGGGCTTTCTGGTGCGATCTACTGCGATGTTACCCGATTTTCTTCACGTTTGCAGCCTGGAGACCCTTGGGGCCGTTGGTGACGTCGAAGGAGACAGCTTCCCCTTCAGCCAGGGACTTGAAGCCTTCCCCGGTGATGGCGGAGAAGTGCACGAATACGTCCTCGCCGTTGTCCTGCTCGATGAAGCCGAACCCTTTTGCGTCGTTGAACCACTTAACTTTACCCTGTGCCATTGTCCTGCCTCCTTTTGTTACCTCCGGAACTCTGCCGGATCTACGTTTGATGCTGCAATTTCCGGAGAGTTCTGGCTTTGAAACGGCACAAAGGATGTGTTCTCTTTGGCTTTTCGGCGCTGTCAACTTCCGAAACTAGCTGCTGGCGTAAAAATTAACAGGGTGTAATAACCTTGTCAAGAAATTATTTTTGTTTTTTCAAAAACTTTTTTAGTGCAGCGGCACCTTCCGGGGAGCCGTTCAGCGCCCGCCTACGGCGCAGTTGCATCCGCCTGTAGTGCCGGCTGCCGGAGAGGAGAAGGGCGCTGCCAAAAGCCATCTCAGAAGGTGTTCAGCCGCCCGATGAAGGCCATGAGAAGCCCGTAATGCTGGTGGTGGAATCGGAACGCGATCCTGGGCAGGTCGAGCAGGTCGGGCTCGTCCGCCTCCTCGGGGCGCGCCTGGATGCGTGAGATGCGGCTGCCGGGCATGCGCAGTTCGGGAAACTCGTTCTCCAGCATCTCGATCTGCTCGTCGGTGATCTCCTTGTTCAGCCTGATCACCAGTTCTCGCTTCACGAAACGGATCGAGTGGTAATTGGTGTAGAACTCCTCGATCACCTGGAGCGCCTCTTCGCAACTCTTGGTGATGGTGAAGATGGAGAAGTCCTCGGCGGAGATGAAGCCCATCACCAGGAGCCTTTCCTTGACGAAGCGGAAGAAGTGTTCCCAGTAGCCTGCCTCGTCGTCCACCAAAACCAGCGGCTTGGGGGAGGTCTTGCCGGTCTGGACCAGGGTGAAGACCTCCATCGCCTCGTCCAGGGTGCCGAAGCCGCCGGGGAAGACCGCGATGGCGTCGGACTCCTTGACGAAGGCGACCTTCCTGTTGAAGAAGTACTTGTAGGTGATCAGGCGCGGGTTCTTGAGCATGACCGCGTTGGCGCTTTGCTCGAAGGGGAGTCTTATGTTGGCCGCGAAGGAGCTCTCGCTGCTGGCACCCTCGTTGCCCGCCTGCATGATGCCGCCACCGCCGCCGGTGATGATCATGTACCCCCTGTCGGCCGCCATGCGGCTGAAGCGCACGCACTTCTTGTACATCGGCTCCTCGGGGAGGGTGCGCGCCGAGCCGAAGATGGTGATCTTCTTCCTGTGCCGGTAGGGGGCGAACACCAGGGTGGTGTAACGCATTTCCTTCATGGTGTTGCTCAAGAGCTTGAGGTCCGCCAGGTAGTCGGTGTCCTGGCCTGCCTTGAGCGCCGAGATCACCATCTCGCGCACCATGTCCGGGTGGTAGATCCCCCCCGACTTCTCCAAGAGGGCATCGATCATCTCGTCTATCTCGCCGTTTGTTCTGGTAAAGCGCAGTTGCATTTGCCGGGACTCCACTGTTAGAATAGGCGCCAATTATAGCAGCGCGCGAAGACGCAGGCAAATGTTTAATATAATTGAACAATTATTAGTTTGATTTGTTGCTGGCATTTGTATTATTGTGCTCCGCTAGAGACTATATATTTCACCTCTTTAAAAGGAAGCGCTACTTATGGGTATGACCACCGCTGAGAAGATATTCGCGGCCCATCTCGTGGATGAGCCGTTTGCAGGTACCAAGGTGCTGAAGATCGACGTGGTAATGTGCCACGAGATCACCACCCCGATCGCCATCGCCGATCTCATGGCCCGCGGCAAGGACCGGGTCTTCGACACCAGCAAGATCAAGGCGGTCATCGACCACGTGACCCCGAGCAAGGACAGCAAGACCGCCACCCAGGCCAAGATGCTCAGGGACTGGGCCCGGCGCCACCAGATCAAGGACTTCTTCGACATCGGTGCCAACGGGGTGTGCCACGCCCTGTTCCCGGAGAAGGGGTTCATCCGCCCCGGCAACACCGTGATCATGGGGGATTCCCACACCTGCACCCACGGCGCTTTCGGCGCCTTCGCCGCCGGCGTCGGCACCACCGACCTGGAGGTCGGCATCCTGAAGGGGGTCTGCGCCTTCCGCGAGCCCAAGACCATCAGGGTCAACCTGAACGGCACCCTCCCCAAGGGGGTCTTCGCCAAGGACGCCATCCTGCGCGTCATCGGGCATCTCGGGGTGAACGGCGCCACCGACCGGGTCATCGAGTTCGGCGGCCCCATCGTCGCCGGCATGACCATGGAGTCCAGGATGACCCTGTGCAACATGGCCATCGAGGCGGGCGGCACCTCCGGTATCTGTATGCCGGATCAGGTCACCGTCGACTACCTCTGGCCCTTCATCTCCGATTCCTTCGCCTCCAAGGAAGCTGCGGTTGCCGCCTACAGCGTCTGGTGCTCCGATCCGGACGCCGCCTACGACAAGGTGATCGACCTCGACCTCTCCGATCTCACCCCGCTTTGCACCTTCGGCTACAAGCCGGACCAGGTGAAGAGCATCACCGAGATGGCGGGCGCCCCGATCGACCAGGTCTACCTGGGCTCCTGCACCAACGGCAGGCTGGAGGATCTCAGGATCGCGGCCCAGGTGCTCAAGGGAAACAAGATCGCCCCCAACGTGCGCGGCATCCTGTCGCCGGCCACCCCCCAGGTCTACAAGGAAGCGGTGGCGGAAGGGCTGATCGACATCTTCATGGAAGCCGGCTTCTGCGTCACCAACCCGACCTGCGGCGCCTGCCTGGGGATGAGCAACGGCGTGCTGGCCGAAGGGGAGGTCTGTGCCTCCACCACCAACCGCAACTTCATGGGACGCATGGGCAAGGGTGGCATGGTGCACCTGCTCTCGCCGGCCACCGCGGCGGCATCCGCCATCGAGGGGAAGCTGGCGGACCCGCGCAAATACCTGTAGAGACAGTGAAAAGTGAATGGGGAAAGGTGAAAAAACCAGAGTTTTTCGCCTTCACCATTCACCTTTCACCTTTCACCTTTCACGCCTTTAAGGAGACAGATATGAAGACTTTTGCCGGCCCGGCCCTCTTTCTGGACCGCAGCGACATAAACACCGACGAAATCATCCCGGCCAAATACCTGACCGAGATCACCAAGGAAGACCTGAAGCCCTACCTGCTTGAGGACCTGAAACTGCCGGGCTTCGATCCCAAGTCGGACAAGACCAAAAACGCCGGGGTGGTGGTGACCCGCGCCAACTTCGGCTGCGGCTCGTCGCGCGAGCACGCACCCTGGGTCTTCGAGGTGAACGGCATCTACGCCGTCATCGCCCAGTCATTTGCCCGCATCTTCAGGCAGAACATGTTCAACTGCGGCATGGCCGCCATCGAGCTCTCCGCCGAGCAGATCGACCAGCTCTTCAGCTTCGCCGACGCCGACGATGCGGCCATCGAGGTCGACATCGAGAAGGGGAGCCTGACCATATCGGGCGCCGGACGCAAGCAGAGCGTGCAGTTCGACATCTCCGCCTTCGACCGCGCCCTGGTACTGGCCGGCGGCTGGGTGGACTACGCGGACAGCAAGTACTAACAGCAATCTCCAAGGCAGCATCTAAACGCGAAGGGGCAGGAGACCGGGGAGGTTTTCTGCCCCTTCTGTTTAATACCGGCCTTTCTATGACTGTGCCGGATGGGAGGGGGACTGGCATAACGTTTTCTATTGACTACCCCTAATTGCTGCAGTTACTATCGGGACTTTCTCATACAGTTGAAATAAAGGGGTTCATGCCAGTTATCAGCATCTTCATAGCGGCCCTGGCCGTACTTTTCGGCTTCGCTGCGAGCTGCGGCGCCGCCGAGGCCGAAGAGGGGACCATCTTCACCCTCTGGCCCCTGATCGACTATCGGGAGAGTCCCGCCGAGGGGTTCAGCAATCTTTCCATCCTCGGGCCTCTGATCAAGTTCCAGACCAAGGGAGAGGACAGGGAGAGCGCCATCCGCCCCCTTTTCTACCAGAGCAGTCGCGCCAAAGAGCGGGCCACCTCGACCTATTTCCTCTATCCGGCCGCCTTCCACGAGAGCACCCCCGACGCCGACACCTACCAGGTTCTCCGTCTCTTCCAGGCCTCCGACTTCCGCAAGACCGAAGGAGCGGCGCAGGAGCACACCTCCATGCTCTTCCCCTTCTACATCGCGGGGCGCTCGGAAAAGCGCGGCGACTACACCTCGGTGTTCCCCTTCTACGGCGACATCTACGAGCGCTTCTGGCGCGACGAATACCACTTCGTCATGTTCCCTTTCTACGGCTCCACGGTGAACCGCGGCACCACGACCAGGCACTACCTCTGGCCCATCTTTTCCAGCACGCACGGCGAGAAGGAGAGCGGCTTCGGCATGTTCCCGCTCTACGGCCAGTCGCAGAAGGAGGGGGTGTACCAGAAGCGCTTCGTGCTCTGGCCCTTCTACACGGCGGGCACAAGCGGGCTGAACACCGACAACCCGACCGAGAAGAGCTTCCTGTTCCCGCTCTACGCCTCCACCGATTCGCCCAAAAGGACCTCGCGCAGCTACCTTTGGCCTTTTTTCGGTTATACTGTCGACCGGGAGAAAAAGCTCAAAGAGGTGGACTACTTCTGGCCCTTCATCAGCACGGTGCGCGGCGAGGAGCGCAAAGCCGACACCTTCCTGCCGCTTTACTCCCGGGAGAGCTTTCCCGGCGGCGAAAAGCGCTGGTACCTGTGGCCCATCTACAAGCACGAGGAGATCCGCTCCGACATCTTCAACATGGACCAGGACCGCGTGCTCTTCTTCCTGTACCGCAGCAGCCGCGAGCACTGGCCCAAGGACGACAAGGAGAGGCGCAGGACCGCGCTCTGGCCGCTCTTCCTGTACCAGAGCACGCCGGCCGGGGTCTCCTCGATCTCGCTCCCGGCTCCGGTGGAGTCGGTGTTCGACAAGGAAGGGATCGAGAAGAACTGGGCGCCACTTTGGCGGCTGTACCAGCGGCGCTGGGACGAGGAGGGGAATTCCGCTTCTTCCCTGTTGTGGAACCTGTTCTGGCACGAAAGGCGCGGCAGCGAGCTCGCCTACGAACTGTTCCCTCTCATCTCGTATCGGGGGAGTGAGTCCCGGCGCGAGCTCAAACTATTGAAGGGTCTGATCAGCCTGAAGAGCAGCGGAGAGGAGCAGGACCTAGGCCTCCTCTGGCTCCCTTCCGGCCTGAAGTGGGGGGCGAAGTGAAGTCAGTGTTCGAACCGTTGGGCCGGAGGATACTCTACTTTCACCAGATACTGGGTGAGATGGTGATCCTCCAGGGTAAGATCATCTACTATTTCCGGGAGGCGCCGCGCAACCTGCAGAGCATCCTGACCCAGATGGCGATCATCGGCTACGACACCCTGCCGGTCGCCTCGGTCATGGCCTTCTTCGTGGGGATGGTACTGGCGCTGCAGACCGGCGTAGAGCTGCAGAAGTACGGCGGCCAGAACATCATCGGCGCCATCGTGGGGCACTCCATGGTGCGCGAACTCGGCCCGGTCATGACCAGCTTCCTGGTGGCGGGGCGGGTCGGTTCCGCCATGGCCGCGGAACTGGGGGTCATGACGGTGTACGAGGAGATCGACGCCCTGAAGACCCTGGACATCGATCCGGTGCGTTACCTGGCCATGCCGCGCTTCATCGCCTGCATCATCTGCGTCCCGGCGCTGGTGATCTATTCCGACCTGATCGGCATCGCCGGCGGCGCGCTGATCAGCCACCTGCATCCGCAGATCTTCGTGTCCTACACGACCTACTACGACAGCCTGACCGATGCACTCAAGATAAAGGAGATCGGCACCGGTCTCACCAAGGCGGTGGTGTTCGGTTCCATCATAGCCCTCGTCGCCTGCTACGTCGGTTTTTCCACCTCGGGCGGCGCCAGGGGTATCGGCGAGTCGACCACCAGGTCCGTCGTGCTCTCCTTCATGCTGATCCTGGTGGCGGACTACATCCTGACCAGGCTTTTGCTGTAAGAGGGAGAAGGGCAGCAAGTCTATCGGGCCTTTGGCCTTGTTCTGTTTGTTTTTCCGGAGGTTGGTACTCATGGCTCTATCGGTAGAGAAAAAAGTCGGCATGTTCTTCGTGTTCGGTCTGATCATCCTGGGGGTGCTCCTGGAGGTCGGGGAGAAGTGGAATCCCTTCGAGAAGAACGTCCCCTACAAGACCTATCTGTCCAGCATCACGGGGCTCAAGGTCGGGGACCCGGTCCGTCTGGCCGGCGTCGATGTCGGCAAGATCACCGGCATCAACATCCTCTCCGACAAGATCGAGATCCTTTTCGAGGTCAAGCCCGGCACCCAGATCAAGACCGACACCGTGGCGGGGCTGCGTCTCACCAACCTCCTGGGCGGCCAGTTCCTGGGACTTTCCTTCGGCTCGCCCGCCGCTCCGCTTCTCCCCGAGGGGGGGACCGTGCAGGGGAAGGACGTGGCCAACATCGATATCATCGTCGACAACCTGAGCGACATCATCAGGGACGCCAAGACGCTCGTTAAGAACCTGGACAAGAACCAGGAGGACGTGCTGAAGAAGGTTTCGGGGATTCTGGACGAAAACCGCGGCCCGCTCAAGGGGGCCATCGCCAACATCAACAGCATCAGCGAGAAAATGGACCGCGGCGAGGGGTCGCTGGCCTTGCTGCTGAACGACCGGGCGCTCTACAACGACGCCACTAGCGCCGTGGCGAGCTTCAAGGGTGTGGCCGGCAAGATCGAGCGGGGCGAGGGGACCCTGGGCAAGCTGGTGAACGACGATCTGCTGTACCGGGACGCATCCGCGCTGGTCGCCGACCTCAGGGTCGGGACCAAGGATCTCAATGCCGGCATGCACCACGTGAACGAGATAGCCGCCAAGATCAACCGCGGCGAAGGGACCATCGGCAAGCTGGTGCATGACGAGGCGCTCTACACCGAACTGCGCGACGCCTCGAAGAGCGTCAAGGAGATAGCCCAGAAGGTAAACTCCGGACAGGGGACCATCGGCAAGCTGGTGAACGAGGACCAACTGTACCGCGACACCACGGCCACCCTCAAGAAGGCCGAGCGTGCCATGGAGGGGCTGGGGGACACCGGACCGATCTCGGTGCTCGGCTCGATCATAGGGACCCTGTTCTAGGGATCGCCATGTCGGATTTCTTCGATATAGCACTCGGGACCGTCACCATGCGCCCCTACGTGTTCGCCTTCTTCGCGAGCTACCTGGTGGCCTCTGTTCCGCATCTGGGGTGGAAGAAGACGCTCTGCTTCACCTTCGTGGGGTACCTGATCGCCTTCGCCTCAGAGTACTCCTCGATCAACAACGGCTTTCCTTACGGCTGGTATTACTACGTCGACAGCACCAGCGACCGGGAGCTGTGGGTGGCCGGAGTACCTTTTTTCGACTCACTTTCCTACGTCTTCCTCTCCTACTGCAGCTATGCCACGGCGCTCTTGGTCCTTTCCCCGGTGCGCAAGATAAAAGGGGATCTGGTCCTTCTTGAGACCGGGCGCCTGCGGCGCTCCTTTTCGGCACTGCTTCTGGGCTCGCTGTTCCAGGTATTTCTGGACATCATCATCGATCCGGTAGCGCTGCAGGGGAGCAGGTGGTTTCTGGGCCGGATCTACGGCTACCGCGAGGCGGGCCTGCACTTCGGTGTCCCGATCTCCAACTACCTGGGGTGGCTTTTGGTGAGCGCGCTTCTGATCGGCGCTCTGCAACTGATCGACCGCTTCAAGAGCGGCAGGGAGAAGCCTGCCGGCGTAGCCGCGCCCCCCTATCGCTGCCTCTACGCCCCCTTTCTCTATCTCTGTGTGATCGCCTTCAATCTCTCAGTCACCATCTACATCGGCGAAGAGCTGATGGCGCTGACCGGCATCTTCATCGTCACCCTGCCGCTGGTCATGGGCGTGGTGCTGTTGTTGAACAAGGTAAACCGCTACCACAAGGACGAACTGGCGGCTCACCTGACCGAGTTCCCCTGGTCCCCCGCGGCCCAGGCAGGATCGGGACGGTTCCGGGTATCATAAATAGCTGGAGGTAGCCATGCACGATCAGGACATCCGTTGGCAGCAGCGTTTCAAGAATTTCCAGAAGGTTCTGCTTCAGCTGGACAAAGCGGTGGAATTGAGCCAACAGCGGCCCCTTACCGAGATCGAGCAGCAAGGGTTGATAAAAGCTTTCGAGTTCACCCATGAACTGGCCTGGAACGTGATGAAAGATTATTTCGAGTATCAGGGTGATACCTCGATAATGGGTTCGCGCGATGCGACCCGGCAGGCGTTCCAGCGCAACCTTATTGCGCACGGCGAAGGGTGGATGGAGATGATCAAGAGCCGGAACATGACCTCCCACACCTACAATCAGGACATAGCCGATGATATATCCGAGAAAGTGATATCCGAATATTTCAGGCTGTTTCAGGAGTTCAACGACACTTTGCAGGAGCTTGTAGATGCAGGGTGATACCGGTTCTCTGAGGTTCGGGCTCAAGGAAAGCACCATCGAACGGATCAATGCCGTCTTTGCCGGCCACCCGCAGATAGAGCAGGTGATACTCTATGGTTCGCGCGCCAAAGGGAACTACCGCCGCGGCTCGGATCTCGATCTCACCATAAAAGGTGAGGCGGTATCGCTCTCCGAGCTGATGCAGATCGAGACCGAGTTGGACGACCTCCTGCTCCCTTACAAGATCGACCTCTCATTACTTCATAAGATAAGCGACCCCGATCTCGTCGATCACATCAACCGCGTTGGTGCGGTTTTCTATGACAAGGGAAGTGGTACAATCCCGGAAACCTGATGACAAACCACAAAAGCCGGAGGATTTTATATGAAGAAGATAGCTAGCGTACTCGCCCTGGCGGCGGTTCTTGGCGCCGCCGGCGCCGCTATGGCCGCCCAGCCCACGCTCCCCAAGGGGTACGAGAAGTGGGAAAAGAGCAAGGAGAGGATCATCACCGACAAGAAGTCGATCTTCTACGGCATACATTACATCTACGTGGACAAGAAGGCGATGAAGGGCTACAAGTCCGGCGGTCCTTACCCGGAGGGAAGCAGGTTCGTGGCGGTGAACTACACCATCAAGGACGAAGGGGGCAAGCCGGTGCGTGGTAAGAAGAGCATGATCGTCATGATGAAGAAGGACAAGACGCAGAAGGAGACCGGAGGGTGGCAGTTCGCCGGCTTCAGTCCGGACGGCAAGCTCTCCGGGCTCGATCCCGCCAAAGACTGCTTCGGCTGCCACGACAGGGATGCCAAGCAGAGCGATTACGTGATCTCCAAGTACGCCGATTTCAAATAAACCTTCCCCGCGAAGCAGCAGGGCCACTACGTGGGGGCGAATGATGATTCGCCCCTGCCTTTTCGGACCTTCCCAAGCGCCCCCCCTTCCAGGGCGCGTCACTCATCCCCACCCACCGGGTGCCGCTCCAGTTCCCTTCACCACCTGGGGCGCTGCCGCGCCGTCGCCGACCCTTGAATGTCGTGCGGACCGACCGCGCCGTTTCCCCATTTTCAGCATCTTCCGGAGAGCGATAATTGCTATAATGGACCCGGAGAACTTCGTTATTAATTATTTAACCATAGCGAGTAAAGGAGCACCGATGTCAGCCAATAACATGCCGAAGCTTGAAATGACCACGACCTCCAACGGCGTGCGGGTAGTGAGCCAGAAAGTGGCCAACATGCAGAGCGCCGCAATCGGGATCCGGATCGACAGCAGCACCAGGAACGAAGAACCGGAGACCGCGGGTGCCTCGCACTTCATAGAGCATCTCCTGTTCAAAGGGACGCAACGCCGGACCGCCGATCAGATCATGGACGACTTCAACAGTCTGGGCGCCAGGGCGAATGCCTACACCAGCCAGGAGGAGGTCTTCTACTATGCCATCTCGCTCGCCTCGGTGATCCCGCCGACCTTCGACATCCTCGCCGACATGTTCCTGAACGCATCGTTCCCGGCCAAAGAGGTGGAGAAGGAGCGAGGGGTGGTGCTGCAGGAAATCTCCATGAACCAGGACACTCCCAGCCGCTTCATCTACAACCAGTTTCACCAGGGGTTCTGGAAGGGACACCCGCTGGGCGCCCCTATCCTGGGGACTGCGGAGAGCATCACCTCCATCCCGCGCGACCGTCTCCTGGCGCACAAGCTCTCCAACTACCTGGCCAACGCCACCATCGTATCGGTGGCCGGCAATGTGGAGCATGACCGGATCGTGGACCAGGTGGACCGCCTGTTCCGGGACCTGCCGACGGGAACCCTCACGACGAAGAAGCCCGAGCAGGGATGGACACTTTCCATTGCCGAGAATGCGCACTACCACAGGCCCATGGAGCAGACCCTGTTCTACATGGGGTATCCGTTACCGCCGGCCGGCAACGAGCACCGGCACCAACTGGCCGTGTTCAACCAGGTACTGGGAAGCGGCATGAACTCCCGCCTGTTCCGCGAAGTCAGGGAGCGCCGCAGCCTGGCCTACACCGTGTATTCCATGATGTCTTCCTACACCGATTCCGCCGGTCTCATGATCTATGCCGGCACCGGCGCCGAACGAGCCCAGGAGGCGATCGACGTCTGCCACGGCGAGGTGATGAGGTTTTGCGACGAATTGGTGAGTGACGAGGTATTGGCCGCCGCCAAGGAGCAGATCCGCTGTAGCCGCCTGATGGCGATAGACGACTGCGAGACCCAGGTGCGCAGGATCTCCAACACCACCTCGCTGCTGGGGACTCCCGAGCCGATCGGGCTGTCGCTGGAGGCAATAGCCGCGGTCAGCGCCAGCGAGGTGCGCGCCATGGCGCAGACCCTGCTCTCCAATCTGGTGCCGCGCGTGGAATCGGTAGGTCCGGGCGACGGCCCGGGATTGCCGAAGTAAAGGCACCTGGCCGAAACCTCCCCTCCTTTGGCCGATAGCTCCCCTCCCTTTATGGGAGGGGTGGGGGGAGGGTGCTGGCTCCGAGCTCACCCTTTCCCCGGCCCTCCCCCATCAAGGGGGAGGGGGTGTTTGAAGGGGTGTTTAAGTTTTACGATCTTGGGCGTAAAAAAAGGGGACAGGCTACTTTTAGGTCTTTTATGGCTACTTTTAGGTCTTTTATCTTTTAAGTGTAAAAAGGGGACAGGCTACTTTACGTTAAAAAGTAGCCTGTCCCCTTTTTACCTCGTCGTTAAAAAGTAGCCTGTCCCCTTTTTACCTCGTCGATAAGTAGCCTGTCCCCTTTTTTCTGCCGTCGGCGCGTCGGCCGTTCCTATTTCCTGTCCTATTTCCTGGCGTCCGACTTGTGGAGTATCCTCGCCTCTCTCAGCTCCCTTAATCCGAGCATCTCCTTCTCGAAGCAATCCGGGCACAGCCCATGACTGAAAAGAGCTTCCGAGTGCTCGGTTATGTACTGTTCCAACTGCTGCCAGCTTTGCTCGTCATTCCTGATCTTCTTGCAAACTCCGCAAATGGGGATGACCCCTTCCAGCTTTTTCACCATGGCGAGGGCCGCCTGGAGCTGAAAGACCTTATCCTCCAGTTGCCGGGTGCGCTGCGCCACCTGGATTTCCAGGCTGGCCGCGTAGCTCTCGGCCTTCTCCTTGGCGGACTGGACTTCGCTGATCAGGCTATGGGTATAGGTGTCAAAGACAAGGGTAATGTCGAAAAAGAACTGCTTATCCAGAGCCTGGCAGGCGGCGGTCAATGCTTCGCTATCGGCAATGCGACGCTCCAGGGCCTTGCACAGTATCTCTTTCAGCGCCCTTACCGCGGAAAGGTAGAGCTTGGGCTCGATCCCGTTCCTCTTGTGCACCAGCCCGATGCGCAGGCGGTTGTTGACGTATTCCAGATCCGTGTTCCCGCTGAACAACTCTATTACATATTGTCGCTGCGCGGCATGTAGTCGCCGCAAGGTATCTGCATCTCCGATCAACAATGAGATCTCGCTGTCGGAGGTTTGTAACTGGTAAAACTCCTCTACGATTATATCTATTTCATCTTCAATGAGCTGCCTGCAACCTGAAAGTACTGCTGCTTCATCACTGCCCAGACCGACTAGTTCTTTGCGCCGCGTGATCTCGTGATCCGTTATCTGCATTTGCTCCAGTAATGTCTGATCCGTTATCTTCATAACATGGAACGATTACGACTGAAGCTTTGGGTATGGAACAGGGGCTATTATATCTAGCATGACACGATACCTTTATTAAAAAATTTTTACATTGTATTTAACCCGTCGGTTTCCTTGTCTCAAAGCATTGGCAAAGCGGAAAATTCAGTCGCGCTGCGACTTTTATCCATAGGTGGTATTTTACAGCACCTGCCACATCGGCCTCAAGACATTATTGACAGCGCTACGCTTCGTCCTTTTTCAGTGCCATGGGCTGGAACCGCCCCAGGAGGGTCCGCTCCCACCACACCCCCCGGGCTCGTTTGACCTGGCGGGTGCTGAAGTGGTAGCGGTACACGGACAGCCGGAGGTAGGCGGGCGGGGAGTCGGGGAAGGGGGTGTGCTTGAACAGGGGGAGCACTGCCGGGGAGCCCTGCAGCAGCTGCACGATCAGGCTGCCGAGCCAGGGCTCTATTTCCCCGGGGTTCAGGGCGGCGAACCACATCTGCCAGTCCAGGCGCGGGTGGTAGGGGGCGGCCTGGCGCGGCGGGCGCCGCGGGTCGCCGGGCTTCCAGCGGAACTCGTACTC
>Ga0209212_1003604_pt1 | contig 20164 bp, 14 predicted proteins | sample RifGroC2_FD_183996 | JGI IMG/M metagenome (GOLD analysis project Ga0209212, IMG submission 183996) | Groundwater microbial communities from Rifle, Colorado, USA - Groundwater C2 (SPAdes) (version 2) | ecosystem: Environmental > Aquatic > Deep subsurface > Groundwater | place: Rifle, Colorado... | reverse complement strand
AATTGGCATCTCCGCAGATGTTCAGGAAATATTTATGAATTATCCATGGCCTGGCAATGTCAGGGAACTTAAACATGCAATTGAGCATGCATTTATCCATTGCCAACAAAAGGTTATAACCGTTGACCATCTCCCGGGTAATTTGAAGGAATTTACCAATATTCAACCCTTTCCGCTCAAGTATATGAAAGCAGATGAACGGGAGGCAATCTTACGCGCACTTAAAAAGACCGCATGGCGCAGGACCAAGGCTGCTCGCTTGCTGGGGATGAGCCGAAGTACTTTCTACAGAAAAATCGAAGAATATAAAATTAATTTACAAGACATGCAAATTTAAGTAAGTGGTTAACATAGTATGTTTACAATCCATTTTTCCGTTTTCGGGTGACAATTTAGCTCTTTAAAAAAGGTAGCGCCGATCCCTTGTGGCTGGCTTGTGCGGGGGACTTCGTCGTGAGTCTTCGGCGTGAGCTCAGACGAACGCTCAGTCGAACGATAAACCGCCCGCGCTACGGATTCCGTTACAGTGGGGCAGGAGTTTCCTCCTGCCACCTCCTCGCGGGTTCAGGTTTGCAACCTGAACCCCTGATTTTGATAGTATAAAGGCGTCGTATCGGCAATAACGTGTTCAAAAAATATAAAACACGGGATTCAAATTACAAATTTGAACCCGCAGGAGACAGGTGAGGTCGGCATTTGGCTGGGGATAAACCACCCTCTTTTTAATATTCTCTGCGTCCCAGCGGTGGACTATTGCGACAAAGGGCAGCATGGCCGCCATGTATTTGAAAAGGAAAGGAGTAGCTTGTATGGTTGCATTGCGGTTGTTGGGCATAGGTAACGTGGCGGCAGGGGTTGCCTCCTGCCGCTCAAGGCTGGTTCAATCTGTAGTCCGGGTGAAGCCTGCCCTGAGTCCTATCGAAGGGCAAGGCGCACACAACAGACAACCCCCTTTATCCCCCTTTTCTAAGGGGGAATTGAACAAAATGGCTGGCAGGTTGTGCAGCGCATTCAGGATATTGAGCCTGGTTTTCTTCCTTATCATGCCGTCTGTATTTCTTGCAGATACGGCAGATGCGGCATGGGGGACGACCACGGTGGATAATACGAGCTCTGCAGATACAGGGCTGTATACCTCCATAGCAGTAGGTACATCCGGTGCGGCATATATCAGTTATCAGGATGTTACGAACACCGCCCTCATGTATGCCACGAACGTCAGCGGTGCATGGGGGACGACCACGGTGGATAATACAGGGGATACGGGGTATTATACCTCCATAGCGGTAGGCACGTCCGGTGCGGCATATATCAGTTATTATGGTAGTACGACCAGCGCCCTTATGTATGCCACGAACGTCAGCGGCACGTGGGGAACGACTACGGTGGATAATACGGGTGATACAGGGCAGTATACCTCCATAGCGGTAGGCACGTCCGGTGCGGCATATATCAGTTATTATGATGTTGGTAACACAGCCCTCATGTATGCCACAAACGTCAGCGGCACGTGGGGGACGTACACAGTGGATAATACGAGTTCTGCTGATACGGGGAAGTATAGCTCGATAGAGGTGGGCACGTCCGGCGCGGTATATATCAGTTATTTTGATGAAACGAACGACGACCTCATGTACGCCACGAACGTCAGCGGCACGTGGGGGACGACCACGGTGGACAGTACGGGTACGTCGGGGTGGTATAGCTCGATAGCGGTAGGCACGTCAGGAGCTGCGTATATTGGGTATTTCTATTGGAATTCTGGAAACCTCAAGTATGCAACCAACGTCTCAGGCGTGTGGACGACATCAGATGCGGATGCTCATGGTAACGAAGTTGGTGCGTACAGTTCCATAGCGGTAGGTACGTCAGGCGCCTCGTATATGAGTCATTATAATACAAATCTTGGAGACCTCTGGTATACCACAAATGTTTCAGGTTCGTGGGTAACTACCGCAGTCGATAGTTCGGGAAGTAGTAATACAGCCGGGCACACTTCCATAGCAGTGGGTACGTCAGGCGCCGTATATATCAGCTATTATGATGACACAAATGATGACCTCAAGTATGCCGTCAACCCCACCCATACGGCAGTCACGGGCGCGGCATCGGGGGTTAGCACAAGCGGGGCTACACTCGGCGGCACGGCAAATGCCACGGGGCTTCCCACAACGGCGTTTTTTCAATACGGCGTGACAAGCGGTTCATACACAGGCACCTCGTCCACGCAGTCGGTAAGCGGCACAAGCGATACGGCGGTAAGTATCGCGCTAAGCGGCTTGTCAGTAGGCACGACCTATTACTACCGTTTGGCGAATCAGCACTATACCAATTTTGTGTACGGAGACGAGACGTCCTTTACCACATCAAGCTCAGGAGGCGGCGGGGAACCTATTAAAGAAAAGCTTACCGTAAGCTCCACAAGCCCCTCCAGCGGCGCAACCGGCGTATCGGTGATCACGGCGGTGTCTGCCACATTTAACCTGTTAATAAATGGCTCTACTGTTACAACGGATTCTTTTACTTTGTCCAGTGAAGACGGTAGCGTGAGCGGCTCTGTGGTCACGAATGGCGCAACGATTACCTTTACGCCGTCCTTAAGCCTTTCGTACGGCACAAAATATACGGCAACGGTTACGACCAAGGTATCGGCGGCAAATTTCGCAGGCACGACATTGGAGTCTGCATATAGCTGGGACTTTACGACTGAAAGTTTAACTGCCGTTACACCAATCCCTGCGGCATCGCCGACGCCGGTTGTAACGACGACTCCCACGGCTACGCCTGCATCCCCAGCAACACCAACCCCAACGGCTGCGCCGACACCGTCACCAACGGTTACAACAGTACCCACCTTACCGCCGCCACCACCAACACCGCCGCCTCTTCCTACGCCAACGGTTTCGATAGCGCCGACTCCTGTAGGAACAGCAACACCCGCTGAATGTACGGCCGATTCAATATCGTTGTCATCGTACAATTTGAGTCTCAAGACGAAGAAAAGTAAAGAGGTAACCGTGACGGTGACAGGTAGCAATGGTTGTTTTGTGGAAGGTGATGTCGTAACAGCGAAAATAGATAAATCAGGTAAAAAGTATGTAATCATATCATCACAAAAGGTTACAACTGACGTAAACGGTCAGGCAAGATTTAAAATTAGGGCCAAGAAAAAAGGAAGTGCAACCGTGACCTTTAACTGTGAAGGGTTAAAAGAGACAGTCACGGTGAAGGTTGTAAAGTAGCAAGAGGTGGCGTGGGTTGCGTTTCGGCGCAACCCACACGACTGTTTTCATCTGCAGGAATTTCAATCTCTTTTTGTTGTGTAATAAATAACACACCCCTAGCCCCTCTCAAGAGGGGAATTTGAGAAGTCCCCTCTTGGGAGGGGACTTCGTCGTGAGCTCAGTCGAACGATTGAGGGGTGGGTAAAGAATAGTCGTTGGGTTTTTGTTTTTTAAAACCCAACCTAATTTAATGTTCAGGAATTTCAATGTTTTTGGTAGGAGCCAACTCCTGTTGGCGACCGGGCACATGTACGTCGTTGTGCATTGTCAATCGCCGTCGGGAGACGGCTCCTACCAATACGGTTTTTAAGAATATCAAGTCGTTTGATTTTGCTTTGCAAAATCAAACCTAATTTAAAAGTATGTTTCCTTTTTCAATTACTCATTAAGCCCAATGAAAGAAACTCTATTAAAGAAGCGTTTTGATAACACCATGTCATCGTTAGCTACGATTATGGACCAATATGGAGGAGAGAACCTTTCACACGCAAAACATGTTGCAATAATTGCTACCGCCCTTTCGGAGGTTGTAATGCCGGACAAAAGGGACATCGTCTTTTATTCATCTCTTCTTCATGATATCGGCGCCCTTGTCTTTGGTAAGCATATTTTGAATTTTCCATCCAAAGATAAACAAAAGGAGAATGTAAATATCTTAAACCATCCAGTTGTAAGCGCAGAAATTATTTCGAAGATATGCGCAATAAAGGATGCGAGTGATTATGTTATAAATCATCATGAGTGTTACGACGGCAGTGGATATCCTAAAAACCTAAGTGGTAATAACATTCCTTTAGGAGCCCAGTTGATTCACATCGCCGATTTAATTGACAATTATATGTATAATGAAAAAAATAATCTTAATAACCTGCACGATCAACTATCATCATGGAAAGGACATGAATTTAAACCGGATTTGCTAAATGCTGTGTTAGATTTAACTAATGGTAAACGGCAACTTTTAGGAAAAATTTACGATAAAAACAATGGTAACGAAATATTTTCAGATGTGATGAAATCAGTCAAGCCATACTGGGTAGATTCTAAATACTTCTCACAAAATTTTGTAAAAGTAATTTCATATCTTTTTGGCAGGATTACCGACACGAAATGTGGGCAGGTTACGCAGAATCATACAGGCTATGTATCTTTTCTAAGTGAAAAAATTGCAACTAATCTTGAATTGCCGGATTTGGAAATTGAAAAAATTAAGTCGGCGGCCTTTCTGCTGAATGTTTGGAAAATATTTATGATAAACGATGTGTTAAAGAAGGATTACTTTACTACTTCCGAAAAACATATACTATCTCCCTCCCTATCGCTGGCAAGAGAGTTTCTAAACAATATAGAGATATTTAATGGTATAGCAAATATCGGTATTTCTTTCTTTGAGCGGTATGACGGTAATGGATACCCGTTCGGCTTATCCGGTGAAGACATACCTATAGGCTCAAGAATTTTAAGTGTGGCTGATATCATGGTTAGCATGCTTTCAGGATTGCAATACCAGGGACCATCCTGCAAAGAGAATATAATTATTCAGTTAGAGCGATGTGCCGGCACACAGTTTGACCCTAAAGTGGTAGTTGCGGCTATGGCAATATTGGATAATAAAGAAATCATTGATGAAATCACAGGAAAAAAGGCATCAAATGATTTCAAAATAATTTTAGACGGCCTTTGTAAGTCTCATAAAGAAGAAGCAAAAAACAGTGTATCACTCGAATTGGCTAATTTGAACGTTTTTCAGAAGTCCAGACCTAAACTTGGTCGAATTTTGGTGGAATTAGGAATGATTACAGAAGAACAATTAATCACAGTTCTTGCTGAAAACGAAAAAGAAAACATTGGCCAAAGCCTCCTTAAATTGAATTTCATTTCCACACGGGATATCGCCATTGCTTTATCAATACAGTCGGGAATTGAAATGATAGAATTACATAATTATTCTATCGACCATGATGTTTTAGAACTGATTCCGGAGGCTATTGCCCGGAAATATAAGATGCTTGCCGTTTCCTATCGAAACGGCAGATTACAGGTAGCCCTGGCTAATCCTTACGATGTCGTGGCTATTGATGAAGTAGGGGAAATTACCAGGATGGAAACAATAGATGTATTAATTGCCAGTGAAGAGGAAATCGTAAAAACCTTAGATAAAATTTACGGGAAAGACGCTAAAATAGAGGTTCAGGGAATCGAACCCTCACCAGGTGAAACGGATCACGAGGGAAAAGAAACTTCAAGTATTATTGAGGCAAAGGTGAACGATATAACATCGACGGTCGAACTCGTTAACCACGTTATTCTGCAGGGTATAAAAAATGAAGCAACCGATATTCACATTGAACCGGAGGAAACCTGCATCAGAATACGGTACAGGATTGACGGCATTCTTCACGAGAACCCTTCCTCCTTAAGAAAAAATCTTCAATCGGCCGTTATAACACGCATTAAGATTATGTCAGGCTTGGACATATCCGAAAATCGCATTCCACAGGATGGCCGTGCAGAATTCAATGAAGAAAACAGAAAAATAGATATAAGGGTCTCCACCTTGCCAGGGATATTTGGAGAGAACATCGTTATGCGTATCCTGGATAACAAAAAGACGATGGTAGGTTTAGGCAAATTGGGTTTTTCCCCTCAAATGCTTGGTCTGTATGAGCAGGCGCTCGCTAAACAGAATGGGATTATATTAGTTACCGGTCCCACAGGATCGGGGAAAACAACAACCCTGTACTCTTCTATTACGTATTTAAACTCAAAAGAAGAGAATATTATAACTCTTGAAGATCCGGTAGAGTATTTGCTGCCGTCCATTCGCCAGATACAGATCAATCCAAAGTCCGGTCTTACGTTTGCCACGGGACTAAGATCTATTTTAAGGCAGGATCCGGATGTGATCTTTGTTGGAGAAATAAGAGACGTGGAAACTATGGGATTGGCAGTACAATCTGCGCTCACCGGACACCTGGTTTTAAGCACACTTCACACAAACGACGCCCCCAGCGCTATTACCCGTCTTATCGATATGGGTACCGAAAACTTTTTGTTGTCCTCAACCATGCTAGCCGTATTAAGCCAGAGATTAGTAAGAATTATTTGTACAAACTGTAAGGTTACTTATACTCCGGATGCAAAATTTCTTGATGACGTGGCATGGAAAGGGAAAAAAACAACATTTTACAAAGGGCGGGGATGCAAAAAGTGTAATAAAACCGGTTATAAGGGAAGAATTGGTATCTTTGAGCTTTTAATGGTTTCCCCCAAAGTTAAACAACTCATTATGCAAAGCGCAGATAGCGGTACAATTAAAGATTTAGCCAGAAAAGAAGGTATGGAGACGATGTTAGAAAACGGCTTGAAGAAAGTGGAACAGGGTATTACGACTATAGAAGAAATTATGCGCGTTATAAGCTAATGTGTTAATAAGAAAACAAATGGCGAATTTTACCGTTGAGGAAATAAAGGAGTATGTAATAAGCTTTTTATCCCGATACGGAGTACCCACAACCAAAATTAAATTTAACCACGAAGCCGCGGAAAATACTTCCATAATGTGGAAGGACGGGACGATGTACAATGTGCCTTGAAATAGATAAAAAGTTACGGATATTTGAAGCAGTGCTTTCAGAAATGACAGAACTTGTATTCATCGGCGATGCAAACGGAAACATTTTATATGTAAATAAGGCATTCCAGGCGATTACAGGATATAAGTCTGCAGATATCGCTGGAAAGTCATTTGCGTTTTTTCTTGACGGAGAAAATCTGAAAAGGGCGATGGATAACTACGCTATGACATTGAAGGGGAAAAACTCGGAATATGAGTTATGTTTTAACAATACCGGAATTTTATATGAATATAAAAACATTCCATTGAAGGATGAAAAAGACCATATTATTGGCGTTATTGGTATTGCCAGCGACGTTACCGAGTGGAAGCAGATAAAGAAAGAACATAGATTGCTCAACGAATTAGAGGATCAATTCTTGGGTAATCACACAAAAGAGCCGGCAAAGATAAGTGATGAACTGCAGATGCAGATTGTTCAACACAAACGGGTGGAAGAAGAAAGAAATAACAAAATTAATAGTCTACAGTCTTTGATTGATTTTTCCAACCTTATGAATAATGAAGTGCTGGAAGCGGAGATCGTTAAACATACAAGCCTGATCTTAAAAAACAAGTTTAAGTCCGATATATTGTCTGTATTGATGCTGAATAATCAGAAGAATGTGCTCAACGCATCTGCGGTAATTCCCGCGATGCCTTTAGATAAATTTGCCAGGAAGGAACTTTTTTTAAACCCGTCATTATGTAATGTAATAAAAACGGGACAAGCGTTCCTGGTAAAAGATATTGACAAAGATATTCCTTGCGATTGTTTGCTTTATAATGTCGGAATGGGTGGCTACATGTGTCTTCCTCTCATAGCAGGCGGGGAGACCATCGGGGTTGTCCAGATGATAAAGAAAGAAAACGGCTATTGGGACAACGCCGAGACTCACAGGCTTATATCTGCATACATAGGCCTGGTGGCAAACGCCATACACAGAGTAAGACTCACCAATATCACGAAACTTGCGGCTATAACAGATGCGCTTACCGGGGTGTATAACAGGGGGTATTTTGATGATATGCTGGAGAAGTTTTTGGCGTTGGCAAAGAGAAATAATGAGCCGCTCAGCGTCCTCCTTGCTGACATAGACTACTTCAAGAGTATTAACGACACCTACGGACACCTTGCAGGAGATATTCTGCTTCAAGAGGTGACAAAGAGCATTTCACACACACTCAGGAAGTCTGACACTGTATCCAGATACGGTGGGGAGGCGTTTGCCATTATACTGCCAGCAACGGACATGATGTCCGCCATAGAGAAGGCAGAAAAAATCCGCAAGTATGTGAGAACAATCGAATTTGATAAAGTAGTGACAGGGAAATCTCTTAAGTTGACCATAAGTATTGGGGTTGCAAATTTTCCGGAACACGGCGCTGAATGTGAATCTGTTATTACCGCGGCAGACAGCGCCCTTTACAAGGCGAAGAGAAGCGGCAGAAACCGGGTGGAAACACCCTAGAATGTTGGTTACGAGAAAAATGAGATATGGATTTATGAAGTATGATTTGGACGACACAATCACATGAGCAATAGACCCGAAATACCGGAAGGTATTACTCATATTGAATATTTTGATCAGCTATTAAGGGACAGGGTGAATAAATCGGCTATTCCAAGAATAGCTGGTGTGGATGTTGTTATCCAATTTGAGATAACAGATAAGGAAGACGGAGTGTGGAGTATTGTGATAGAAAAGGGCATTGTGAAGGAGGTAACGAAAGGGGTGCATAACAGCCCCACTTCTGTTTTTAGTTTGGGAAGTGAGGTGTTTTTATCAATTCTCCTGCGAAAAATTACGCTGCAACAGGCTTTTTTCAGCGGGAAGATGGACACAAAAGGAGATGTGCTATTAGCACTGAAATTGAATGCCCTGTTTGATTTATAGTATTTCTAAGTAAAAACATCTTTTTTAGGTTTATTAAAAATGGCTTTATATTCTTACAAAGCTCGTGATGGTTTTGGAAGACTGTTTAAAGGTGTCCAGTCAGCGGATGGGGAAGAGCATCTTTCCCATGCACTTAAAGAAAGAGACCTTTTTCTTATTTCCGCTTCGGAGACAAAACAAAAAAAGCAAAAAACAAGCACCGTTTCCTCTGGCGGTTCCAGGATCAAACAGCGTGATATTATTCACTTTTCATCATATTTGTCCATAATTCTTTCTGCTGGCATTCCTATAATTTCAGGTCTTCAGGATTTGGTTGTCCAGTGGAAAAGAACGAAATTTTCCGGAATAATCTCAAAAATTATCGAGGATATTACTGAAGGAAGTCTCTTGCATGAAGCCTTTTCCCGGCATACGAAAGTATTTGGGGAAACATACATTCATATGATCAAGGCCGGAGAGTCATCAGGTTCGGTGCCAAAGGTTTTGAAAGAGCTTACACGCTTTATGGAATGGCAGGAGGATCTCCTTTCCAATATTAAAAAGGCATCCATATACCCTGCTGCAGTGCTTTCTGCCCTTAGTATTCTTGTTGGACTACTGCTTACTTTTGCGTTTCCCCGTATCGCAAAAATCCTTGTTGGTATGAAGGTGCCTCTTCCGCTTTCTACCAGGATGCTTATGGGAATAAGCCACATTCTTTCCTCCTACTGGTATATTATAATATTCGTTATTTTTGGCGGCTTTATGGGGATGCTGTTAATGTCACGGATGGAAAAGGGACGCGTGCTCCTGGATCGGATAAAATTGAGGATTCCCGTAATAGGAGAGCTGATCAGGAAGGTTTCTCTTTCACGTTTTACGCGCCACTTGAGCCTTTTGATGGCATCCGGTGTTGGAATTCTAGAAGCTTTCACCATTGTGGAGAAAGTTGTAGGGAACCGCGTTATTTCCGAGGCAATCAGAAAAGCAAAAAACGACGTGGAGACTGGTTTAACTATCACCGAATCCTTACAGAAAACAGCCGTGTTTCCGCCGATGGTTATCAAGATGATATCTGTAGGAGAAACTACTGGTACATTAACAGATTCATTGGATAAAGTTTCTTCCTATTATGATCAGGAGGTTCCGGCTACCGTTAAGAAAATGTTTTCGATAATGGAGCCAGCCTTGATTGTTTTTATGGCATTTATGGTTCTTGGAATAGCGCTTTCTATTTATTTACCGATATACAAATCTATCAGTATGATAGGAAAATAAGCAATGGTCGAAAGATACCTGGGAATCGAGGTTACACCGTTACATATACGATTGATAGAAATGTCGCCAACGGCGCCGCCGAAGGTGCATAACTTTTTTTCAGCGAATCTTTTTTCTGCTCATTCAGAAAATGTCTCACAGCAGCTATCTTCGGCAATATCAAACACAAATATTAAGGCCAGAAAGGCCAGGATAGCAATGAGCGAAACGCTTACCCACCGTGTCTTTGCTTTACCGCCAATACCAGAGAAGGAACTGGATATATTGGTCGGGAAAGAGGTCAAAAATATTTTGCCGGCAACTCAGACGCAGGAAACGGTTTTTGATTGGCAGATAATCGGCGATGACGAGGGCGGGAAAAAAAGCGTTTTAACCGCTGTGGTATTATCGTCTGAGGTGAGGAAGCAGGCCGGTTTTGTTGATGCTGTTGGATTTTCCCCGGATTTAATAACGACAATTCCCTGTGCATTATATAATTCCTTAAAACTTATCGAAGGCATACATTCAAAACCATCTGTCCTTTTGCACTTCGGAGGCTTGAAGATATATGCAATATTTATGAGAAAAGGAAAGTGGGTTTTCCATCGGGAATTTGAGCAAGACCCAAATTCAAGAGGTGTGCCATGGCAAGAAATTATCAGGACTTTTCTTTACTATCAGCAACTATTTAAAGGCGAGGCAGTTGAAAAGATTATCGTAAGCGGAAGCGTAACGGCAGAGATTGAAAAGGCTTGTTCGGAAGTGTTTAAAATACAGGTAGAGCGTTTTAGTCCTGCCCTGGATTTGTCGCCGCTAAAAGGGAGGTCTGAAGAATTTCGCCAGGTCATTTCTGAATATGCCCTGTCTATTGGATTGACTTCAAACGCAACAAAGGATTGTATTAACCTGGTTTTGCCGGAGATTACAAAAAAAATAAGGGCAAAAATTATAAACAAATGCGCTGTAATGGGTCTTGCATTTATTATTGTAATTATGGGCATAAGTTATTGGAGGCTTTTGAGTGCCGTATCATGTTGTGAACGTGTCTATCTTAAAAAAAAACAGGAACTAGCCAGTTTGGAACCATATCTTGCCGCTAAAAAAAAGCAGGACATCTACAGAGAAAACCAGTCTTTGCTCTGGAATATTGATAACCATTCTGCCTGGATGGAGACTTTGCGTGAGTTGAACCGCATTATTGCGCCTGAAATGGTTTTCCAAAACTTAAGTATGAAAAGAGACGGAGAAAAGGTGGCTATTAACATCAAGGGCGGGGTATTTACTGCTGACAATACCGCTGGCCTTGAAATTATTAACCGTTTTTATTCTCAGCTAACAACTTCTCTCTTTTTTACGAAACTGGCGATAAATCCTGATAACATCATATTTACCCAGCCCAATGACGCGGAGGGAAGCAATACAGCGCATTTATCTTTTGAGATTAGCGGAGAGCTTTCACCGCTTGAAATTGAATATGAATAAGGCATTTAATCAAACAGATGATTGATAACAAATATCTGAAAATAAAAGAATTTCCTCTTTTTATTAAAATTTTAATTGTGGGTGTTCCGATTGTATTGTCGCTTTACCTTTTTTTTTATCTTCAGAAATTAAAGGTGTATAAACGTATCCAGAAAGATATAAAAACTACAGAATATGAATTAACGAAGGCACGGGAAATAACAGTAAATGTCCGTCTTCCCGAAGAAAAAGAAAAGGAAAACTGGGAAGGCATAAACATGAGAGTGGAGAAGATACCTTCGGGAATAGACGTCCTTGGCCTTATGGAAGATATATCCAGACTCGAAACGACGCATAATATATCAGACGCCGCATTATCTAAAATTAGAGTTAGTCCCGTATTTAACTCTCAGTTTCACCGGTTAAAAGTAGATGATATTTTGCTTAAAATTTCTTTTTTGTGTAAGTACCGCGATCTTGCATATTTTATAAAAGAGGTAGGCACATTACCCCATGGAGCAGTTATAGAGTCTCTCGAAATGAGGACTGCATCGCATCCACTCATTTCGGCGGAGGTTCAGATTCGCCCGGTAGGTATGGAGAAACGATGAAAAACAAGGTTTTGCTTATTTTGCTGGCGGTGCTTATGATTGGAGCAGTTATGTATAATATCAAGAAGTTATCAAAAAAAACCATAAAGAGATCCCCGTCAGTTGCCAGCGGAGCAACGGCAATCCAGGAAAACACAAAACTCACAGGAAATACAGAATTCGTAACTTTGTATCTGAAGAGAAAAGATTCAGCTAACGGGTGGGAGCGGAATCCGTTTTATCTTCCTGATGAAGAAATTTTACGACAGGCTCCAAAAAAGGAGATTTCCTTACAGCAACAGCAGCAACCGCCACCGGACTTGAAGCTAGAGTTGGTTTTAACGGCAGACAATCAAAGGGTGGCTATTCTCAGCGGTCAGTTTGTCAAGGAAGGCGACCGGATAGGCGATGAAGTCGTGGTTAAGATTGAATCGGATATGGTTATACTCAAAAAAAACGTAAGCCAACGAGTGGTTAAGTTGGATTCATTTTATAACTCCTTTCAGATCGGGAAAAGGAAGCAATAACAATTCATGAAGATAAACAGAAGACGCTTTTTCATTTTGGTAGTTGTTTTTTTTAACAGTCTTTTCGCAGGCTGTAAAATAACTGAAAATTATAAGGTGCATCCTCCAGCGCTCGTCATTAAACCACCGCCGCAAAGAGAGAAGATGGAAGAGCTGGTAGTTCCCATGATCGAAGACAGGAAGGGTACAGAAAAATTGATCACCTTCTCGTTGAGAGACGCTGATATCAGAGAAACAATGCTGTCCTTATCAAGGACCATTGGCTGTAATGTTACTTTAGACCCTGATATTACAGGCAAAGCCACAGTTGACGTGAAAGATGTGACCTTGCCGGAAGCTCTTGACACAATTCTTACTCCATTAAACCTTCAATATAGAAAGGAAAATAACGTAATAAGGATTTCCAAACTTACCCCGGAGACAAGGTTTTTTAAGGTAAATTATATTGATGTTGTAAGAACAGGTTCAAGCAACTTAACAACGTTCCTTAATGTGGCGAGCGGCGGCGGCGGAGGTGGTGCAATATCCAGTATGAGTATGTCCGATGTTTGGAAGGACCTGGAAAGCGGGATAAAAGGACTTCTTTCTGAAAAAGGAATACTCTTAATAAACAAGTCGTCAGGGATAGTCATGGTAACGGACATACCGTCCAATTTAAAAAAGGTGGCCACATACCTTGAAAAAATTGAGGGTTCCATCCAGAGGCAGGTAATGATTCAGGCAAGGATAGTCGCCGTCACCTTAACCAAAGAGTTTCAAATGGGGATTGATTGGTCTAAAATTAGTTCGATATCCGGCATCAAGGGGGAAGTATCTCAATCTTTAAGCCCAAGTACAGGACTCTTTCAGATAGGGCTTTCTGAGGGTGATTTTTCTCTCCTTTTTGACGCTATGTCTACGCAAGGAAAGGTAAACATTTTGTCGTCGCCGAGGATTTCCACCCTCAATAATCAAAAAGCGGCTATAAAAGTGGTTAAATCCGACGTCTTCTTTGAGGTGCAAAGAGAGCTTGACAAGGATGCAAGGACAACTACTACATCTACGACTTCCAAGATAGTGGATATAGGCATAATCCTGGAGGTGACTCCGCAAATTAGCGGAGACGGGCAGATAATCATGGATATTCACCCGATAATTACCGAAAAAGCTGGTGAAGCCACTTTTGAATCAGAGGATATAAACATATCTACCCCCATTATCACCGTAAGGGAGGCAAATACTGTGGTAAAGGCGCAAGACGGACAGACCATGGTTATTGCAGGACTTATTCAGGAAAAAGCCGATGTGCAAAAACGAAAAGTTCCCTTCCTCGGAGACATCCCCGGTCTCGGCGTTCTTTTTGGGCAGACAAAGAATTCATCGGAAAAAAACGAACTGGTTATCTTTCTTACGCCTACAATATTGGCGGGGAAAAACATAGATGAACTCACACAGGAAGAATTGAAAAATTTCGATCTGAAGGGCATATAAAAAAATGTATGAAGAGTTTTACAGACTCAAGGAAAAACCTTTTAGCTTAACTCCCGACCCGGAATTTCTTTACTTAAGCACGAGCCACAATGAGGCAATGGAACACCTTGCTTATGGTATAACTCAAAAGCAGGGGTTTATTCTCATTACAGGGGAAGTGGGCACGGGGAAAACTACTATTTGCAGGGCACTGTTGAACAGATTGGGTGAAAAAATATCTATAGCCCTCATCCTTAACCCTTTCTTTTCAGAAGAAGAACTTTTGAGGTATATTCTTGTTGATTTCGGAGTTACCCCTGCAGGAAAGACCAAACTGGAACTCATGGAAGAACTCAATGCGTTTCTCATACATCATTCTTCCGGTGGCGGGGTATCCGTACTTATTATTGATGAGGCACAAAACCTTTCATTCCCCATGATGGAACAAATACGCATCCTCTCGAACCTTGAGACGGAAAAGGAGAAATTGCTTCAGATTGTTCTGGTAGGTCAGGAGGAATTGCGCGAGAAGCTTAAATTGCCCGGTCTTCGCCAACTGGATCAAAGGATTGCGGTTCGATACCATCTTCAACACCTTAATGGAAAGGATATCCAGGGGTACATTTACCACAGGTTGACGATAGCGGGCTCAGGGGGGGAAATCTCTTTTACAAATGGCGCTCTGCGGGGAATTGGCAGATTTTCCCGTGGGATTCCCAGGCTTATCAATTTGCTCTGTGATCGGGCGCTGCTGAACGGATATGCGAGACAAAAATACTGTATAACTGCGCGCATGGTTTTGCAAGCCGCAAAGAGTTTGCGCGATGAGGAAAAGTCAATATCAATTTATCCTGTAGTTATGAGTAACAGATTAGCAATAGGTTTTGGCGTTGCTCTGTTCATTATGACAGGATTCTTCTCTTATGCCATTGTTCAGGGTAAATTCACCTGGCATTTTCAGCATAGGAGGATTGAAAATAACGCAGTTGGTCCGGTTACAAATCCAATACAAACAACCCGGGAAATGAATTCAGAAGCGGAAGTCTATACCATTGACAGAGACTTTCCCTATACGATTCATGTCGCATCTTTTCTTACGATGGGGGATGCCCAAAGAAAAATCCAGCAGATAAAGCGGTTCGACATGCCTGTATTCATTTCAAAATACAACTTTCAGGGAGAAAAGATTTGGTATCGTGTTTTAATGGGGAAATTTAAAACCCGGGAAGACGCTTTTGCAGTCCAGAAGAAAATAAGGCAGTACGAGGATATCCCTTACGTACATGTAATAGAAGCCATTTCTGATGTGGAAGTAGGAAAGTAATATGAGCCTGATTCTTGATGCCCTAAGAAAAATTCAAAAATTAAAGATGGAAGGAAAGCAAAGGAATCAAGCCGCCGGTTCGAGTTTCCCGTGGCTTTCTTCCCGGCGTAAGAGTTGGCGTTTCCCGGTAAAGTGGATCATCCCTATTGGCGTAACAATTCCCATTCTCTTCTTTTTCACCCTTTACAAACAGCGTATTTTTAAGCCAATGGTGGCTACCGTGCCGCCTGCAGCAACACGACAGGAATCTTTACCGGAAAATAACGTGTTGTTTAAAATACTTGATGAAAATTTTACAGGCAGTTCGCCGAAAAAGGAAGGGAATAGGGAGGAACTTCAAACTTCGGATTCAGGGAAAAACACACAGGTACTCGTTGCCGTAAAACCGCCGCCGCAAGAGGCGGAACCGGTTTCCCTTATAGAGAAGGCTCAGAAGGAAATGACTAAGGAGGAATCTCCCATTGCTGCTATTGTGCCAGAACCTCAGGTTCAATCTCTTCCTGAAAAAGAAACATCGCTAAATGAAGCGGAAACGGCTGTCGCCGTCGCCCCAACTCCGGGATCAAGCCCCGTTCCGCCTGCTGAACAGCTTAAAGACAGCCGGGTCATTATTCATTCGGTAGACAAACAGGATGCTATAGACAGTTTTAACCGTGCGCTGTTTTATTACAAAGAAAGTAACCTTCACGAGTCTATGGAGGAATACAAAAAAGTTTTAGAACTCGATCCCTCAAATGCCCATGCGCACAACAATCTTGGTATGGTTTACTACGATTTGGGAATGTTGAATGACGCAATAAATCAATATCAAAAAGCTATAGCAATAAGCCCGCGATATGATAAAGCGCATCATAATTTGGCAGTTGCTTATTATGTAAAAGGCGATTTGAGCGAAGCAGCCTTTGATTTTACGATGGCTATTGAATATAACCCTAAAAATCCTGAAAGTTACAACAATCTTGCGCTGGTTTTGCGGAAGCAAAACAGACTTGCAGAGGCACGGTGTATTTTGAAGAAGGGGCTTTCTGAGGCGTCTACCCGCTATCCGCCTTTTCACTATAATTTGGCGCTAACATTGGAAGACGAGGGGAATGAGAAGGAAGCTGCTTTTCATTATAGAAAATTTATAGAATTATCTTCTGATGACCAGAGTGGCCTGGTAGAAAAAGTAAAGAGACATCTGTCTTTAATATCGTCCTATGAACATCCATGACTTTCGGTCACAAAGGGGGATGAAATCTCCCCTTTGGCTGTCATTCCGAGCGGAGCGAGGAATCTTAAGATTCCTCAATACATTCGGAACAAGGATTTAAAAATGAAAAAACCCAAATTCACAAAAATGCAAATTAGACTGTCCCTGGGCATTCCAGCCATAATTGTTTTTTCTACGCTCAGTTCCGGTATTTTGACCCTGTCTTTATGCAAGCTGGTTCATGACCAAAAACTATCTAATCTCCACATCGGGATTGCAGTTATGGCAGTTACGATGATTTTTTTTATCATTGGAATTTTATTGGCGCGGGGAATAACGAATCCCTTACAGAAGATAATGAAGAAAGCGGAAAATGTTCTCCCTGAAGGCCGTATCCCTCACACATCCGACGAAATGGGCAATTTAACCAGTATCTTCGATGAAATGTATCTTTCGCTTAACAAGTTTATTACCGATCGCCAGATTCTCGAAGGTATACCTGAAGCGCTCATAGTTTTAAATAAGCACGGCACAATAATCAGAAGCAATCAAATAGCAGAGAAGTTTTTTGGTGAAAGCCTGAATGGCCATTCCTATCTGGACGTCATACCGGATTGCTCACAAAATGTGGAACTTGCGAAAATAATAAACAAGGCTCTGAAAGGAGAAAAATCAGTACAGTCCCAGATATTAACGTTTAAGAATAGGAAACAGGAAACGTACGACGGTGTCGTATCTGTTTTTTATACAAAGGAGGATGCCGGATATGGGATTGTAATTTACATTAAGGATTTGGGAGAATTAAACCGCATTCGTGAACAAATCAAGCGTACTGAAAATCTGGCTGAAATCGGAACAATGACTTCTATCCTCTCTCATGAAATCAGAAACCCCCTCGGCGCTATTCGGGGATTGGTGGAAATTATAGACCAGAGCATTTCGCCCGAAGACCAGAGGAAAGAATATTTAAAAAGGATTATTGATGAAATAGACCGGATAACCAAGCTTTCAGGAGATATTTTGAGTTTCCTGCGTATAAACAGATTACAGTTAGAACCAGGCGTTAGCGTAAACGAACTCTTAAGCCGCACCGTATCCACGATAAAATATGAGTTTCTGGATAAACACATTGTTATTGAAGAAACATATAATGATGCCCTTCCGCCCATAGATGCAGATCCGAACAAGCTCATTGAGGCTTTCACCAATGTACTGGTTAATTCATTTCATGCCACTCCCGCGAACGGGAAAATTACCATTGCCACAGATTGTGCGGATTCTTTTGTATCGGTGCGTTTGCAGAATACAGGCTCTTACATCCCGCAGGAAAAGAGAGAAGACATCTTCTCTCTTTCGTATACGACAAAATCAAAGGGAACTGGAATGGGTCTGTTCCTGGTAAAAAAAATTGTTTCCTCTCATGAAGGAACCATTGAGGTAGAAAGCAGTCAATCCGAAGGGACGGTATTTATCCTGAAATTCCCTCTATCTGCAAAGGAGGCTTATGCCTGACAGAATACTGGTAGTGGAAGACGAAAAAAACATGCAGTTTTTTATCGTCGAGGCGATGAAGAACTGCAAGCACGTGGTGGAAGGGACTGCTTCTGCGGAGGAAGCGCTTCGCAAGATTGAATGTTTCATCCCCGATGTTATTATCACCGATATCAACCTGCCCGGCATTTCCGGTTTTGAATTTATAAATCAGGTAAAAAAAATCCATCCGTATATTCCCATCATTGTTATAACCGCTTTAAGTTCCAGAGAATATGCCCTGGAGGCGATACAAAAGGGCGCTTACGATTTTTTTACAAAGCCTTGCAAACTGGCCGAAGTGGAAGTGGTCGTAAAACGGGCTTTAGAAAAAAGCAAACTTCAGCAAAAACTGAGTGAAATGCAGGAACGGCTGGATGAAAAATACCGGTTAAGCAACATCGTTGGACAGAGCGGCAAAATGAGGGAAATCTCGTATCTTATAGAAAAAGTTGCGCCAACCGATGCGACCGTGTTAATTATCGGAGAAAGCGGCACCGGGAAAGAGATGGTAAGCGAGGCAGTATTTAACAACAGTCTCAGAAAAGAGCAGCCATTCATCAAACTCAACTGCGCCGCTATCCCTGCCGGCCTTTTGGAAAGCGAACTGTTCGGGCACGAGAAGGGCGCATTCACAGGGGCAATAAATAAAAAAGTCGGGAAGTTCGAACTGGCGCATCAGGGGACGATCTTTCTTGACGAGATCGGCGATATGCCTTTAGAGGCGCAGGCAAAGGTGCTGAGGGTTATCCAGGAAAAAATCTTTGAGCGGGTCGGCGGTTCGCAGCCGACCCCCGTTGACGTCAGGATTATTGCGGCAACCAACAAGGTGCTGGCGCAGGAGGTCAAGAAAGGATCATTCAGGGAAGACCTCTTTTACCGGTTGAACGTCTTTCCCATCGTTATCCCCCCGCTGCGGGAAAGAGCGGAAGATATTCCCATACTTGCCGAGCACTTTATAAACAAGATTACAAAGAAAAACGGCTTTTCGCGGGTGAAAGGCATTACGGAGGAGGCGTTGAGTTATTTGAAAAAATACAACTGGCCTGGTAACGTGAGGGAATTGGAGAACACCATCGAGAGGGCTATCATACTGTCGAATGAAGAATATCTCACCCCGTCCTGCTTCCCCTCCTATGTGCAAACTATTCAACTGCCATTGCAGACGGCTCCCCTGGATAAACTTGTTGAGGATGTAGAAAAGGATTTTATTGTGGATGCCCTCCAGAAGTCGGGCTGGGTGCAGGCAAAGGCGGCAAAATTACTGGGGATAACAGAGAGGAGCCTCTGGCACCGCGTGAAAAAATACCAGATAAAGATACCCGAAAATCTCACGGAAAACAGGGATATGCCGGCATTATAAATAAATTAGGCCTTCGGCGACTTCTATAACATCGTAGTGGCAAGGCGCGCCTTGCCACTACATGGTCGGTTTGAAATCCCTTATCATGAACTCAGAAACGCACGCATGATATTTCAAAATTACCGGAATCAAGATGTATCGTGATATTATTTTGGAAACATTGTCGAAAAGGAGGATGCAGGTATGACGATTACCAGGATTATTGGCCTTATAGTGTTACTTATTATTATTGCCGTTTTTGGCACGTTGAGTTATCTCAAACGTAAAGAAAAAAATGTAAAAGAAATGAAACAATAACCGGCATAAAAAAGAATTGCTGAAAGGTGGTAAATGAAAAAATTTACATTATCGCTTAAAGAGAAGGCATTCATAGTGATTGTCGCTACACTCATTCCAATCCTTGTTACGTTCGTCCTGATTTACTCCAAAAACAGGGTATATTTGAAGAACCGCGTCCTCGATACCTTGACGGTTATTGCCGAGGCTTATGAGGGGCAGGTCTATCAATTCATGGAAAAGACAAAAATACGCGCCCAGGATTTCGCCAGCGACGGTTTTATCAGAACCCATCTGCAAAAGGCAATTTATGGCAATACGTCTGCAATTAATAAACTTAATAAACACCTCGTTAAGAACAAGCTTTCCCTCGACAAGACAATCAATACCATCAATATCCTCTCTCTGGAAGGACGGG
>Ga0209212_1003601_pt1 | contig 20198 bp, 13 predicted proteins | sample RifGroC2_FD_183996 | JGI IMG/M metagenome (GOLD analysis project Ga0209212, IMG submission 183996) | Groundwater microbial communities from Rifle, Colorado, USA - Groundwater C2 (SPAdes) (version 2) | ecosystem: Environmental > Aquatic > Deep subsurface > Groundwater | place: Rifle, Colorado... | reverse complement strand
GTGAAGGATCCCGCCTGCACCGTAAAGTTCCCCGCATCATAGTTCGCTGTCCGGTATTTCTCTGCGCTTCCCGCTTCCTTGTATCCCAGCGCTTCGACCCTGACCGAGGCCGTACCGGTCACGTCAACGCCAAGTTTTTTTGCCGCCGCATAGGACAGGTCAATGACCCGGCCCCTGACGAAGGGACCGCGGTCGTTGATCCGGACGATGATCTCTTTGCCGTTCTGAATGTTCCGTACACGCACATGCACGTTCATCGGCAGTGTCTTGTGGGCAGCTGTCATGGCGTGCATATCGTACCGCTCGCCGTTGCTCGTTTTTTTCCCGTGAAAATCCGTGCCGTACCAGCTCGCAATGCCTGCTTCGTGAAAGCCGTCATGGGACCGGAGCGGCGTATAGGATTGTCCCATGACGGTGTAGGGTTTCTGCGTGCCCTTCGGCTGCGGCGCTGCTGATTTGTTCGAGTAACCGGGCCGCTGTCCGCCGGCGCAGGATGCGAGCAGAATTGCTGCAAACGACAAGAGAACCAAGCGCGATCCCATAATACGTGATAACCTCCTCGTTTCGGTTATCGCCACGCAGGACAATGGGCGCCCTGCTTCGCGCGGCGACGCCACATTATACACGGAACAACAAGGGGGAGGAAGGAAAAAGGGCGAGACGGTTTTTCAGTCAGTTATCAGCAGCGAGACTGCTTCGCTTTGCTCGCAAAGACACGTTTCCAGGCTTTGTACGAGTGCAGTAATCTTCAGGCACCTGATCAAGCGAATCCCCTCAGGCAGGCCCCAGATAGGCCGCGAAGGAATCCCTGACCTGCTCCAGCGTCTCCTCGGCCGCAAGCGGCAGCATGGCGGCAAAGCAGTCAAGGATGACCAGTGCGTTCACATTGGCGTCCTTTTCCGCTGCTGCCCGGAGCCTTTTGGCAAAATCTCGGTTCACCAGGTTCACCTGCCCATAGATCTTCTTGAGGCCCTCGATCCCCAGTTCCGCCGGCATTCCCGACTGCTGCCTGAAATACTGTGCCACAAGATACATGGAGACCATGCGGAAGATCGTCTCCGTGAGCGAGGCGAACGGCAGATGGAACCGCACCATGGGCTTGAGCGGCTCCATCACGGGGCAGCCGCTGGTGGTCATGATGATGCCGAGCAGAGGGCTCAGACCCTGCTGCATTGTCGTTTCTTTTGCGTAGGCCCGTTCTTCAACAGCGACCTGGACCGCGACCCGCTCATGGGAGATGAAGTCCTTGAATTGCTGGACAATGCCTGACAGGTTCAGGGCCACAGGACAATAGGTGTGGCGCTGCTCGTCCAGCGGACAGTTGGAGCACTTGTTTATGGAAAGCAGCGTCCAGAGCGGCGGTTCAACCTTTGCCTGGGGGATGAAGGCAAGGGTCGTTGCATCGAGCGCAAGCGGGAAGGACCTGCTGGTCCCGTCGCCAAAGGTATAGGTGTACTTGATGCGTATCGTCTCTGCCATCACATCCTCCGGAAAGCCTTTCGCTATTGTATCATATCTGAAGCGCAGCCATGGCAGCGAAGTTGAGCGCGTCGGGCGTTCAGCAGTGCAGGAGTCTCAGATACTCCTTATCCCGGATACCGTAGGCTCGACCCCAATAGTCCCCAAAACACCTTACAGGGCCTCTGTCTAACTCAAGCGGCTTGAAAGACCATTTCCGACTGAGGTTTTACAAAACGTGGATTCAAAAGTCCACGGCAGGCCTTCGCCGAGTTCAAACTGAAGGCAGCTGCGTACATTTTATCTTGTATCCAGGGTACCGGGTGCGCTACAATAATCAATGAACGCGCGTGAAATATTAGCATCATGGGCATGACCGCAGAGGTGATTTTTTCTCGGTACTATACTCTTGTCTTGTTCAATTGTTCAATCCCGGCTCTTCAAAGGAGACCAGCATGATAACGGCGAACGACAGCGTGAGCACAGAAAGACACACGACCCTTCCGTATGTAAAGTGGGCCTCTTGGTTGACCCTGTCGGTGCTGTTTCTATCCGCCGCCGGCGCCAGTGCAAGCACTTTGATAATTGCTCGCCCGCAATCCGGTCCTCAAGATACAACGCCCGGGATAATCGCTACGGGCGCCGCGTATAGAGTAGTAGTCTATAGATCACGCATGGGAGTAAGTGTGGGACTTGCCAGTGGGAAGGTCAACCTGCCCATTATCAGCATTAACACGATCAAAGAGCATAATGTAAAGATTATCGATGCGAAGGTCGACGACCCATCCATTGTTGAGATCATCGGACGGGATGGAGGGGTCGTTACGCTCCGGGGGAAAGTGCCCGGTGAAACCACGCTGCGGGTGAAAGCGCGAGGGAAATTGGGCACTACTCAAACGGCGAGCGCTACTGTCGGCAGTGCCGCCCCGAACTCGGTGCGACTGGAACCGATGTGCGACGACTACAGGGCGCAGGCTCGAACGCCGCTGCTGGTCGCCACCAACCGGGAACTGGATATCATCGAGAGACTGTATTCCGATAAGACCCCCCTCCTGGCCGATAGTTTTCCCGAGGTGGCCTTTGGCGCCCTCATCCCCGTCCCGCGCAAGAGCGGCGGGGAAACGTGGAAAAGCGAATTCCTTGGCGCTTATGGCCTGAATGTAAAAACGCCGGCGACAACGACAACGACTTCCCTGAAGGTCCCTGCTTACGGTTACGAGCTTCCCGTCCAGGTGTATGAGCCGTCGGCTGTCAGTGAAATCCGACTCCTCACTCCAGAAAAAATGTGCCAGAACTGCGCACCTGCCGAAGCCCAGGTTGAAATCCTTGTTGGAGGCGAGATTCCTTGTCTCAGGCCTCTCATCCCCCTTGATGTCACGATCGGGCCGGCCTCAATATGCCGCCTGCAGATGAGCATCCTCAGCAAGGGGAAGACGGACTCCGGCAACGACATCTACGAACTGCCCTTTCCCCAGTCCTTTAAGATTGTCGGGTCTAACATCGGAACCTGTTCAGTTACTGTTGAGACCAGGGGAACAGGAAAGTCGGCGCGTAAGCAGATCCAGGTTCAACGTAAACTCCCCTGAACGCGGATATCTTAGGAGATTGATAGCAACAAAAATGCGCTACCTCGTCTAACCGTATTTTTTCGGGAAGCCTCAAGAGCCTACAGGAGCCTTCAAATGGGTGACCCTATGGATTCCTTGACCCTATGGGTTCCTGGTGTACTCTCCTTTGCAAACGTGGCAACAGCTACAGCCGTCCGTTCGGCTTGCCGGTGATCCGGTATTCTCGTTGAAGGTAAGACTGGGTAAAATCTACTTTCTCTGCTCTCTCGGCCGTCGGGGTGATTGAAGCGATGGCGATATCTTGTCGAGTTCACGCATCTGCTTCAAGATTTCTTTCGCTTTCGGCTGCCGGGAGGCTGCGACCACGTCGCGCACGCGCTCGAGCACGTTATCCCAGTTCCGGTTCGCTCCTCCTGCGCCTTCCGTATCGCCGGGAAAGCGCGTCCGCATGATCCTGTAATACCCAAGCGCTTCTTCAAGCCGGTCCAGGTGCGCAAGGCAGAACGTTGCCCAGCCATAATAGTAATCGATGTAGCAGGCCTTTGGAGAATTGTCGATCTTCTGCTGGAAGAGAACCAGGGCCTCCTGGTATTTTCCGGAGTCCTTCAAGGCGTAGGCTTTCTGAAAGCGCGGGTCTTGTCCGGGCTGATCGCTCAGATCATCGCATGACGCGGCGCCTGTATTGTTCTCATCATCCGCAGGCTCTTCATCTGATTCATCGTAGCACTCCGTGGCCCCGGTGTAAAGAAAGCTGTCCCGGTAAGAAGCGCGCCAGTTATTTCCGTCGCGGTAGAGTACATAGCCCGCGCGGAAGACGTACAACTTCGTCTCGCCCACGGCGTAGGAAGCGATGATATCCTGCCGGTCGTAGTTGAATTGTGTATATCCATCAGCCCCCGTCCAGGAGCCGTCGAAAATCGAGAACACAAGTCGTGGTCCGTCAAACACCAGGGTGTATGCCGAAATGGCCGACCCTTCGGCAGAAAACGGATGCCGGCAATAATAGAAATCAAGCGCATCCAGGCCTGTGTGCATGCAATCGTCTGCCGCGATACCATTTTTTTCGAAACGAGGAGGGGCAGTATCTACTTCCATGATCGCGCGGTTGTTCTGCATCCTCCACCGGAACATGCGCGGCGCGGAAATCTCGGGGCATTGGATGGCATCGGGCGAAAATGCTTTTTCCTGCGAATGCGCTACGAGCTCGGGTTTGATGGGCAGTGGGGCCTGCGGGGGCGGAGCGTGCAGGTCGCGACGAGCGCCGGGGATAAAGATGACCGGATTCTGAACGGCGCTGCACGCAGGCGAGTCCCAGGCATACCGGGCCACCCAGAGAGATACCTCGTCGCATCCATCGATCGCTTTTTCCCGGGCAAAAGAGGGTGAACGAAGGAAGCAGCTTTTGCCTCGATCATCAGCAACCGTTAAGAACTGCAGGGATGCTTTTTCCTGACGGGAAAGCGAAACTTTGGAACCAGCTTTTTTGACGCGAACTGTGATCCGCTTGTTCTCCTGATCAAACGATCCTTGATACGGAAACGCCGCTTTTGCCGCCAATGCGGAAGCACTTTGTTGCCTTGGGGAGCAGAGATCGTTCCCTCCCGCAGGAGTAGTTTTCTCCACAAGTGGATATGCATCCATAATCTCACGGGCACAGCCTTTGCCAAGATGGGCCGGAGGATAATTCTGTCTGCTTATTTCCTTGACCATCTCTGTTTGCCCTGTTCGAACGTCTATAACACTGCATTGGAGCGCAAGCTGATTTCCCTGCTTTTCATAAAGAATCGTATGAATGAATTTTTCTACATTCAAAATCTTGCCCAGCATTGATATTGTATGCTGGTCGGTACCCGTGAGTTGAAAAGCCTGTCCTTTAAACAGAGAATTCACACGCTGCCGATCGAGCAATCGATATCGATTCGATTCGAGCAGGACCTGATTCAGCCCAACCTGTACTTCTTCCATCACTTCCGGTGTAACATTTCCTTTTTTTTCCGTGGGAAGCACGGCAAATGAGGTTTGACAATAAACTTCAGATGACAATAGAAGTAGAAAAGATACACTAAATAGAGTCATGAATAATTTCAACACAAGGTCCTCCCGAAGGTCCAACCCTTACCGGATCGGACCAAGCTATGTTAATGGGAACCTCCAGAATCAAGTCTTTCTCCCTGCTTTTTTCATGCTCCCGAAGCCACCTGCTGATCGTCGAGTAGTGCACGCCCACGTGGCGGGCGATCTCGCTTCGCCGATACCCAAGCCGGTCAAGAAATCCTTCCTCTCCCAACAGCCTGAGGGTAGAATATACCGACTCAGGCCACTTACACAAACATATTTTTACAGGCTCGGTACTGGCTGCGCTCGTTCGGGGCCGCATCTGCGCCTCCCGGGGTCCGTGATATCGCTTAGTATGGAAGAAGACGGCCAGTCTGTCAAGGCGTAGTACTGTGCGGCGCGTTTTTTCGCTTGCATTTACCAGGAGAATTCATTACTCTTGCACTGCTTTTTCTGGATTCGCAATTCGATCGCCAGGAGGTTCAGCATGACTATAAAATCAAAGATCCGCACGGTGCCTGATTATCCGAAGAAAGGCATCATGTTCCGCGACATCACCACGCTGATCAAGGATCCCGTGGGTTTCAAGCTCGTGATCGACAGCCTGACACAGCGCTATGCCAAAGGCGACGTAGCATTCGACGTGATCGTGGGCATCGAGTCCCGTGGCTTCATCATCGGCGGCGCCCTGGCCTATACGCTCGGCAAGGGGTTCGTGCCGGTGCGGAAGAAGGGCAAGCTGCCGGCCGAGACGATCAGCCACGAGTACGCCCTGGAATACGGCACGGACACGGTGGAGATGCACCGCGACGCGCTCGAGAAGGGCGACCGGGTCCTGCTCATCGACGATCTGCTGGCAACAGGAGGAACAGCCCTGGCCGCGGCAACGCTGGTGGAAAAGCTCGGCGGCGTGATCGCCGAGATGGCCTTTATCGTCGATCTCCCGGACGTGGGAGGCAAAAAGCGGCTTGTTGAGAAGGGGTATGTGGTCCATGCTCTCGCGGAATTCGAGGGCGAGTAAGAGTATCTCTGGATTATAAATAAGGGCTATTTGGACGCAGAAAAAACGGATAAGCACTGATCCTGAAAGAAGCATTTGGACGCGGATAGAATCAGGAACACCGGATAAAGGCGGTAAAAAAAGCCAACCTTCTATCCGTTACAACATTACCCTGGCGGCAAATTATCTTTCGACAAGAAGATCCGCTTTTATCCCCGCTCATCTGCGTCCAAAGCCGTTCTTAGGTTTATTCGCTTTCTAACGGCGTTTCCACTGCGTCCTGAAGTCAACTACCGCCGGCAGACCCCAATTTATCTGTTGAACTCAATTCTGAATGGAGTTAGACTGAACGACTGCGGCTCCCTGCAGTCTCCCGCCGGAAGCGGGACGGTACGGGGTCAACGCGCTTTTCAGAATTTAAAACCAGGGGAGGACAGAGGCATGAAACAAGCGAAGAAGGGCGACAGCGTGGTGGTGCACTATACGGGAAAACTGGCGGACGGGACGGTCTTCGATTCGTCGCGGGACCGCCAGCCGATACAGTTCAAGGTCGGCGACGGGCAGGTCATTCCCGGCGTTGAGAACGCCGTTGTCGGCATGAACGTGGGCGATTCAAAAACAGCGAAGATACCATCGGAAGAGGCTTACGGCCCGCGCCGCGACGATATGGTCGTCACGCTCGATAGGAGCCAGCTTCCCGCAGATCTCGACCCCAAGGTCGGACAGCGGCTGGAGCTCACCCAGGAGAACGATCAGACGGTCCTCGCAACGATCACCGATCTTTCCGAAAAGAACATCACCCTCGACGGGAACCATCCCCTCGCAGGAAAAGAGCTGACCTTTGAACTCGAGCTGGTTCAGGTCGCCTAGACAGGCGCAGGCTGCGGCGGCACCGGCACCTTCATGAAACTTCACTTTACACGAACCAACGGCCCCGTTGACGAGGCCATTGACCGGCTGATGGAACAGGCCGGCGGGATCCGCAGGCCCGAGATCGTACGCGAAATGCTCCTGGCCGCTCTCAAGGCCGGCCAGGAGGACGACGAGCGGGCAGACCTTCGGCTCATGAACACAACGCTGAAGGAAATGCGGTTCACTGCCAAGGTCTTCGGCCCCTACCGCAGGTTGCGCAAGGTCACGGTCTTCGGCTCGGCGCGAACGAAGCCCGATGAGCCGGTGTACGCCACGGCCCGCGAGTTCGGCAGGCAGCTCGCGGAGCAGGGCTACATGGTCATTACCGGCGCCGGCGGAGGCATCATGCAAGCCGTGAACGAGGGTGCGGGACCGGACCACTCCTTCGGCGTTAACATCCGGCTGCCCTTCGAACAAAAGCCGAACCCTGTGCTGGAAGGCAATCCCCGCCTCATCTCCTACAAATATTTTTTCAACCGCAAGGTGGCATTTATAAAAGAAGCCCATGCCGTGGCGCTCTTTCCCGGCGGCTTCGGAACGCTCGACGAGGCCATGGAGACGCTGACCCTCATCCAGACGGGAAAGCGTGATCCCCTGCCGCTCGTCCTTGTCGACGAGCCGGGCGGGACCTACTGGACGCAGTGGATACGGTTCTTTCGGGAGGTGCTGCTGCTGCGCGGCTATATCGGCGAGACGGACTTCACGCTCTTTGAACGGGTCGATTCCGTTGGCGACGCGCTGGAGCGCATCGGCAGGTTCTACCGCCGGTACCACAGCCTGCGATACGTGAACGGTCAGTTGGTCATCCGCCTGCTATCGCCGCTGAGCGATGAACAGGTCGGCGCACTGCGCCAGAGGTTCCGCGATATGCTGTTGCCCGGAGGCGCCATCCAACCCGGCGCCGCCTTTCCCCAGGAGGCGGACCAGCCGGAATTGGCGGAGCTCCCGCGGCTCATCGTGGATTTCAACCGGCAGAACTTCGGCAGGCTGCGGGCCTTCATCGACGCGCTGAACGAGGGTTGACCCGAGAAACGGCAGCTGGACACGGATCTGCACGGATTGACACGGATAGATCAACAGGAGACATCAAGAAATAACGTTCGCCCTTGAAAAACCCCGTCAAAATGCCCTATTCAGGTTGATCTCGCGGCACATCCCGCAGCTACTTCCCCATCTCCTTCAGCGCCTCTTCCGCCTCTTTCAGATGTTTTCCAAAGCCGGTCCAGTCTTCCTTCCTGAGCGCTTCCCGCGCCTTTCGCAGCAGATCCAGGGCCTTTGATCCCAGTTCCTTTGCCGAAAGTCTCTTGATGACCTTCTCAGCTTCTTCGACGAACTGCGCGCGCGGCAGGGTGCCCGAGAAGAGACGTTGGATGGCTTCTTCGAGCGTCTCTTCCATCACCACGTCATTGCCGTGGGCGATGATCACGCGCCGCAGTTCCGGCAGGCCTACCCGGTCCGTTGCCACAAGGAACAGCGGCTGCACGTAGATGAGCGAGTTCTCGATGGGGATGATGAGAAGGCTCCCTCGGATCACCTCGGAGCCCCGCTGTCCCCAGAGCGTGAGCTGTTGGGAAATGTAGGCGTCCTGGTCGATGCGCGCATCCACCTGGCGGGGACCGAAGATCAGCCGGTCCCGGGGGAAGGTATAGACGATGACCTTGCCGTAGTTCTCGCCGTCGCAGCGTGCGGCCATCCAGGCGGCGAGGTTGTCGCGTTTGGCCGGCGTGAAGGGCAGCAGCAGGATGAATTCCTCGGCCTTTTTCTGCGGCAGCTTCATGATGAGGAAATATGGCTCCATTGTCTTGTCGCGGTACGAGGGCACTTCCCAGAGGTCCTCTTTATTGTAGAAGATCGAAGGGTCGGTCATGTGAAAGGCCGCGAACATCTGGGCCTGGATCCGGAGCAGCGAACGCGGATAGCGGATATGCCTCCGAAGGTCCTGAGGCATGTCGGCGAGGGGCCGGAAGAGCGTCGGGAAGACAGCGGCGTAGGTGCGCGTCAGGATGTCGTCCCTGTCCACGATGTAGAACGCGACGGAGCCGTTGTAGGCGTCGACCACCACCTTGACCGGATTCCGGATGTAATTGATGCCGCGCTGGGCCGGTTTGGAATAGGGCAGCCGGTCCGTGTAGGAGTAGGCGTCGATGATCCAGTACAGCCGGCCGTTGTCGGCGATCACCATATACGGATCGGCATCATAATGAAAAAAAGGGGCGATGGTCTTTACCCGCTCCATGATAGAACGGTAATAGAGAATGCGGCTGTCTGCCGTGAAGTCGCTCGAAAGTACGATCTTGAGGTCGGCGAAATGGGAGGCAAAGAGCACGCGCCGCGCAAACGAGGAGAGCTGCACCCCGCCGCTTCCCTCATAGGTGGTGTACACGTTCTCCTCCGTCGTGGGATAGCTGAATTCGCGCGTCTTCGTTTTCACCACAACGTAGGTATTCGGCATCTCTCCATAGTAGATTTCAGGACGCGTCACCTTCGGACCGGCCGTGGTTAAGGGCGGAATGTCCTTGATGAAGAACTCCGGCAGGCCTTCCTTTGTGATGCCGCTTACAGGACCCATGGACAGGCCGAAGCCGTGAGTGAACACCAGCCGTTCGTTAATCCAGGACTTGCTCGGCAGGTCCGCATAGGACAGCTCCCGCGGCGAGAGCATGACCTGCATGTACTGCCCGTTGATCGTGTAGCGGTCGTTGTCCACATCGGAAAAGCGGTAGTAGGTCCGTATCTGCTGGAGCTGGCTGTAGGTCCGCAGCAGCGGCTCCTCGTCCCAGAGCCGGATGTTTCGGATCGTCGAGATGTTGCGCCTGATGCCCGCGAAGGATAGCGTCTCGCTGACGGCGTAGGGGTAGATCTCGATATTGTCCAGCCCGTAGCCGTAGCGGGTGAAGCGGATGTGATGCTCGATATAGGGCCGCTCGAGCACGATCTCGTTCGGCGCCACTTTGAATTTCTGGAGCAGCTGGGGATAGACTCCCAGGCCGAGGACCGCGATGCCTGCCACGACAGCAAGGGCCACCAGGGGCACGGTCACGGTCCTGCCTGCAGCCGCGATCACGACGACAACGGCAGCAACGGCGGAGGTGACCGCCATGACCACAAGCATCACGAGGCGGGCGCTGATATCAGTATACGACGCGCCGTACAACACGTCATGCTCCGAGGTGAGCAGAGCATAGCGGTCGAGAGCATAACTGAGAGCGAGGCTCAGCAGAAAGAGCGCGACGATAATGCCGAGATGACGCTTCACACGCCTGTCGATCGAAACGGACCGGCCGTCGAAGGACACGCCGCCCCTGAGCAGATAGTTCAGCGTCGTCAGGATCAGGCTCATGATGATCAGCACGCGAAAAGCGTCGTTCACCGTTTCGATGAAGGGGAGCGTAAAGAGGAAGAAGGACACATCCTTCCCGAAGATGGGATCAACGATACCTGCGGGGCCGCTGTTCAGGTACAGGAGTGCCGCCTCCCAGAAGCCGGTGCCTGCCGAGAAGGCCACGAGCGTCGCAAGAACGACGAGGCCCAGGGATATTTTTTTGACGGCGCGTTCCACATCAACGGCCTGGAGCGCCGGCGAGTGCTGCCAGGGAGCATTGATCAGCGGACGGGGAAAGTTCCGGCTGTTCGCGATCCGGACGTTGACGAAGAAAAGAAGGAAGGTGACCGCTGCAAGCGCGGCGCCGGTCGAGAGCCTTGCCGTCAGCGTTTTGGTGAAGACTGCGCTGAAGCCTGTTTCGCCGAAAAAGAGCCAGTCAGCGTAGAATGCGATGAGCTCCCGGGAGCTGGTGAGCATAATGAAAAAACCCACGACGAGAGCAATGAGCAGGATGGTCCGTCGACGGTCTCCGTTCATGGTCGGCTCCTTTCAGAAAATAGGGTAACTACTCAGGTCATTTTTTTATCCGCAGATTACGCCGATTTCGCAGAGAAAAGCAAACTCGAATTCTGGTTTTAAAATCTGCGCACTTCTGCGAAATCTGCGGATTGAAGTATTACTTCAGGTTTGGCTCAGCCTGTACTGAAAAAAGCTGAATAGTTACGAAAGAAGCAGAGAAAAGGCGCAGTCGGCACAGCTCCTGTGACAGTGAAGCGGTGGTTTATACGGCGTTATCCACTAACGCTATCAGTCTACACGAATTGATCCGGGCCTGCAAGACGACGTTCGTCGTATGTTCGTCGTACGCGGCGGGCTCAGGTCTGGTCCTGAAGCCGCTGGACAAGCTGCTTCACCGCCAGGGGGTGGACCACACCGAAGAGGACAACCTCAACGCCGCTGCCGCCGGCACTGCTGAACTCCACGTCGCCGTAACCGAGGACGCGCTGCAGGATCGTCTGCCTGACATTCACATTCCGCAGATCCCGCACCCGGATCGACTGTAAGGTCCGGGCGATGAGGCCTTGTACGCATTCGATGTTCTCACTGTCAATGGTGTAGCGCCGGGAATATCGCCGGTACGCGACGAAGATGAGGAGAATGGTCGGGAGAACTGCCGCGGTGACGATTCCGAGCATGCGCGCTCCGGTCGCGCCGTCCAGCAACGCAATGCCGGTTATAAGGGTGAATGCCGAGGCGAGGATTACGGCCGCGCTAACGGATGCCCATTGACTGCGCCACGAGGGACGTTCAGCATAGTGGAGTGTTTTGTTTTTTTTGGGCCTCATTGACGTCCTCCATGGGTTGCGGTCCGCGAGGTCGGGACAGATGAAGCGCGGTGCCGCGACGAATACAGGAGACTGCAACGCTTATAGCATCTCCCGGACTCTTTGTCAACGAAGAGCAGCAGGAGCGGATTGCATTTCTGCCGGAAAAAAGATAAGATTGTGCCAGGTCGAATCAGCGAAGGATATGAAGGACGTGAAGAGCAGAAGCTTTCGCCACGGAGGACACGGAGACAGGCGAAAGACTTTTTGGCCGCAGATTCACCCCGTAAGAATTAAGAATCTTCCAGCGGGGTAAACACGGATAACGCAGGATAAATCATAGCAGGATTTTATTATGGCTGGGTCAAAAGCGAAAAAGAGGGTTGGACACGTATCAAAGCGGAAAATGCGGACCAGTATCTCCTTCCACGCAGCAAATGGTTGACACGACATCCTTTCGGGATACCTGATTCTAGATTCCAGGCCCCCCCGCTTTCCATGCACGAAATTTCGGTTAATAACTGGCTGTTTTTCCAAGGGCGACGTCTCTTTTAGGTAGCGGCGGCAGGATTTGAATAGGGCCCACGGGTTATAATCGTGCCAGGTATCAGTCCCGGCAGCTACCCATACCTGAAAAATTCGCTGTTCACATCCAGGTAAATGCACAGCCCATTGGGAACAAATGCGGGGCGGGAACTGTCATAGAGAGTGTCAAATGGGCAATGGGTAGCTGTTGGCCGCGAAATATGATACAAGGGAAGCATATATAAGGAGGTACAGGTGAGAAAAATTGTCATACTTTCAACGTGTTTATTGATTTTGCTGTCCTCAACAGCATTCTCCAAGGATTTGAAGCTTGCGCGACCGGTGAAAGTCGCACGCACGGCCATCATTCCGTTCAAGAACGCCACGGGCGACGCCGGACTGAACTGGCTGTCTATCGGCCTGGCGGAAGCCATGACGACGGACCTGCAATATATCAAGGGCTTCGAGGCAAAGGATGTCTCGGGCGTGTCATCGGTGCTCGTTCTCGACGTCCACGATATCGAAAAGGCAAACAGCATAACCCTCGATGCGCTGCTGAAAGCGGCGAGGCAGGAACAGTTCCTGAAGCAGATATGGATCGGGACCTACCGGGGCGACGTGAGCGGCGTTACCGTGGAGATCGACGCCATAGAAGTATCTTCAGGAACCGTACTGACCCATCATGAGTTTACGGCGCCGTTGCACGGGCTCTTGCAGGAAGCCTCGAAAGCGGTCCTGGACATGGCGAAGCAGCTCGGAATCGCCGTCGACAAAGATGAGCACAAGAGAATCATGAGCATCAAGACCGCGTCCGTCCAGGCCTGGAAGCGGAACGCCGAAGCAGTGCAATACTACCGGGCTTATTACGACGAAACGCTCAAGACCGAAGAGGACGAAAGCCGGAAGGACGACCTCCTGGCGCAGTGCCAAAAGGCGCTCCAGGATGCCACGGCAACGGACCCGACGTATGCCGAGGCATGGACCAACATCGGTTATTTCCACATGAACCGGGAGAAGACGGACGAGGCGCTCAAAACATTCAAAAAGGCGCTCACATTAAAACCCTATCTCATCAGCGCCCTTGCGGGGGCCGGGATGGTCCTCGCTGCCAAAGGCTCGGGGGCCGAGGCGCTGCCCTACCTGGAACAGGCGGTCAATCTGAACCCGTCACTGGCGTTTTTGTACGAAGCCCTTTTTGCCTCCTACTATTACAGCGGCGGAAAGGATGAGGCTGTCGCGCTCGCGAAAAGTCTCGCCAGGAGCGCGTCGGCGTCCGTCCGATACGAGACTCTTTCGATTTTGGCTATGCTGGGGGACAAGAAGGCGGCGCTTCCTCTTCTCATGGAAATCGTGAAGAACGACGCTGAACCGCTGGTGCGGCAGTTTGCGGTTTATTCGCTCGGGGAGGCTGGCGATGCAACAGTGGTTCCCGCATTGATCGCGGCCTTGAAAGATGCAGACGCTGGTGTGCGGACATCCGCGACCCAAGCACTGGGGGAGATCGGCGACCCTGCAGCGGCTCCAGCGCTTCTTCTTGTTCTTACGGACAGCGATAAATCCGTGCGTTTCAATGCTGCCGAGGCGCTCGGAGAGATCGGCGACAAATCGATGGGGCCGGCGTTTCTCAAACTTCTGAAGGACCCGAATCCGGATGTACGCTGGCGGGCTGTGCGCGTGCTCGGAAAAATCCGGTATGCTGACGCGGTGCCGGACCTGATCGAGTTTCTGCGGGACCCGGATGCCAAAGTGCGTAGGTCCGCGGCATCCGCGCTGGGCCGCATCGGAGACAGCAGGGCGGTTAAGCCTCTTCTCCAGATACTGCAGGATGCCGATAAAGACGTTCGCGACGGTGTCGTCTATGCCCTCGGCGAACTGAGCAGCAGCGCAGCAGTGCCTTCGCTCATCACGATGCTCAAAAAAGAGCCGGCCAAGGGCGTCCGTCGCACTGCAGCTTATGCTCTCGGCAGGATCGGGGACAACGCTGCCGTGCCCGCCCTGATCGCGGCGCTGAAGGACCCCGAATCGGAAATTCGCGCCGGCGCCGCAGAGGCTCTCGAGGCGATCGGCGACAAGCGTGCGGTTCCCGGCCTGATCGAAGCACTCAAGGACTCTGAGTGGCTCGTGCGGGATCATGCGGCAAAAGCGCTCGGAAAGATCGGTGACAGCGCTGCGGTGCCGGCCCTGATCGAAGCGCTCAGTGATACCCACAAGATCGTCCGCAATGAGGTGGCTCAGGCGCTCGGCGCAATCGGGGACAGGAACGCCATACCCGCCTTGAAAAAAGCACTGAATGACCGCGAACCTTCTGTGCGGGCCGATGCTGCGCTCGCCTTGATGCAAATGGGCGACCAGGCTTCGATCCCCGTTCTTCTCGATGTCCTGAAGGATATGTACGGCTGGTGGCGATTTGAGCGTGCCATAAAGATCCTCGCAGACAAGGGGGAGACATCTCTGCTCTATGATGCGCTGCAGAAAGGATTCGATCCGAGGATTTTCAACGAGGTCAGGAAGAGCCTGCTCTTTCCCGGAAGCTTCAAGCCGCTTACGGGCGCAAAAGATCCCCTGACCAAAGCAGCAGGTTTCTACCTCATGGGCCTGAAGGCTCGGGAAGAAGGCAGGTACGCGGACCAGCATGGCGCGGCCGCGGAAGCACTTACGCGTATCAACACCACGGAGCACACAGCATTGACGCTTTGGTCCCTCTGGCTTAAGGCGCAGGCGGAGGTGAAGCTCGGCAAAGCAGGAGAAGCTATCAGAACGATCAGCAGTGCCGAATCTCTGCTGGGCCATCTCACGAACATGGAGCGGAAAGGCTACAAGGAGCTGTTCGCCGAATATACCCTTTTCATGAAGGGCGAGGTGCTGGCAGCAAGCGGGAAGAATGCAGAGGCGGTAAAGGCATACCAGAAGGCCATTGACGAACTTTCGAAGCCGAGGAAATATTATATCGACCCCGACTCCCTCCGCAAGCTCGAAGCCATGGTGCGCACCAGCTTCGGGGCCCTTCAGATCAGCATGGGCAAGGCAAACCTCCAGCAGGCCGTTGAGACCGGCCGGGACTATCAGGCCAACGACAGCGTCGAGATGGAGAACGAGGAAAAGCGGTACCTCGAGCTGGCCCGCCAGAAGATCGCCGAAGGAGACTATGAGGCGGCCCAGAAGCTCGTCGAAGAGCTGAACCTGCGCAGGGCAAACTACGTCAACCGGAGGATGAAGCTCACTCTCGCCGACGCGGCCAAGCAGCAATCCATCGACGAGTACCGCAGGAAAGAGCAGGAGATCGAGGACTTGGGCCGAAAGATCGATACCCTGGCCAGGAGCAAAGCCGGGGAGGAAAGCCAAGCAGGACCTCGCGGCAGCGACGACCAGGTCCGGCAGCTCGAATCAGAGCGCATTGACAAGCGAAGACAGCTCCAGGTCTACTTGACCGGCCTCAAGAAGACCCACCCCGACATCGCCGCCCTCCTGGGCGCCAAGCCCTTGGAGCTCGCCGCCATCCAGGAACAGCTCCCGGAAGATACCGCCATTCTTCAGTACCTCATGCTGCCCGACAAGCTCGTCGTCTTTGTCATCAAGAAAGGCGGCATCGACATCGTCGAGACGCCGGCAAAGAAAGCTGATCTTAAAGGCAAGGTCGAATCCTTGCGCAAGGCCATCTTCAGCCGGAGCAAGAGCAAAGACTCGCGAAAGATCCAGCCCCTTGCCCGGGAACTACATGCCACGCTCATAAAGCCCATCGAGGAGACCCAGAAGCTCAAGGGCATCACTGTCCTGGGCATCGCGCCGAACGGATTTTTGCACCAGCTCCCCTTCGGCGTGATGATGAACAGCAATAACCAGTACCTTATCGACCAGTACACCCTCTTCTTCATGAACTCCACCTCAATGCTGGGAGTAGCCCTGGAGCGGGAGAAACATAAATCAAAGGGAGCCGCCGGCCTGCTCGCGGTCAGCAATCCTGACGGCACGCTTCCTGCTGCCGACAGTGAGGTGGCGGACATCGCAAAGCTCTTTGACAAGAAACAGGTCTATAGTCAGAAGCAGGCAAAAAAAGACATCATCGAAAAAAAGCAAAAAGACTATTCCATCCTGCACCTGTCCACCCACGGGGTCTTCAACCCGGTGGACAGCACCAAAAGCTACCTGGTCATGGCGGACGGCAAGCTCACGCTCGAAGACATCTGGGGCCTGCCGCTTTCCGGCACGAGCCTCACGGTCCTTTCCGCCTGCGAGACGGGGATCGGGGACATCCTGAGCGGCGACGACGTGGTCAGCCTGGAGAACGCCTTCATCTATGCGGGCAGCCCCACGGTGATCGCCACGCTCTGGAAGGTGGCGGACCAGTCCACGGCGGAACTGATGACCCTGTTCTACCGGAACCTCATCAAAGGAAAGACGAAGGCAGAGGCCCTGACCGAGGCGCAGCGGGAACTCAGGAAGACATATGACCATCCCTTTTTCTGGGCGGCGGTGACGCTCCGCGGGGAGTGGAGGTAAGGGGGGCCTGTAACAATGGACAATTCCGCGCAGTTGCCGGAATGGTCAGGATTTTTTGTTGACAATAGCGAGTACATTTGATACTTTTGCTCTAGCGGACCCTGCCGCCGGTGTTTCGTGAGAGCGAGCGGCGAATTACAGAAACCGAAGCCCGATGTCCGGGCAGTTCTTTTCCGGAGGATCGCAATGGATGATAAAAAGGAGCTGAAAGAGAACGGCGACGAGCAGGAAGTCCAGGAAAAGATCACCCGTCGCAATGCCCTGAAACGCATCGCCCTCAGTGTGGGGGGCATTGGATTGATTGCGGCGTTCCCTTCCTGGGAAGGGGCTCGGGCCGGCAGTGATCCGGAGGAACGAAAGTTGCTGGCATCGTATTATTCCTGGTACAGCTCTTACGGCTCCTATTATTCCTCCTTCTATTCATCCTATTACAGTTCCTACCGCTCCTATTCTTCGAATTATTACTCGTACATTTCCTACAGCGGCGTGGGAGGACCCAGTCGTGGGGGGTGTTTGACACCCAAGGGCGGTTGACACCGCTCAAGTAATGCACGGGAAATGGGGTAGAAGCGATGCATAACAGGCGCTCATCCTTCGCACGACAGGGATGAGCGCATTTGTTGAACGGCAGTCACTTTCTGTCCAGAACGCCGCAAAGGCCTCGAAGATCACGAGGCTCTTTTTGCGCATACTCGTCGCGTGTTTCTTGGCCACTGCTCGGGCCTGCCCTTCGCTCCATGACTGATCTGAACGCCTGTGTAGCGTCCTTCTGCTTATATCGCCTGTTGGCAGGAGTTTGCTTAGTAACTGACTATGGCTAATATTCTGCTCACCCAGCGATGCGTCCGGTCCTGCCCCTACTGCTTTGCCAAGGAGCACATGTCCCGCTCGGCGCTTGAGGCGACGCTCTCCTGGGAAGACCTCATCTACCTTGCGGACCTCATCCAGATCTCGGGCGAGCACCGCGTTTCCCTGCTCGGCGGAGAACCGACCATCCATCCCGAGTTCGTCAATTACGTGGCGTACCTTCTGGAGCGGAAGATCGGCATCACGGTCTTCACGAGCGGCATCGTGCCTCCCCGGACGCTTGAAGATATGACGTCGGCATTCCGGCAGATTCCGGAGCAACGCCTCTCCTTTGTCTGCAACCTGAACGACCCCCACCTGTCGCCGCCGACGGAGTTCGAGCGGATTGGGCCTTTCCTGGAGGAGTTCGGACCGCGCACGGTTCCGGGATTCAACATTTACCGTCCCGATTTCAGCCTCGACTTCCTCTTCGACTACATCAACCGCTACGGAATGGTGCACCAGATCCGCATGGGCCTCGCCCATCCGATCCCGGGGGCCAAGAACGCCTTCGTATCGATCGAGGATATCAGGACAGCGATGGATCGGCTGGTCTCCTACGCGCCGTCGTTCCGGCGTTTCCGGGTGGTGCCCTCGCTGGACTGCGGTTTTCCGCTCTGCGCGTTCACCGACGAGCAACTCGGCATGCTGTATCGCATCGTCGGCGACCCGATCCGGTTCGGCTGCAGCCCCGCCTTCGATATCGGACCGGACATGTCGGTCTGGTGCTGCTTCCCCCTCTCCACATACCACAAGAAATCGGTCTTCGAATTCAACTCTATCGGAGAGATCGTGACCTTTTATCGGGAAAAGCTGCGTGGACTCAGGATCGAGGCCGGCGGCCTGTATGAGGACTGCGACGAGTGCACCTATCGTGAAGAGGGCAAGTGCGCGGGAGGCTGCGCAGCCCACCTGCTGTCCCGCTTCAGAAACGAAGAGCGCACACGGATGGAAGAGATATACAAATGAGTACGCATGTCATCGTCTGCGATTACGACGAAGCCCTGATCTCCCGCCTGGAGCGCCGCCGCCTGGTGGTCCGGGTCGACGATCCGTCCCGGCTCAACGACGCCGCGAGGTTCGCGCAGGAGAGGAACGCCCTGCATGCACTCTGGCTTCGCGTTGACGCGCCGCTGTCAGGGCTCCCCTTCACGATGCTCGAAGCTCTTCATGCGGTTCCCCTGTACCTTGACGTGACGGCAGTCGGAAATTTTCGTACGTGGCGGGACCAGGTCGACCGGCTCCGCAGGCTGAACGTCCTGGTGATGGTCCCGGAGGATGCCCCGGTCAGTTACCGCGACCTCAGGATCCTTTCGTCCCTTTTGATTCCCTGCGGGATCCGGTTCGGCAGCCCCTGTCCCGACTGGGAGGCCCTCACGGACCTGCTGTACTACGCAGCGTACGGCAAGGTGCTGCACGCGCCGATCCAGCCGTTCCATTTCGTGTTGTCCGGCTATGAACGGCACCAGCGGACGGATTTCAGCGGCATCACCTTCGATGACCCGTCCCGTTATCTTCACATCGACAGCCGGGGGTGCATCGCCCTGACCAGGAAGGAACTGGAGCAGGGAGCTTTTATCGAGTCGGACCTCGAAAAGCTCGACGCCGTCGGCGACCTGCCTGCCTATCAATCGCGCCTTGAGTCATGGCGAGATTTTTTCCTGAAGCAGGACGGATGCGCCTACTGCCCGGGCTGGCGGATCTGTCTAGGCGCCTTCGCTGGAACCCCGGGAAACCGTCCGGGATGCCAGAAGTTCTTCGCTGAATTCCTGGAGGCTGCAGAATACCATCTCGATCTGAGGACAGAGGCCACGCGAACGATCCTGCGTCCCTGGGACGCCTGTCCCGCCTGAAGACCACGGAACAGGGAGATAAAACGGAAACAGGCTATGGCCACGATGATCCTGAAAATAACGGAACAATGCAATTCCAACTGCGCCTACTGCGACGTTGTTACGAACAAGCCCCGGGCAGGACACATGCCGCTCGCCCTGCTCGAAACGGTCTTTCAGCGGCTGAATGAGTTCCTTGAAGCCGATCCACGGACCGAGATGAACGTGATCTGGCACGGCGGGGAGCCGCTGCTCGTAGGCCCGGACTACTTCCGGGCCGCACATGCATTCCAGCAGAAGCACTGCCGAGGCACGCAAGGCCGCATCAGGCACGGCATCCAGTCCAATCTCACCCTCTTTTCCGACGCGTTCGCGGAGCCCTTCCGCGCACTCGGCATTGACCAGATCGGCACGAGCTTCGATCCCGAACCGGGCGTCCGGGGCCCGGGCAAGCCGAGCAATACGGATCTCTACAACCGAAACTTCATGCGCGGTGACGTCACCGCCCGTCGCCACGGGCTCGGCGCAGGCATCATCTACGTGGTCACCAAAAGATCACTCGAGCGGCCGCTCGAAGTGTTTTATTACCTCACCAACCTCCGCCTCGACGGCGGCTTCAACATGAACCCCGTTCTGCTGTACGACAGCCGGAGAGATGACCTCGCCATCACTCCCCATGAGTATGTCGAGTTCCTGGGCGCCCTTTTCCCGGTCTGGTGGAAGCACCAGGCGCGGTACCCCAATGTCGACCCCTTTTATTCCCTGACGAGCATCATCAGGGACCGGGAGCTGCGTCTCGGATGTTCCGACTCCGGCCGCTGCGCCTATGGCCATGTGAACGTGGACCCGGAGTCGGAA
>Ga0209212_1003600_pt1 | contig 20204 bp, 18 predicted proteins | sample RifGroC2_FD_183996 | JGI IMG/M metagenome (GOLD analysis project Ga0209212, IMG submission 183996) | Groundwater microbial communities from Rifle, Colorado, USA - Groundwater C2 (SPAdes) (version 2) | ecosystem: Environmental > Aquatic > Deep subsurface > Groundwater | place: Rifle, Colorado... | reverse complement strand
CAAAGCTTAAATATCTCTAAGGGATCCTTTAAGAAAAAATCAAGGTTCAGGAGAACATACATAAGCCGGCCGCCCAGGATCCCTCCGCTTAAAGCCCAAAAGGATAAGTTCCAGAAAAAATCCCGGCCTAAACCCAAGACATAACCACGTCTGGCTAATAAGGACACCGAAACCCAAAACGCCAAAGCCACCATCAGCCCGTAGCTATAGATCTGGAGAAAACCGAACTTAAAGAGAATGGGATACATTTCGAGTTTATTGAGTTTATTGAGTTCTTAACTCTATAAACTCAACTTGTATGAGATTTATGAACTAATAGATCTATGGCTAACAAGAAAACCCCGATGGTGATGGCGGAATCAGCCAGATTAAAAACCGGCCAGACGCGAAAATCCAGAAAATCGACGATATAGCCTAAGCGCAGGCGGTCTAAAAGATTTCCCAGCGCCCCTCCCAAAATCAGACATAAGGCCAGCCGCTTTTTAAAAACATAACTGTGTTTATTTAAAAAATAATCCCGGAAAATAAAATAAATTATGCCTAAAGAGAAGATAATAAAAAGGCTGTTTTTGCCCCGGAATAAACCGAATACGCTTCCGGTATTATAGACTAAGGAAAGGTGGAATATATCCTTAAATACGGGGACGGACTGGCCTAAGGATAAGCCGCGGCAGATATAAAACTTGCTCAGTTGATCAAGGATAAAGGTTGCAACTAACACACACCATAACATATAGATATATGGATTTACCCAAACCCGATTTATGGTGAGCGAAGTCGAACCACAGGCGTATTTTTGGGTTTAGACCTTTCCTGAATAGAAGGAAAAGTCTATCCTTCTGGATTAGCGGGATTTTTCCTGAACTTCCTGGCATTTGAGACAACAGGCGGCAAAAGGAATGGCTTTAAGCCGGGTCTTAGAAATCGGCTTACCGCATTCCTGACAGGCGCCAAATTTTCCCTCTTCCATTTTTTTTAAGGCATCATTAATCTGCGCGAGTAAATCCCGGTCATTAGAGGCCAACCCTAAAGAAAATTCCCTATCGTAAGAATCAGTAGCCAAATCAGCCATGTGCAGAGTATATCCTGAAATATCTCCGGTGGCCTCTTTCGGGGATTTTTTTAAGGTGTCCTCAGAAATATGCTTGATATCGTCGCTTATCCTTTCTTTAATCTTCAACAAAATCTGACGGTACTTCTGCGTTTCTTTCTTGAGCATCTTGGCCATAATAATTATCCTCCATTAAGTAGGGGCTGTTCGCGAACCGCCCCTACGAACTTAACGCCCTCACGCATTTAGGGCAGATATCCGGATACCTATCGCTCTCTCCGATTCTTGCGGAGTAATTCCAGCAGCGCGGGCATTTACTTCCGGGGGCCTTAGAAATATCAATACGCGGCTCTCCCGTGGATATCTCCTCTAAAGAAACCACCGATACTATAAAAACCTCAGGCAACACTTCCTTAAAATCTCTCAAGAAGGCGCTGTCCGAATTCATTCCGATAGTTACTTTTGCCTCCAGAGAACTCCCGATTTCTCCGCCGGCTCTTTTCTCCTCCAACAACTTTAATACCTTGGTTCTGAATTGGATAAGATTATACCACTTATTTTCCAATTCGGTATCAATATATTTAGTATTCGCCTGGGGCCAATCTGCTAAATGCGCGCTTTCGATATTTTGGTCTTTGGCCAGATACTGCCAAACCTCCTCAGCGGTAAAGGGCAGTATCGGAGCGATAATCCTCACCAGGATCGTAAGGCTCTCCCACATCACCGTCTGAGCCGAACGCCTCTCCAATCCATCTTTCTTAAAGGTATACAACCGGTCTTTTAGAATATCCAGATAAAAATTAGACATCTGGAGGATGCAAAATTGATGCACCTCCTGATATATCCGATAGAATTCAAATTCTTCGTAATGTCTGGTAACTTTATTCAGTAAGGTATAAAGAACAGAAAGGCTATAACGGTCTATCTCCAGCATATCTTTGTAATCAACCCTGTCATTAGCCTGAGAAAAATCCGATAAATTCCCCAAAAGAAACCTGATGGTGTTGCGAATTTTGCGGTAGGCCTCACTCAAACGCGAGAGGATATCCGGCGAAACACGCACATCCTCACTATAATTGCTGGAGGCAGCCCAAAGCCTTAAAATGTCCGCGCCGGAGGCGTTGATTATTTCCTGGGGCGAAATAACATTACCTGTGGATTTGGACATCTTTCTCCCGGCGCCATCAACCACAAAACCGTGGGTAAGCACAGATTTAAAAGGCGGCCTTTCTTCCAGGGCCATAGCCGTAATCAAGGAGGCCTGAAACCATCCCCGGTGCTGGTCCGAACCCTCCAAATAGAGTGAGGCCGGAAATTCCATATCCGCGCTACTCATCAGCACTGCCCGGTGGCTTACCCCGGAATCAAACCAGACATCCAATATATCCTCCCCCCGGGCCCACTTAACGCCCTGGCAATGAGGACAGCTAAAGTTTGGCGGCAGGAATGTCTCGAGCGTCTCTTTAAACCAGGCATCGCTTCCCTGCTCTAAAACCTTATCGGCAAAATTATCCACTATCTCCGGAACAAGCACTTCTTCGTTACAGCCTACACATCGCGCCGCCGGAATCGGCACCCCCCAATAGCGCTGGCGGGATAAACACCAATCCGGACGCGATTCCACCATTGCCTTTATCCTTAAACGCCCGGCTTCAGGAATAAAATCAACCTGGCCGCTGATTGCCTCAAGCACCTTCTTTCTTAAACCATTATGTTCAATATTCAGAAACCACTGCCGGACGGCCCTAAAGATAATAGGATTCTTACAACGCCAGCAGTGAGGATAGGAATGTTGTTTTTGATTAAAGGCCAAAAGACTGCCCAGAGAATCCAATTTCTCGATAATCATCCGGTTTGCCGCGAACACATCCTGCCCCTTAAACTCAGGGACGCTCTCATCAAACCTGCCTTTTTTATCCACCGGCATAATTATGGGAAGGTTGTATTTCAGGCCGGCAAAATAATCCTCCTGGCCGTGGCCGGGGGCAATATGCACCAGGCCGCTTCCTTCTTCTTTAGAGACATAATCCGCCAGGACCACTTTTCTTGCCATACCGTCTTTTAATAAAGGATGCTCATAAGATAAACCCTCTAAATCCTTGCCCCGGAAGAGCTTTTCTATCTTAATTCCCGTATCAACTAAATCAAGCTCTTTAAAGGCACTGCTTAATAAATCCTGGGCGATTATCAAATCTCCTTTTTCCGTTTTAACCAGCGCGTATTCTAAATCCGGATGCGCGGCCAGCGCGGCATTTCCGTATAAAGTCCAGGGAGTGGTAGTCCAGATTACCAAATAAGTATCAGAGGTACTTAAAGCGAGTTTTCCGGAATCAATGAGTTTAAATTTAACATATATGGAAGGGGAAGTTTTATCTTCGTATTCAACCTCGGCCTCGGCCAAAGCGGTTTCACAGCTTACGCACCAGTTTACCGGCTTAAGGCCGCGATAGATGAATCCTTTTTTTACCAATGCCCCCAGGGCCCTGACTATTTCATATTCGTATTTTTTATCCAGGGTAAGATAGGGATTGTCCCAATCAGCGAATATGCCCAAACGCTTGAACTCTTCCTTCTGCAAATTGACAAATTTCAAGGCGTAAGCGCCGGCCTTTGACCTGAAATCCAGCTGAGAAATCTGCTCCTTATTGATATTCAACTCTTTAAACAGCTGATGCTCCACCGGAAGGCCGTGGCAGTCCCATCCGGGGATATAGGGGCTGTCAAAGCCCCGCATAGTCTTAAAGCGGATAATTATATCTTTGAGTATTTTGTTTAAGCCGTGGCCGATATGAATATTGCCGTTGGCATAAGGAGGGCCGTCGTGAAGCACATATTTCTGCCGGCCCAGGCATTTAGAGCGAATCTTGGCGTATATATTCTCCTTGCGCCAAAATTCTAAAATCTTCGGCTCATTTTGAGGCAGATTCGCCTTCATCGAGAAATTAGTCGCCGGAAGATTTAAGGTAGGTTTATAATCCATTTTTTATACACTGCTAAACCGCAAAGAAGACGCGAAAGAGCAAAATTTTTATGGAAATTCTTCGCGTCTTTGCGGGTTTTATTTTGCGATTTTGCGGTGTTATTATAAATATTTCCCGATAATTATCTTTAAATCCTCTTTTACTTTCCTGGGGATTAATTTTTTATCGGTAACAATGGCGTATTTCAAGGCCTCCTGACAGGAACAGCTATTTTTATCTTCCAGGGCCGGAATTAATCTTTTAAGGATATTTTTGGCGTTCTGAATATTCTTGGACAAATTAGACATCACCATTTCCACGGTAACGGTTTCGGCGGATTCATACCAACAGTCATAATCAGTAACCGCGGCTAAAGTGCAGTAACATATCTCGGCCTCCCGGGCCAGTTTTGCCTCAGCCATATTGGTCATCCCGATAATATCCATTCCCCAGGCCCGGTAAAGATTAGACTCGGCCTTGGTAGAAAATGCCGGGCCTTCCATATTCAGGTAGGTCCCGCCCAAATGAACCCTGGAGCCGATTTTCCCGGCTGATGCGTACACAGCTTCACACAGCTTCGCGCAGACCGGCTCGGCAAAACCAATATGGGCCACAATCCCTTTTTCAAAGAAGCTCATCTTGCGGCCCTGGTTAGTCCTGTCCACGAATTGATCCGGAATCACAAAATCTAACGGCCTTAATTCTTTCTTTAACGAGCCGCAGGCAGATACGGAAATTATCCTATCCACACCCAGTTTTTTCATTCCGTAGATATTGGCCCGGAAGTTGATTTCCGAAGGGCTGAGGCGATGGCCCAGGCCATGGCGGGGCAGAAAAACCACCTTCCTTCCTTCAAGCTCACCGGTGATATATTTATCGGATGGCGCGCCAAAAGGAGTGGCGACTGCCACCGGCTTGACCTTTTTTAGGCCCTCTATTTTATATAAACCGCTTCCTCCGATAATTCCGATTTTTCCCATTTCTCAATCCTTTCCAAAAAATAGCCGCCGGCCTTTTACTGGCGAAGAGACAGCTCATCAGCCCGGGCCTTAGCGGCTTTCACCGCCTCAGCAAGACTGCCTCCGCCATCCAAAACCCTTAAGGCCGCCTGAGTTGTGCCGCCTTTAGAAGCCACCTGCTTGATCAGCTCACCCGGGGCGATCTTGGTTTTCTTGAGGAAACTAACTGTGCCGGAAAATACGGCCTCGGTTAAAACCTTGGCCTGTCCGAAAGTAAAACCAACCCCCTGGGCTGATTTCTGAAAATCATTTAAAAAAAGGCTTTTCTTCTCCTGGGGAATTCTATTTATATTGACGCGCTCGGATTCAAGATACCTTAAGACATACGCCGGCCCGCTCCCGGAAACAGCGGTGGCGGAATTCATCAGCTCCTCTTTTATTCTTACGGTTTTACCCAAATAAGTAAAAAGCGTGTCAGCCAATTCCAGGTCTTTTTTAGAAGCCAGCCCGCTTCTGGACAAACAGCTTATCCCCTGAGCAATCTTTGCCGGCATATTCGGCATCACCCGGATCACCCGGGCTCCCCGGCCTAATGCTTTCTCAATATGGTTAGTGGTTATCCCGGCGGCAATGGAAATAACTAATTTCGTTCCTATCCAATCTTTTATTTCAGCCAAGACTCCCGCGAAATCCTGAGGCTTTACCGCCAGTATCAGCGCGTCAGAGCATTTTACTAAGCCCGGGATATCCCGGGCTGTTTCTATCCGGGAGAGATTTCTGGTCTTGCGAGCATCCTTATCAAATGCATACACCTTATACGCTGACTTAATACGCTCGGCCAGGCTTGAGCCCATATTACCAAATCCGATTATCCCGATGTTTTTATTCATTTTAGCCCTCTCCCGCTTCAAAATGTAAATTTAGGAAGCGGGCCTCCCGCCTGATGCTAAGACTATGGACGGGAAAATATCGCCCGGCCCAATCTTATCATATTCGCGCCTTCTTCAATGGCCACGGAAAAATCACCGGACATACCCATTGATACTATCGGTCTCCGGTCTCCGGCCTCTAATCTCCAGTCAATCTTCTCGGATAATTCTCTTAACATCTTAAAATAGGGGCGGGAGGTTTCCGGATTATCCGTAAAAGGGGCTATGGTCATCAAGCCTTTTACCTCAAGGTGAGGCAAACAAGAAATTTCCTTAAAAACCTCCGGTATTTCTTGGGGTTTAAGGCCGAACTTGCTCTCTTCCGGGGAGGTCTGGACTTCAAGCAAGATGTCCTGTTGCTTATTAATCTTACCCGCTTCCTTAGAAATGGCTTGCGCCAGGCGCGGGCTGTCCACAGACTGGATTAAATCAAAAATCCTTACCGCTTCCTTTACCTTATTAGTCTGCAGATGGCCAATCATATGCCACTTTAAGCGCGGGGCGTATCGCGGGTGAGACAACGCGTTATATTTTACCAACGCCTCCTGAACTCTGTTTTCACCGATGCCCGCTATGCCTTGGGCGATAACTTCTTTTATCTGCTCGACGGTTCTGCCCTTGGTTACCGCGACAATAGTAATTTCCCTCCGGCTTTCCCCTGTGGCAGCGCGAAGCGCGGATACAACCTGCCTGATTCTATCTATATTCCGGCCTATTCTCTCATCTATCAATTATAATCACCTGGTGGAATTATATCTCTTTTTTAAGCTTTTGCAAGGTATTTTACAGCAGTTCTTCAATTGCCTTAAGCAGGTCCTGGGGCGGGGCATCTTTGAGAATAAACTTACTGGCTAAGTGGGCGTATTGGGAGTCGGCGTAGCGGTGGAACGCGGTATAGATTATAATCTTGATTTCGGGGCGCAGACATTTAAGGCAGTCAAATACCTCAATGCCGTCTTTTTCCGGCATCATTAAATCCAATATGATAATATCCGGTTGGCTGGTTTTTAAGTAGGCTATCAACTCATAGCCGTTTTTTACCGTATCCACCACATAAGCGTGTTCGGTTAAGATATCCCTAAGGGTAAGACGGATATTAGCGTTATCATCAGCGATAACAATACGGATTTTCGCGTTCATAATTAGTTTTAGCGCCCGGAGGGGCAGACTTTCCCATTCTTAAAGGAAAGGTCATTCAACACTTCCAAAAAAGCCTTGACTATTTCCGGATCAAACTGCGTGCCGGAACCTTCCCGGATAATCTTAATTGCCTCATTCCTGCCGTAGGCTTTGCGGTAGGGCCGGTCGGAAATTAAAGCCTGATACACATCCGCGATGGCGATAATCCTTGCCCCTAAAGGTATCTCTTTTCCCCTGATGCCCGCGGAATATCCGAAGCCGTCAAACCTTTCATGATGATAAAGAATCATCGGAACCACCTCTTTTAGGAAATGGATATCCCGGACAATCTCCGCTCCTATCAGGGGATGATTCTTTATCTTTTCGTATTCTTTAGAGGTGAGTTTTCCTCTCTTATGCAGTATCTTATCCGGAATTCCGATTTTTCCTAAATCGTGAAGCATTGCCGCGTATTGAAGATATTCTATGCCATCGGAAGAAAGATTAAGTTTTTTGCCCAGCGCGGTAGCTATGGAAACCATATTTTCCGAATGCTTAGAGGTTGAATAGTCTTTAGCCTCAACCGCCTTGGCAAAGGCAAAAATAGACTCCAGAAGCATCTGGTTGGCCCGGCCTTTCATTTTAGAAAGCTTTCGTTTGAGTTTTTCCACATTCTCTTTTCCTCCGTCTTTAATAATATCTTTTATTTCTCTGCCGGAGACATTCTTAAAGGCCAACAGCCGGTTTCCTCCCTGTTCTTTCGCCTCATTTAGGGTCTTGTCCGCCGCGTCCAGCAGCTCGGAAGAACTACCGATGTCGTCTTCGGGGAAGCTGGAAAGGCCCATACTGATTTTAAGCCTTATTCTCTTGCCCGCGCGGTCAAGAACACGCTCCCTAAGCATATTAAGAAGGCGCTCTCCAAAGATTAACGCTCCTTCTTTATAGGTATCCGGCATAAGTATCACAAACTCTTCTCCGCCGTAGCGGACTAAGATATCATTGCTACGCGAGCAATTTTTTAAATAACCGGCAAACTCTTTCAGGATAGAATCTCCGTAATGGTGTCCGTAGACCTCATTAATAGACTTAAAATAATCTATATCCAGCATTATCACCGATAAAGGCAGGACATATCTTTTGGCCCGCTTAAACTCAGACGATAACCTTTCCATAAGATATCTATAATTATATAATCCGGTCTGGGAATCCTTCAGGCTTAATTTTTTTAATTTGGATATCAGGCTCTTATTCTCCAGGGAAATCCTCTGGACACCAAGGGCCTTTTTTATCATAATTTTGGCCTCATCCATATTCAGCGGCTTCTGCAAGTAGCCAAACGCGCCGTCGCCGATAGCCGAAAGGGCGGTATCTAAAGAGGCATAAGCCGTGAATATAATCACCATCGTATCCCGGCTTACATCCTTTATCTCTCGCAATAAATCCAGGCCGCTTCCTTCATTGAGCCTAAGGTCAGCCAGGGCTAAATGATAAAACCTTTGGGAAATATTTTTCCTGGCTTCGGTCAGATTGGAAGCGGTGGTTACCCTATACCCCTCCTCGCTTAGGATATCCCGCAAGGTCTCCCGCATCCTGGGATTATCATCTAATATCAAGATATTGACCTGCTTATCGTTTTTCATAATTTAACCTTTCGTTGATTATTTTTCTAAAGCGGCAAGGTGATTATAACCGAAGTTCCTTTTCCGTAATCGCTTTTTACGGCAATAGAGCCCTGATGGGCTTCAATAATCAGCTTAGCCGTAGCCAGGCCCAAGCCTATTCCTCTGGCCTTGGTGGAGAAAAACGGCTCAAAAAGCTTTTTTTGGTCCTCTTCCTTAATTCCCGCTCCGGTATCGGTAAAGATAATAGTAACATAACTATTTATTTTTTCTACTTTTATTAGCAGGCTTCCTTTTTCTTCCATTGCCTGAAGAGCGTTTAAAATTAAATTCACAAAAATCCCTCCCATCTGCAAGGGATCGGCATTAACCATAAGATCATCCGCTGCCGCGTCCAGGGAAAGTTTTATTCCTTCGGGTATTTTCAGCTTAGACGCGCTTTTCAAAAGGAGGTCTTTTAAGTTTATCCGCTGAAATTCCGGATGTTTAGTCTTAGAAAAAGTAAGGATATTTCCAATAATCGCTTCAGTTTCAACTACCTGTTCATCCAGAATTTCTAAATGCCGTTTGATTTTTTCATCTTTGGCCTCCAGCTTCATCTTAAGAAAATAAGCGGAGTTCCTAATTACCCCCAGCTGATTCCTGAATTCATGAGCGATTGCCCCGGCCATCCTGCCGATGCCGGCCAGCCTTTCGGATAGGGCGAGCTTTTCCTGGGTTTTCTTATAATCAGTAATATCCTCAAACATCTCTAAGGCCGCCTTCTTGCCTTGATAAAACATCCCGGTATGGGTAATGAGAAAAATCTTACCGCCCATAGCGGCATCTACCTCTATCTCCTTGGTCTGGCCAAACTTAATTTCACTTTTTAAAGGGCAATTCACACATTGCTTTTTATCGTCCTTATACAAGAGATAACATTTTTTACCTAAGGCGCTTGGGCCAAGAAACCTCTCCATCTTCTCATTTTGATACAGGATATTTCCTTCTTCATCAACGATATCAATTCCAAAAGGAATAGTTTTTAAAAGAGTCTCATTGATAGTTATAGCGGCGCGCAGCCTCTCCTCCAATTCCCAGCGCTCGCTTATTTCTTTCTTCAGCTGTTCATTGGACTTGGCCAGACCAAGGCTTTGATTTTCCAGCTTTAAGGTTTCCTCAACAATACGGCTGGCCATAGGCCGGAAAATAAATAAGCCGCTGGCAATAATCACCAAAAGGCTTACCCCCAGGACCAAAAACTGCAAGGCCTCAAAGCTGACAATTCTCTTTTCGCTTTCTCGCTGATACTGCTGGACCGCCTCATCCAAAGCCCGGAGCAGTTCAAGACGAGACGCCTCCAGGATATAGTGAAGATGCGGATTATCAATAGTCATTGTGCCGTCAAGGCTTAAAATCAAGGCCTTGGCTTCTTCTAAATACCGGCGCGCTTTTTTATCCAGCTCGAGGGGAGGCAGAAAATATATTCTCTTCATCGAGGAAGAAAGCCTCCGGAAAGAATTCATTTCAACGGCTCCCTTAATCAAGCTGTTATGAGAGTCCTCCATCAAGGAAATTGCCTCTTTAAGCTCTCCGGCGTGAGTTTTCTTCTCAGGGAAATCCTTGGCGTTGAGAAGCCTTAAGGAAGATAAGGCAATCCGCTGGGAAAGCATCCTCTGCCTTCCGCTGATATTAACTATTGCCGCGCTGTCTTTCTGGTCTTTAATATTTTCCTTAAGGATAAAATAACTTCCTAAAGAAAGTATACTCAAAAGCCCCAGAGCCAGGATATACCTGAAAGTCAGATAGAATGATATAGTTTGTTTTACGCGCATTTTATTTTAAAGCCAGCCGCATAACGCTAAAGCGGATATAGTCTTGGCATCTTTAAGCTTGCCTTCTTTAAATATTGTTTTCAGCTTCTGTTTGGTAAAAATATGACTTTCTAAGATTTCATCCGCGTCGCCTTTTACCTCTGCCGTCTTCTTAAGGATATCCGCCTTATAGATACTTATCTTCTCGCTGGAATATCCCGGCACAGGATAAATCTCACCTAAGAAATAAAACTTATCCGCGCGATATCCTGTTTCCTCCAGTATCTCTCTTTTAGCGCACTCAAGAGGAGTCTCTTTCACATTACGTGTCCCCGCGGGCAGTTCATACAGGTAAGAATTTATCGCCGGACGAAACTGTCTTAACATTATTATCCTATTCCTGGATAAAAAAGGGATCACCAGGGCCGCCCCCGGATGCGTAATCAGCTCCAGCCTCACCTTAAAGCCATTGGGCAGGATAACTTCCTGAAGCCTAAGGCTGATAAGCCTGCCTTTATAGATATGCCTTGGTGTATGGCTGGCGCTCATTGGGTCAAGGTTAAGGTAGACCGGAAATTAAAAATATTCCTGATAAAGCTCCCGGGATTTATTGGTTATTTTCTGGAAGATATTACCGTAAGAGGATAATTTAAGGATATTAAAAGGGGGCCGCTGGAGCAGGGCGTATTTAAGCAACCCGACAGAAACAGAATAAGAAGGATCATTCAGGGAAGGATTTTCCATTTTGGCTAAACGCGACGGTATGCCAAGATTGGCCTCAAAGCTCTCCAGCAAACCCTCAAGCAAAGCATCTCTTCCGCTTACCACGATTCCTTCGGGAAGGCCTAGTTCCTGCTGATACCCTGCCAGCCGTTCTTTAGCCAAACCGAAAAATTCTTTCCATTTTCTTTCAATTATTTCACAAAGCACCTTGCGTTTAAGAGGGCGGTAACTCTGTTCTTTTTTTAAAAGCACCTCATCATCAGGATTAACGCTGTTTGGGATACTATTGCCATGAGAGAACTTTAAGGCTGAAGCCGCATCCAAGGGCACCTTTAGTTCTCTGGCAATCGCTTCTGTTACATCATTGGCGCCGAAAGGGAGAGCCTCAAAACCCCGGATTATCCCCTCTTTAAAAATCAGCATCTGAGTAGAATCAAAGCCTATCTCAAAAAGGCAGCAGCCCTTCATCCTGAGGAAATCAGGCAATGCGAGCCCCGCGGCATATCCAGCCAAAACCAAAGACTTCACTTTAAATCCGCAGCGCTCTACAGCCGAAATCAGACTGTCGGTATCCTGGACCAAAGCGGTAATCAAGAGCGTATCCGCCTCCAGGGTGTGTCCGTATAAACCCAGAGGATTCAAAACCCTGTTCTGTTTATCAATTACATATCCCTGAATAATTTGATGCAGAACGCGCTCTTCAATATTAAGTCCCAAGCAATACGCCTGGTGATTGGCTTTGGCGATATCGCCTGAGGTAATAATCTTGCTTGAGCGCTCGGATATAGGGATTGTTCCCAAAGATTGACTTGCCTTAAGTGAGGCTGAATACGTAGATACATATAAAGACTTAATCCGGCCTGATGAATTACCGCCAAAGCTGTTTAAGACTTTTGATACGGATTCAGCCAACAGGCCCAGCTCGCTGATTTTACCGTTTTTTATTCCCCGCGCCGGGCCGCTTTGACAGGAGATATCTATGAATCTCTCGTCCTTATTATCAAACAGGCCGCAGACCGCGAATATCTTATCCGATTGAATATCTAACCCGCAATACACTTCACTTTTGTTTCTCATTTTTTTGGTTCTTTCTTATTTATATTGATTGAAAGAACCTGATTACGGCGATTAAATACAGATTCCAGAGATTTATTACCGGCGTAAAATCGCTGTAATCCTTTAAAAATCTCTGTAATCAAGTTCTTTCTCTTTTGCTACAAACTTGGGAAAGAACTCTTTTTTTTAGTTTCTAAAACTGCCGGCGAATCCGGGTCATTAAGGTCAATATATTCCACATTTTCTAAGGCTTGGCCTCCGGAAGGCATAGCGCTTAAGCCCTTACGTTTATCCAGAAGTAAGGCCAGCACATTAATAACATCACCCGGCCTATCCAGGTCAAATTTTACCTCAACTTCTTTCCGGGGATACATTTTTTTTGAAACATCCTCAGCCGGGTATTTTTTAATAAAACCTTTCTCCGCGGGATAGGAAACCCCATCCCTCTGGATAATACCTTTCCTTGGGGGAGGGAAAAGTATATCCCTCTGGATAATAAAAAATGAGCTGGTCTTATTCTTAGCCAGGCTTACCCTGGTAATCAGATAATCGCCAAGATTAGGCGCGCTGTTTTTGCGTTCAATCAGCGATAGCGCCTTTTTTAACTCAAGAACAGAACAAAGTTTCCCTTTTTTAGGCCCTTCAATCGCGCCTTCCAATCCCAGAATAACCGGAAGGAAAGGTTTAGCCAAATCCGAAGGATTATCCATAATCATCGCGCTGGCGTCAATGGGATAAAAACGGCCTAATTTCAGCTGGGCAATGGCTGACCTGTCACTTAAAAATAAAATCAATTCTCCCGGCAGTCTCCTTTGGATAGCCCGGCATTCCACGTCTCCCAGTTCTTCTTCAATTTGTCTTTTTATTAAAGAGAGTTTTTGGGAAAAGATGTTTTTCCCCATCAAGCGGCTGGTAAAATGAGCCTTAAACCCGGCGTATTTATCTTCCTCGGCCCCCTTAATGACAATCCTGCTAATATTAAAATAGGGATAATGGTAAAAAAATGCCTTAAGGACAGCCGCCGAAATCAAAATAATAGAGATAAAAAACAAAAATATCCCGATAATTTTAAAGGGAATTTTGAAATTCTTAGTTTTTCTTCTGGCCATATTATATTAAACCATATATACAAAACATTAATACAAACCCGAAATACTAAACTCTAAACAAACTCAAAACCATAAATACAAAACTCAAAACACGTGTTTGGATTTAGTGTTTAACCAATTAATAAACCAACCCGGCTCCGGCTGGTGGCTTGGGCTATAGGAAGCCCAACCACGGCCCTCTGGCCGGCTGACAAAGCCGCTTCGGATATTTTCACCACTAGCTCAGGAAAAGCTATCCCTCTGGCTGAGGCCGCCTTAGGTAAAAGGCTGGTAGCGGTGAAGCCGGGTATAGTATTGACCTCCAGAACAAAAGGCTTATTTGTTTTATCTAAGATGATATCTACCCGGGAAAAAAACGAACAGCCCAGCAGATTATGCGCCTTAAGCGCGGTTTCTTTTAATAAGCGCATAATCTCTAAAGACACCGGAGCCGGAACAATATATTCGGTCTCACCAGGCTCATATTTAGCCTTATAATCAAAGAAGCGCCGCTTAGGCTTTATCTCAATTGCCTCTAAGGGGGCATCTTCAAATATCCCGACAGTCATCTCCCTTCCTTCTATATACTCTTCCGCGATTACCCTTCGGTCATACTTAAAAGCCGTCTCAATAGCTTCTCTTAACGCTTGAGGTTTATCTACTATGGATAAACCGATACTTGAACCTCCGGAGGCGGGTTTTATTACCAGGGGAAAGGTTGCGAAATCCCTGATATTTTTGTGATTTTTATCCAGCAGGCAATGTTTAGGCGCGTTAAGCCCGCCGGAGATAAAAATCTTGCGCGAGGCAGTCTTATCCATGGCCAGCTCGCTTGAGCTCACCCCTGAGCCGGTATAAGGAATACCCATTTCCTCTAAAATAGCCTGCATCTTTCCGTCTTCGCCAAAAGCGCCATGCAAGGCCAGGAAGGCAAGATTGATGTCATAAGAAAGAAGAAGGTCTTTGACATAGTTTTTATCCTGGCCTCTAATATCAATGGCCACCGCCTCAAGGTTCTTGGATTTTAACGCCTCTAAAACCGCCTTTCCGGACTTCAGTGAAACCTCTCTCTCCGAAGAAGGCCCGCCCAGTAAAACCCCAATCCGAATTCCTTCTAACATAGCTCACCCCGCTAAATTATCTGTATCTCCGGCTCCAGTGTAACTCCGAATTTCGCCTTCACCTTTCTTTGGGCTAATTTTATTAAAGACACTATATCCTTTGAGTCCGCCTTAGCGAGATTAATGATAAAATTTCCGTGCTTGGCGCTTATCTGGGCATCTCCGATACGGCTTCCTTTCAGTCCGCATAAATCAATAAGCCGGCCGGAGGGCTGTCCATTAGAATTCTTAAAAACACAACCTGCTGAAGGATAGCCTAAGTCTTGAGTAGCTTTACGGTAATCCAAAAATTTATCCATCTTTATCCGGATATTTTCCCTCCTCTTCTTAAACAGCCGAAACCTCGCGCCCAGAATTACGCGGGATTTTAAGTTAGACCCGCGGTATCCAAATTTTAGCTCTTTCTGGCTTAATATTCTTACTCTCCCCAATCTATCCATCACCTCTGCTTCATACACAAAAGTCCCTATCTCCAGCCTCACCGGCCAGCCCACCCCGGCATTAAGCGCTAAGGCCCCGCCCACGCTGGCCGGTATGCCGCTTAAAAATTCTAACCCTCCCAGGCCGTTCTCATAGGCAACGGCCAGCAGTCTATTTAAAGATACACCGGCTGAGGCGATTATATCACTTCCTTCTAAGACGCATCTTTTAAAATTATCCGAACCCAGATGTATAACCAAAGGCACTTTCTTGCTTTTAAAAAGCACCTTGGATCCTAAGCCCAGGATAAAATACTCTTTTTTTAAATGCCCGCACCTTTTGATTAAGGCCTTTAAATCTTCCTTATCCAAAGGTTCAATCCAAAGCCCGGCCTTGGGCCCGGACTTCAGGGTGGTATGCTTAGCCAGGGCTTCGTTGACTAATACCTTCGCTTTTAATCCGCTGAACCAGCTCATCGCTTAATTTTCCTATGTCTCCGGCGCCCAGGGTAATAATCAGGTCTCCTGCCGTAATTGACTTTAATAGGTATTCCGTAATATTCTCTTTCTTAAGATACACTGCCTCAATTTCTAACGACTTCTTCTTTATCCCGGCGCAAAGAGATTCCGCCGATACGCCTTCAATAGGCTTCTCGGAGGCCGCGTATATATCGGTAAGGATTAATGTATCCACCCCCGCGAAACTCATTACAAACTCCTCAAACAAGAATTTAGTCCGGCTAAAGCGATGCGGCTGAAAGACCACAATCAGGCGCCGATGGCGCACATTCCGGGCAGCGGCTAACACCGCCTTGATTTCCGCGGGATGATGCCCGTAGTCATCAATCACCTTTATTCCGGAAAACTCACCCTTCAGCTGAAACCTGCGCTCCGTGCCTTGAAAAGAGGCCAATGCCGATTGAATGATTTTCTGGGGTATACGCAATTCATGGCCCAGGGCAATAACGCTCAGGCAGTTAGAAATATTATGCTCACCGGCCAAAGGCAGGGTGATTTTACCTAAGGTTTTACCGCGATAACAACAAGTAAAAAATGAGGAAAATTCATTCAAGGTTATGTCCGCGGGATAAAAATCATTCTTATCTGATAACCCGAAATACATTATCCGTTTTTTATAATCCCGCGTAATTTCGCGTAAGGCCTGGTCGTCGCCGCAGCAGAAAAGGCATCCGTTATCTTTACTGTTAGAAATAAATTTTCTGTAGGCCGCGATTATATCCTCCCAGCTTTGGTAATAATCAAGATGCTCCCGGTCAATATTGGTAACAATGGGATACTCTGGGTGGTAATAAAGAAAGGTTCCGTCCGACTCATCTGCCTCGGCCACAAAAAAGCGGCTTTCCCGGCCAAAACAGCAGTTATCGTCTAAATCGCGCGCTATCCCTCCTATCGCCGCCGTCGGACATAATCCCGCTTCTCGAAGCAGGTGGTTAGCTAAGGCAGTGGTAGTGGTTTTTCCGTGAGCGCCGCTGACAGCGATACAGGTCTTATCCCGCATCAGATGAGCCAGCGCTTGAGCCCTTCTTAATATGAGCAGGCCGTTTTTTCTGGCGGCCAAAAGCTCCGGGTTATCCTCCTTGATCGCCGAAGAATATACCACCGTGTCCTTATCTTCAAGATGCAGCGGGCTGTGGCCGATAAAAACATTTACCCCCTTGCCGGACAATTTCCTGGTAACCGGGCTTTCCTTTATATCCGAGCCGCTTACCGCGCAGCCCTGCTCAGCCAGGATAGAGGCAATTCCGCTCATTCCGATTCCCCCTATACCGATGAAATGTATCTTTTTACCTAACAACGGCACATCGTCAGAAATATCGCTCTTATTCTTATAAAGCGCTGATTGCATCTATGCCCCCTCGTATAATATGTCTTAATACGAAATCACCAATAACCAAACATCAATAACCAAATAATAACCAATAATCAATAATCAAACCTGTTTTTCAAAATGAGTTTGGTAATTGGAATTTGGTTATTGGAAATTGGTGATTGATTATTTTCATGTTACTAAAAATAATGATAACCGTCATTCCTTGATATATTTGAGCCAATTTTTATTCAGGTCTTCCAGATTCTTAAAAACCCGGTAGGCTTCAGTTACCGCCTGCTCAAAGTTTTTGCGCTCCTTGAGAGCCTTGCACAACTTCACAAAATTATCTTTACCAAACCGGCTAATCAGATACTCCACCACGTTTACGGATTCATTATAATACAGCTCCACCACGCTCTTATCCTCAACAAAACCAATATTGAGCTGAGATAATTTCTCCAGGCTCATAAACTTTTTTTCTTCAATAGCCTGAAGAAGTGTGGGTTTAATATCCTTCCGCCTGTTTTTCTCCTGATACATCGCCACCCCTTCATCTAACCATACGGGGGCGTTATTCTGGGTCCCGATAAACTCCCGGAAAATAATATGGCCTAACTCATGAGGAAGCAAGGAATCAAAAAATCCCCCCGCCCAGGGATACGTCTCAATCACCTTCTCGTGATAATAGGCATGCCCTCCTGACCAGGCGGGCTTTCCGGTCTTTTCCTGGTAATCCTGGGCATCATCGTAGATATATATCCTGGCCCGCTTATCCCAGGTCCAGAATTCATAACGGCTAAAGCCTAAATTATCAGCGATGCTTTTGTAATATTCCTCCGCCTTATCTAATGTCTGGGTAACGAATTTCTCCTGGGCCTTCTTATAATAAACTATAAAATGCGTGCTTTTTTCAACGTCCCATCCCTTCTCATCAAAGGCGAAAAGATTAGTAGTGTTAAAAATCAAAAGAGAAAAGATCGCAATAAATAAATACTGAGCGGGTTTAACGCGCATTTTAACTCATCGCTTCATTTAACACTAACTCTGCCAGCCTGTCCGTGGCTTGCGGATTCGCGAAATCAGCGATGCGCTTCTCTAATTGAGCGCGCTCATCAGCTGAATTCATCAGCTTAAGGATAAGTTCAGCCAATTTAGGGCCCTCAAGCTCTTTCTCCTCAATAACCAGCGCCGCCTCTTTTTTCTTTAAGATACCGGCATTCTCTAACTGATGAGCGCCGGCATAAGGATAGGGGATAAGAATGGCGGCCTTTCCAAAAAAGGCGAGTTCGGTTATGCTCCCGGCTCCGGCGCGGCAGACAACTAAATCCGCGAGGCTATAAGCAAAATCCATCCGGGTCAAAAAATCAAAAAGGCGATACTTGATTTTAATACAAGAGTAGTCTTTTTTCAAGCTGGAATAATCTTTTTTTCCGCAGAGATGAATAAACTGAAAATCCCGGCCTTGGGCGGATAAAATATCCACTGTCTTTTTAAACTCGGCATTTATCCGCTCTGAACCCTGGCTCCCCCCTAAAACCAAAATAGTAAATTCTTTAGCCAGGCCAAAGAAAGCCCGCGATTCTTCTTGGTCTTTTTTAACTAACTCCCGGCGCAGGGGATTTCCGGTAAAGACAAATTTACGGCTGTCTACGGGCGCGTCCTTCCTATGCCGCTCATCGGCAAAACTTAGCGCCACTTTATCCACGCACAGGCTTAAAACCTTGTTACTTAAGCCCAGAGAAACATTCTGTTCGTGAATAACCGTCGGCTTCTTAAACAAGGCTGACTCCAGAATAACCGGAAAGCTCACGTACGAGCCAAAACCTACGACCACATCCGGCCGAAAACTTTCTATAATCAAAAAAGTCTCCAGGAACGATTTAACCAGGCGATATAAGGAAATCAGAAATCTCCGCGCAGTCCGGCTGAAAGGACATATCGAAATGATAAAAACTTTATACCCCGATGACTCAATACACTTTTCAATTTCCGCGCGCCGGCAGGTAACAAAAGCAATTTCCCAGGACGGCTGTTTATTTTTTAAATTCTCAGCCAGGGCCAGGGCGGGATAGAGATGGCCGGCGCTGGCCCCGGAGGCAATCAGGATTTTTTTTGCCTCCCCGCTCCTGGCGGAGTCCGCCGCGGGCATAACCGAAGGATTATGTCTCATGGGGATTCTTACTGAACCTGGCCACATTCAGCAAAAGCCCGGCGCCCATCATATCAAAAATCAAGGAAGAGCCGCCATAGCTGATAAAAGGAAGCGGCAGGCCCTTGGTAGGGAATATCGCGGTGCTTACCCCGATGTTAATGACCGCCTTAAGGCTGATTAATAAAACTATTCCCAGGCTCAAGTAAATCCCGAAGACATCCTGAGCGGACTTTATAATCTTACAGCCATACATAAAGAAAAGGGCGAAAAGAAAGACTATCCCGGCAGCCGCGAAAAAACCCAATTCTTCTCCGATAACGGAAAATATAAAATCGGTATGCCCGGCCGGAAGATAAAAAAGCTTCTGCAGGCTTTTTCCCAAACCCCGGCCAAACAATCCCCCTGAGCCCAAGGCCACCTGCGACTGAATAAGCTGAAAGCCCGAGCCTAAAGGGTCAGCCCAGGGATTTAAAAAAGCGAGCACGCGCGCCCGGCGATAAGGCACGCGAAAAATCAAAAGATAAAGAAAAGGAAGCCCGGCCAATACCACATACGCGATATGCTTAAAATTTACCCCCGCGGTAAAAAGCATAATAAAAACCACCATGCTCAAGGCTACCACCGTCCCTAAATCCGGCTGGGCCAAGACCAAAACGGATACCATGGCCAAGACTATCATCGCGGGCATAAAACTAAAACTGAAATACTCTACTCTTTTTAAACCCTTATCCGCCAGAAAAGAAGCGGTATAAATAATCACCGCCAGGCTGGCGAATTCCGAAGGCTGAAAGCTGAATCCGAATAAACGAAACCATCTCTTGGCCCCGGAAATCTCCCGGGTCATTCCCGGGATATGCAGTAAGAGCAGAAGAAATAAAGCCAATAAAACCAATATTTTAGAATACCTGCTCAAAAGACGGTAATCTATGGACATTACGCACAGGGAGGAGACCATCCCTAATGCCACAAACAAAATCTGCCTCTTTAAAAAATAAGCACTGTCGCCGAATTTCTCCCAGGCATATATGGCGGTTGAGCTGTAAATCATCACTATGCCTATGGCAATCAAAGCCAGGACCACCATCAGCAGGGATATTCTTAGTTTACGCATACTCAAGATAAATGAAAAGGTTAAGGTTTAAATCAAGGCTAAGGTTGAGGTTGTTTTAATCTTGATCTTGACCTTAGCCTTGACCTTGACCTGCAATATCTTACTTCAACTTATTCACTATTTCCTTAAACACCCTTCCCCGGTGTTCATAGTTTTCAAACATATCAAAGCTGGAGCACATCGGAGAAAAAAGAACGCAATCTCCTCCCTTAGCCTGGGCGTAACTTAAATTGACTGCCTCATCCAGAGTGAGTGCCTCTTTAATGGGCACTA
>Ga0209212_1003598_pt1 | contig 20221 bp, 22 predicted proteins | sample RifGroC2_FD_183996 | JGI IMG/M metagenome (GOLD analysis project Ga0209212, IMG submission 183996) | Groundwater microbial communities from Rifle, Colorado, USA - Groundwater C2 (SPAdes) (version 2) | ecosystem: Environmental > Aquatic > Deep subsurface > Groundwater | place: Rifle, Colorado... | reverse complement strand
ACCGTGTCCAGCCTTATCTATGAAACGACTCCAACGTATAACCTTAGTCAAGCTTTTGGTAATTTTATGAAATCGTTCATCCTCCAATAGCTTGTCAACTCTTTTCTGTCCAGGACCGCTTAAACTACGTCCTAAACCAATATCAGTTTCAATAGTTTTAAATAACAGAACATACTTTCCCCAATCTTTAATTAATCTGGCTTTGGTAGAATCTTCTGTTAAAATATCTAAATTAAAACCGGGTAAAACTAAATCGCCTAATATAATGGGCACTCTCTGATCAATTGGCTCTGTTTTCCATGGTCTCCCCTTGGTTATTGATGATTTGTTATTTTGTTAATTAAAAGATCTAATTAACTATATTGTAGCACGTTTGTTAGTAAATTTACTGTTTTGTCAAGACAATTTTGACTTTTGACCCAGGACTGATGTAAAATATAATAACTTGTTATTCATTCTTAACTTTTGCCTATGTTTAAAGTATTTCTCTACGATGAATTTGCCCCTGAAGACAATGCCATGCTTCAGGCCCTGTATTCCCGCAGTCCCAAAAGTGTAGCCGACCATGTGGACAAAGTCAGAGCCACCGGCTCTGGCAAGTTTATGTCGACCTTCTATGTGGGCTATGGTCACTCCAGCATTGCCGATTGTGGCTCTACTACCCTATTCATTGAAGGACTGTCTATTTTAGCTGACAAGGCTATTCAAGACTGGCCCCTCTATTCTGGACAAGAAACCAGCACTCGCTATGTGGATATGGCTAAACAGCCCATTATTGACCCCTACCAAACCCCTGAGTCTCAGACGATTATTAAAAAATGGATGGATTTCTATGTCAGCTCCGGCCAGCCTTTGCAAGAACATCTCAAAACTGTCTATCCTAGACAACCAGAGGAAGAGGAGAAAATATATCTCAAGGCTATCCAAGCCAGAGCTTTTGATATCTTACGTGCCTTCTTACCAGCCGGCATTACCACTCAATTAAGCTGGCATACTAATCTGCGCCAAGCCCATGACAAACTGGATCTGTTACAATATTGGCCTTTACCCGAAGTAAGGGAAATTGCCTCAACCATGCTCCAACAATTGCAAAACAGATATCCTGATAGTTTCAACCACAAATATCATGAAGCTTCAGCTATCTATCAAGAGAAAATTATGATGGAGACTGCCTACTATGATCCAGAACAATCAGCTGATTTTAAGTGTACTTGCCAACTTAATAAAAAAGAGCTGAATAAATATCAAGATCTTTTAGCCAACCGGCCAATGAAAACCAACCTACCTTTGTGGCTAGGCGAGTGTGGTAATATTATCTTTGATTTTCATTTAGACTATGGCTCTTGGCGTGATATCCAACGCCACCGCAATGGCCAATGTCGTGTACCCCTACTGTCCACCAAATTAGGTTTTCATCCTTGGTATCTGGAACAGCTACCAGCTGACTTAAAAGCCCAGGCCCAAGCCCTGATTGCCGAACAAACCACGGCTATTAATGATTTAAAAGCCGATCCCGCTATCAAACAATATTATACCGCCCTGGGCTTCCTAGTACCCTGTCGTGTCGCCTACAGCCTCCCAGCCGCTGTCTATGTTATTGAATTGCGCTCCGGCAAGCCTGTCCATCCTACCCTGCGCCAATTAGCCCACCATATGCACCAAGCTTTACAACAAGAACTGCCCCAGCTAAAACTACATAGCGACTTGGATCCCAGCGATTGGGATATTAGACGAGGCGCTCAAGATATTGTGGCCAAAGATAAAATAAACGACTAATTACTTAAAAACATTACTTACAACCCCCATGACTAAACAAATTATTATCGGTCTCACTAGCCAGATTGCTGCTGGCAAAGGCACTGTCGCTCAGTACCTAAAAGAAAAATACCAGGCCAAGAGCTATGGTTTTTCTACGCCTTTGCGTGATATTCTTAAAAGATTATATCTACCGGAAACCAGAGTTAATATAGTAGATATTTCTACCTTCCTGAGACAACGCTTTGGTCAAGATGCCTTGGCCCACACCATTATTGAAGATATTAAAAAAGATGACAGTCCTTTGATTGTCTTAGATGGGGTGCGTCGTCTAGCGGACATCACTTATGCTAAAGAATTACCTAATTTTGTTTTAGTCCGAGTAGTCACTGAGGCTCAAACGCGGTATAATAGACTTATCCAGCGCCAACAAAACACTGATGATCAGAGCAAAACTTTGGAACAATTTTTAGAAGATGAAAAGCGGGAAACCGAATTGCAGATTCCCGAAGTCATGGCTCAAGCTCAATATGAAATTGATAACAATGGCAGTCTGGAACAAACCCAAGCACAGATTGATGAGTTAATAAAAAAATTAAGCTAAATATATGACAACTGGCAAATTCATTGTCATTGATGGCACTGACGGTTCGGGCAAAGGCACTCAGACCGATATTTTGATTCAACGCCTGCAAGAGGCTAAATATCCGGTCTTCAAAATTGACTTTCCCCAATATGGACAAAAATCAGCCGGCCTAGTAGAAGACTACCTTAATGGTAAATATGGTTCGGCTCAAGAAGTCGGCCCTTATGTCGCCTCCATCTTTTACGCTGTTGATCGTTTTGATGCCAGCAATAGTATCCGCCAAGCTTTGTTAGCCAACAAAATTGTGGTGGCGAATCGCTATGTTACTTCCAATATGGGCCACCAAGGTGGCAAAATTGCTAGTGATGAAAATCGCCGTGATTTCTTTGCTTGGTTGGAAAACTTGGAATTTAATATTTTTAATATCCCCCGCCCCGATCTTAACTTGATTCTCCATGTGGATGCGGCCATGGCTCAGCAACTGGTTGATCAAAAAGGCCATCGCGATTATGTGCATGGAGAAAAAAGAGATATTCATGAAGCCGACCTTAATCATTTACGCTTAGCCGAGAAGGTCTATCTCCAACTAGCCGACATCATGCCCAATGCTAAGAAAATAGAGTGTGTCAAAGACGGACAGATCATGACCCGAGAAGCTATCAACGATTTAGTTTGGCAAGAGGTTATGACTTTGATTAATATGAAACTAATTAGCTAATATGTTAAAAGAAATAATAATTAAACGTTTAACAGCCACCGCTAAACTACCTACCCGTGGCCATGATAATGATGCCGGATTGGATATTTGCGCTGATGAAGATATTGTTTTGCAACCTGGAGAAAATAAGCATATTAAAACTGGTCTAAAAATGGCCATACCTGATGGCTATGTGGCCCTAGTCTGGGACAAGGGCGGTGTAGCCAGAAACGGCATTCATACTCTAGCTGGTGTCATAGACTCCGGCTATCGCGGCGAAGTCACCATTGAAATGATCAACCTTTCTCAGCAAGACTATGTTATAAAATCAGGCCAGAAGATTGCTCAAATACTGGTTCAACCAATTTGTCTGTGCCAAGCCACGGAAGGCACAATAGACGACCGAACCAGCCGTGGCGAAGGCAAACATGGCAGTACGGGTTTGTTTTGATAACCATAACAAAAGAAGTGTAAAAGGCCAATAAAAACAGGCTCCTGCACAAGGGTGTCGTATAAAGGACATTGTACGACTATTATTATTTCAAGGTATCACTCGGCATAAATCATTATAAAACAAGATGATATTCCATTTTTACTAATATTGTGTTAAGATAATGGCATAAACAAATAATTTAGAAGTGGAGGTATTATGGAGATTCCAGAGATTATTTTTCAAGAGTATGATAAACTCACGAAAAAACTATACGAAAAGGAGCTTGAAGTACAAAAAATTAAAGAAAATTTAAGCCCTTACAAATTGTTCCTTGAAGCGGCAGGATTAAAAATTGAGAATAATAATGTTTCCAATCATGGTTTAACTAATTAATATTATTGTTCTTATAAAGATTAAAGCTCAAAGTAAAAATATTATTTTGGGCTTTATTTAATTTTAATAAATCAAATAATTAATAAGTATTTATTTGTCCGTTATATAATAACCTGCACAAGGGTGTCATATAAAGGACATTGTACGACAAAAAATAAAGCTTCTATCTGTTAAGAGATAAAAGCTTTTTTCTTGTTCCAAAGTGCAAACTTTTTAATATAATTGTTTCCGACTATGGCGCTATAAATTATTATAGCAACCGTTGCTAAGGCAGACACCCAATATATTGTCACCAAACATACTATCCACAGAATAGTTATAATAACTACACCTACTGCAATTAAAACTATAGACACCATTTCCCAAAAACCGATACGGATTAATAAAAATTCTTTAGAATCAAAAGTATCATTTCTGTGAATCAATGTGTGACAAAGATAGGGTACTAATAAACCGCAACCTAGCAATAACCACTGCCACAAAACCAACCAATGGACAAACTGTAGAATATAACTCATAAAGCCTCCTTATGAATAGTGGTGAGACGACCTTTCATTGTCTTGCTTTTTAAAATATAACCGACAATTAACAACGTTAAAACAAGAATTGCTATTCCTATGTGGGCTAAATAATTCTCTAACAAATGGAGAAGGGCAGTCAAACCGAAAATTGCTATACCAATAATTATAAGTCCTAGTCCGAAAAAGAAACGTTCCGCAAAACAACCATCATTAAACCAACTTCTAAGTAGACTATAAGTGCCCCAAATAAAAATAGCTACGGCTATTATTACAGTAATGAGATATAAACCTTCAAACATAAGTGCCTCCTTTGGTAATATATTGATAATGAGAAAAGAACATTAATTTACTCTTAGTTAACCAAAAATACAGTCCTTTGTCAAACTTTGTTTTTTCAGTCTTTTGCTGTATAATAAAAGAGTTAAATTAAGCCTTATTTTATGGCCTCAGATAAATACGACATTATTATTGGCTTGGAAATACACACGGAGCTCAAAACCAAATCCAAGATGTTTTGTGGTTGCAATAATGATGCCCGCCAAGTACCGGCTAATACCCATGTCTGCCCCATTTGTTTAGGCCACCCCGGCACCCTGCCCGTTGTCAATCAACAAGTCTTAGATTGGGCTCTACTGTTAGCCTTGTCTTTACATTGCCAGATTAATCAAACTACTAAATTTGACCGTAAAAATTATTTCTATCCTGACCTACCCAAGGGCTACCAAATATCCCAATATGATTTGCCTCTAGCTCATCATGGCTGGTTAGAAGTAGTCGGACAGAAAATAGCTATTACCCGCATTCATTTGGAAGAAGACACTGGTAAACTGACCCACCCTCGCGATCAGAAATTTTCTTTAGCTGATTATAACCGTGCTGGCACGCCCCTCATTGAAATGGTCACCGAGCCGGTTATCAGAGATGCTCACCAAGCTAAAAAATTCTGTCAGAAATTTCAACAAATTCTGCGCTATCTAAATATTTCCAATGCTGACATGGAAAAGGGAGAAATGCGTTGCGAAGCCAATGTCAGTTTACAGGCTAAAGATAAATGGCAATATGTTGATGGCCAAATCAAAGCGCTAGATAATTATCAACTTAATCCTAAGGTAGAAGTCAAAAACATTAACTCTTTCTATTCTCTAGAAAAAGCCATCGAGTTTGAAATAGAGCGACAAGCCACTGCCCTAGACAAAGGCGAAGCCATTATTGCTGAAACCCGCGGTTGGAATGACAAAGAAAAAACTACGGTCAGCCAACGAGTTAAAGAAACAGCTGCTGACTATCGCTACTTTCCAGAACCGGACATTCCTCCTCTAGTCATCACCAAGGCCTATTTAAAAAAGATCCAAGCCCAAATCAAAGAATTGCCTGATGCCAAAAAACTGCGCTTCATTGAACAATATGGTTTTAGCGAATCCGAAGCTAATCTTTTAGTTTCTGACCAATACTTAGCTGCTTTTGCCGAAAATACTATCTCTGAACTGCAGGCTTGGCTGGAAGCTAACAACCTAGATTGGGCTAGCCAACAAAGCCAATTAATTAAACTAACATCTAACTGGTTATCCAATGAATTGCTCAAACATCTAAAAATGCACAACCACAAAGTTAAAGATATTAAAATTACCCCAGAAAACTTAGCTGAATTAATCTGTTTAGTTCATCAGAAAAAAATTAATTTTCAAGCTGCTCAAATGATTTTCAATCAAATGTACCAAGTGGGTGGTGACCCCAGTGATATTATGCAACAAATGAATTTAGAACAATTAGATAATGACGAAGAATTAACAGCTTTGGTTAAAAAAATTATTGCTGACCATCCCCAACAGGCTCAAGATTACCGGAACGGTAAAACCGCTCTGAGGAAGTTCTTTGTTGGCCAAGCCATGGCCCTGAGCCAAGGCAAGGCTAATCCACAAAAAATTGCTGATCTACTCCAACAACTATTAGCCTAAGTTAAACTGTGCTATAATATATTTGTAATTAATAATCACAATTTATGAAAATTGCCGTTTTTGATTTACAACCGCATGAAAAGCGGATGTTTAATAAATTAGAACCTCAATATAGAATCCACTACTTTAAAGAGTCAGCTGATGATGTTAATCTTCAAGCAGTCAAGGACTGCGATGTCATCTCAGTTTTTGTCTTATCTAAATTAAGCGCTGAAGTGCTTAAACAATTTCCTAAATTAAAAATGGTGGCAGCCCGCTCTACTGGTTTTGATAATATTGATCTAAAATACTGCGCTAAACATAAAATCATTGTCTGTAATGTTCCCGCCTACGGCGAAGTGACCGTGGCCGAACATACCTTTGCTTTACTGTTAGCTGTCAGCCGTAAACTACAGGTTGCTGTCCTACAATGGCAAAAAAAGAAATTTGACCCTCAACCTCTCAAAGGTTTTGATCTGCACGGTAAAACCATTGGTGTCATTGGTGCTGGTAAGATTGGCAAAAATGTCATTAGAATCGCTCATGGCTTTGGCATGGAAATTCTAGCCTATGATATTAATCGCGATAGATTACTCTCGGAAATCTTAGACTTTAAATACACCGATCTCAAAACCTTACTAAAAAAATCAGATATTATCAGCCTGCATGCTCCCTATGACAAATCAACCCATCATTTAATTAACAAAAAGAATATTAAGTTCTTCAAACACGGAGCGGTTTTACTGAATACCGCTCGTGGCGGTTTAGTGGAAACAGCCGCTTTGTTTAAGGCCTTACAAGATGATACCTTGTCAGCAGCCGGTTTAGATGTTTTGGAAGAAGAAAATGTCATTCTGAAGAATCAAAAAACAACCAGTAAAAACAAAGATGTTGCTTTAATTAACAAAAAAATTATTAACTTGCCTCAAGTAGTCTTTACACCCCATATTGCTTTCAACACCGAGGAAGCCGTGGAACGCATCACTCAAACATCCATTGAGAATATTATTAGCTTTCATAATGGTCATGTAATCAATAAGGTTTAATATTTAGAAAGCAAATAGATATAAAAAAGGGACTGCTCGCAATCCCTTTTTATTTTTGGCAAATATCATTGCCATTTTTAATACTCGACCCAAATTTCTTCTTCAATGATCTGGTAGCCAAGTTCTTTGGCTGCCTTTTTTAAGATATCTAATTTAATATAGCCCTGCTTGTTTTTAATGCGAGTTGTGCCATTCTTGATTATTTTGGCTTCTTGCAAATCAGCTATATTGTCACGGAAAAAGACATCCTTCTCAATATACTCACTACATTTTTCATTACTGTAGCCAGTCTTGATCTGCGAACAAACAGTAGGCTGCCGCAATTTTAATTTTTTCTGCCTGATATGAATCTGGATGCCCCTACCTAATTTAGTGACTTCTTCATTAAAATGATAATGAATCCTAGAAGCTAGACATTTCCTAAAATGCAAGATAACAAACGACCGTCTGGTATCAACTGGAAACTGTTCCATTATTACTCCTGTAATTTATGATTAATAATATAATTGGCAAGGTACTATTTTTATTAAATAATTTATTTAATAAAATCTTTAACTTTAGCTAAAATATCAGCATATTCTCTTGTCCACAAAATAGGCTGACCCTGTTTAGCCCAGCGACGATACCAAGACATTTGTCTCTTGGCAAACTGCCGACAGGCAATATTTAATTGCTCCACCATTTCATCATAGCTTAGTTTTTTTTGCAAATGCCAAGACAAATATTTGTATTCCAAACCAAAGCTAATTAAACGTTCCCAGCTCACACCTTGTTCATGCAAACGTTGCACTTCACCTAACATAGCCTGATTATTCAAACGACTAATAATACGCTGATAGATACGACTATTCAAAACAGTCTTAGGCCAAGTCAAACCAATTAACAGCCACTCATAAGGCGAATCTTGCTTCTGACTGAAACTCCCACCCTGTTCTAAAATTTCCACATAGCGAATCAAACGACGCTGATTTTTTTTGTCGCTGTCATTAATACTGGCCATCACTTCAGGATCTAAATCAGTAATTCTAACCAAGAGTTCAGCAACTGATAATTCATTTAAAATTTTCCTTAATTTTTGATCCGGCTGTCCGCTGGCAGTTAACTGATAATTATCAACCAAAGCTTGGAGATAGAGTCCGGTGCCACCAACCACAATAGGCAACTTGCCTCTAGCTAAAATATCATTAATAGCTGTTGTGGCTTGAACTTGATACTGAGCCAAGTCAAAAACTTCATTAGGTTTGGCTACATCAATTAAATGGTGGGGTATTAAACGTCCGTCAACTTCATATTCATCCAAATCTTTGCCCGTACCCACATCTAAACCTTGATAGACCTGTCGGGAATCAGCAGAAACAATTTCGCCATTAAGAGCCAAGGCTAATTTAACGCCCAAGCTGGTTTTACCGCTGGCTGTTGGTCCGAGAATAGCTATGACTTTAGGCTGAAACATAATTTTATTTGACCAGACAAAACACTCATGGTCCGTACTCATTACAAGCCTTTCTGGCTTAATTCTTCTATTAATTTCTTTTGCTCACGATTCAAGCTAGTCGGTATCTTAACTTTAATTGTTATTAATTGGTCACCACGTCCCCGTCCCTGTAATTTAGTGACTCCCCTATTTTTGAGAATAAAAGTTTTACCTGATTGGGTACCACTGGGTATTTTTAAATCAACTTGGCCGTCAATGGTGGCCACTTCCACCTTATCGCCCAGAACAGCTTGGGACAAGTTAATATCAATCTCAGAAAGAATATCATAGCCCCGGCGCTGGAAATGTCTATGGGGTTGAACTCTAATTTTCAAATACAAATCACCGGCTGGAGCGCCCTTAGCCCCAACTTCGCCTTGGCCACTTAAACGAATAGTTTCTCCATTATCAATGCCGGCTGGTATCTTTACTTTTAACTCCGTACCCTCCCGTTTAACACCGCGTCCCGCACAATGACTGCAGGGCTTGGTAATAGTTTGGCCTTGGCCCTGACAATCAGGACACTCAGTCTGCATCTGCATAGCGCCTAAAATAGTGCGTTGCATTTTGGTAATATAACCTCGGCCCTGACAAGTATGACAGGTTTTAATATCTGCGCTACTAGCCCCACCTCGGCCCTGACAATCTTGGCAGACTACTTGTTTGTTGAGTTTAATCGCTTTATCAGTGCCAAAAACTGCCTCCTCAAAAGTTAAATCTAAAACCACTTCTAAATCATGGCCGGGCTGTTGACGCTGACTTCTTTTTTTACTGCCAAAGCCAAAAATATCGCCGAAACCGCCGAACATATCGCCCAAATCATCCATATTAATATTCATACCTTCGAAACCGTTGAAACCGCCTCGGCCCGACTGGTTAAAAGTAGAGCCAAACTGATCATATTGCGCACGTTTTTGCGGATTGCTTAACACTTGGTAAGCTTCATTGATTTCCTTAAATTTTTCCGCATCACCGCCAGTTTTGTCTGGATGATGTTGGTGGGCTTTTTTATGAAAAGCTTGCTTAATATCTTCAGCGCTGGCTTGGCGCTCCAGGCCTAATATTTTGTAGTAATCTTGGCCCATGTACTATGCTTTAAAACCTATTTCTTTACCTTCAATATTGGCAGCTACTTTAATCTCGCCGAATTGTTCTTCATATTTCTTGAGATTATCATTCATGGCTGAGACAATGCGCTTAAAATGACCCGGGGTGGTAATAATCTTAGCTACGACTTTACCAGAAGGTGGCATGACATTGGCCAACATAATCTGAAACTCTTCTTGGTTGTGAGAGATATTAGCAAAGTTAGTATATTCTGCCCCTGGTATATTATCAGCAATTTGAATTTGCTGTTGTTTGTTATTGTCCATAGTTTTGTAATTAATATGAATTAATATTTTTTTAATTTTATATATCAAAGTGATAGAAAATAAATTTAGGGGCAAGACGCTACTTGCCCCCATGATTTAATGTTATGATATTTCTGTTGTCACCTCTTCTACTCTGGCTTTGACCATAGCTTTGGCTTGTTCTACTTCCACTGTTTTTTCTAAATCTATTTGTCGTTGCTTATACATCCGCCGGATGTCTTTACCTATCCACTTAGCTGTTTGATGAGCCAAATCATATAAAAAACCGCGGGCAATAGATTCTGGCAAGATACAAGAACCAACTTGATGTGGCCAATCATAGCAAGTAATTTGCCACTTGACGTTAGTTGAATCATGATGGTCAGTAACATCTAAAGTAAAGCTAATAGGCAAATACATACTAGGAGATAATTTTCTATGTTCATTACTAAAGACAGTTGCTCCCCAAAAGACAGTTGCTCCCCAAACTCTTAATTTCTTAGTCAACTCGTCCTGCAACAAAGAAGAAAACTTCTCTTCCGCACCATTTCTAGGTATAGTAGCAACAACCAAAGAAATTATTTTATCCTGAAAGCAACAACGATATCTGTGCCACATGAGCATTAGTCCAGCAATAACTATAGTGCCGACAACAATAAGACCCATTTCCATAGTACTCATAACAGTCCTCCTGTAATTAATGATTAAATTTAATTGTTAAAATAAAACGAACTAAAGCGATGGTCCGACAGCTATCAGGCCATCTATTTTAATTAGTTTTTCTTTTCTGTAAATTCGCCTTCAATTGGGCCCTCGTCTTTTTTGTTATCTGTATTGGCTTTTTGCTCACTAGCTGGCTGTTCGGGTTGAGACTGGGCAGATTGCTGATACATAGCGGCGCCCAATTTCTGAGCTAATTGATTAACTTCTTCCAATTTAGCTTTCAGGGCGTCATACTGATCAGTATCTTTCAGCTGTTTTAATTCATTAAGCTTAACTTCCAATTCCTGTTTTTGCTCAGCGGGCACCTTGTCGCCAGCTTCTTTCAGTAATTTATCCATTTGAAAAATAACTGATTCAGTCTGATTTTTAACTTCCGCCTGACCTTTTTTCTTTTTATCTTCTTCAGCATGCACATTGGCTTCCTGTTTCATTTTCTCTATTTCTTCGGCTGACAAACCAGAAGAAGCAGTAATAGTAATATGTTGCTCGCGATTAGTCGCCTTGTCTTTAGCTTTAACATTCAAAATACCATTAGCGTCAAGATCAAAGCTAACTTCAACTTGAGGTATGCCACGTGGAGCTGGTGGAATACCGTCTAAGATGAAACGACCGAGGGTCTTGTTGTCAGCGGCCATGGGACGTTCACCTTGCACCACATGAATCTCCACTGAAGTTTGGTTATCAGCGGCTGTGGAAAAAACTTGAGACTTGGAAGTAGGAATAGTGGTATTACGCTCAATTAAAGGGGTAGCGACGCCACCTAGGGTTTCGATGCCTAAGGTTAAAGGAGTGACATCCAGAAGTAAAATATCTTTAACATCACCTTGTAGAACACCGGCTTGCACAGCTGCGCCCATGGCCACCACTTCATCAGGATTAACACTTAAATTGGGCTTACGGCCAAAAAATTCTTCTACTTTTTGTTGCACCAAGGGCATGCGAGTCATACCGCCAACCATAATTACTTCTTGAATATCAGTTTTGGACAAACCAGCATCTTGTAAAGCTTTTTGACAGGGGGCAATAGTCTGCTCTACCAAATCACTCACTAAAGCTTCTAATTGAGCACGAGTCATCTTCATTACTAGATGACGAGGGCCACTGGCATCAGTGGTAATGAAAGGTTGGTTGATCTCTGTAGTCGTAGCTGTGGATAATTCAATCTTGGCTTTCTCAGCTGATTCTTTAATACGTTGCACAGCTAAAGCGTCCTTAGACATATCCAGGCTACTCTCTTTTTTAAATTCGTCAATAATCCACTTAATCAAACGCTGATCAAAATCTTCTCCACCTAAATGAGTATTGCCATTAGTGGATTTTACTTCTACGGTATCAGCGGAAATATCTAAAATGGAAATATCAAAAGTACCACCGCCTAAATCATAGACAGCGATCTTCTGACCTTTCTTTTTGTCAAAACCATAGGCTAAAGCAGCGGCTGTTGGTTCGTTAATAATACGCTTGACGTCTAAACCAGCAATTTTACCGGCATCCTTGGTAGCTTGACGTTGGCTATCATCAAAATAGGCGGGTACAGTAATAATAGCTTCAGTAATCTTTTCGCCTAAGCGACTTTCAGCATCAGCTTTTAATTTAGACAAAACCATGGCGGAAATCTCCTGAGGGCTGTAGTCTTTGTCGCCCATCTTAACTTTCACGCCATCACCTGATTGAATGATTTTGTAAGAAGCGGTTTGTAAATCAAGTTGGACTTCTTCATCAGTAAAGTGTCGGCCAATCAAACGCTTAACCGAGGCAATAGTATTAGCCGGATTAGTCACGGCTTGTCGCTTGGCGGACAAACCAACCAAACGTTCATTGTTTTTACCCAGAGCCACTACAGAGGGGGTAGTACGATTGCCTTCGACATTTTCCAATATCTTAGGCAAACCAGCTTCCATGATCGCCATGGCGCAGTTAGTGGTACCTAAATCGATTCCTAAAATCTTTGACATAAATTTATATTTAATTATTTTTTAATTATTATTTGGTAAACTATCAACCACATTACTATCTATCTCTGCCTGCTCTGAAATATATTTGTAAACACTAACCTTGGCGGGGATGATGGTTCTATCTTGCAAAGTATAGCCAGCGGATAGTTCTTTAGCCACTTGATGGTCTAAAGATTGGTTAGACGTCATTACTTCGTTCACTGCTTCCATGGTCTGGTGATTAAACACTTGGCCTTCAGTAATTACTTCCTGCACACCGCGAACGGCCAAAACATCTTTAAACTGCTTGAGCACATATTGCACGCCTTGCAACCAGCTATTATCTTCGGCTGAAGCATGTTGTAAAGATAGTTTTAAATGACTGTAAACTGGTAATAAGTCTTGAAGCAAACTACTAGTGGCATACTTAATCAATTCTAGTTGTTCTCTAGCCTGTTGTTTACTTAAATTCTGGTAATCAGCCAAGGCTCTTTGATATTTATTCTGCCAATCAATTGCTGGGTTTATTGTTTTATCTTTTTTTTTGTCCATAGCTCAGTTTATTATTTATATACTTAATAATCCGCAAATTTCTGTCATAGTCCATGCGCCAAGGGCCTAAAATACCAATGACACCTGAACCCTGATCACTGTCATACTTGGTAATAATGACGCTGGCTGTTCTGCCAAAAGGACTTTCCGCACCTAGCAAAACTTGAGTGGTAGATGGTAGATCAACAAAAATTTGATTAATAATCTCATCTAAGCGATCAATAGTGGCTGACAAATCACACAGCACTTGATGCTGATTATACTCCGGCTGTTGCCAAAGATTAGTCAAACCAGTGCAGTAAACATCATCACCATGTTGCCAAAAGACAGCTAAATTAGTTAAGCCTGCCAATTGTTTAGCTACCTGCTTAAATTCAGTTATGCCTAGATGATCAAACCATTCTACCAAATCAGTATTAACTTGATTATCGATTGGTCGATTATTTAATCTAGTAATATACCAGTGATAGGCTTTTTCTGTTGGTAGGCGACCAGCTGAAGTATGGGGCTGTTGGATATAGTCATCTTCTTCCAAAGCAGCAAACTCATTGCGCACCGTAGCTGAAGAAACATTTAAACCAGCTTGCTGGGCAATCAAACCCGAACTAACTGGTGAGCCAGAACTAATATATTGTTCAATTAAGGCTTGTAGAATATCTTCTTGTCGACTATTCATAAAGGAAACTTAATACATAGCCAATTATACCGCTTGCTAGCAGTCATGTCAAGAGACTGCTAAATACCCATAATATTATTTAATATTAAAAGAAAAAAGTCCTATATTAAACTTAATAATGGACTAAAAATTATCTCCCCTGTTATCTTGGCTGAGTAAAATACCAATACAAAAATTGTTCAGCAATGGGCACAGCCACGCTACTGCCCTCACCACCCTCTTCCACCAGGATAGTAATGACAATCTCTGGATTCTCGTAGGGAGCAAAACCTGTAAACCAAGCATGATTAGCTTTCTGAGTGGACCACTGGGCGGTACCTGTTTTACCGGCCACGCTAATAGGTAAACTATTTAAACGTTGAGCACTGCCGGCCGTGACTGCTTGGCGCATACCTTCGCGCACCACTTGGGTATATGATGCTTCCACAATATCCTGTTTGACTGGCGTGGTATCAATTTCGGTTATCAATTGATCACCAGCTGTGAGAATCTGCTTAACCAAATGCGGACGATATAGCTTACCGCCATTAGCAAAATAAACAGTGTAGTAGGCCACCTGGAGGGGCGTGACTAACAAATCACCCTGACCAATGGCAGTATGATAGGTGTCACCAACATACCAGCGTTCATCCTTAACTTCCAACTTCCATTCCTTGGAAGGCAAAAAACCAGCAGCTTCATGAGCCAAATCAATACCGGTTTGACTGCCCAAACCAAAAAGATGAAAATAATTTACCATACGATCAATGCCCAGGCCAACAAAATCTTGATAGCCACCGCCGATGTAATAGAAATAGGTGTTAACTGATTCAGCAATGGCTTTACGCGCATCAGTCACGCCATGGCCACCTGCCTTCCAATCAGGATAGAACCACTGACCAATGGCTATACCACCTAAACTCAAAAAACTAGTGTTCGGAGTAACCACGCCTTCAGCTAAAGCCGCGCTCAAAACTAAGGGCTTGATAGTGGAACCGGAAGGATATTCGCCACTAATAGCCCTCATGAACAAAGGCTGGTCAGGGTGTTCAGCTAAAGTGGTGTATTCTTCCTGGCTAAGGCCTTGAGCAAAAAGATTATTACTAAAGCTGGGTAGATTAACTAAACTAATGATTTCACCATTATTAGGATTAATGACAATAGCCACAGCCTTGCCTAAGCCTAATTTCTGTAAATTATTTTTCATAATCTCTTCTAACTTCCATTGGGCCTGGCTATCAATGGACAAGACTAGATTATTGCCATCAGTCACTGACGTCTGGCTAATAACACCCTTTTCTTTACCAAAAGCATCGACTTCTATTTGTTTGCGACCATTGATACCCCGTAGTTCATTTTCCCAGAAATACTCTACTCCTGTCTTGCCCACATAATCCAAAGCATTATATTCAGTACCATAGCTAGATAATTCTTCCTCATTAATCTTACCAGTGTAGCCCAAGATATGGGACAGAGACAAAGCAGTTAAATCATACTGACGTTGGTTGCGACTGGTCAAAACTACGCCCGGCATTTGTTCTGATTCTAAGTAGAGCTTCATAGCACGCTCATAATCAATATGATCAATGAGAAAGAGCGGTTGATACAAAGCAAAGTCGTCATCCTTAATTTTGTCCAATTTAGCTTGAATCTCCAGCGCGCTAATCTTACCCGCTAAATTACTCACTTTAGTTATTAACCTATCTCTTTCTGCTAACTCTTTGGGTAAATCAGCCGGCAGTAAATATAACAACCAATTAGCTTGGTTTTGCACCAGAGGCCTCATGTCTTGATCATAGATAATACCTCGTTTAGCTTCCAAGCGAGCAATGCGAATACGATTGCCATCGGACAGCTCTCGATAGTAGGCACCCTTGGCGACTTGCAACCAATAGACACGGCTCATGAGTAATAGAAGTAAGATACCAAAAACAATTTTCAATTTAAAAATCTTAGACAAAGCAAAACCACGGCCTAACTTAGCTTTACCTCTAATACCTAGGGCGGATTGATTGTCCCAAGTTAAAGAATACTTAGCTGCCGGTTTAACATTAGCGTAACGCCCTGATTGAATAGTAAATGGGTTGTCATGTGTCGCTTGTTTTTTAGACATAGGTCTATTTATTTAAAATCGGTCGAAAACGACGACTAAAAAAATTAAAGATATAGAAGAGAATAATAGTTAGTATTAAATTAGCGCCTAACTTTTTGGCTTCTAATAGCCACCAACCACCCTGCATTTTAATTATTGGCCAGTCTTGGCTTAAGTTTCTAAGATAATCAAATAAATAAAGACCCAAATCATTAATGAGTAAGGCTAAACTAACTAAAAATAACAAAGCGTAAAGAGAACGGTTGGTAAAAAAACTAATCAATAGCCAATAGATCAGGGAAAAATTAATTGTTGCCACAATCAATGGCCCAACGAAACCATGAAAGCCAAAAAGGCTTAACAACCAAGCACTAGCCAACCACCAACCCACACTCCAATTAAAATCAAAAAGCAAAAGAGTAAAAATCAAAATTACCAAAATCAAGTTTAAATAGTGTAGGCCCCAAGGCAGGTTAGGTAAAATAGTCAGCTGAACAATCAGCAACCAAGACAGAATCAAGAAATGAAACAAAAGTCGCAGATACATATTATTGACTAGTTACTGTCTGAGGTAAAATAACCGAGACGATTGATAAATTGTCTAACTTAACGGCAGGCTCCACTAAGGCACTCTGCCATAATTCATTACTATCTCTATCTATCTGACTGACCCGACCCAGGACCAAGGCGGGTGGCACATTCTCTTCTAAACCAGAAGTGACGACTAAATCATTAACATTTAAATTAACTGTTTGCGGAATAAAATTGAGCTTAATAGTCAATCCAGCATCACCTTGGGCTACACCCATGACTTGGCTGTTGGGCTGTAGACTAATAGCCAAACGACAGCTGGGGTCAGTTATTAAAGCCACTTCTGACCAATCTTTAGTCACCTTAGTTAAACGGCCAATAACCATACCCTGGGCTTCAACAACTAACAAGCCATTAATTAAACCATGGCGACTGCCTTTGTTAATTAACAACTTACTATTTTCTAAACGATTATTAATATCTGCTTGTTGACTAATAACTCTAGCTAGCAACCAATCATACTGACTGTTTTCAAAAAAATTAACATACTGACGCAGAGTAACATTTTCCTGTTTAACATATTCCAATTGAGCATTGGTCATGGTTAAAGCCACGTTGGCTGATTCTAATTCTTTAGCCTTGGTCTGCCAATCAATATCGCTGGTCGCTCCCTCATACCAATTGGCTGTCGCTTGGCTGGCTTGGTAACCAGTACTCAAACCCGGCTTGAGTATATTAATTAGTAAAGTCTCCAAAGGATTTAAAACTTTAATTTGATGCAAAAAAATAAAGAGGGCCACCACTGCCAAAAGATAAAAATATTTGTAACGCCGGGCGGTCTGCTTCATAAAATCTTTTAATAATAAGCCTCTTCTACCTTACAATTCCTTAGTGCTGGGCAAAACCACTTTAGCTAATAACTCAGCATCGGCCAAGAGAATGCCGGTACCACGCACGACACAGGTTAAGGGATCATCAGCCACCCTCACAGGAATTCTAGTGGCCTGAGACATTTCCTGAGCTAAACCACGTAACAAAGCACCACCTCCAGTAAGAATAATACCGCTTTCATAAATATCAGATACTAATTCCGGTGGTGTAGTTTCTAAAATAATTTTAATGTTGTCAATAATTTGATTAATACTGTCAGTAATGGCTTCACGAATCTGACCGTCGCCAACCTTAATTTCCTTAGGCAGACCCGTAATTAAATCGCGACCGCGCAGTTCCATTTCCAAAGTTTCTCGCAGAGGCGCCACTGAACCAATCTTAATTTTTAATTTTTCAGCCAACTGTTCACCAATTAAAATATTGAACTCCTCACGCACATATTGGATAATATCATTATTCAAAGTATTGCCAGCCACGCGCAAATTTTTCCAGTTAACGCAACCGCCTAAAGAGATAACAGCAATGTCTGTGGTACCACCACCAATGTCCACTATCATGGTCGCGGCTGCTTCGGTGACGGGCAATCTAACCCCAATGGCCGCCGCCATAGGCTCTTCCACCAAATGAACCTGACGAGCACCCGCTGACTTAGCTGCATCTTCCACAGCTTTCTTTTCCACTTCGGTAATATCCAAAGGAATACCAATCACCACGCGAGGGCGAGGCGCCAAGGTAAAATCTTCACTATGGACCTTGTCAATGAAGTACTTCAACATTTTTTCTGTTACTTCAAAATCAGAAATGACGCCTTCATACAAAGGTTTGATAGTAACAATGTGAGACGGGGTCTTGCCCAACATTTTCTTAGCTTCTTCGCCAATAGCTAAAACTTCGTCAGTCCGGCTATTAATAGCTACGACTGACGGTTCGTTGATAACAATACCTTTATCAGGTGTATAGACTAGAGTTGAAGAAGTGCCTAAATCAATCCCCAGGTCTTTACTGAATTTGCCAAAAAAACGGCTAAACATGTTTATTTGCTAAAATAAGCCGCCACTTTATCAAGTTTTATGATTTCAGTGCCCTCCTTGGCCCTTAATTTTAATTCTACGCCTCCCTGCTTTAATGAATTATCAGAAATAATCAAACGATGAGGACAGCCGATCAAATCCGCGTCAGCCAATTTACTACCCATACTGATATCGCGGTCATCATAGAAAACTTCTAAGCCAGCAGTTGTTAAAGTCTGATATAAAGTTGTGGCCTTGTCATCTTGTTTAAAAGACAGTAAATGAATACTAAAGGGGGCAATGGCCTGAGGCCAGACAATACCCTTGTCATCGTGTAAAATTTCAACAATGGCGCCCATTAAACGACTGGGGCCTATACCATAGCAACCCATAACCACATCCTTTTCTTGGCCAGTCTCATCAGTGTACTTCACTTCAAAGGGTTTGGCAAACCTGGTGCCCAGCTTAAAGATATTGCCAATTTCTACAGATTTGGCGGTACGCAATTTGCTGTTGTCGCAACTAGGGCAGGTATGGTGCTGATCAATGATTTCTTGATTGATAGCAATCTTACATTTGTCACAAATATGAATGGTATCTTCACCACCCGGACAGATAGCTTGAAATTCATGAGAATACTTAGAAAAAGCTCCGCCAGCTGCATAGGTTAAATAGGTGTAATCGATTAAACCACAGCGTTCAAAAATTTTAAAATAGGCTTTTTGCACAATCTTGTAATATTGCTTCAATGCTTCTTCGTCAGGATGAAAAGAATAGAGATCCTTCATGGAAAATTCCCGACCACGTAAGAGACCAGCCTTGGCTCGTGGTTCATTGCGAAACTTGGTTTGAATTTGATAAACAGCTACGGACAAGTCCTGATAACTTAAAATATATTTCTGCAATAAAGGAGTGACCACTTCTTCATGAGTCGCGCCCAAACCATATTCTTTTTGATTGCCACCAATAAGTTTAAATAAAGCATCAAAGTTGTCCCAACGTTCAGTGGTCAGCCAATTCTTTTTAGGAATCAAGGCCGGCATTAAAATCTCCTGACCACCAATGGCGTCCATTTCTGCGCGGATAATATTACAGATCTTGTTATGGACACGCAAGCCTAGAGGTAGGAAGGTGTAGATACCGGCTCCTAACTTGTCGACAAAACCGGCCCGAATCAAAGTTTGGGCATTAAAGCTTGTTTCATCTTTAGGCAATTCCTTTAAGGTTCTAGTAAAAAGTCGGCTTTGTTTCATATATTTTAGGTGATTATAAACTATATATAGTTTAGCTAAAATTAGCTTCTTTGTCAAAACCAAAAATATGGCTCAAATATGGCTGAAAAATAAAAAATCCCTTAGTTAACAAAGGAATTTCTATTGCCAATAGCTATAATAATTGCTCAATCTTCTTTTTTAAATCCGGTAAATCATCTTGAATGGTTTCCCAAAGCTTTTCAATTCTAATGGTATCATAATCATGAATCAATAGATTGCGCATAGCCACTACTATTCTAACAGGGAAGTCAGGATTCACTTCGGCAAAGTCTTTGGATAATCTAGTGGCTGCCTCACCCAAAACTTCAAAACGTCTGACAATAGCATCTCTCAACATTGGGTTATTAGCTAAATCAATTTCTTGTTTG
>Ga0209212_1003597_pt1 | contig 20227 bp, 23 predicted proteins | sample RifGroC2_FD_183996 | JGI IMG/M metagenome (GOLD analysis project Ga0209212, IMG submission 183996) | Groundwater microbial communities from Rifle, Colorado, USA - Groundwater C2 (SPAdes) (version 2) | ecosystem: Environmental > Aquatic > Deep subsurface > Groundwater | place: Rifle, Colorado... | reverse complement strand
GGCATCGAGCTGGCGGTCTGCATCACCGAAGGCATACCAGTCCGCGATATGGTACCGGTCAAGGCAATGCTGAAAGGGAGCAAGACCCGCCTGGTCGGCCCAAATTGTCCCGGCGTGATCACTCCCGGCGAGTGCAAGGTCGGCATTATGCCTGGCCACATCCACAAGAAGGGCAAGATCGGCGTTGTCTCCCGTAGCGGCACCCTGACCTATGAAGCGGTCAAGCAGTTGACGGATGTCGGTCTTGGCCAATCGACCTGTGTCGGCATCGGTGGCGATCCGATCATCGGCATGAACTTCATCGATGTGCTACAACTCTTCAATCAGGATCCGGACACCGAAGGGGTCTTCATGATCGGCGAGATCGGCGGAGGCGCCGAAGAGGCAGCAGCAGAATGGATCAAGGCAAATATGAAAAAACCGGTGGCCGCCTTCATTGCCGGTGTCACTGCCCCTCCCGGCAAGCGCATGGGACATGCCGGCGCCATCATCACCGGCGGCAAGGGCAAAGCCGAAGACAAGATCCGCACCCTGCAGGAATGTGGCGTCGTGGTCTCGACCAGCCCGACCCGCATGGGAGAGGCCATGCTGGAAGCCATGAAGGCTGCCGGAAAACCGGCCCCGAAAACAGTGGCAAAACCAGCAGTCAAAAAAGTAAAAAAATAGCATTTTCAAATAGTTTTAAAAACAAAGCCCCGTTTCCCATTTGGGAGGCGGGGCTTTCCAATACACAAAACACACCTGTAATTCAATTACTACAAATCAATAACCTTATCCGTAATCTCGGTAAAGGCCACATCATGGCTGACCAGGAAGAGTTGATCATACCAGTGCTCAGCCACCTCTTCGCGTCCCACGTCGATGGCGCGGAAGGCATAAGCCAGATTCTCCCGGCGTGTAGCATCCAGGTTGGAGGTCGGCTCATCGAAGAAGGCCACGCGCGCGCCGATGGTCTGAAGCAATGCCAGGCGCAACGCAACCACAGCGCTCATCATCTGGCCGCCGGAAAGCTGGTCGTCGCTCCGCTCCCGCACAATCCCACCCTGCATATCCTTGAGAACAATCCGGTAGTTATCCCCCCAGTATAGTTCCTCATCCGAATCGGCAATCGTACGGTAGATAATATCGGCGCGGGTGCTGATCTCCTCCCGGAAGCGCTCCGAGAGCTGGGTGGATACATTCTTGAATATCTGGTTGCGCAGGAACTTGACCAGTTTTTCCTTTTCTTCGTAGTCCCTGGTCTCGGCCTGTTTGGCCTCAACCTCAGCTTTTATCCTGTTGAGCTTGGCTAGCTCTGCTTCCAGCCGCACGATGTTCTTCTCCAGGTCAAGGACCTGCTGGCGAATGGTTGCCAACCCGGACAAGAGCCGTTCCTTTTCCTGGCGGGCCAAATGGTGTTGTTCGGCTTGGTAGGAACCCTTTATTCCGGTCAGATCGGCCTGTTTGACCTTGCACTGACCAGTCAGCTCTTCCAGCAGCCGCTGCATCATTTCCAGATGCTGGTTGCGATTGGCAAGGTCAAGCGCGGCGTTCTGGTTGGCGGTGAAGACGTCCCTGGTGGCCTGATGCCGTGAACGTTCCTGCCCGGCCTGCGCGATCTCCTTGTCCAGGTTTTTAAAGACCTGCAAATCGACCTTGCGCATCTCTACCGTGCGGGCAGCCTCGGCCTGTTGGACTGTCAGCTTTTCCAGCCCGGCAGCCCGTTCCAGATTTTTGGTGCAGCGCCCTTCAAGGGCAGAGGCCTGTTTGTCCAGTTCCTGTAGCCGGACTTTGCGGGCGTGCAAATCCTTCTCGGCCGATTCCGCCTCCGTGACCTGCCGGGAAAGAGTATCAATGCGGCTGTCCAACTCCGACATCTGCCGATCCAGGCCATCAATCCGGTTGCTGAATACGTCCCGGGGTGGGCTGTCAGCGATGTTGCGACACTGTTCCTTAAAGATTGGGCAGATCCCTTCTGCCAGCTTGTCCTTCCCTTCCAACAGGCTTTCACGACGTCCCGCCAGAAGGGATCTCTGCCCTTGCTGCATCTCCGTGTCTTTACGCAATTGCGGCAATCGGGCAGCCCGCTCGGCAAGCTGCGGACCAGCCAACAGATCCATGCGCGCTGTTTCAAGCTTCTGCTTGTCCTCGGCCAGCTGTTTATTGTTCTTTACGATTTCAGCCCGCTCATGTTCAAGCGTCTGGGTCAGACGGAGGGATTCTTTCTCCAGCCCGACGATCTCCTGCTCGATGGCCCGCCGCTGCTGTTCCTGCTGACGCAGCCCTGCCAGGCAGGCCTCGGCCTTTTCGAAGGCATCCTTGCCGGTCCTGGATTCTTCCATAAGCGTGTGGGCCGTGCGGGCCTCCTCCACCCTGATCTTCTGCTCGGCAATTTTAGCGTCACCATCCTTGATGCGGCTTTCAAGGAGCATGACCTCACCTCCGAGGGCGGCAATGACCTTCTCCCGGCTGTCCAAATCGACGAGCCGCGTCTCCAGAGATATGAGGGCAGCCACATGCTCCCTTATCCCCCGCTGCTTGATATCGACATCGTTTTTTATCGCAGAGAGTTCGACTTCCTTTTCGGGCAGGAGCACAAGCTGTTCCTGCTTTCCGGCCACCTCGGCCGCCAGCACCTTCATCCGCTCCTGCACAGCCGAGAGCAGGCCGCTGGTTCCCTTGTAGGTCTTGCGCCAGGCATCGATACCGAGGATCTCGTCAAAGGCCTCCTGACGCTTGGTGGGCTGTTTGATGACAAACGGGCCAAGGAAATCGTTCTGGAACGGACCAATCACCAGCTTGAACTGTTCCGCCAGAGGGCGGCCGTTGTCCAGCCCGAGCAAAGCGGCGATGCGGGCCTCGGTTTCCTCGATGCGGGCGTGATCCTCCACCTCGAATATGCCGCCCACCTCACGGGCAAGCAGCCATTTCGCCCCGGCCCCGACGGTGCGGCTCACGCGCCAGATGTCACCATCGTCGATACGAAAGACCACACTGATCTCGCCCTTTTTTTCGCCGATAGAGATGAAGCGATCCACGTTGGAAACGAAATCGCGGGCATCCACCCCGAACAGGGCATAACCGATAGCCTCGAAGATCGTACTCTTTCCGGCACCGTTAGGACCGGACAGGACATTGATCCCGGAAGAGAAAGTAAGTTCCGTGTCACGGTGGGATTTGATGTTTTTCAGATGTATTGAGAGTATCTGCATGGCTATGGTTCGCGGGAAAGGAGACTCAGCAATTCATCCCCTTCCACATCCCCCTTCAGAACCTGATCTCGAATGGCCAGGGCCAGACTGACCAATTCCTGCTCCCGCCCTTTGTAATGACTGTTGGCTGAGATCAGCTCTCCCAGCACATCCCGCTCGATCTCGGCCAGGCCCTTCTTGATCGTCTCCCCTGCCCCGTTGCGGGTTACCAGCGAAAGGTGGTTCTTGATCTCCACATGCAGCGGTTGGCAGAGTTCCTCCAGAGCCAGGCGCAAACGCTCACGCCCAAGTTCAAAGGGATGGAAGGCCACCCGGCCGACCAGCCTGACCTCCAGCAGCGGGCGGCGTTCGTCGCTGGAGACGGGCAGTGCGGCGGTAATCTGGGAGCAGAAGCTTTCCAGGGCTTGCTCGGCGTTCCCGGCCCCATCCAGGTTGATAGTCGTCACAAGCATGGGTCGTGGGGAACTGGGACGGAATTCATGGCGGTAACAGCCATCCACCACGCTGACGAGGCAGTAGCCTTTATCGTATTTTTCTTCGCCGAAATTCACCCGCTCCGGGGCTCCGGGATTAAAGGCGTAGGCCCGGCCTTCCGGGGTTGAAACGATATACGGCTTGTGACCGTGACCAAGGGCCACGTAGTCGAAGCGCTCTGCCAGCGGCAAAGCCTCGGCCGGCTGCATATTGCCGATCTCCACCGGCGAGTAGGTCCAAAGCCCGACATGGAACAGCAGCAAGTTGTGCTCCGTGGCAACCGCCTCGCAGATGCGGCTCACATGATTGCCGGCCTGGGTGCCGATGTAACCGAGGCCATAGATATTAATTCCCTTGATGGTGATATAGCCGCCCGCGCCGCTTTCCGGATCGAAACGGTCGAATTGATAACCGCCATTCTCCGTGCGGGCGGGGCGCAGCAGATGGATATAGCCCATCTGCGACAGCGCCTCCATCCAGGAGATGTTGTCACGGCGGTGGATCCAGTCGTGGTTGCCTTCCACGGCAATGCAGGGGATGGCAGCGTCCTTCAAGGGTTGCAGGGTTTCAATTGTGCGGGCGAAGGTGCGGGGCAGGATCTGGCCGGTATGGAACAGATCGCCGGCGATCAGGACAAAATCGACCTGTTCGCGGACTGCTTCGCTGACGATCCCGGCCAGGCAGCGAAAAAAGTCTTCGTAGCGGCCGCACTCTCCCGAGGAACTGCGGTAGGTCTTGCCGAGGTGTATATCGGCGGTATGGATGAAGCGGATTGTCATGACACCCTTCCAAAGATGATTTCCAGGCGGCGCATGCTAACGTCCTTTGCGTGGAGGCTTATGCGCACCGGAGCGGCCCGCTCCGGCTGCGTCAGCACGCGGAGCTCCGCCCCGTCCGTTACTTTTGCCTCCAAATGAACCTGCCTTCTTGCCATTTTTGGGTTGGCCTGCTTTTACAACAATCAGGCGGTCGCCGAGCATAGCCCCATCCAGGAGACCGACCGCCTCCCGGGCCTCTTCTTCGGTCGACATTCTGACGTACCCACACCCACGGAATTCACCGCTGCCGGGATCGATTACCAGGTGGACGGACGCAACGGTCCCCACCACGGAGAACAGGCGCCGCACTTCATCCTCCGTAACCGTACCGGAGATGTGTCCAACATAGATTTCCACACCCATTTACAGATTCCCTTTCATGCATGCCGGCAATCACTGCGTTGCGGTCATTGTTATCGATGGCAACCCCATAACCAAAGCTCCAGCATGCAGCTCATAATTACACATCTATTGCGCTTACAAGACAATACACCTTGTTACGCCTGGAATGCAAAGTTGATAAACTGTCGGAATTGTTTTTCAGATGACAACTGGTAAATTTGATATACAGGAGGCTGCAATCATGGGCTTTTGCCCGACATTTCCTTGAAGGCGATAGGATTCTCACTGTATTTGATCCCTTCTTCAAGCGTAATCTCGCCTCTTCTGACCAGATTGTTCAGCGAAACTTCCATCGGTTGATACTCCGTGGCCGAGTGTTTAAAGATGGCTCTGATATTGTAAGTCTTTCCCTCGCGAATCATATTCCTGATGCGGGGGGTGTTGATCAGCTTTTCATATGCCAGGGCCCTTCCGGCGCCATTCATTCTTGCAATCAGCCGCTGATTAATTACCACCAGAAAAACCTCCGCAAGCTGAATCCTTATCTGCTGCTGTTTTTCAGGCGGGAAAATCTCGATAATCCGCTCTATGGCTGTAGTACTCGAATTGGCGTGCATTGTGCTGACAACCAGGTGCCCTGTCTCCGCAGCCCGAATCGCAATTTCAAAGCTTTCCGGATCGCGCATTTCGCCGATCATGATTACATCCGGTGCCTGACGAAAGATATGACTCAGCCCCTCATGGAATGACGGCGTATCCCTGCCTACCTCCCGTTGATTTATATTGCTCATCTTATGCTTGTGCAGGAATTCAATCGGATCCTCAATTGTGATGATGTTGCACTTGCGCTTTGTATTGATCAGATTGATCAGCGCCGCCAGGGATGTGCTTTTCCCGTGGCCGGTCGGGCCTGTGATCAGGATCAGCCCCTGGGGCCTCGTGATGAATTCCTCCAGCCAGTCCGGCAACCCGCAGGAGGCAAGTGTCGGGATATCTTCAACGATGTTGCGGATTGCCAGCGATATCGAACCGCGCTGGCGGTAGGCATTGACCCGGAAACGTCCGGCAGTGGGACTGGAAAGACCAAAATCCAGCTCGCCTTTTTCCAGAAACTCTTGAAATTGCTGTTCGGTCATCAGCTCTTTGGCGATTTGCTCCACCTCGGCTGGAATCAGATCGAGGCCCGGCAAACGAATAATCTCGTTGTTGAGCTTCAGACAAGGCGGAACACCGGCCGAGATCAACAGATCGGAAGCATTTTTCTCCATCAGCTGCGCTATCAGTTTCTTCAGTTCAAGGTTGTCCGGCATGACTCCTTCGGGCTGTTCTTTTTCTACATCTTCACCCGAGAGTGTTGTTGTGATGAGCCCCCCTCTGTTTTCAATATAACGAAATACAGCCTCCATCTGGATATGCGGCACAGCGACCGGCTCGACCTTCCTGCCAAGAATGAATTCCAGCTCATTGACTGCCTTGATATTGTTCGGATCCGCCATGGCAACGAAAAGGCCTTTGGTTGACGGGATGATCGGCAGCGCCTGCAGCGATTTCATCTGCTCCAAGGTGAGGGCGTTCAATACGGAGGGGGCAATGTGGATACTGTAGAGATCGAGCGAAGGTGTGCCAAAGTGCTTGCGGAGGAACTCCAGCAGTGTTTCGGTATTCAGATATCCCAACCGCAGCAGCACGGAGCCGATCCTCTCTTCGCAATGGCTCTGGTGCTTCAGGGCGATGTTGAGCTGTTCCTGGGAAATAATGCCGGATTCAATCAAGAGCTGCCCAATCCGGTGGTTCGGATTGTGAACTGTGTCGTGCCGCATGAAATGGTCTCCTCCCTATGTCGCACCCTGAAGCTAAATTCTAAAACAAATAATTAAATGAACAAGTTTTTATAATTGTCAATAATATACTGGATGGCCCGTTGATTGAATATGCATCCTTGCCAACGCATACCCTGCTTATCGAGATTGAACAGCTGCAGTACAAAAGTTTCCAAGTGGTCAATATTATGAAACATGGTAACATTCTGATATATTCTTGAGAGCTTAAGCACTTTACCCCTGAAATTGATCGGCAGGACGTCATGTACCTCATCCAGATATTGTTGCCGCTTTACGCAAATGATGGCCGCCAGTTTTCACAAAGTGAATACATCCGGGTACGGGATGAGTTGACAGATGCCTTTGGCGGCCTGACAACTTATGTACGCTCTCCGGCCGAGGGGTTGTGGAAGGAATCCGGCAGCGCAACGGTTTATGACGATATTGTCATCTACGAAGTGATGACCGAAGTGCTCGACCGATCCTGGTGGCATGACTACCGGGCGGAACTGGCGCTACGTTTTCAGCAGGAGGTCTTGATCGTCAGGGTGAGCGAGGTGCAGTTATTGTAGTGGAATCGATGTTTGCAAGCCGGATTTTCGAACATTTGACGTTATCACCGCATGGTCAGTAAACCCCACATCATTTATTCCGGAGCCATCTGACCCAACCTGTTATCATATCGGATCAATATGCGACATTGTGAAGAATCACCGCCAGGCCAACTGCTCCTGGCCATTCGGCAATTCAATTCCCGTCAATGGTTCGAGTGCCATGAAACACTGGAAGATCTATGGATTGGAGAAGAGGGAGAGGTGCGGGATTTCTACCAGGGAACCCTCCAGATTGCAGTGGCACTGCACCACTGGCGCAACGGCAACTACGGCGGCGCAATCAGCCTTCTCAATGGCGGAGTAATGCTCCTGAGCCATGTATCGGAGGCATGTCAGTGGGTGGACGTGGTGCAACTAATAGCCGACGCAAACCGGATGCGCGAAGGTTTGCAGGAACTCGGCAGCGAGAGGATGAATGAACTGCCCCCCGCGCTTGTCCCACAGTTGCGTACGGTTTCACCATGATCTTTATTCCGGTCCTGACAAACAGGATAAGTGCGTTAACGAAGTTATGCTTGGCAACATTGGTGATATTCATGAGCTCAAACGCGGCAGCCGAGGCTGTACCAGCTCTTCCGTCCTGCCCGGCAAGACCCAACTGTGTCTCCAGCCAGGCCACGGACAGCCATCACATTTTACCGTTCAAGGTTACGGAGGATGCCAGGTTTGCGTTCCAGAAACTCCGCAAACTACTCACTCAACGCAGGGATACAAAACTGATATCGTCGGACGATACAATTATCCGGGTCGAGTTCAGAACATCCCTCGGTTTCGTTGATGATGGCCTGTTTTTAATGGACTCCGCCAACGGCCTGATCCATATTCGTTCAGCCGCCCGCCTCGGATATTGGGACCTGGGCAAGAATCGCAGCCGGATGGAAGAGATTCGAAAATCATTTGCTGGAGTCCACACGTGATGCCTCGCTACGTTGAACCGCTGTTCCGACCTCCCAGCGAGGCAAGAAGCCTGATCTTCCAGATTACGGTGGGCTGTTCCCAGAACAGCTGCACCTTCTGCGGCATGTACAAGGGAAAACGCTTTCGGGTTAGACCGGTGCCGGAGATCATCGAAGAAATAACCGGCATCCCGGAGAGCTACAAACCAAGGATCGACCGTGTCTTTCTGGCTGACGGAGACGCCCTGGCCTACCCCTTCGAGGGGCTTGTGGAGATACTGGATGCCTTGTCTGCCTCTTTTCCGCAGCTTGCCCGGATTGGATCTTACGCCTCCCCTGCCAGCCTGGCGGGAAAAAGCCCGCAACAACTGGCGCTACTGCGTGGAAAAAAACTGCGAATGCTCTACTTTGGCCTGGAATCGGGGAACGACCAAACCCTCAGCCGCATCAACAAGGGGTTCACATCCGATGAAATGGCACGGCAGGCCATCAAAGCGCGGGAGGCCGGGATGAAGCTGTCGGTAACCGCAATCCTGGGGCTTGCCGGCCGCAGGCGCAGCCTGTTGCATGCCCGTGAATGCGCTGAGTGGGTCAACCGGGTCAATCCGGAGTATTTCTCGCTGCTGACCCTGTTCCACCGGCACAACGATGAATTCATCCGCACGCTTGACCAGTGCACCCGGCGAGAACTGATGCTTGAGGCGCGCGAACTTCTCACGCACATGAATCCCAAATTTACGATCCTGCGCTCCAACCATGTCTCCAATTTCCTTAATCTGGCCGGCAGCTACCCCAAGGATCGCGAACGGCTGATCAGGGATGTGGATGCGGCCATGGAACGGGCTGCTCAGTTTCCGGGCTTCCTGGACAAGGCGCCGGAGTATGCCGAAGAGTACTATTGACCAGAAGGAGCGGATTCATGGCAATAACCCCATTCGAGCGGAGGCTGGCCCGCATCTGCGAACTGTGTCCGGTCTGCCGCCACGCACGTCACAGCCAGAACGGGCTGGCCTATACCATCGTAAAGAACGTGGAAGGAAGCATCTGTCCATTTTGCCGGGCATATGAGCGCGTGCATGGCAGAAAAGCCCACGAAACCATCAACAGTTAATATCAGGAATAATTGAGGCACTCATGGTAAAAGGTTATCAGGCCAATAAAGAACGGCTGGAAGAGGTCAGCAACTTCGGCAAAACTATCGGCAAACGGGCCGGATTCAAGTGCGAGTGGTGCGAAAGCAAGGATGATCTGCGGGTCTGGGATTATCATCCGGATCTGCCGCCCGCCATGGAGACGCTGGCACTTTTGTGCCGGCAGTGCCGGGATTGGGCCGACGGCAGGAAAGCCGATTCAAAGGAACTGCGCTCGATCCGCAATGCCCTCTGGAGCGATGTCCCTGCCGTTGCAGAGGGCGCAGCAAAGGTATTGGCGCAATGCAAGGAAACCTGGGCCAAGGAAGCGATCGAAGAGAGTTTCATAGATGACGTTATCAAAGCAGAGCTTTTGAAGTAAGGGTTGCAGATTGAACATTCTATTCCATATGTATCTCTCCGGTGACAACCCCGAACTTTTGGTCGGCAACTTCATGGGCGATTTTGTCAAAGGCCCTCTGGGAGACGCCTACCCCCCACCTATCCGCCAAGGGCTGATGCTGCACAGAAAGATTGATTCATTCGCTCAGCGAGATGCAGATTTTCAAACCAGCAGATTGCGGCTGTCTCCTGTCTTTGGACTTTATCGGGGAATTCTCGTGGACCTGTTCTACGATCACTTCCTGGCAAAAGAATGGGATTCCTGGTCAGATATTCCGTTTCCGGATTACATTGACTGGACACGGGGCATCATTGAAACACATCTGGCAATCATGCCGCCAAAGCTTCAGGAATTCGTCCCGATCATATTCAACGAGCTGTTGCCATCCTACAAAAGCATTGCCGGCACTGAGGCCGCACTGAAGCGAATGTCCCGCAGAATAAGGAGAGCCAACCCTCTGGCAGAGGGCGGAACTGAATTGACCCGGCATTATGGAGAACTTAAAACCGATTTCGAACGATTCATCATTGCAGCGCAACAATTCTCAACAGACAGCATTTATAACGGAGGCGACAGATGAAGATAGGTTTTGTGGGACTGGGCATCATGGGCAGCGCCATGGCGGCAAATCTGATCAAGGCCGGTTTCAAGTTGACGATCTGGAACCGTTCGCCGGACAAGTGTGCAGCTCTGCTTGAGCTGGGTGCTGCGTCGGCAGCTTCACCCCGCGCGGTGGCAGATTGTTCCGATGTCGTGTTGGCAATGATGGCAAACCCGCTTGCCGTCCAGTCGGTCCGGGACGGAGCGGAAGGCATACTTGCCGGCCTGAAGCCGGGCAGTGGGTATGTGGACATGTCCACGGTGGATGCTGAAACCTCGCTGGAATCCGCACAGCTGGCCCATGATAAGGGGGCGCTGTTTCTGGAAGCGCCGGTCGCTGGCAGCCGCAAACCGGCCGAGGATGCCACCCTGACCATCATGGCGGCCGGAGACAGGGCGTTGTACGACACATCGCTCCCCGCTCTGGAAAAGATGGGCAAGAAGATCCTGTTTCTGGGCGAGGTGGGGAATGCAGCCCGCATGAAGCTGGCCAACAACCTGGTGATGGGTGGTATGCTGACGGCACTGTGCGAAGGCTTGTCATTGGCAACCGGGAGCGGGCTGGATACGGCTCAGTTCCTGGAGGTTCTGGATTCCGGGGCCATTTCCAATCCGATGTTTCGCTTGAAAGGGCCGCAGATTGCCGCCAACAAGGATTTTCCAACCGCCTTCCCGCTCAAACATATGCAGAAAGACCTGCGCCTGGCTCTGCGGCTGGCGGAAGAGGTCGGCCAGCCACTTTTTGCCACGGCAACGGTGAACGAACTGTTCAAGTCCGCACTGTCGGAAGGCCTTGGAGACTCAGACTTTGCCGCCGTCAGTCGTGTAATCAGGAAGTAAGCTGGCAGGTCAAGACTATCAGCAGAGACCGGAGGTTGCCTCTTATTCGATTCGGGTCATTTTATTAACGACTTTCTCTTCAATCAAACCTTCTACTGCATTTACATAGCGTTTGAAATGGTCAGAGTTCGTATGCTGTTCCAGGCAGCCGGCATTCTCCCAGGTTTCGTAGAAGACAAACACTGAAGGATCTTCGTTGTCCTGGTGCAGGTTGTACTCGATGCAGCCGTCCTCTTTTCTGGTCGGTGCAATCAGCTTGATCAGTTCGGCTTTCACGGCTTCAACAGAAACCTTCCTGGCCACGACCCTTGCTATCACGGTTAATTTAGACATGGTCATCCTTGCTCCAACTGATTTATTCAGCTGAGTAGAATCAATCTCCCGCTATGGCGGCGAAACAATCCCCTCTCCCTGAGGGAGAGGGCTAGGGTGAGGGGGCAGAGTTGATTTATTCGGCATTTCTGCCCCCTCATCCGGCCTTCGGCCACCTTCTCCCTCAGGGAGAAGGGCTGGCGGTAGATCAGTTCTAATCAGATTTATTCATATGATCCTATGGTGAATTCTTTTTCTGCGCCCAGTATTCGGTTTCTGTTATCTGCAGGGAATGATATTCCATGTCTCGGACGTACTGTCGTAAACGATCTTGGCCCGATTGTCCTTCAACTGCTGCATTACCTGGCCAATCTTCTCATCCAGCGTATATTCCGAGTCGGCCAGTTCGCTCCACTCACGGGTCACGAACTCCTCAATCATCTTCCGCAGTGTATCCGGATCAATCCGATCCAGCGGGATGTCAAAAGCCTCTTCGCGCATCTTTTGTTTGCCTTTCCAAGGTTCAAAACGATTATATTGTTTCGAATGCACCGAACATGTCAACAACTGATCAGCACCGGTCCATGAAATATCAACTTGGGATGGGTAAAATGCATAAATCCGCCGGTCCCAGCGGGTTTATGCATCAGACGCATCGTCTGCTAACGGAGATAGCGCCCAGCCCAGGCCAAATGATCCGAAACGAAAAGGATTGGTCTGCTGCGCTGGACACTCGTGAGTTATTGATTCTTCACATCTGCCGGCCCTGTTTTTTCATCTCTCCCTGGCGTTTGACCTTTTTCCAGCCCCGGTCGGGATTGAATACCTGGATGGCCTCAGCAATACGCCGGGTGTCTTTGCCGAGATTTTTCTCGTAGATGATCCCCTCCTGGTTTACCATAAAGGTCATAATCCCGGAATTACCGTACTCGGCAGGGTACGCTACCAATGCAAACCCGAGGATCATCTTCCCCTTGACCACATAATTGTAGGGACCGCCACCGGCGTGTTTGCCCTGACCCTTGAGTATCTTGAAATGATACCCGTGGAAAGGAGAAAAATTGCCTGCAGTGTTGTACCCTTCCTGGGCCGCCTGTGCAATCAGTGGTCCGAGAGGACTCTCCTCCCCACCCTCTTTAGCTTCCCAGTACAGACCATCGCTACTGCCAGGGGAACTGATGAATCGCTGCGCAAATTCGACGTTGCCGCCACCGCGGCAATCCTTGCTCGCATATTCGTGCTGTGCATCGACATACGCATCGATCACCTCGATGACCTGCAGTTCATTGCGGCCGATCCTTCGGTTCAGGACCTCCTTCCTCCCCTTTGAGATATCGAATACCCAACCGGCACCCTTCTTTACAATCGGGATAGGCATGGGCCAGTCATCGGCACCGACATGCAGAATCATGGTACCTGCGGCCTTAGCCTTCAGGGAATTCTTCTGTTCATAGGACTTGATGAATTTGTCGCGGCCAGCCCGATCAGCCACCCTGTCGCCTGAAGACATCAATTCCTTGCTGCCGGATCCGAGGATGACGAGCATTTCTTTTTCGTCATCCGCCCTGATTGCAGCAACAAGAGCCGTTACCGCCTCATCGGGCGACAGGAAACTTTTCTGTCGTACCCGCGCTGCGTGGGAATCCGTGGCAGTTGCTGATAAGAACAGGACCACGGTGAAGGCGCAGGCCAGCAGGAACAGCCAGCCCCTTCCGACGATCGAATGCAAAACTGGTATATTCATGGTTCCTCCCCTGATATTTAGCATTGACCAGACAGAACTCCGTTACCTGCGCGAACCGCCGCCTCGCGAGCCGCCGCCCTCCTGGCGCCGCATCTCGCCACCGCGGAATCCATCTGACTGCTGCCGCATTTCTATACCGCGGTTGCTTATTCCTCCGCGCTCGCCTGCCTTGCGCTCGAAACTCCCTTCACCGACACCCTTGAAGGGCGTATCCCGTACCTCCGGGCGGTACGTCCTTTGACGATCTAGCCGCAGGCTCGGCGTCTGGGCACCTTCCTTGCGCATCTCGGACCCTCGCGAGCCGGCAGGCTCCTTGCGAACAGGCGGTACAATCTGCCCCCCACCCCTTTGCGGGGAAACCTGAGTCGGCCCACTATTCTGACGTTCAATGCGTCCCCCGGGATAACCGCGCCTTTCCGGGTTGGTAGGCGATACCCGTGTCGGCCGCGATCCGAAGCGTTCACTCGTTCTCAGATCCCGGTATGCAACCCCTTTCCGATGTGAAGGGTTATGTCTCCAGACAGGCCCGGTGCCATCGCGCCTGCCGTAGTATCGGTGGAAATTTCTGGTTCTGGTGACATCAACGTGAATTCGACGAACCGGCCAATCGAACCAGACCCAATTAAACCCGAAATAAATGCCAGGGCTGAAACCGATGAAAGCTCCGCTGACATACCCGTATGGATAGTACCAGTAATAGGGCGGATAGGCAGGATACCACCACGGTCCATACACATAAGCCGGATCGTAGACCGGCACATGTATTACTTCAGGTTCGGCCGGTTCAATCCTGATAATTTCCTTCTCAACGAGTACCTTCTGTTCGCCGGTCGTATTTAGATTTCCCTGCTCCAGGGCCTTGCGGCGCAAGTCCTGTATGGTTGCCATAACCTCTTCTTCCTGGCTCAGGAAGGCATCCCCCAATTTTCTCGTCTGATCGAGCTTGTCGCTCAGGGCAGCAAGGATGTCCGGGAAATGGCAGAGCGATTTTACGCTCGGATCCCAAGGTTTTTCCTGCAGGGCGTTGTCCAGGTCGTTACCTTTCAGCTGTCTGTTATTATTCCTCCAGCGATCCGCCTCCACCACTTCCAAAGGATAAGTGGACGCCATCAGAATCTGGGCGGTCAATGCATCGGGGTAGAGAGCTATCGGCGCAAGCATCTGTGTCAGCTCTTCTTTGCTGAATCTGTAATCCTGATCGGAATCCCCTGCATCCTGAGCCATTATCCCGGCAGGCATCACGAGAATGGCGATAACGATCCACGTCACCCCACTCAAAGCTAGTGTTGCAGCTCTCATAAGGTCTCCTTTGCGTTTGCGGATTTCTGTATTACTCAAACCTGGGTAAATTATATCAGATTATTTGAGACGTGTGAGCGGCAGGTGACGTGGCAAAGATGGAGGTCCCTTCCGCAAGGGCCAGGTTCTTAACTGGTTGCGGAGATTGCCGGTGTTGAGAAGGAGACACCGCTTTAGCAACGTAAGAAAGTATTTATGGTGTCCAGTCGATGGCCTGATTTTTGAAGTCTATGTGATATTTGTAACTACGCAGAAAATTCATTCCCAGCAGCCCGTCGCTGGGGAACCCGCTGCCTTCGTGAGGAATGATTGCCACATCAATGCCGGTCATGGTGTGTGGGCCAGCGGATATCCGGTCGAGCTTCGCGTGCCAGCCGGTGACCACCCCCCCTCCGACCACCTCTGCACGCACGCGGGATGCCCGATTCAAGTCGATGTCCAGCTTTTCGGCTACGTCCGTGCTGATGACGGTTACCGATGCCCCCGTGTCCAACATGAGCCTTACCTCGACCGTTCTGTTGCCAAGGATGAGGGTGACTGGGACTAACACTTGGTTTCTTGCGATAGTCACGCGCGTAAGATAGTCGCCTTCGCGGCTGGTGACCCTCTCCGGCCGATAGGAGATCGGAGGCATGTAGCTGCTGATGCGTGCACGGAGCTGCGCCGCAACCTTTGCGTCAAGCTCCTTTAGCGACTCATATTCTCTCATCGCCCCATTTTTGTCGTGAAGGGCCAGATACGTCAGTCCAAGGTGGTAGCGAGTTTCCGCCGAACCCGGAGCGAGACGCACGGCTTCCTTGAAGGCAGATGCAGCATTGTCAAGCATTTCCGGGTTGGACGACACCTCATTGGACCCAAGTTTCAGGTAAGCCATCCCCAGTCCTCTATGGGCTTCGACGTTGGCAGGGTTGAGCCGCACTGCTGTGCCGAATGCCTTCACCGCGAGCTGATAATTCTTTACCACCAGAAATTCTGCTCCCTGCCTGATGTATGCAGCCTCTTTGCTCTCTCCTGCGAAAGTTGCGAAGGCGATTGTCAGAAATATAGTCATGATCAGCACGATCTTCATATCGACCTCGTCAGGAAACAAATTGTGAAATCAGTTAATATTTATAGGTAGTTCCACCTTGAAAGAAAAACTACCGCACACCAGCGTCAGATCGCTTCATTCCCGTTTTTTTGGGGATTAGTAACGGTTTTTGTAATACAATTAAAACTATTATAGCAGAGTTCTATTCCATAATATGGGCCGCGTGACGGAAGGTATACTTGGAACGTTTGCATCGTAAGGCACTTGACTGTGGGTTCCAGGTGATTCCCTTGTCAAAACCGAATGTTGTGGTAACAAGTATGGAAGAGACCACGGAAGCGGCAAACTGTTCAACAATGATTCTCCATACAGGGGGTAACGATTGTGGAACGACAACATCTTGTTTTTGTTTACGGCACGCTTCGTCAGGGACACGTGAATCATCACCTGCTGAAAGACGCTCATTGTTTTGGGATGGGATGCACGGTGAGCAATTTTACCCTGTACCTGATAAGTGGTTATCCTTATGTAAGCAGTAAGGAAAATCGCTATACTATTGTTGGGGAAATGTATGCGATAGATGAGGATACGCTGGACAAACTGGACAAGATGGAGGGCCACCCAAGATATTATGTGCGTAGAGAAACGGCCGTGATAGTTGGTGGTGAGCAATATTCAGCCTGGATGTATTTCCATGATCCGCCGGGAATGCTGATGCCGACCGGCGATTTCAACGACGCGGCCAGTGTTGCTTAACAGAAACGCCGACTGATGCCGCGGAAAATGCGGTAGAGTAGGGAACAGTACCCTATCCCCCCTCCTCATCCCTCCTCATCCCTCCTCATCAAACCGTGCGTGCGGTTTTCCCGCACACGGCTTTCCGATGTTCTTCACTACAAAACATGCGCTTTCTTCCAACCCGCTGCCCTGCTCACCATTGTTGGCTCGCCATCAACCACAATTTCGACCTGCTCGTACTCTGGAGTAAGCGGAAAGCCATTTGCCCTCAATCGGTGGGCAAGTATTCCAGAAATGCTTTATCGCCCAAGATTGTTGGCTGTGATTATGGGTATTAATCGAACTGGAACAATCTGCCGGTTATTAATGAGGGGAAGTTTCACTGGGTTCTCCTGAATCGGGTCAAGATATTCCGTATTCTACAAAAACATCCTGTAATCGACATGAAGCACTGCCGCCAGCTTCTTGGCATTTTCCTTGCCGATGGTGCGCTTACCGTTTTCCATTTCTGAAAGGTGCCGTCTGGCAATGCCGGTAGCTGCGGAAAGCTGATCCTGTGTCAGCTCTTCGCGGTAACGGATGCCCTTGAGGTACACTCCTTGCGGATTGGTCGCCAGATCGGGAAACAGTTCTGTTGCTGGTATAGAATCCGAGGACATTTCTTCAGCTCCGGCAGTACGTGCGTAAGTGCGGAGCTTGCTGATAGCCTGAGGTGAGCCAATGAAACGAATACTTTCAGTAGGGTGCTTTTTCGTGTGTGCCAACATATCTGATCTCCACTAGTTTGATTGATTTTTCGGTCACTCGCCAAACAACAACGTAGGTCGGTTTTCCCTTTTTCAAGTGGCAATGATGATCTCCGTTTGAAAGGACGGAGTAGTTTTTCCAGTTGCCGCGTACCGGCCCGTTTGAGCCTATTTCAATGACAAGCGCTTTTAACAGAGTAAGTATGGTCCCTGGTAATTTACCTGCCTGCTTAGCCGCTGCTCGGTTGAATGTCACAGTCCATTTCATGAGTTATTGTACCTTTCTTTGGTACATTGTCAACAGGTATTCTGTTAGCATTTACAGGAATACACTTACCCCAGCGATGCGCAATTTATCTGTAACAGCCTGTTTAAACATGCATGAAAACCGCCATTACTTTAGCGGCTTTCATGCGTTCATGCCATCTTTCGGAGAGGTATCACCTTTGCCCCTGCCTTCAACCCGTCCAGGTAATCCGCCCAAAGCTGCATCATCTTTTTACGCTCGACAAGGTGAGCCGTTCGGTTGTAGGCCCTGCCGTTCGGATCTTTCACGGCGTGTGCAAGTTGGTGTTCGATGAAATCAGGCCGGACTTGCAGCACTTCGTCAAGGATCGTTCGCGCCATGGCCCGGAAGCCGTGGCCGGTCATTTCATCGGACGTGTACCCCATACGCCGGAGAGCGGCATTGATAGCGTTATTAGTCATGGGGCGCAATGGTGAGCGATGACAGGGGAAAACGTACCGCCCGAAGCCGGTCAAGGGATGTAACTCTTTCAGGATCGTCACGGCCTGCATGCTGAGTGGCACAATGTGCGCCTGTTTCATCTTCATCTTTTCGGCTGGGATGTTCCACTGTTCAGCTTCAAGGTCAATCTCTAACCATTCCATCTGCCGCAGCTCCCCAGGCCGGACAAACAGCATAGGTGCCAGTTTCAAGGCGCACTTAACATGGAACGTACCCTTGAAGCCGTCGATTGCCCGTAGCAGGTCGGCAACTTCTTTCGGATCTGTAATAGCGGCATGATGCCGCTCCTGTGTAGGTGGCAAAGCTCCCCGCAGGTCTGCCGCTGCATCCCGTTCAGCGCGTCCGGTGGCGACTGCATAACGCAACACCTGCCCGCATATAGTTCTGACTCTGTGAGCCGTTTCTAGCGCTCCCCTGCCCTCTACCCGTCGAAGTACAGCCAGTAGATCAACCGGTTTTACCTCTCCCACCGGCTTTACCCCCAGCCAGGGGAACACATCACGGGTCAACCTGTCCATGATAGTCATTGCATGACCGGGCGACCAATGGCCGGAAAACTTGCTGTGCCATTCACGGGCTACACTCTCAAAGCTGTTTTCCTCAAGAGCAACCTTTTTAGTTTTTGGGGCTTGAGGTCAACAAAACTTGCACCACACCCCATAATCAGCCCCCAAAACCATTGGATTTCCACATACCATATCGGACTATACAGGACAACACAAAAGGAAAGCCCTTGATTTCTCAAGGGCTTTTGGTCTTCTTGTCCGGATGGTGCCGGACTATCAAATCGGGTGGTGTCCATATAACTGATTGGGTAATTATTCGTTTTTTATAGATTTTAACAGGTTAAATAAACAGATAAACCCCAAATCTACCCCCATATTTTTATTTTCGTGCGATTCAGAAAAACTATTGAATCGATTATTTTTTTGGAGCGGGAAACGGGATTCGAAAGCATGTAACGGTTGAATCCACAAGCTCCCGTGAATGTGTGAGTATCTAAATTCATTGATAACATTCTGAACCTCGCTGTTCCGTTAGTCCGGATTTGTTCAGATTTGTAAGTGATGTTCGGTGCTGTTGGGTAATGCTACGGTAATGTTTTGAGGATTTAATGCTGAAATTTATGTAGCAGGAAGAACCATAACCATCCAAGACCCCGCCCCTTCGACACGGTAAAATCCATATCGGCTATATAATTGTTCAAGGCAATCATCGGCAAGGTTTAGTGCCATGTATCGTAACGGTAGCATCGACCAAGCGCTATTTGCCATTGAAATTGCCTGCCCCAAAAGATATTCGGACACTCGAAGCGGTTGGTCGCTCAAATTTGGGTAAGGTTGCCCTCGGTGGGGAACAGAGACAAAAAGATATTCGATGATGACGGAAGGAACATCATTAAAATTTCTGACGGATAGTGCGACGAAACCAAGGGGACTGTTGTCTTCTTTGAGGAGATGAATGCGGGTGTTCTTACTCCGGGCAAAGCCAAAGACTTGTTCGACGTAATTCCTCTCATCTTGATTTGCATAGGTAAAACTTCGAAGAAGAGAACCGCCAGCTCGAAGCTCTATAGTGGATAGAGAGGTAAGCTCAAACAACCGCTGTGCACCTAACGTTTGCCTTTGCAGCGGTAGCAGCCAGTTTTGCTGCACGCTTTGAAGGACGTTTATGGTTCAGCAGCTCTTTGGCATGTTCCGAAAGAGGCGGAGCATCAGCACCGATAACAAAACGACCAGAACCCGCAGAACGCTTAACCTTACTGAGCCTGGAAGCGGTGTGACTACTTTTCGTATGGGACGTGGCAAGAGTTTTCATAAAGAAAGAATACAACAACAATGGTTTGATTACAATCAGGAAAAAAGCTGAATGAAATGGGCAAATGCACAGCGGTAGAAATGATACCCTGCTAAAGCTGCTAAATTTGCTAAGAGTTTAGAGTCGTTGCCGAACCCTTGCCGCAGGGCACAAACACCCTGAATTCAAAGACCGCACCGTTGCTGAGTACTTTTCCGATGAGAAGAAACAGTTGGTTGTCGTGAGTGCTCCGTTCGATGGCTACAAAGAGACTCCGGCCCGCGTAGCAAGCACAGCGTTGGTCTCATATGACAGCAATCGTTACAGCGTCAACGCATCAGCTGTTGGCAGGACAGCCATGGTACGGGCATATGCCGACCGGATTGTTATTGTCCGTGACGGCAACGTGATCGGAGTCCACCGTCGCCAATTTAGTCGGGACAAGATAATTTACGATGCCTGGCATTACCTTGAAGTACTGAAACGTAAACCAGGAGCACTGCGTAATGGAGCTCCCTTCAAGGATTGGGAACTGCCACAGCCGCTAACGGAGATCAGGCAGGTACTTGGCAAGCGAACAGATGGAGATCGGCAGTTCGTAGGCATACTGGGGGCCATATCTATCTACGGACTTGAAGCGGTTGCCACCGCATGTTCCGAAGCAATGACCGCTGGTGTGGCCAGC
>Ga0209212_1003596_pt1 | contig 20242 bp, 18 predicted proteins | sample RifGroC2_FD_183996 | JGI IMG/M metagenome (GOLD analysis project Ga0209212, IMG submission 183996) | Groundwater microbial communities from Rifle, Colorado, USA - Groundwater C2 (SPAdes) (version 2) | ecosystem: Environmental > Aquatic > Deep subsurface > Groundwater | place: Rifle, Colorado... | reverse complement strand
AAGTCTTCGGATACCTTCTTCTCCAAATCGTCAATTTCTTTTTTAGAATCTTCGATGGCCTTTTCAAGCCTAAAAATTTCACTCTCGACTTCTTCTTTTCTTATAATATGGCGCGGGATGCGGTACCCTTCGCTTTCAAACATAAAGGCATCACGGATAACGACACCAGGAGATACTGCGATACCCTTTCTGATTTCCATGAATTCTTCTTCAAACTTGCTTTTCACCAGGCCTTCCAGGGCATCCAGCGCCTCAGCCGCATCAGGTCCTTTTGCACTGATTACTATCTCCGTACCGTTTTCTGCACCTAGTGTTAAGACATCAATGACGCTTTTACCCTCAACTTCTTTATTCTTTGTTTTTATACGAATTTCAGAATTATATTTATTAGCAATTTCAGCAAACTTGGTAGCAGGTCTTGCATGCATTCCATTCGAATTCGTAATTCTTACTTTTCTTTCTAACAATTTATAATTTGTACCGTAACTATCCATTTATATGTCGTTTTATAAAAACTTCTCTCTTTGTTAATATAATTAGAAAACTGTTATATGATTTAAATTTTAATTAAAAATTGTAAGTTTATTGCTTTGAATCCAAGAATTCCGACTTAGACCTATCGTCTTTAAACATTGTTAAGGTCAGCCGCACTACAATATTTCATTAATTAAACCTGAATACCATCAACCTCTTTTAATATCTCAATCATACCCTCTTTACCATTAGCTTGACGCATAAAGCGACGAAAATCATTATCCCTTATAACAGTAGATATTCTTTCCAGCGCTGCAAGATGTGCTCCTGCAGAATCGTTTGGAGAAAGTAATAGAAAGAAAAGATGTACGGGTTCTCCATCTAAGGCGTTAAAATCAACACCGTTAGTTGACCGCGCAATCGTCCCAACTATTTTTTTTATACAATCATGTTTTGTATGTGGAACAGCAACGCCCTTTCCTATACCCGTACTGCCTAATTCTTCCCTTTTCATAAGGGATTTAATAACACCTTCAACATCCTTATTACTGATTTTTTGCATATCTTTAAGTGAACACATCATTTCTCTGATCACAGCCTCTTTTTCAGTGGCTTTAAGCTCTGTAATAATAGCTTCATTCACAACAAAATCAGTTAATTTCATACTATAAAATGCCTCCAATAGAATTATTTTCCATTATACTTCGGGCTCACTTTCTTGACTTTCCATTTCAGTAATTGCAGGTTTCTTCCTGCGAACAATCTTGGATTGGATTTTACCTTTGTGCTTTTTCAGTTGAGTTTCAATTTTATCCACAGCCATATCAATTGCGCGATACATATCGGGATTCGCCACATGAGCAACCATCGTGGGACCCCTCGAGATCGAAACAATCATTTCAACAATATGGCTATTATCACCGCCGATATCTAATGTAATCTGTACCTGTAAGATCCATTCAAAAAATTTCTTTATTTTTGTTGCCTTCTGCAAAGCATAATTCTTAATAGCTTCCGTAATATTTAAATGCCTTGCTACAATTGTGATATTTTCCAATGTTAGAAATCCTTTCTAAAAGTAAAAGTTTCTAAATACTCTAAAAATCCTAATTTTACTTATTCTAAAATTATTCGTCAAGAAAATTAAGATCATATATTTAATTGTTATATTCAGCAGTCGCCAAAACAAGCAAATGAACAGATTCGGCACCAGATTCTTTTAGTTTCTTGGAACATTCTGATGCAGTAGCTCCAGTCGTCAATACATCATCAACGAGTAATATCTTTTTCCCCTTAAACAACTCTGGTTGTCTAACAAAAAATGCATTGTGGATGTTTAACTTTCGTTGATTTTTTGAAAGTAGCGTCTGTGCCTCAGTATTTTTAATACGGCAGAGGTTGTTCCTTATTATGGGTTTTGAAAAATATCTTTGAATTCCCAGCGACAAAAGTTCTGATTGATTGAAACCGCGATGTAATTTTTTTATCCAATGAAGAGGAACAGGCACAATAATATCAACATCTGCAATATTCTCTTTAATTCCTTTATGTTTTATTAAAATATCATTCAATACCCTGAATAGAAATTTCTGTCTGGCATATTTAAACTTATGTATTAATATTTTGATAACACCGTCATAATGTGTAACTGATGTCACAGCATTAAAGTGCAGATATTTCCCTTTGCAAACAGCGCAACCTTCCTTAACAGTATACGTGATATGTGGCCCTGTATCAGCCCCACATCTAACACAATAAGTATCAGTAACGTATGGAATCTTCTTTTTACAATCCTCACAAATATAAATTTCACGTGAATTATTTAAACTGCAATTGCAATGCAGACAATATCGGGGATAAAAAAGGTCTAATAAGGCGTGTAAATAATCACCTAAAGCCATATTACATTTTCATCATATCAAAAAACAGTAACCCAACCGATCCTAAAATAACAATGGGCAACCATGCTGCCAATATAGGGTAAATCATTCCTGTGTTACCGAGGTTGGAACATATAAAAGACAATGAATAGAAAATACCACAAACAAGGACACATAGTCCCACACGTAAAAACAGATTTCTACTTAACCTTTCAAATCCAATTACGAGCGGAATACCCAGCAAAAGTAGTACAAAGTGGGTAAGCGTGTAAGCAATTCTGGAATGGAAAAGCAAACTATTTCTAGGATTATCTGGTTCGTTTTTACACAGTTCTTTTAATTGCTTAAAATTTAATAAACTCGGGTCTAACTTAATCTTCCCAAGCTCCTCAGGCGTTACAGTAGAATCAAGCTCCATACTGTTAATTTGTTCTACTGGCGCAATCCATCTCCCACGTTTGTCATAAGTATGTTTCACCACTTTGGTAAGCAACCACTTATTATTTCCCAACCATATTCCTTCATCGGCGCTGATGGTAAATTTCTTTTTCTTATTTTCATATCTTCCAATAACAAATACTGATTGCATACGCTGTGTTTTATTGTCGTATCTCCAAATGCGAATCAAAGTGTTGTTTTCCTTATCGTCTAAAAGGAGATTCCGTTGTATATTATTACCAAAGGAGGTTTGCTGCAAGGTTTCTAACCTTTCTGCAAACCTAGGAATAATCCATTCCTGATCTCCAAAAGAGGCAAAGGACATAAATACTGTAACAACAAAGATAGGAAGTAATATCCTATAAAGTGAAATACCGGCAACTTGCATAGCCAGTATTTCCCGATTTTTGGCTAGTCTCACAAGAACAATACATACTGCTACTAAAGTAACAGCAGGAAAAAATTGAAAGATAATCACAGGAAAGAGATAAGTATAATAACGTACCCCGGTACCAAAAGCCTCTCCACCCATATCAACAAATTCTCCCAGTTTTTGAAGTAGGTCAACGATGATGTATATCCCTGAAATGATAAGCAGGCACATGAAGAATGTAGGAATAAAAGCCTTTAAAATATAGTTGTCTAACCTTGAAAACATAATTCTTTAGTAATTGCCTGATATGAAGGGAAATCCTTGAGAATTTTATAACTACCCATCTTCCACTTCTTTCGCTAAGAAGAGATTAAGGGGAAATCGTTCGCTTGATTTAAGCAAATTCGTTCTTTATATAATTGAATAATTGTTTTTTTTAAAACAGGATGAACAATGTCGGGATCAATCTCTATTAAAGGTTCCAAGACAAACAACCGTGTATGCATCATTGGATGAGGTACTTTCAGTTGATCATCATCAACAACTTCGTCCCCATAGAGTAATATATCAATATCAATGTTACGAGGTCCCCATTTTACGGTACGAACCCTTCCCATTAATGCTTCAATACGTTGAAACTGTTCGAGCAACTGATGAGGAGATATTGCTGTTATAATACTAAGGACAGCATTCAAAAACATCGGCTGTGACGGTCCACCTGCAGGCTGTGTTTCATAAAACTGTGATAGTTTTAAAGGCTGTACATCCTCAAGTGCAACTATGCGATCATAAGCACAAAGTAAATTACTTGCTCTATTTCCTACATTTGAACCCAGACCAACACAAACAAGTACCATAAGTAATCTTTCTTATTAAACAAAACCTATTATCCTCATGCTGCACAATAACTCATAGAACGCCCACAACTCCCGCATTCTGGACAATCATCCGTGCGGCAATCAGATGTTATTTCTTGGTTTAAAGATTTCTGCCATTCCTTCATAAGAAATGGTTTTACTACACCACAGCTAATGTGGTCCCAAGGAAAGACTTCATCTTCACCTCTTTGACGATGCACGTAAAAAACCCAATCCACCTCCGCCTTCTGGAAAGCATCCAGCCATTTTTGAAAATTGAAATGTTCTTCCCATGCGTCAAACTTGCACCCATCCTGCCATGCTTTATAAATTACATTTCCCAACCTTCGATCTCCCCTCGCAAATATACCTTCCAGAATACTGCGTTCCGTATTATGAAACTTGATATGAATACACTTTCTCCGAATTCTATCATATAACCTGTTCCTGATTTCCTTTATCCGTTGTAAGGTAATCATTGGCTGCCATTGGAAAGGTGTGTGTGCTTTGGGGACAAAGGGTGCAATACTTACATTAACCTCTCCAAAAGAACCTTTTATGCCCTTCTTTAAATCAGAGACATTGTAAGCAAGCTGTGCAATTGCATCAATATCCTCGTCTGTTTCTGTGGGAAGTCCAACCATAAAATATAGCTTGACCAAATTCCATCCTTGCTTAAATGCCTCCTCTACACCACAATACAGGTCTTCATTAGTAATATTCTTATTAATAATTTTCCTAAGCCTGGCAGTCGCCGCCTCAGGCGCCAGTGTAATGCCGGACTTACGGACAGTATTAAGCATAGAAGGCAAAATGACAAGCTGTTCATTCACTCGCAATGAAGGAAATGAAATGTTTACATGCCTTGGACTAAACAAAAGGTTCATTTGTTCCATCAGTCCTTTTAAGAATGGATAATCACTGATGGAAAGAGACGCCAGGGAAATTTCGTTATGTCCCGTATTAGCATAACAGAGTTCAGCTATTTTTAATATATTTTCTACCGTACGAGGACGGGTAGGACGCTTACTCATACCTGACTGACAAAACCGACATCCTTGTGTGCATCCACGCATGACCTCGATTGTAATGCGATCATGAATAGTTTTTACATACGGCACAATGGGTTTGGTTGGATAATATGTCTTGTTTAAATCTTCCACGGAAGCTGTTCTAATAATTAATGGCAAACCCGATATTTTGGGGACTATTTCATGTATTGTGTTATTCTGCTGATAAGAGACCTCATATAATGATGGGGCATAGGCATTTTTTATGGTTTTGGCTATAGAAACGATCTTTTCCCTGCGAGAAAGATTCTTCCGTCTTAAATCCTTAAATAATTCAATAACCTGTGGTAGGTTTTCTTCTCCATCTCCAATAAGAAATACATCAATAAAATCTGCCATAGGCTCTGGCGCAATAGCGGCTGGCCCACCAGCAACAATAAGTGGATCTGTTTCGCTACGTTCAGACGCCATTATAGGAATCCCAGAAAGATCCAACATGTTTAAGACATTAGTATAAGACAGCTCGTATTGGAGCGAAAACCCAACAATGTCAAATGCTCTCAAAGGTGTATAAGTCTCAAGAGAAAATAGCGGAACCTTGTGTTTTCTCATAAAAGATTCCATATCGTTCAAAGGAGCAAATACCCTTTCGCAAAGAGTATCACTTCGCTCATTAAGCAATCCGTAAAGAATCTGAATACCTAGGTGAGACATGCCAATACCATAGGTATCGGGAAATGCCAGCACGACCTTTACATCGATATCAGCATGATCCTTAACAACGGAGTTCCATTCCCCCCCAGTATACTGCCCGGGCATCTCCACCAATGGTAATATATTTTCTGTTACAAAAACTTTTAATGCGTTCATTCTGGTTTTATAATAGTATTAAATAAGGTATTAAGCAAGCCTTGTTTCATTTTTGAAAGTTAACGATCTAAATAAATATAAAACAAAATCCCCCTATACCACCCTTATTTAAAGAGGGTATAGGGGGATTACCTGCTTACAACGTTTATTAAAATGTATTAAAACTAAACTTTACTAGAACATATAGGCAACAGCAATTGCTGTTGTAAGTTCATTATCACGCCCATTAAATACATCTTGATTGGCTTCATCATAACGAAGCTCTGGCCTGACAAGGAGGTTTTCCCTAATCTTAATATTGGTTGTAAATGTAACTTCCCATAGATTGAGGGCGTTAACACCCAACCTTGCACCATCGTTATCATCAAAATATTCACCCCTGAATGCAAGACCCACAGAATCAGTAATATCATGGCTGATAATACCAGAGAAACCCCACCACTGACCATTCTCACCCGCCCACTCTGTTGCATCATTATTCACACCACCAAACATGGCGCCATCTTCTTCTGTACCATAATCAAAGTTGAGGTTAAAAGCTGTCTTCTCAAATGGTTTGATTGCGAAAATAAGGTCCCAGAAGTGGCGTTGGTTACTGCTATTGTCCGTTTGCTCTGGACCATGACTACCATTCACAATGAAACTCATATTTTCTGCAATAGCCCAATTAAACTGATATCCCAACGTCTTTCCTGTGTTGTTATCCACGAATGTATCCCAACCGTTAACTAAGTATCCAGTTACCGTCAACTTATCCAATAAAGGATAACTTACAACCAACCCTGTGTTTGTAAATGGGATAACATTCTGATAAAGGAGTGAACGGGAGTAGTTTGGATTATCAACACTTTCCCAGAGTTCTGCACCAATCCAGGTAGCGAATTTACCAAACTTAAAATCCAACCCCTTACCAATAGGCGCTTTGTATGTAACAAAACCCTGGCTAACGGTAAAATCGTCACCGCCACTTGCACCATCCACCCTTCCATCACTAGGCACAAAGGTCAATCTTTGTGCAATTTCACCATAGTTTGTCGTGAAACCAAATCCAACTGGGTCCTTATCGGTTGATGCCTTAAAGACAGAGATTTCTATATTGTCTAATGTAAATGAGTTGTCTTCCCTATCAAATGCCCTCACATCCAACCAAGGATCTTGATCTGCCTGAGCACCATCACGCACAAACGAAGGTGTTGAACCCCTTCTGTCGTTAGGTCTTGAAAAATTATAACTATAATACGTATCGATAAAACCGCTAACTTCTACACTCTTAAAGAAGCTGGATAATCCTGCTTCTTCTTCGGTAGGTGCTATCGCTGGTGCAACCTCTTCCGCAAAGACTGGCATTGAAGTAGTTGCCATTGCACCACACAATATACCTGCCAGTCCCAATTTGTATAAATTCTTCATAATTAAAGAACTTCCTCCTTTCCTTTGAAAGATTAACATTTAAAATCATACACTGTAACGGATTCTAACAAACCAAATTGACCGTTACATAGCTCAATTATTGTATTTCTACCTCCTTTCTTAAATCTTAGCTTGATATTCAAGAAGTATTTTTCATTACCCATACTTAGACGTTTATATAGGAGTATAGCGCAAAAAACATACCTTACTCTTATATCACTTTATGGTATAAGTGAATAATTCAATTACATTAAACTATTGATAGAATATAAAACTACAACTTAAATGCTTGGTTTACTATAGATTACAGGATCAACTATCACAACTTTGAGGAGTTATAAAACAGAGATTGCGCCGTCTAAAAATGAAATAATAACCCGTGTGAACTTCCCTTGGCGTTCTGAATTCAGCCACATTAGTGGATAAAATGGTGCAAATAACCTATATAGGGTATAGCTAAGGATGCATAATATATATCCGTATGGAATTTTGTCAAGAAAAATATTAAAAATTTTAATAATCTTCATCATTTTTCTTGACCTTGAGAATTCTATTAGTATAATTGTCGGACTTAATTTATCTGATATAGATCAAAATTAAGCAACCATAATTTACATAAACGTTTGGATTTAATTTTAAAATAATTCTATATATAAAATTAAGGAGGTAAAAATGGTATTGGATCCCACCAAACATGCAGATTGGGAAATAGCAGAAGATGCTGAAACCAGAATGAAAACTGTTTACCAATTGGCCGAAGAATTGGGTTTACAGAAAGAAGAACTACTTCCTCACGGACATTATGTAGCAAAGGTTGATTTTAACAGGGTTTTGAAAAGAGTTGCCAAAAAACCTGACGGAAAATTCATTGATGTAACAGCCATAACCCCAACCCCGCTAGGTGAGGGGAAATCCACAACCACTATGGGACTCGTACAAGGTTTGGGAAAAAGAGGCAAAAAGGTCGTTGGCGCTATTCGTCAACCGTCAGGTGGACCAACTATGAATATCAAGGGGTCCGCTGCAGGCGGCGGGCTTTCCCAATGCCTTCCCTTAACTCCATTTTCTCTCGGACTAACAGGCGACATCAATGCCATTATGAATGCTCATAACCTGGCTATGGTAGCCCTTACATCCAGAATACAACATGAATTTAATTACAGTGACGAAGAACTTGCAAAAAGAAACCTAAAGCGTCTTGATGTTGACCCTGACAGGGTTGAAATTAAATGGATTATGGACTTCTGCGCTCAGGCATTGAGAAATATAATAATAGGTATAGGTGGCAGGATGGATGGTTTTATGATGAAGTCTGGATTCGCCATAGCAGTATCTTCTGAAATTATGGCAATTCTTTCTGTAGCCAAAGATTTAAAAGACATGAGAGAACGGATAGGCAAGATGGTTGTTGCGTACGATAAAAAAGGCACTCCAATAACCACTACTGATTTAGAAGTTGCTGGCGCCATGACTGCATGGATGGTGGAAGCCCTTAATCCAAATCTAATGCAAACCATTGAAGGACAACCAGTATTTGTTCATGCAGGTCCTTTTGCCAATATCGCTATTGGCCAGTCCTCGATTATCGCCGACAGGCTCGGCTTGAAATTAGGTGATTACCATGTAACCGAATCAGGATTCGGTGCAGATATCGGATTCGAAAAATTCTGGAACTTAAAATGCCGCTACTCAGGACAGAAACCCAATGCAGCAGTAGTTGTTGCCACTGTTCGAGCCCTCAAATGTCACGGTGGCGCACCCATTCCTGTCCCCGGACGTCCTTTAGACCCATGCTACAAAGAAGAAAATGTTGGCTGGGTAGAAAAGGGGACTGAAAATCTTATACACCATATTAATACGGTTAAAAAAGCAGGCATCAACCCTGTGGTTTGTATCAACAACTTCCACACGGATACAGAAGCTGAAATCAAAGTAATTCGCCGATTGGCTGAAAAAGCCGGAGCCCGTGTTGCTCTTTCTAAGCATTGGCTAAAGGGTGGGGATGGTGCCTTAGAGCTGGCGGATGCTGTAATTGACGCATGCAACCAACCCAACAACTTTAAATTTCTCTATGAATTAAACGTCCCTTTGAGAACACGTATTGAAATGATTGCAGAGCAGGTATATGGTGCGGACGGAGTTGATTTCACACCAGAGGCTTTAGCAAAAGTCAAGGCATTAGAAAGTGATCCTGATATTTCAAAAATGGGAACGTGCATGGTGAAAACACACCTTTCCATCACCGACAATCCAAATTTAAAAGGCGTTCCAAAGAACTGGAGATTACGCATTAAAGATGTATTGACTTTTAGAGGAGCAGGATTCGTAGTTCCAATGGCAGGAGACATTAAACTCATGCCCGGAACAAGCTCTGACCCTGCATTCCGACGTGTAGATGTAGATGTAACAACAGGAAAGGTAAAAGGAGTTTTCTAATTCCTTTATACAGTCAGATTCTTTAATCGGTAGTCGTAAAAGCTACAAGACACAAAAGCTGTTGAACAAAAATAGTTCAACAGCTTTCTTTGTTTGTTGGAATTTGCCGCAGAAAATTTTTAAACATTTAAAACATCTTTTATTGCTATAATAAAGTACACAAAAATTACAAGAACTTATAAAACTCCTATCAGTTAAATATACCTACAATTGAAGTAACAATTACAACATTACCTTGACATACATGTCTATATTTGCTTAAAATAAATACGATATTTTTGAATTTTCAATATTGAAATTTTTAGGATATACCTCGACCTTACTCAATGTGGCGTATTTAGGGTAACGTCGAGAATTTTATTTATAAAACAGAAATAAAGTGTTATTACAATAAACCATGGGATTCATAACTAAACTATTTGGAACGTCCAACGAGAGAATAATCAAGAGCATAAGACCTATTGTAGATCAGATTAATGCCCTTGAACAAAAGATGATGTCTTTGACGGACGCTGAAATCCGTCAAAAAACAGATGAATTTAAAGAAAGATTGTCTAAGGGAGAAACCATGGATGATCTCTTGCCTGAAGCATTTGCCGTTGTGAGGGAAGGCAGCCGAAGAGTACTTATTGCGCCTAATCCTGATAGTCCTAATCGCACCATGCGACACTTCGATGTTCAGCTAATCGGCGGTGTTGTTTTACATGAGGGAAAGATTGCTGAAATGGCAACTGGCGAAGGCAAAACCTTAGTTGCCACCTTACCTGCTTATTTGAACGCACTAACAGGAAATGGTGTTCACATTGTTACGGTTAACGATTATCTTGCAAAGCGCGATAGAGACTGGATGACTCCATTATATGAATTTTTAGGATTAAAAGCAGGCGCTATCCAATCAAATCAAGAATACAATGAGAAAAAAGCCGCCTATTTATGTGATATTACATACGGAACGAATAATGAATTTGGCTTTGATTATCTCCGCGATAATATGAGAGTCATGCCAGAAGAACAAGTACAAATTAGCCGGGGGTTAAATTATGCTATTGTTGATGAAGTTGACAGTATATTGGTTGATGAGGCGCGAACTCCTTTAATTATATCTGGCCCTGCAGAAGAATCTACGGAAAAATATTACATAGCAGACAGAATCGCCAGACGCTTAAAAGCTGTGAAACACTTCGAAATAAAAGAAAAAGAGCGTGCAGCGCACCTTAGCGAAGAAGGTGTTGAAGAGGTTGAAAAACAGCTGAACGTAGACAGTCTTTACACCGGTACTAACATGGAATGGCCTCACTATATTGAGCAGGCTCTTCGTGCTCATCATCTGTTTAAAAACGACAGAGATTACATTGTTAAAAACGGCGAAGTTATCATTGTAGATGAATTCACAGGACGATTGATGGAAGGCCGTGTCTGGAGCGATGGGTTACATCAGGCAGTACAGGCAAAAGAACATCAGCGCATCAAAGAAGAAAACCAAACCTTGGCCACTATCACCCTCCAGAATTTCTTTAGGTTATATAAAAAACTCGCTGGAATGACAGGTACGGCAATGACTGAAGCCGCAGAATTCGACAAAATATACAAATTGGAAGTCGTCTTAATTCCTACCAACAAACCCATGCACCGCACCAATTTTCCAGATAGGGTTTATCGGACAGAAAAGGAAAAATTCGACGCCATCATTAAGGAAATTGTTGAAGTACACAAGGAGGGCAGGCCAACACTGGTTGGAACTGTTTCCATCGAAAAATCGGAAACACTCAGCGAGAAGCTTACGAGAGAGGGCATTGAACATGAGGTATTAAATGCCAAGCAACATGAAAGAGAAGCCCACATTATTGCTAAAGCTGGCCAGCGTGGAAATGTCACAATTGCAACCAACATGGCTGGCCGAGGTACAGACATAGTTTTGGGTGAAGGAATTGCCGCCCTTGGAGGACTTCATATTATAGGCACTGAAAGACATGAGGCAAGGCGTATTGATAACCAGCTCCGTGGACGCGCAGGCCGCCAGGGAGACCCTGGATCGTCTCGTTACTACGTATCACTACAAGACGATCTCATGAGGATTTTTGCCTCCGAACGCGTCAGTTCCCTTTTGAAAATGTTCGGGATGGAAGAAGGTATGGCAATTGAACATTCGATGGTCTCTAAATCTATCGAGAGAGCTCAGAAAAAAGTTGAAGAACATAATTTTGAAATACGTAAGCACCTCCTCGATTATGACGAAGTTATGGATCAACAGAGAAAAACCATATATTCGCTGAGACAAGACGCACTTGAAGGTAAGAATCTCCGTGATTACGTTCTTCGGATGATGGAAGACAGCATCAAAGAAATAGTTACCTTTGCTTACGACACAAAGAGTAGCCGTGACGAGGGAGACCAGCTTGATCTTACTGCATGGTTTAAGCAAAAGTTCGGCTTTACAATTGATTTAAACGAGGTTGAAGGTAAAACACGTCCAAGCGTAGAAGCCTCTTTGATAAAGAAAGCCGAAGTAGCATACGAAGCAAAGGAAAGCGAAATAGGCAAAGAAGAAATGGAAAAGATTGCCCAGATACTCTTATTGGAAAAGATTGACATAAAGTGGAAAGACCATCTCTACGCAATGGACCACTTGAGGTCTGGCATTGGTCTTCGCGGCTATGCCCAGATAGACCCCAAGATTGAATATAAGAGAGAAGCATTGGGCATGTTTGAAAGTATGAATTTGTCAATCAGAGACGAGGTAACCGACCTCATATTTAAATTGCAGCCAGTAAAAGAAACGGAAAGAAAAGATATATGGCATCCAGACCAATTTGTCCATAAGGAAGTATCTGGATTGGAAGCAATACATGAATCTCCTGTTACCGTTGGTACCGTTCAGGATGTAAATGCAGACTCGGAAGAACAGGTTGAGCGAAAGATTGAACCTATTAAAGTCGGACTCAAGGTGGGTAGAAATCAACCTTGCACATGTGGCAGTGGCAAGAAGTTTAAACAATGTTGTGGTAGATTGAAATAATTTATTTATTTTAACCCTAATTACTACTAGCGAAAGATACGTAAACAACTTGAAAATACACCCCATCCCGCATGTCTATAATATTTGATGCCGTTTATGTAACAGCGCTTGCCTTTGGTTCACCATATTTTCTTTCAAAGCTTATAATAAGTGAACGATACCGTTCTGGTTTAACACAGCGGCTTGGCTGGGTTGGCGCCAGAAAAAGGGAAAAACCTTGCATATGGATTCATTGCGCCTCTGTCGGAGAAATTTTAACAATAAAAGCACTTGTAAATTCCATTGAAAAAGAGTTTAATCGCTTCGATATAGTAATATCAACCAATACGAATACTGGACTATCCGTTGCCGAAAGGCATTTTCAGGGTAAGAGAATTTTTTATTTTCCTCTTGATTTGAGTTGGGTAGTTGACAGCGTATTAAATGCCATATACCCTAGCTACGTGATATTAATAGAACTGGAAATATGGCCTAATTTTTTGATGTCAGCAGCAAAAAAACAAATCCCTGTAATATTGCTTAATGCCAGAATATCCGAAAAATCACTAAAATGGTATCGGATATTAAGCAAGATTTCAAAGGGGTTCTTTGAAAGTTTATCGAATAAAGAAAACTTCTTTTGTGCCAGGACCAGGAACGACGCAACCCGTCTTATGAATTTAGATATTGCCGAAACTCAAATTTCTATTACAGGAAACATGAAATTCGATAATATTGTAACTGCCGTTCCAGAAGATACCAGAAATCGGTTATTATCCTTATTCAATATAAAACAAGATGATAAGGTCGTTGTCTGTGGCAGCACACATGAAGGCGAAGAGGTAATTCTTCTAAGAATATTTAAGCAAATTAACACAAAACTCAACAAACTAAGACTAGTTTTAGCGCCACGACATATCGAGAGGGTTAATGACATAACAAAATTAATCGAGTCTATCGGACTTCGTTGCATAAGAAAGACATCGCTCGATAAGGGAAATAAAATAGATGAGTATAAATATGAGACTGTGATTCTTGTTGACACCATCGGTGAATTACTCAATATCTATAGCATTGCTGATTGTGTTTTCGTTGGGAAAAGTCTTGTACCGCAGGGCGGTCAAAACATAATGGAACCTGCAGGGCTGGCAAAACCAGTTATCGTTGGACCACACACATTTAATTTTAACGAGGAAATTCAGTTATTAAAAGAAGCAAACGCCATAAAGGTTGTTCAGGACGAGTCCGCACTATTAAATGAATTGGTATATTTATTGGAGCATCCATACGAGGCTCAGGAATTGGGTAATAAAGCGCAGTCAGTTGTAATAAAACAATTGGGCGCTACAGACCGTAATTTAAAAGTATTAAAAAAAATTTTATTGAAGGAGAGGACAGTATCGGTATGAAGAAAGGAAGGCATTTATTTACTTCAGAATCTGTATCTATGGGGCATCCAGATAAGGTCGCAGACCAAATATCCGATGCCGTGTTAGACGCCATGCTTGGGCAGGACCCTATGAGCAGGGTTGCTTGTGAGACGCTTGTAACAACTGGCGTAGCCTTTGTCGCAGGTGAATTTACCACAAAGGCAAATGTAAATATTTCTGATATTGTAAGAAATACCATTAAAGAAATTGGCTATATTGATGCCTCAATGGGATTCGATTATAATTCATGCGCCGTTATTACAAGCATTGGAAAACAATCCTCAGATATCTCTCAAGGTGTAACTGAAGGTGAAGGCCTTCATAAAGAACAAGGTGCTGGTGATCAGGGTATGATGTTTGGTTATGCATGCAACGATACGCCCGAACTCATGCCACTCCCTATTATGCTAGCCCATAGAATTATTATAAAACTTGCCGAATTAAGGCAAAATGTAACTTTGAAATATTTACGTCCCGATGCAAAATCTCAGGTGACGGTAGAATACGAAGACCACAAACCTATTCGTGTGCACACCGTGGTCATTTCTACCCAGCATGCGCCTGATGTTAAATATGAAACCCTAAAAGCGGACATGATTGAAAAGATTGCAAAACAAGTGATTCCCGCAAATCTACTAGATAGCAAAACTATTTATCATATAAATCCAACAGGCCGTTTTGTAATAGGAGGGCCTCAGGGAGATTGCGGTCTCACTGGACGAAAAATTATAGTGGATACGTATGGCGGCTGGGGACGGCACGGTGGCGGCGCATTCTCAGGGAAAGACCCAACGAAGGTTGACCGAAGCGCCTGCTATGCCGCAAGACACATCGCAAAGAATGTTGTCGCTTCCGGATTAGCAGATAGGTGCGAAGCGCAAGTAGCCTATGCCATTGGCGTGGCAAAACCTCTTGCTATCCACATCACCACAGAAGGAACAGGCAAGATTCCTGATGAAAAACTTACTCAAATTTGTGAAAAAGTTTTCGATATGACGCCAAAGGGTATCATTGATCGGCTAAAGTTGCGAAGGCCGATTTACAAGATTACCGCCCGACATGGCCATTTTGGTCGCTCCGAGGATACCTTTACCTGGGAAAAGACGGATATGGTGGATGCCCTGAGAAATGCTGCAAGCGTTTAAAATCATAAATATAGGGGCGCATTGCAATGCGCCCCTATTGTTATAATATGCTAACAAAAGATACCATCCTTACCCAAGATTATGAAAAGTTAATGCACCTTATCGGGGCAGATATAATCTTTCTGTTTGGTTCCGTTCTTTCTGATAGTTTTCGTGAAGATAGCGATATTGATATAGGTATCTATTTTGAGAGCAGACGATATGACAAAAACAGTGTTTGTGATACCATTATTGATTTTTTTAGAACCGAGCGGATAGACGTCGCCTTTTTAAATGAGGCATCTCCTTTACTATTGTACCAGGTTATAAAAAAAGGCAACCCTATGGCCTATAAGAACTATACAGCACTGGTGGAATTTAGGCTTCGATGCCTAAAGCAGTACTGGGAAACAAAGAAATTTAGAAAGATGAAGGAATACTTATTGAAGAAATCTTTAGAAAGGATAGGATGAGTTGGGTTCCGGAAGACAAAGAGATATTTATAAGTAAGCTTAATTATCTCAAAAATTATTATGATGAACTTAAAAGTTTTGAGTCACTACTCTTTCTTCAGTATATAGAGGATAAAATTAAACGACGCGCAATAGAAAGGCTCTTACAGTTAATTGTTGAAGTAGCATGTGATATAAACAGCTTTGTCTTATCAAAAAATGGAGTTACTGCCGAATCTTATCATGATTCTTTCATAAAAATGGGTGAAGCAGGGATTATCGAAAAAGACATGGCTTCGAAGTTGGCAAGAACGACAGGATTGAGGAATCGTATCATCCATGAATACGGAGAGTATAAGGATGAAGTTGTTTATAAAAACATTTCAATTTTTATTGAATTTTATGGTAAATATCTAAAGACTTTAGCCAACAAAGTTTTTTAGAAGAAGAAAAGGAGAATTCATGAACTATGATATAAAGGATATAAACCTTGCACCAGGCGGCAAGAAACGCATTGAATGGGCTAGTAATGATATGCCCGTCCTGGCGCAGGTAATGGCGAGATTTGAAAGGGAAAAGCCATTAAAGGGGACTAAGATGTCTGCCTGCCTTCATGTAACAGCGGAAACGGCAAATCTGGTCAGAACGCTCAAGGCAGGTGGAGCAGACGTGGTACTTTGCGCCTCAAATCCTTTGTCCACGCAGGACGATGTTGCTGCCTCTCTCGTGAAGGATTACGGTATCCCCGTCTTCGCTATCAAAGGCGAAGATAATAAAACTTATTACAAACATCTTTTATCGGCGCTTGACCATAAACCAACCATTACGATGGACGACGGCGCCGACCTGGTTTCCGCTATCCATAAAGAGAGAAAGGAACTTATTCCACAAATATTAGGGAGTATGGAAGAGACGACCACGGGTGTGATACGGTTAAGGGCTATGGAGAAAGACGGGTCACTGAAGATCCCTGTCGTCGCTGTGAACGACGCTGACACAAAACACCTTTTCGACAATCGTTACGGAACGGGGCAATCAACAATTGACGGAATTATCCGGGCGACAGACACACTGCTGGCTGGTAAGATATTTGTTGTCGTTGGTTATGGATGGTGTGGAAAAGGGCTTGCTATGCGGGCAAAGGGGATGGGTGCGAATGTGGTGGTTACTGAGATTGATCCAATTAAGTCTTTGGAAGCTGCGATGGACGGTTTCATGGTAATGCCTATGAGTGAAGCAGCTAAAATAGGGGATCTATTCTGTACGCTGACCGGAAATATCCACGTAATCAGAAAAGAACACTTTGAAGCTATGAAAAATGGCGCTATGGTCTGCAATTCTGGTCATTTTAACGTAGAAATTGATATCCCTGCTTTAGAATCTACAGCAACAAAAATTAACAAAGGAGTCCGCAATTTTGTAGATCAATATGTGCTAAAGAACGGACGGTCTGTTTATCTTCTGGGAGAAGGACGCCTCATCAATCTTGCGGCTGCAGAAGGACATCCTGCCTGTGTTATGGACATGAGCTTTGCCACTCAGGCGCTATCTACAGAATACGTAATAAAAAATAAGGGTACGTTCGCACCTAAGGTTTATGATGTGCCCAAAGAAATAGATGAGTGGGTGGCGAGTCTAAAATTAAAATCAATGGGAATCACTATTGATACACTCACAAAAGAACAAGTAAAATACCTCGCTTCATGGGAGGAAGGCACCTAAAGTAGGCAGGGCATAATCAAAGTATTTTAGATTTACGATTTTGGATTTGGGATTTAAAATCGTAAATCACAAATCATAAATCGTAAATTTTACATGGCTGTTATAAAACCATTTCGAGGATTAAGGTACAATCAGGATATTATCAAAGATATTTCGTCGGTGGTAACGCCTCCTTACGATGTAATTTCACCCCAAGATCAAGAACGATATTATCAAATTCATTCAAATAATATCATTCGTCTGGATTTAGGAAAAGACATTCCCGGAGACGACGAAAAAACCAACAAATATACCCGCGCTGCCGAATTCCTTAACAAATGGGAAAAAACCGGAATACTCAAACAAGAGGACTCACCGGCAATTTATATTTACGACCAGGAATTTTTATCCGACAATAAACGGATAGTGCGCAGGGGTTTTATTGCATTGGTAAAGCTTGAGCCATTCGACAAAGGACACATCTATCCTCACGAACAAACACTTTCAGGCCCCAAGGCAGACCGTTTAAAACTTACCCAATCCTGCCAGGCAAACCTGAGTTCCATATTTGCTCTTTTCCCAGATGAAGATAATGCAATTGATAACTATTTGTCAACAATGGCTTCTACAAAACCAGAGGTAGATTTTTCAGATGATACGGATGTAAAAAATAAGCTATGGGTCATAAAGGAACGGCAAACCATAGACAGATTAATTACACTCATGAAGGAAAAACCTCTCTTTATTGCAGATGGACATCATCGCTATGAAACTTCACTAGCTTATAGGGAACAGATGCGCAAGGAAAATGGCAGGCTTTCTGGTGATTTACCTTTGGATTATGTGATGATGGTGTGTGTGTCTATGAATAACCCAGGCTTAAAAATTCTCCCTGCACATAGAGTGTTACAAATAAAAGAGTACAATTTTAATCATGTTCTAAAACTTCTGAAAGAGTCTTTTAAAGTCGAGCTGATGGGCAAGGGGTGTCTGGTGAATGATTTTATGTCAAGCCTTTATGCTGAAGCCAAAGGACATACATTTGGAATGTACGTTGGTCATGAAGATGCCTATTATAAATTGCATTTAACTAATGAAAAGTTACTGGATACTATTTTCGCCAACGATCATCCCGAATGGAAACATCTGGATACTGGAATTCTCCACGGCATGATTATAAATAAGATATTAGGTATAAACTCTATGGACGTAACATTGAAAAATTACGTGAAATATGTGAAAGAAGAATCCGAAGCCGTATCATTGGTGCGTTCAGGACATTACCAATTGGCATTCTTTCTTAAACCCACTCTTATCGAACAGGTAAGGGAAATCGCCATGTCTCGCAAGGTTATGCCACCCAAGTCAACATATTTTTATCCGAAATTAATTACCGGCATTGTCATTAACAGCCTTACATAGTTTACAACGTCAATCGGTGACCCTATCCTACTATTATTTTAAGAACACGGTCAATAATTAAATATGGTGCCCCGGAATTGACCTCCGCTAGATCTCTTTGCCACAATGTTAGCCATCACGACCCGAGAGCCTAACGTTAAAACTCACAGGTGCGGCGGTCGTTTTGCCGCATCCTGTGGAGTGATTTGTTATGCCCCTATTATTTCATTTAGCCCTTCAATGACTTGTTCTAATTCTTCAGTATCCGCCTTGGCAATCATTTTTCCAATTCTCTCCACGGAAAGAGTCCGAATCTGACTTATTTTAACCCACGACCGTTTAGGCAAATCTGCTGTTTTCAATTCAAGAGTGAGCGGAAACCCTGCACGTTGAGGCTGACTGGTAATAGCCACGGCAATAACAGTTCCCGACCGTTCATTAAAAATTTCGTGACTCAAAATCAAAACAGGCCTTAAGCCTGCCTGCTCACGCCCCCGCACAGGGTTTAAATCTGCCCACCTGATATCACCCCTTAGTATTCGGGCCATTGGTTCAAATCCTCAGTTAAACCTTCCTCCGCCATTGCTTTTTCAAAGGGTATGTCGAGCTTGGTACATTCTTTAGCTAAACGAGTGCGTTTAAGACGTTTCAGTTTCTCTTCTACCGCTTCCTGTATTGCCTGACTGCGATTTTGAAAAACATGCTCACTAACGAGTCTATCTATGTCTTCGATAAATTGTTCGTCTAATGTAATGGCAATTTTTGTTTTTCTCATAATTTACCTCTGGTATTACAGTATATCATACCTATGAATTTGTCAATATTTTTCATGGCATCTCTAGAAATCACCTGCGTTTTAGCCTGCGGCCAAAACGTCAGGTGGATTGATTTGTTAGGCTATTTATGTTACTTTTTACAGCAATAAAAAGGCAAAAATCTGCACAATAGAAGCTAAAAGAGTAACAAAAATGAGGATGGTAGATTCTGTGCCATAGGTTTTGCGTACTCGCGCATCAATTTCTCCTAAAAATTCTGGGGACACCATACTTAATTTTAGGAATCTTCACTTTCCCTTTGTGGTCCCTTCGTGGGATCAAAGAAATGCAAAGTTAGAAAGAATGGAATCTTTCAAATTGACGCCATTCGTCAACAATAAAGATTTGGCATCTCTAACCCCTCAGATTAAATACCCCTATGAACCCTCCAAATTATGGAAACTCAATAAGTTTGCGATGGCCAGTAATTTTATCTTTATTCTACATTTTCCAGCATACTATCTCATGAAATAGCGGATGTCAAACCAAAAGTCGGCAGGATTATGTTGAAAACTTGGAGATATATTTTAGATATAAGGAATTTCGTTTTACCCACGAAAGACGCGAAAATAGCGA
>Ga0209212_1003594_pt1 | contig 20249 bp, 19 predicted proteins | sample RifGroC2_FD_183996 | JGI IMG/M metagenome (GOLD analysis project Ga0209212, IMG submission 183996) | Groundwater microbial communities from Rifle, Colorado, USA - Groundwater C2 (SPAdes) (version 2) | ecosystem: Environmental > Aquatic > Deep subsurface > Groundwater | place: Rifle, Colorado... | reverse complement strand
AACATGCAGAGCGTCGATAATAGACCGACGAAGGCGAAGATGGTGAAGGGGATCGTGTAGCTTTTCGTTAGATCGTAGAAAAACCCGGCAGTGATCGGCCCCATGAAGGTGCCGGCCGTTGTGACGGAGCGGCTCATTCCATGGATGGTGGCGAAATGCCGGGTGCCGAAGTAGTCGGCGCGAATCGGCTCCTGAAGCGATGCGAGGCCCCCGTAGGCGAGGGAATAGATCACCATGCAAGTCGTCCACATGTAAGGATGGGAAGCCCAACCCATGAACAGCACCGAGATGCTGAGCGAAATCAGAAGCCCCATGATGAGCCGCCGCTTATCGAGTAAATCTCCCAGCCAAGCCATCCCAAGACGAGCGGGCGCGCCGATCAGGGCGGAGAGGCCGAGGAGACCGCTAGCCGCCTCCGTACTCCATCCACGGTCCACGAGAAGGATCACGAAATGGACCGAGACGCCCTCCGTGACCATATGACGCAGGGCCATGGCAACGGAGAGAGTCCAAAAGGACTTCGTTCTCATCGCCTCTCTCAGAGTGAACTGCGGTTCGGATGCGATGCGCCGTTCTGACGCGACGTCAGCCTCCGGAGCCGGAGCCCCGTCTATCTTAAATTCGTGCTGCCTGTAGATTCGCGCAATCAGGGAGGCTAACGGAAGGCCGATGATCAAGAGAATGAAGGCCGAAGCTATCGCTGCGCTTCTCCAGCCCCACAGGCCGATCATCCAACCTACCACCGGCACAATAGCGCCGGACAAGCCGGGACCCATGCGATAGATTCCGAAGGCAAAGCTTCTTCTTGCGCGGAATACCTTCGCTATCATCACACTGATAGGCATGTTGTAACCCAGGCTGGAGCCCATCACGATGCCCAGAACAATGACCGCATAGAGCATGGGCAGTGAATTGACCAAGCTCAGGAAGAGAAATCCCCATGCGCTTAGGATGATACCGATGAACATCATCTTCGGCGGGCCGATCCGATCCGTAGCGTAACCCTCCAGCGGACCCGTAAGGCCGGATTCGATCCGCGCAAGCGAGAAGGCGCCTGAGATGGCGGTCCGGCTCCAGCCGAATTCCCGCTCGAAGGAAGGAAAGTAGACGCTCATGCCAAAATAGCTGAGGCCCGTGCTTACGGCGTGGGCAAGACATCCGGCAATGGCAATCCACCATCTCTGATTCATCGAAGCATTAGACAAGAGGCAACAGGCATCAGAAAGATTTCGTTGGGACTCAACTGCTTCCTGTCTATTGCCTACTGCCTACTTTCAATCCAGCCACATCAGCTTCGCCGGATTGTCCTTGAGCATCACCTTGATCTGCTGCGGCGTAATCCCGAAGCCAAGCAGAGCACGAATGAAAACCCGCATGCCGTCGATCGCGTCCATGTGGAGCACCTGCCCGAAGTCGCTGCCGATGATGCAGCGCTCTGGTCCGATCGCTTTAATTGTCCGGATCGTCTCCATCGGGTCGGCTACCGGCTGGTAGAGACTCGGAATCATCGGCTGGCAGTAGGTGCCAACGTAGACGCCGAGATCGGCAAGCTGCTTCATCTCGTCGAGCAGCAGCTTGTTGAGTTCCAGCAATGGGTGATCCAACGTCGCGCGCACGCCGAGTTTCTTAGCCAACTTGGCCAACGGCAGCAACTCCTGGAAGTCGGTGTGCCCGAAGCCGATGCCGACTTTCTTCTCCGCCGCCATCTTCATGATCTCCGCCACTTCAGGCAGCACCTCGCCGTTCTCGGCAACTAATTGCACCCCGCCTTTTTCCGGCTGGCCTGCGCCGCGCCAAAATCCCAGCGAAGTGAAGGTCGGGAACCAGATCATTTTGAAGTTCGGGTACTGGAGCGCAACCCGGATGTATTCCGGCTTCATGCCGAGACAGGTTCCCGCGCCGCCGTAAATCTCAACGCGGTGCTGCAGTTCCCCCTTTTCGACCAAGTGATCAATGTGGCGCTGCGCAAGATAGGCTGCATTGCAGCTAATGTTCCAATGGTCCTTGAAGGCCAGCGCCCGCATCCCGGCTTTTGAGGCCTCGATAGCGACACCGATCATATCCTGCGAACGATAAACGAAATCGGGATAGGCATGGATATGACAATCGATCGCCCCTTGGAGCAGCCCGTTCTCGATCCCCGGATAGATTTTTAGCATCTCCGGATTATCCTTGAGCATCTGATAAAAATAATCTTTGGCGTTGAGTTCGCGCACCCGCCCCACGCTCAACGTCCGCCCTACCATCAATGAAGCCGCGGCCTCAGCATCAGCAGCAAAATCACACATGGTTCACCTCCGGTGTCGTTATTAGTTATTGGTTACTAATACAAACGAAATAAACAGAGTGACATTGAAAAGAATGAGATTCTTCGCTCTCGCTCAGAATGACGCTTTTTTGTCATGCTGAACGCAGTGAAGCATCTCACACTGGACCGCCGATTATGTAACATGACTTAATGCGTTTGTATTAGTAACTAACTACTTCCCCAAGCTTGCAGAAATCTTCGCGCGTCCTCCACGACCGGTTCCGTAACTGGCACATAGGGTATAACCATCCGGGTCACCCCTGCTTCGAAAAAGGGAATCATTCTTTCTTTGATCTCACCGATCGACGTGCCCGGCACCACTGGAAGTTTGTCCATATAGCTGTCCGTCAATGCCGCCATCGCTGCCTTGAAGCCGCCCTTCTGAAAGGCGGCCTGAATCGCGTTGACCTCGGACTCAAAGCCCATCCCCCTGAGCATGTCACTGTAGTGGTCGGCAATGTTATAGAATGTTAGGACTTGACGGAGGCGCGAGCGGACAAGCGCACGGTCCGGATTAAGAGAGACTCGACTCTTCGCGATAATTTCGATCTTGCTCGGATCACGGCCGGCCTCTCTGGCGCCTTCCCGCACCCGCGCCGCGATCTCACGAATCTTAGCAGGGGTCGCCATGTTGATGACTACCCCATCGGCTATTTTTCCGACCAGCTTTGTCATCTGAGGACCGAGGCCCGCAAGGTAGATAGGAACGTTTGGATAGCTCGGTTTCCACGAAAGCTGGAAACGCTTGCCGGTCTGGTAGATTTCTCCCTCGTACTCCACCCGCTCGCCGGCGGCGACTTTACGGACGATCTCTACGTACTCGCGCGCGCGCTTGAGCGGACGGTCAAAGACGCCGCCGTGCCAGCCCGCGATGCTCTTATTGGCTACCCCGAGTCCTAAGAGAAGCCGCCCGCCGGAAAGATCCTGTAAGGTGGCTGACTGGATACCCAACGTTACCGGGCTTCTCCCATATATATGGTAGATGGCGGTCCCGAGCTTGATCGTCTTGGTGCGGCCGGCAGCGGCGGAAATGAGCACCAGAGGATCCGTGCTGTTGGACTCCCCTTTCCAAAAAGCGCCAAATCCCACTCCCTCAGCGATCTCCACCAGATCGATCACACCGGCAGCCGGATAGTGGGCCGCGGAGTTTATTTCAATATCATAGATCATATTGTTTCCCTTTCGACAGAGCGCCGAAATTTCCTCTTGGCAGTCTTGTCATTCTGAGCAACGCGAAGAATCTCCAGGTCAATAGAGATTCTTCGTCGCCTTAGGCTCCTTAGAATGACCACTTGGGACTTTTTCAACAGTCTGTCAACCCTTGGACCTGTAACCCTTAAACCCTTTAACCCTGAACCACCTTAACAACGCCCTGCCTTGCCAGCTCTTCGACAGCCGCCTGACTGTAGCCAAGCTCAGTCAAAATGGCCGTAGTCTGTTCTCCGAGCAGGGGCGGCGCACTGACTCTTTTCCTAGGCAGGTCTGCATAGTTGACTGCAGAGCGCACGAACTTTAACGCCCCTGCTTTTGGATGCTTGATCTCTTCAACCAACCCCAAATGCTTGACCTGGGGATCGCCCAGGACCTCCGCCATATTGTATAACGGCCCTGCAGGGACGTCATTCTCTTCCAGCCCTTTTAACCACTCGTCCCTCGTTCTGGTAGAAAAGATCGCCGCAAGCTCGGCGTGCAGATCCGCATAATTGTTGCGCCGGCTGTTTCTACTTCTAAACCTTTTATCTTCCGCGAGTTCTTTCCGATCCACCGCCTGCAGGAGTCCAAGCCAAAACTTCTCCGGGACCGAACAGTGAATCACCAGCGGCAACCTGTCCTTGGCCAAAAAGGCAAATGCGTGGGCGTTCTTGACCCGGGCGATCCGGTCGGGAATCTCACCGGTTCTAAGGTAACCTGCTGCCGTCTCTCCGATAAAGGCAAGGGTAGCCTGGAGCAAGGAAGTTTCTACTCTCGAGCCGTCTCCCGTCCTTTCCCGCGCAAGCAGCGCTCCCAGAATCCCGTACCCCGCAGAGAGACCGGTAATGTAATCCGAAAGCGCTATCCCCATCACCCTGGGATCGTCGAGATCCGTGAGCACGCTCAAAAGGCCGCTCATGGCCTGCCCCAGTGTGTCGAAGCCGGGCTTATCCACGTAGGGCCCGCTCCGGCCAAATGCCGAGATCGAGCAGTAAACCAAACCGCGATTCAGCGGCCGCAACTCCTCGAAGCCCAGGCCGAGGCGTTCCGCCGTGCCGGGGCGGAAATTCTCCACAAATACGTCCGCCTTCTTAATCAGCTCGGTGCAGATCTCTTTTCCCTCTTTGGCCTTGAGATCCAGCGCCAAACTCTCTTTGTTGCGGTTGAGGTGAGCGAAGTTCGGACTAAAATGAGGATCCGGGGCAAAATAGCGATAAGGATCTCCCTCTGGAGGAGCCTCAATCTTGATAACGCGCGCCCCAAGATCCGCCAGGAGGGCCGTTGCGTAGGGACCCGTCACGAAAGTGGAGCATTCAACGACCGTGATGTCCGTAATTGCGCTGACGGGCATAGGTTTTTTCTTTTGTCAACGCGGAGCCACCAGAATTTCATCGCGCGGGAAACGGTCCATGATCTCGGCCCCGTCCTTGGTCACCACCAGCATATTTTCCAGTCGAATCCCGCCCACGCGCCTCTCCCCTTCCCGCGACTCAACCGCGATAGTCATCCCCTCTTCGAAAACCTGGGGGAACTTCAAGGACCACTGCCGATTGATGATGGGCATATCGTAGCCGCTGCTGCCTCCACCCCCCAGCCCGATGCCGTGGCCGATCTCGCTCGCGAGGAGCTCGACTTCTTCTTTGTAGCCCCAGGTAGAGGCCGGAGGAAAATGCTTGGCGGCGTCCGCCGTTGTTTTCCCGGGTTTTATCTCTTCAATGATGGCGTTGATCCGATCCAGCACCTTCTTATACCAGTCCTTCTCCTTGTCCGTAGGCTTCCTACCCACAATGAAACTGCGATAGGTGCAAGTCCCGTAGCCCATATAGATGAGGCCGCACAGCGAGCCATAGACCAAATCACTCACCTGGATGATCCGGCTGGACTGATGGAAGGCGCGGTCAAACGTGTTTGGTCCGGTGCGCCAGCCCCCGGGCACTGCCGTTTCGGCGCCGTATTCATACCCCGCAGCAGAGGCAACGGTTGCCAAATCAGTATCCTTGATTCCGGGCTTTAAGTTTTCCCATATGCGGTACCAGACGCCATCGACAATCGCGGCCGCCGTCTTCAGGCAATCGATTTCGTCCTGGTTCTTGATCGACCTGGCCTCGAGCATGGTGGCTCGGCTATCGACGATATTTTTGATGCCCACGGCATTCAGCGCTTCCCGGGCGATGCCGTCGAATCCGCCCAGGCCCAGTTTCTCGCCCAGCAGGCCGCGGCTCTGGAGCTCTTGTTTGATATCGGCGGCAAACTGTTTCGCCTCATCCTGAGAGGCCTCAATCCCGCACGCGCCCGTAAGCCATGAGCGGGCAGGACGCCACTCTTTGATCCACGGCGCCTGATCGGGCATCATGTGGTAATAACCGTTGTGCTCGTACATGACGGGATCGTGTTCCGCGAAAAAAAGCACAAAACGACACATGGGATAAGCGAAACCCCGAAGCGCCGTGAGGTAGCGAATGTTCGTGCCGCCGGCCTCGAGTAGAACGGGGATGCCGTTTTTTCGCATGATCTTCCTCGCTCGTTCCATCCGATATTGCCGCATGCGCTCCACGTTTAGCCGTTGCTGCCAATCCGCCGTGGTAGGACCGAAGGTGAGCTTCGATGCAAAATTGACCATAAAAACACCTCCCTAATAAATTTTTGATCTCAATAGCCCGGATCGTTGGGCGCGACTTTAACTCGAACCACCCTTCCGCTGCAATAGCCTCCGATTTTCGATTTTGGATTTTAGATTCTAGATTGTTCGATTCAATCCGAAATCGGCAATCTAAAATCCAAAATGATCAAGGCTTGACAGAAGCACAACCTTCTCATATGTCTGCTCAAAGGAGCTTTTTTACTACCGTCCGCCGGCAAGAAGGAGTCCCCATGAGCAATCAACCCAAAATCGTTACCGCCCTGGGAAAGGCCGAGCTCCATCGTATTCTGGTTCGTGGTTATGACCTGACCGAAGAGCTGGTGGGAAAGATTACCTTTAGCCAGATGACCTTTCTGATGCTGATGGGCCGCCTCCCAACGCCCGGGCAGATCCGTATGACCGACGCCCTCCTTACCATTCTGGTAGAGCACGGCATGGTCTCCAGCGCCGTGGTTGCCCGGCTCACCTACCACACCGCTCCGGAGGCGATCCAGGGCGCGGTGGCCGCGGCTATCTTGGGGGCCGGCAGCGTTCATCTGGGCTCCTCGGAATGGTCGGCGAAGATGCTGCACGAGGCATTTCCGCGGGAGACAAAGGAGGGCGACCTCGACGCGATTGCAACATCGGTCGTCAACCGCTATGCGGAGAGGAAGCAGCGGCTCCCCGGCATTGGTCACCGTACGCACGCCGAAGGAGACCCGCGAGCCGAGCGTTTGTTTCAGATAGCCCGGGAGACTGAAGTCTTCGGACGTTATTGCGAATTGCTGCAACGGATCTCACATACGGCGGAGGCGCGGCATGGAAGACGCTTGCCCATCAATGTGACAGGGGCCATCGCAGCCACAGCCCTGGACATGGGATTGCCCTGGCAAATTACCAAGGCTTTCGCCCTGATAGGCAGGACGCTCGGCGCCATTGCCCACGTAAGCGAAGAGATGCGCAACCCGATGGCGCGCAACATCGACGCCGCGATCAAATCGGCGCTGGCGTACGAGCCTGATCTCAAAGCATGATGCGCTGCCTTTGGGGACTCGCTCTGTGACACCGGCTCAAAATTCTAGGACGACTTAGATGCGCGAGGGAATAATATGAAAAAAATCGTTGGCGCGTTTCTCTTTCTATGGCTCCTCTCTTTTCCCGCCCCGCACGCCGGGGCCCAGATGACCAAGGTGAACCTTGCCTATACGGCGACGAGCCCGTATCAGGCGGTCCTGATCATCACCAAGGAGGCGGGCTTTTTCCGAAAAAATAATCTCGACGTCTCCCTCATCTTCACCGCCGGCGGCTCGCTTGGACTTCAAGCCATGATGGGAGGGGATGTCGCCATGGTCGTGGCCGACGGCTCGACCGCGGTCGCCAGCAGCCTTGCCGGCGCCGATGTCCCGATCATCGCGAGCTTCCTCAACACCTTCCCCTACAGCCTTGTTTCTCTTCCGGAAATCAAGAAGGTAGAGCAACTCAAGGGCGGGAAAATAGCCGTCAGCCGGTTCGGCAGCGCTACCGATCTCGGCGTGCGGATGGCTCTCGCCAAAGTCGGTTTGAACGCCGAGAAAGATGTCACGCTCCTTCAAATAGGCGCCCAGACCGCGCGCTTTATGGCGCTGCAATCGAAAAATGTCCAGGCAACCATCATTACCCCACCTTTCACCGTAACGACGCGAAAGCTGGGATTTAATACTCTGATCGACATGGCCCAGTTGAATATCCCCTTCCAGCTCACGGCGCTGGTCACGACCAGGGCGTACATCAAATCACATCGCGACGTCATCGCGGCGGCGGTCAAATCGCTCGTCGAGGGGATTCATTTCTACAAGACGGAGAAAGAGCCGAGCATCAAGATCATGAGCAAATATCTTCAGACCACGGATCGAGAGGCGCTGGAGGAGACCTATAGAGAGATCGCCCTCAAAATCGTCCCCGAGAAGGCTTACCCGACGCTGCCAGGCATCAAGACGATTCTGGACGAGCTGGCGGTAAAAAATCCCAAGGCCAAGGCCGCCCGGCCGGAAGACTTCGTCGACACGAGTTTTCTCAAGAAGTTGGATGACGAGAAATTTTTCGACCGTCTGTATAAAAGATAAGGGGGGGAGGATGGCAGCACAACAGCAATACATCGTCGGCGTTGATACCGGGGGGACCTTCACGGATGTGGTGGTCATGGGCGGGTCGGGTGAAATCTGGACGGCAAAGGCGCCGACCACTCCGGATGATTTCTCACGGGGCGTGATGGACGCCTTGGAAGAGGCAGCGAAGGTCGTGGGCGTCCGGCGCGGGCAGCTTCTCGGCCGCACCGCGCTGTTCAAACACGGCAGCACCGTGGCCACCAACGCTCTTATTACCCACAGCGGCGTCAAGGTCGGCCTCATCGCCACCAAAGGTTTCGAGGACACAACCGAGATCATGCGCGCCATCGGGCGGGTGGATGGACTCTCGGAGGAAGAGATCCGCCATGTTACCTGGGTAACCAAGCCTGAGCCCTTTGTGCCCAGGGAGCGGATCCTGGGGGTAAGGGAGCGGATGGACTACCTTGGCCAGGAAATCGTCCCGCTCAACCGCCGAGATGTGATGGCGGCAATCCGATACCTTATTGATGAGGAGAAAGTCGAGGCGATAGCAGTCAGTTTTCTCCACGCCTGGGCCAATCCGAAACACGAAGAAGAGGTTCTGAGCTTCGCCCTCGAGGCCGATCCCTCCAGAAGGGTCTACTGGTCGTTCGGCAGCGCTTTATCCCTGGTAGCAGGAGAGTATGCCCGGGCCAATACGGCCATCATCAACAGTTATCTCGGCCCGACCGTGGCGCGTTATCTCAAAGACCTGGAGGGAAAACTCCGGGACGATGGTTTGAAGGGACTTTTCCTTATTATGCAGGGCAATGGCGGCGCCGCCCACCGCGAGCATGTCACCCCCATTGCCAATCTCCAGTCCGGTCCTGCCGGCGGCATGATCGCGTCGTCGTACGTGGCCGGGCTGCTAGGGCATAAAAATGTCATCACCACGGACATGGGAGGAACCAGCTTCGACGTCGGCCTTGTCACCGAGGGCTACTGGAGATACGCCCAAGAGCCGATAGTGGAGCGCTTCCGCATCTTGCAGCCGATCATCGATATCGAGTCCATCGGCGCCGGCGGAGGAACCATAGCGAGAGTAGATCCGGACACAGGCAGGCTCATGGTCGGACCCAAGAGCGCCGGGGCGAGTCCCGGTCCCGTTTGCTACGACGCCGGCGGAGAAGAAGTCACGGTCACCGACGCCGACCTGGTCTTGGGAATTATCGACCCGAATTATTTTCTCGGCGGTAGAAAGAAGCTCAACAAACAGAAGGCGGAGAAGACGATCGCGGAAAAGATCGCGCGCCCCCTGAAACTGGCAGTGACCGAAGCGGCTGCGGGGATTTATGACATCGTCAACAGCAAGATGGCTGACCTCATCCGCCGCCAGGTGGTGCGAACCGGCTATCTGCCTGAGGAGTTCGTGATCTATGCCTTTGGCGGGGCCGGCGCGGTCCATGCCGCCGGCTTTGCCGCCGATCTGGGAGTCAAAAGGATTTACATCTTCTCCACCTCGCCGGTCTTTTCTGCCTTTGGCGCAGCGGCGGCCGACGTGATCCATACCCGGGTCGTGAGCTGCCAGTACGTCCTGCCGGCAGACCCGGAGGTCCTGAACAAAAGGCTCGAATCGATCGAGAGAGATCTGCATGAGATCATGAGAGAAGAAGGGTTCCGGCGCGGACAACTGGAATTCCGCCGCTTCTTCACCATACGCTACCGCCGCCAGACGGCAGGCGTCGAGCTCCCGCTGGCATGGGACCGTTTCTCTCCCAAGAGGCTGACGGAGTTGCAGGGGATCTTTGAGAAAAAATACGAGGAGCTTTACGGCGTGGGCGCCGGTTATACCAAAGCCGGCATAGAAATCAGCGAGATCCGGGTGGACGCCGTGGGGCTGGTAGCGAAACCGAGGCTTAAGTCCACCAGGGTTAGGAGGAGCAATATCGCTTCCGCCAGAAAGGGGAAGCGGGAGATCTTCTTCACCCGTCCGGAAAGAAAGCGCGTCGATACGCCGGTCTACGACTACGCGCTTCTGGGAGCCGGCGCACGCGTCAAGGGTCCGGCGGTCATCGAGCTTCCCTTCACTACGACGCTGGTGCCGCCGGGATTTCAAGTGACCATCGATGATTACCTGAACCTCGTCATGGAGGTCAGGTAGCATGGGTTTCGATCTGCGGGTTTTGAGTTTGGAGCTAAAAACCCTAAACAAAAACCCACAACTCGAGACTATCTACAAGGAGCAACTGAGAGATGAAAACTAAGTCTTCCGTGATCGATCCGGTCCGCTACGAAATGTATTTTCACCGTCTATGGGCGATCGGCGAGGAGGGACGCATGACGCTCCAGCGCGTGACCGCTTCTCCCATCGTCTCGCAGGGGGGCGAGTGCATGAGTTCCTTTTACGACGCGGAGGGAACCATGGTGCTGGCCTGCTCGGGCCACCTCCGCTTTGCCGCCGCCACTTCTCAAGCGATTACCAGGATGTTCGAGTGGTTCAGCAAATCTCCCGGTTTTCACGACGGCGATCAGTTCTTCTTCAACGATCCCTATGTGGCGGGCTCTCATACCTACGACATGATGATCATCAAGCCTATCTTCTACCGCGGAAATCAATTGATCGCCTGGACGGCGACCAGCACGCATACGGCCGACACCGGCGGGCTGCTGCGCGGAGCTGCTTACGAGATCTTCCATGAGGGGATCCGCGTCATGGGTCTCAAGGTTGTCGAGCGCGGCGAGTTCCGGGAAGATGTCTTTAAGAGCCTTACCGAACAGTGCCGCGACCCGCAGTACGTCGGGCTCGATCTTAAAGCGATGATCGCGGGCAACAACGTTTGCGCCAAACGCTATCTCGGTCTGGTCGACAGGTTCGGCCTGGGTTTTGTCCAGGCGGCAGGGGAAAAGATGATCGAGGATTCGGAAAGCAAAGCGCGGGCGAAGCTCCGCTCGATGCCGAACGGCACCTGGGTGGCCCGGCAATACGTAACTACGCTGGACCGCAAAACCCGTAAGTCCGTGGGGCAGCAGCTCTACTGCGCCATGACCAAAGAGAAGGACGAGTTGCGCTTCGATTTCACCGGCTCCAGCCCCCAGACCGACACGGACCATAATTCCACTTTGCCGAGCACGATCGCGCATCTCGCGCTGGCGCTCACCAACACGCTTTTCTGGGATGTTCCCTGGAGCGATGGCAAGATGCGCCCGGTGAAGATCACCGTGCCGGAAGGGTCGATCCTCAACTGCCGCTACCCGGCTGCTTGCGGCGCGGGACCGCGCATCGGCAACGTCCTGGTCTCAACCGTCAATGAGTGCGTGGCAAAGATGATCTATTCCTCAGGCCGCTTTGACGATGTCAATGGCTCCACCACCGGAAACCTGGAGTACGTCGGAGGGCCCGGCTATTTCTATGGAGGGCATACGCGGGAAGGGATCCGGGTGGCTCAGGGACTTTATGATATTCACGGCGCGGGAATGGGGGCAGCTCCCTATCGCGACGGCGTCAATACCGGGGGACACATGAACATCCCCTCCGCCGGAATCACCGACATCGAACGCATCGAGATGCAGTACCCCTTTCTCTATTTCACCCGAGGCCACAACCGCGACGGCAGCGGCTTCGGACAATACCGCGGCGGCCTGGGAAGTTACCGGATCTATCTGATCTCCGGCTCGCAGGACTGCAGCGTGGATTACAAACCGTACGGCGGCATAGCACAGGGAGGATTTGGACTCTTTGGCGGCTATCCTACGGGGATCAGCGCCATGCGGCTGATGGCGCAAGCTGGTCTTGAGATGCTCGATAGGGTGCGCAAGGGAGAGTATCCCGAAGTGCAAGCGCTCCGCGCCGGCGAATGGGGAAAGACCTACCTTCCTGAGGGAGTTCCGGAACGGATTGCGCTTCCTGAAGGAAGCTTGCTGGTGGACTATGTAGCAGGTGGCGGCGGCTTCGGCGACCCGCTGGACCGGGATGCCAGCGCGGTGCTGCGCGACTACAGCAGAGGCTGGGTCAGCCGCGAAACCGCCGAGCGGATCTATGGCGTGGTGGTGGATGCAGATGGGAAGAAAATCGATGTTGCCGCCACTGAAGAGCGGCGCAAACAGATCCGCGAAAGCCGGCTCCGCGAAGGCAAGCCGCCATCAGGAAAGACCAGCTCTTTGGAAAGCGGTGCGGCAAAAAGTTGGCGGACAAAACTCAAGTTTCATTCGATTTTGGAAATTGCCGTTGATGGAGGGCAGCCGGCGATCCGCTGCAGCCGCTGCGGCCATCTCTTCTGCCGCGCAGAAGAAAATTACAAGCTCTATGCCCTGCACCGCGTAGTGGATCTCAACGACTTCATGCCGTGTCCCCTGCCCTCGGGTGAGCCGTACTACGGCGAGTACCATCAATATTTCTGTCCGGGCTGCGCGACCCAACTCCAGGTAGATCTCTTTTGCCCGATGCTGGGTGGTGAAGCGATCCTATGGGATACGCGTATCCGGCAAAAGCTATAGGAATCCTATTATGAGTCTCAGGGGAAAAGCGGCAATTGTCGGCATCGGGGAGACGCCGGCGGATCGGCTCGGCGGCAAACCGGGTGAGCCGCGCAAGATAACTTCCCAATATCTTGCCTGGGCGGTCCGTCTCGCCCTCGAAGATGCGGGCCTTACAAAGAAAGATCTCGATGGACAAGGCCTTGCCGCCATCTACACGACCAATCACTCTCAACCGTTTTGGCCGGAGGAGGTGGCTGCGCTTTTGGGAATCACACCGGCCGTCTCTCTAGCCGGAGGAAACGGCGGCGCCAGCGCGGTCTCTCTGTTAGGACAGGCCGCCGCCATGATAAAGGCCGGTTTGGTCGATCTCGTCCTCTGCCTGGCCGCGGCGGCCCCGTTCAGCGAGCACGGGCGCGACCGGATGGAGCCGGTGGATACCCGTGACTTCGAGATGCCGTTCGGCGTTATGGGACCTAACTGTAAGATCTCCTTCGTGATGAGCCGCTACATGCATGAGTCCGGGATGACAACGGACCATTTCGGCAAGATCGCCGTTACCGCCCGTTACCATGCCACGCTGAACCCCAATGCCTATCTGAGAAAAGCGCTAACGCTCGAAGAATATAAGAACGGCCGCCTTATCTCGGACCCGATCCGCCTGTATGACTGTGTCATGCCGGCAAACGGCGGCAAGGCCTATATCATGGCCTCACCGGAGCGCGCCAGGACGCTCCGCAAGCCGCCCGTCTATTTGCTCGGATGGGGCGAGCGCAACAACGCGAGCGCCGGCCCCCGGTTCCAGGCGAATCCGTTGATCACCGGCATCCGCGAATCGGGGAGGGCAGCCTTCGAAATGGCCGGAGTGTCCCACAACGACATCGATTTTCTCGGTCTCTACGATGACTATGTCCCTATCATCATGCTGCAGATCGAAGATTTAGGCTTCTGCGGGAAAAACGACCGGGAATTCTTTGAAAAAACCGATTTCACCTTCAAAGGGGATCTCCCCATCCAGACCGGCGGCGGAATAATCAATTGCGGCCAGCCTTCGACCACCGGCGGCATGGTCCATGTCATCGAAGCGGTGCGGCAACTTAGAGGAGAAGGCGGCGCACGCCAGGTGCCCGACGCGAAGATCGGTCTTGTAACCGGTCTGGGAGCGGTGAATTACGGAAAGAATTTCGGCTGTACCGCCGCCGCGATATTGGGAAACAGTGAGACCGTGAGGTAGTGAGACAGTGAGGAGTAATTAGGCAGGCCACAGCTAGTGTCCTGTCTCAGAAATCCGTTAATTAATGGTGTCATTCTGAGCCGTAGGCGAAGAATCTCTAACTGGTTTTAGATCCTTCACTTCGTTCAGGATGACAAGCTCTCCTATCTCGAAAACCAGCGCCAAATTTGGTCAGCGAACTTCGGAGACGGGACACTAGAGGAGAAGGTCGATATGGCTGAAACAAGCAGAGAGATCCCTAAGCCGTTGCCTGAAATCACGCCTGTCACCCAACCCTTCTGGGAGGCCGCGGCCAACGGGAAATTAGTCATGCAGCACTGTAGCGACTGCCAGTCGTGGGTCTGGTGCCCCCGCCCCGCCTGCGTCGAATGCGGCAGCGAGAAGCTTCAGTGGACTCAAGTCAGCGGCCGCGGGAAGGTCTTTGCCTTCACCGTGATCCGCGAGGTGGTCGGCCGGGCCCTGAGAGGGTTCGCAAAGGATATCCCCTACGTAACGGCCTGGATCGACCTCGAGGAAGGCCCCAGGATCTGCAGCAACGTCGTCGGATGTCCAATTGAAAAAGTTGCCATCGGCATGGCCGTCGATGTGGTCTTCGAAGAAGCCGGACCCGGAATCTTCCTTCCCAAGTTCAAACCGCGCCTTTAAAGAACAGAGGATTGAGAATCGATGATAGAGGATGGCCAGGTCATTTTCCATCCTCCGTTTTCAATTCTCCATCTTCCATCCTCGATCTTCAGCTCGCAAGATCGTTTTTCCGCTGATCCGTTGTATTCATCACTGTCACGGTATATGCTCGCTTAACTCCGTTTCGGGGAAAATCTGAGAGATGCTGGAGGATTTCATGAAGAGAACGACGCTCCTATCCCTAGCGGCCGCGTTAGGGGTTCTTTTATTAACTTCGAACATCCACGCTCAAGCAGAAAAGGGGACCAAGGTGATCAAAAGCGGCTCGACGGTTAGTTTGGAATACACCCTCTCCGACGAAAAGGGGAAGACGATCGAATCCAACAAAGGCAAGGAGCCTCTGAACTTCACCCAAGGCCAGGGTCAAATTATCCCGGGTCTGGAGAAAGAGCTTTTAGGAATGAAGGTCGGCGCTACTAAGAATGTCCGCGTCAAACCGGAGGACGCTTATGGTCCCGTCAATCCTAAGGCCTTCCAGGAAATTCCCAAGGCCAATGTTCCCGTGGAAGCGCTCAAGGTCGGCACCACACTGGTTGCGAGAAACCCCCAGGGGCAGAGTAGGCCTGCGCGGGTCCACGATATCAAAGAGAAAACTGTGGTCATGGATTTTAACCATCCCCTGGCGGGGAAGACCCTTTCATTCGATGTTAAAGTCCTGGACGTCAAGGTTGCAGAGACCAAGTCTCCCGAGACGAAGTCTCCAGGGGCGAAGTAGCTTCTCCTTACCGATCCGTCATATAGCTCTCCTGTGCGAAGCAGGGGTTTGGTGCGCCCTCTTCCCGCGATTATTATCCGGTGAGGATCATTGACCTATGACGCTTGAAGCATTCGCGGCGAAAATCAGAGCGTGCCGGGATATCGTTTTCTTTACCGGCGCGGGGATCAGCACGGAATCGGGCGTTCCCGACTTCAGGAGCCCGGGCGGGATCTGGACAAGGTATTCGCCGGTTTATTTCGATGATTTTGTCAGCAGCGCGGAGGCGCGCCTGCGCTACTGGAAAATGAAGAGTGAGACCCACAAGCTTTATAAAAACGTCCACCCGAACATCGGCCACTACGCCATCAAGACGTTTGAAGAGAAGGGACAGTTGCTCGGTTTGATCACGCAAAACGTCGACGGACTCCACCGCATCGCGGGGGTTTCGAAGGAAAAAATCGTCGAACTCCACGGCACCGACCGACAGGTGACCTGTTTAGGCTGTGGAAAACTTTTTCCCGGAGAAGAGATTTACCAAACGCTGGTCGGGGATTTTTCCCCGCCGGTTTGCGACCAGTGCGGCGGATTTCTGAAGCCCGCCACCATATCCTTCGGCCAGTCGATGCCCGTCGAGGCGATGAGGCGCGCGCAGGAGCTGAGCGAAAGCGCGGAAGTCTTTATCGTCATCGGTTCCTCCTTGCAGGTCCAACCGGCCGCCTCCTTTCCGGTCCTGGCCAAACAGGGCGGCGCTTTTCTGGCCATTATCAACCGCGACCCGACGCCTTTGGATTCTCTGGCGGATTTCAACCATAGAGGCGCGATCGGGGATTTTTTCAAAGAGTTGAACCGGCTCATCACCGATGGATAGGAGGCTCTGCGGGATCTCAAATCTCAAATGGCAAATCTGAGATCTGTAATCTGCGATTTGAGATTCCGAGCAGCAAAGCGAGGACCTATCATGCGTCCTCGCTTCTACTACGGTTACGTCATCCTCTTCCTCTGCTTCTTCAACATGGTGTTCGTGCGCGGGGCCTTCGGCTCCTTCAGCGTCTTCTACGTTGCCTTGCTGGAAGAGTTTCACTGGTCCCACGGCGTCGGTGCCACTATAGTCTCTCTGAACTCTCTGGTTTATGCGTTGGTATCGCCTGCGGTCGGATACGCCTTTGACCGGCTTGGACCGCGCATCCTGATGCCGTTGGCCGCTCTCTTGATGGGACTCGGCTTCATCTTTTCCGGTCTCAGCAACTCTCTGTGGGAGTTGTATATTTACTACGGCATCGTCGCCGCCATAGGACAAGGGGGCCTCGGCTTTGTCACCCAAAGCGCGCATATCTCCCACTGGTTCGTCCGGCGTCGCGGCACGGCCATCGGCCTGGCGACCGCGGGGCAGGGGTTTGGGATGATTACGATCGTTCCCCTCTCCCAACTTTTGATCTCACGGCTAGGCTGGCGCACCGCTTTCATGCTCTTGGGAGCTCTCATCCTCCTCACGGTCATTCCAGCCAATGCCATTTTCCAGAGGCGCAATCCTGGAGAGTTGGCGCAGCTCCCTGATGGAGAAAGCATGGACTCCGGTGAAAAGCCCAAGGCTTCAAAAGACGCTATTAAAAGATACCAGTGGACCTTGACGACAGCGCTCCGTTCCTTCCCTTTTTGGAGCGTCGCCGCGGGGCACCTGGCGCTGGGCTCCGGCCTCTTTCTCATCTACACCCACATTGTCGCCCACCTGGTGCACCAGGGGTTTGATCGGTTACTTGCCGCTTTTATCTTGGGGGTAATGGGATTTATGAGAGTAGCGGGCACCTTTCTCTGGGGATACGCATCGGATCGGCTGGGAAGGGAGAAGGCTTACGGTGTCTCTGTTTTGATAACCGTAATCGGCCTTATCTGCCTGCTCGGGATCGGCTCAGCTTCTCCCCTCTGGTTTATCTACACGGCGGCGATAGTGTATGGAATCGGTCACAGCGCGGGAAATCCTACTTACGGAGCGGTGATCGGAGATATCTTTAGCGGCAAAAACATTGGAACCATCTTCGGCTTCCTTGAGATCACCTTTGGACTGGGCATGGCCCTTGGCTCCTGGTCAGGCGGGACGATCTTTGACGTCACGGGCTCCTACCGCTGGGCGTTTATCCTTGCTTTAGCCTGTTTCGCTCTCTCCTTCCTGGCCATCCAGGCCAGCACGGCCTGGCACCGGAAACAGACGACAAAAACCCAGGAAAGAGGGTGTTAGCTTATCCGACCCGGACTAAATTCAACCCCTCCCGCTTCGCGGCAGTTAGAAGATTGGAATCCCACGCAGCAAAAAGGATTGGCTCCCGAACTCGTTCCCGTAATAGCTTAGCTGATGCTAGGTGGATAGCATCGTAGGCGCGAAGAGCATGAGCCTCTGCAAGCTCTGCGGCTCTTCGAATGAGGCCGCTTGTTACCTCAAGAGCTACGTAGTGTTCCCAGTCGGCCTCAAGTTCCCGGATCGTGTGATCGTGCTCGCTCCGGGACAACCGTCTCTCGCGGCGCCTGCGAGCGAAGGCTGCACGGGCCTCGACATAGGCGATCGCGGATGTTGCGACGGTTTCGGCACCAGCAACCGCTTCACGAATCGTAAATGATCCATCTTCTTCAACATAAAGCTTAACGAGCGCGCTCGTGTCCAGGTAGAGTTTCAACGTCTGCCCTCAATGACCGCGTCGGCCACGGACGGACCTTTAACCTTGGGAGGTCGCTTGGCGCCCCGAGGCTTGCCCCCTCCCCATCGGGCCGCGCGCTCTCGCACCAGCCCCTCAATTCCTTCGTCGACCGGCCTCCCGGCAGTCGAGATCACCGCCACGGCTTTTCCTCTCTCGGTAACCACCACCCGCTCGCCGGCCTTCACCTTGCGGAGGTACTCGCTCAGTTTGTTTTTTAGCTCCCTAACGGCTACGGTTCTCATGGTCTTCTCCTATGTAGCCATATTATTTCGCCTTGTAGCCACATTGTCAAGGCAGCATCGCCGATTTCAGAAGAGCAATCGGAGATTTCTTTCGGGAGCTTAATCCATTGCTATCCGACGGCTGAAAGCGCCGTCACCAACCCGGTAATTGCTGCATGGCCATCGCGGATAGGCCGCCACCAATAGCGCCGTCTAAACGGCTCACTTATTAGTTATTTCTCCCGTGTGGAGCTTGACTTATATGCATGGACGATACATGCTGATGCATATGAGAACAACGCTCAATATCAACGATTCCCTTTTACGGCACGCCGCCAAACTCACGGGAGTTAAGGAGAAGACCTCGCTTGTGCGCCTGGGATTGGAAGCTCTCATCGCCAGAGCGAGTGCTCGCCGCTTAGCGGAGCTTGGAGGGACTGAGAAGGGGCTCCGACCTATCCGAAGGCGGCGTCTCAGCCACCCGGCATGATTTTGGTCGACACGTCGGTTTGGGTTCAGCATCTCCGCAGTGGGAGTGAGCGGCTGAGGTCATTGCTCGATGAAGAACAGGTGTTTTGCCACCCCTTTGTTATAGGTGAGTTGGCTTGCGGCACGTTGCGAAACCGACAGGAGGTACTGAGCCTGTTAAAGGCTTTGCCTCAAGCTCGGGGCGCGGAACATGAGGAGGTGCTTCATCTCTTGGAGGGACGACATTTATATGGTCGAGGCTTGGGGTGGGTAGATGTGCATCTCCTGGCTTCAGCGCTTCTCACGGCATGTAGTCTTTGGACTTTGGACAAACCGCTTCGGAGAGCGGCAACCGCATTAAACATCGCTGTATGAAAGCCAGCCAGAGATAACCGGCGGCTTAAGCTGACGAAGCCGCAGCTTAGCCGCATCGCGTCAAGGTCTCAACAAAATTTTTCACGTTCCCGGTCTAGCTGCGTGGCCGACCGCTTCGACGCCTTCGGTCAACGGATAGACCTTTTCGATCAAAGGCGTAACTGAAACACTCTTCTCAGCCAGCGCCTGAAGGTCAAGCGTTTCAAGCCCGATAACGCACGGCTATCCCTCAAAACCTCTTAAACCTGAACCGCACAAACCGCCGGATAACTTCAAAGTCCCGAGAGTTTAGCGTAACGAGGATAGCACCGATGCTGCGGCAGGAAAGGGCGATAAGAATATCGTTGATAAGGGCTATCTTCTTGCTTCTAAAATCGGGGCGTTTCAGGCCAATTTTAACGGCTATGAAGCCGGCTTCCTTCCATTCTTCGTAGGCAGGATTGACAATCCTCCTGACACGCTCAAAAGGCCCCAGAAACTTCTGCACCCTGCGCACTGCAAGGTCATCCGTGCATCCGACGATAAGCTCCTGGGCGACAACGCTGGAGAAAAAAGTGGAGGGAAGGTGCCTGGCATATTGGCCTACATGTTGTAAAGCAAAACTCCGATCCAGCATGCAGTGGATATAGATGTTGGTATCGAAGATATACTTAGCGGGCATAAAGGTCTTCGACCCCACCCACCCCCGCGTTCTCCACCCACGCCTTAGTCGCCTCTTCCTGGAAAAGGACGAGGTCAATGGCCTTTTGTACGGCCTCTGTCTCTGTCTTTGCTTTTAAAAGACGCCTTACCTTTTTGATCTTGGTCTCGTCCAACCAGTAGTTTTTGCGTTTCAGGGCTTTCATCATAACCTCTTAATGTACGTATAGACTGCCCTACTTTATACGTATTGTCAAACGAACGGCAGACACTAAGCCCGCAGCAGTACTTTGAGCGCTCCTGCCCGGCTGGCATGGGCTACCGCTACTTTTTAGCCCAGAGCTGATCGAAAAAGCCGCTCTTCTCCATTTCATCCAGGTAGCGACTATCAACCAACTCCTGCGGTCTCACCTTCTTCGCCCGCGCGTCCATCGGCGCGACCTCATCAAGAATGGCCTGTAGGGAATCCAGTTTAATCGCCAGCCTTGGCTCCAGCGCTTTGCTCTCCGTGTTATAGGCGGACTCCAGAATCTTTCTGTCGGTCAAGCGCAGATACTTTCCCAAAACTTTGTATATAAACTCTCTGTCC
>Ga0209212_1003591_pt1 | contig 20269 bp, 14 predicted proteins | sample RifGroC2_FD_183996 | JGI IMG/M metagenome (GOLD analysis project Ga0209212, IMG submission 183996) | Groundwater microbial communities from Rifle, Colorado, USA - Groundwater C2 (SPAdes) (version 2) | ecosystem: Environmental > Aquatic > Deep subsurface > Groundwater | place: Rifle, Colorado... | reverse complement strand
GATGACGGACGGATCGGACGTCATGCATTATAATCCTGCCTGTCTTTACGGGCTCAAAGACGTTGAAATCAGCGCGGCCTCGGCTAAAAGCGATTTCGGGCAGAAGTATGACGGTTTTGGCTACTCGTTTTTGAACGGTTATAAAAAGCGCGCCTATGGCGGGATCACATATATCAAAGACGACGCCGGCGAGATCGAAGGGCGCGACGCGGCCGGAAATTTTACAAAAATGTTCGGCGACAGGGCGCAGCTTTTAGGTTATGCGATAGGCAACACCAATGAATATTTAAAGAAACATGGATTATCGTACGGTTTTATGGCGAAGTATCTCACTCATAAGATCGCGGACGCGGAGGCCGGCGGTTACGGCATCGACGCCGGCATTTTAAAACAGGAACCGGACGGGCGCCGCTTCGGGCTTGCGGTTAAAAATATCGCGGGTAAAATTAAATGGAGCGGAACGAAGGGAAACCCGTCAGAAAGCCTCGACAGGATATTCAGCGCCGGTTATTCGATCAAATGCGCCGGAAATGGAAGGCTCGCCGCCGAAATAACAAGAGACCCGTCCGGGCGCGGTAAAAAAGTAACCGCCTCGTTCGGCTTCGAAAAGAAAGTGTCCGCAAAAACGAAGGTAAGGCTCGGGCTGAACGATGGCAAAATGTCCTATGGCGCGGGATTTTTACTTAATCGCAGCAAAATAGATTACGCGTTCGCCGGAAACGATTATGACGATATACACAGGATCTCGGCCACTTTCTATCTTGACGACGAAAGTCCGCGCGGGCGCGGCAAAAGATGAAACGTTTTACCGGAGAGCGGCCAGCTGATATAATTTATGAAAACGCCTGCGGTCCGGCAAAACTACGGCCGTGAATTTAACCAAATTTATATTTACTAAACCGCATTGAATATGATATAATCTATAATACATAAAAAAAGAGCGTGCAAAATATGGCGTTACCAGCTGAAGTAATAAAACTGTTAGAAGACCTGAAATCGGCTAAGGAAGAGATCAGAAAAAAAGCCGTTATCACTCTCGGCAGACACAACCTGCCCGAAGTGAAGGACGCGCTTAACGAGCTTACCAACGATTCTTCAACGGCCGTAAGGTATTTCGCTAAAAAAGCTATGAAAGATTTCGAATCGATGACCGCGACTCAGGTACAGCAAAGCGGCGGGTTCGATCTGGTTTCCGGCGCACCGGCGCTGCAGGTTCCTCCCGTTCAGCAGGCCCCTTCCGCGCACGCCGAGGCCCCGATTCCGGAAGAGCCCGTCAAAAAGCCGCTCGCCCCGCCGCCCGCGGACCTGTTCGGGTCGGGCGGAGGCTCGCTTACCAAGATACTCAACGACCTTAAAAGCCATGACGAAAATGTAAAAATAGAAGCCATCAAACAGCTCGGCGATAAGAAAGAAGTCGTCGCGACCGAACCTCTTCTGGGCCTGATACACGACCCTTCGAAAAGCGTAAGGCTGTACACGGTGCAGTCGCTCGGTTTAATTGGCGAAAACCGCGTTCTGACGCCTCTACTGAACCTGCTTAATTCGGAACAGGACGCGTTCGTCGTAGCGACGCTGGTAAAAGCCATCGCCAGGGTCGGCGGCGCGCAGCTCATTCCTATAATAGCGCGCTACCTCAAGGACCCCGACGCCAGAACGCGCGCTAACACAATCGAGGCGCTCGAGATCATAGGCGATCCGAAGATCATCAAATTCCTCATCCCGCTTTTGCAGGATGAAAACAACCGCGTCAAGGCCAATTCGATAAAAGTCCTCTCCAAATTCGGCAAGACCAATATGTTCGAAAAACTCGACGAGATGCTCCAATCTGACGATATTTCGATACGCGGTTCGGCGATATACGCTCTGAGCGCGATAGGCGGCGAACAGGTAATAGAACTTCTTGAAAAGGCTAAAAACGACGAAGACTCCGGTAATTTAAAGAAACTAGCCGAAGGCCTCGCGAAGATCAACACGGACCGCTCGATGGAATTACTCAGAGAACTGGCGCAGAACCCCGACGACGAGGTTTCGAGTTTCGCGCGTTCCCTTCTCGGAGAGGCTGCGGAAGAAGAAAAACAGCCCGAAGCGCCGCCGCCGGCCGAAAAATTCGAAGAAAAACCAAAAGCCTTCGAGCCTCCGCTCGCAAAACCTGAACAGAAGCCTCCCGCGGCTGTACGCCAGCCCCAGGCAGAGCAGCAGTTCGTGAAGCCGCCCGAGGCCGAGCCGCTGAAGAAAACGCCCCAGCCTGAGTCCGTCAGGCAACAGCCCGCGGCGGCGCAGCATCAGGCCGCGACCGATCAGCCGCAGTTCCACTCGCTCAAAAACGCGGGCGCGCCGCGTAATTTCAATGCGCAGGATTTCGAATATCTATGGAACGACACGCTGTTTCTACTCAACACTTTCCAGAAAAATCATCCGGATTTTTCGAAGGACAAGATGCTGGCATTCATAAGGTCTTTAGAGTCAGTTATTGAATGACGATCTGATAAATTCTATGTCGGCTATTAGTTTTTTTGAAGTTATCGCGAACGAGCGGTGATTTTCGAATGAATGCGGATCCGTTTCTATGGTGATGCCGCCGCCGTAATTTCTTTTGCGCAATTTAGACAGAAATTTCGCCAGGTCCATTATGCCGTCGTCTATGGTCCTGTGCTCGAGGCTTATCTTATAATTCGACAGATGCACGTGCGCGATGCCGGTGGTTATTTTATCCAGATATTCGTGCGGCGCGCAGTTCCAGGTGCCAAGATGGGTCGTATCGATCGTTACGTATTTGAACTTATTCAAAAGTTCTACCGAATTGAGCGAATTGGTGAAATCGTCGAGCTCGATCGGCGCAAATTTATTGTATTTAGGCAGATGCGCCGCGATGTCGTATATGATCTTTCTTCTTATTTTAAAGGGCAGTTTTTTGTAATTGAAGAATACGCGCCCGAGTTTGCCGAATAGAACATAGCGTCTCGGCATATTTTCAATGCCTATTTTAACCTGCGGATGTTTTGACTGGAATCCGCCGAGTTCGTTTATAAGCCAATCCTTATACTCCCTGTCTTCCGAAAGCGCGGTGTGCGCGACGACTACACCCGCTCCGAGTTTATAAGCCATTTCAACCGTGCGGATAAGTTTTTCATGCGGTTTTTTCGGCCACAGATCGCTCTGCCACGAGTTGAACGGGCAGTGCAGGACCTTCACCGGTATTTTGAAATCGGCCGAAAGTTTCTTCATATAACTTATATTCGACATTTCCTCGTTGCGGCCGACTATTATTTCGACGCCGTTAAAGCCGCACTTCGCGGCCATATTGAAAAACGGCATGAGCTGGTAATCATATAACGAGCCGTGGCTCAGATAAACTTCGTTCACTTGTAATTTCCCTTCTAACTATACTCTAAATTAAGACCAGCTGTATTTTTTGAGCACGAGCTGTTCGTAAAGATCGAGGCCCTGGGCGTTCAGGCGCAGCGTGTGGATCTTTTCCTTTTCGAATACGTCGAAAGTGAGGACCATGCAGCCGTATTCATGCAGGTAGAAAAGCTCGTGGACTATTTCGTCTTTGCCGGTCTTCTCCTTCATGGCGGCCTGCAGATCTTTTAATTCCATTTCTTTGTAGGCGTTTTTCTGCCAGTGCTTGTAAAGGATCTCGAATATGGTGTAGCGTTGCGTGAAATCGAAAAGTCTCGATTTTTTCGGAGCGAAGAACATCGGGCCCGGAATGTGAAACACGCTGCGGCCTGCGACCGGATTTATAAGCGTAGCCATAGCTATCCACAGAGCGATAAGGCCCATGCCAGCTGTCAGAAGCGCTATCGGAAACGCCAGCGCCTGCGTGCCGGTGAGGCCGTTGACGATTTTGCACACATATAAAAGGTCTATGTCGAGAAGGAATAAAAAGAGAAGTTTGCTGAAAAACCCGAACCCGTAGGTCAATACCGTGAATATGACCAGAAGAACCGCGTCGACGGCGAGGGCCACGCTGTGATCGAGCATGAAGCCGTTAGCGAGCGAATAGAACGACCAGGAAAGATAGACCCACGAAAACGAAAAAGCGGTGAATATAGTTCCGCCGAAAAGGTTTTTATTGGCGAATTCCATGAGGCCCGTGATCATCTGGCAGCCGCCGCCGAAAAGAAGGGCCAGTACGGCGACGGTTTTCAGCGCGGCCGGCGTGACGGTATAACCGAGCGCGACGGGCATCAGCGCGGCGCATGAAATTGCCAGTCCGATAAGGCCGAGCGGCGTCGGGCTGGCGAAGATCTCCTTGTGCGGTAATTCCAGGTCGACTTTTTTGATCATAGATACACCTCTTATTAATTTATTTTACTAGTTTTTTATTCAATGAAAATAATAATAGTTGAGAGTTGAGAACTGAGAGTGGAGAGTTAAATGACTTTTTGATATTTTGATAATATTTTCCATCTTTAATTTTTTATTTATTTTGTCAAAATACCTTAACTCTCCACTCTCCACTTTTCACTCTTAACTCATTAATGCGTATGTCCGTGATGCAGGTCGGGATAATGAAAATGCGTGTGAAATACAGGGCGGTGTTCGTGAAAGTGGCTGTGGGCAGACTTTTTAATTTCAGCGTCAGCTTGCGCCGCTTCGTTCTCATATCCAACTTCATGTTCGTGCTCATGATGCATGTCGTCGTGCGTATGCAGATGGTCGTGACGGATATAATCATGCTCGTGTTCGTGGTCGTGGCGCTCGGAAAGGTGGCAGTAAACGCCGCCGGCCATTAGAAGAAATGCCGCGCAGAAAACCGCGGTGATATTTTCGCCGAATATGATTATCGAGGCGATGGAGCCGAAGAAGGGCGCTATCGAAAAATAAGCCCCGGTGCGCGAAGTGCCGATGTGGCGAAGCGCGAGGACGAACATTACCAGGCTCAGGCCGTATCCGAAAAATCCTAACACGAAAGATTTTGCGACGGCGCTGAATACGGGGAATGATATATTTAAAATAAATACGGAAATAAGCAGATTGGTAAAGCCGGCGATAAGTCCTTTGATGCATGAAATATGAAACGGGTCGCCGCCCGATATTTTTTTTGTGAGATTGTTGTCTATGGCCCAACACAGGCACGCTATGACTATGGCGAGCGGTCCGGTGAGGGAGATAAAACTTTCAGCCCCGCCTTCCCACGAAAGCGCCGCGCTTCCTAAAGTGATAAGCGCCATTCCGAACGCGATCCTTTTATCGAAATTCTCCATGAAGACGAACCAGGCGATAAGCGCCGTGAAGACGCCTTCAAGATTGAGCAGAAGCGACGCCGACGAAGCGGGGGTGTTCGAAAGCCCGAACACGAGAAAGATGGGGCCCAGAAACCCTCCGAAAAGAGTCGCGCCGAGGAGCCACGGCCAGTCGGCCCGCTTGAGACCGGCTTCGGATGAGCCTTCGTTGATCTTAAGGGATTTTTTTAAAATTATTATTATAAGAAGGCCCAGGCCCGATCCTGCGTATAGAAGGCCGGCGAGCATAAACGGCTTGATCTCGCCTATAATTATTTTAGCCAGCGGCGTGCTCAGTCCGAAAAGCGCAGCCGCCCCTATTGCGTTGAGAACGCCTTTATCGAATTTCATGTGCGGTTTAAAATATCCTTTCAGAGTAAAATCATCCTGAGTGAAATAAACATTGAATTTTATAATAATATCATAATGTCGTTCAATAATCAATTGATGAATTAAATTTTGCATTATAAATAAATCGATAAGCCGGCCGATATGTAAAGTATGGCAATTTATAATTATCTGGAAGATTTAATACAGGTCAAGCTCCATCAGGTGCTTTCTAAAAAGGAGAACGCCTGCAGGTGCGCGAGATGCGTAGACGACATGATGGCCTTCGCTATCAACGGCCTTCCGGTGATATCCTATTCCACCTCCGACGGCGGAATTCACCGCGAAGTGCAGAACCTTACCAACGACTCGCTTAAGATCGAAATCGCCACGCGCTGCGTGAGAGCGGTCGATCTGGTGAGCAAAAATCCAAGGCATAAAAGGTAAAATAATAAACGGGGTGAGTGAAATTGGCCACTAAAAAAACAACGGGCGCCGTTAAACCGGAAAAAAACGTCAGGGCGGCCGCTGAAAAATCGGGCGGCGCGTCTTCCGCGGCTGAAAATTCCTTTAAAACCGCTGAAGTTTCAGTCGATAAAAAGAAAAATTACGTGAAACTAAGCGTTACGTGCGACGTGACGTTAAAGACCGTTTCATCGCTGAAAAAAACCGTTAAAGAACTTATCAACGAAAAGTTCATCAATATGGTGTTCGACCTTTCAGGAGCCAGATACGTCGATTCGTCGGGCCTCGGCTTTTTCATTGGCACGCTTAAAACACTCAAGGAAAAGCACGGCGCGCTTCACATTACCGGATTGAATGAGCATGTGAAAGGCCTTTTCAATCTTATCAACCTGACCAATATTTTTGAGATATTTGAAGAACCAAAAGACTCCGTGAAGTTTTAAAGTGTGATAAAGATGACCAGGAACGGCATGTACAATATCAAATTCGCATTATATTCAATATTGTTAATATTGTTGACTATGGCGCTTTCTACCGGCTGCAATAGCAAGACCTCCGAGACTGCACCGGCTGCGGCGCTTTTGATCGATGACGGATACGTTCCCGACAGTCCTAAATGGGACAAGAACGCGCCGGCAACCCTTCAGAAGGTCAGCGAAAAATCATACCAGGTAATACTCGACTGGGAACCCGTGACGACCAATAAAGACGACGACGAAAAAAGGAACGTCATAGGCTATAATATTTACCGCAGAAAGCAATCGACCGTGGATAAAAAAATAGCCACGCTCGCCTCCGATCAGCATTATTATATCGACAAGTCGTCCGAACTTATAGAAGGCGAAAAATACATATACAGCGTATCCGCCTTCGACAACATGCTGCGCGAGAGTATCCACGCCGACGGGCAGATGATCATCGTTCAGCCCGAGAAAAAGACTATACCGAAATCGCCTTCCAGAATGTTTTTCGCCCCCGGCACCAACATCGCCTTCGGAAACGAACGCGGTGATATAATTATTTCATGGGACGCGCCTATGGAAAATATCGATAACTCTTACGCCTCCGATATTATCGAATACGAGATTGAATCGCATACGCACAGCCAGACGGCGTGGAAGCAGATCGCCAAAATTCCCGGCGATAAAAATATATTCATTGACTCGAACCTGACGCCCGGCACATATTTTTACAGGGTACGCGCCAAAAATTCGTCCGGAAATTTTTCGCAGTACGTCGACGGAAATTTCTCCATTTACGGAAAACTCGACAATATCGCGCCCGGCCCCGTCACAAACCTCGAGATCTGGTACCAGAAGGGCAAAAATTACCTTAGATGGCAGAACCCGGTCAAAGACTCCGACGGCAAATCGCTCGATTTCACCGGCATCAAAGTTTACCGCAAGATCAAAGACAGCTCCGAGCCGTTCACGCTCATTAAAATACTGCCGCAGGACATCTCATATACCGATTTCAATATAAACCTCGACAGTTACTATATTTATACGGTCACCACATTCGATATATCCGGCAATGAATCGATAATGTCCAAACCCGTCTCTTCGGAGCCTAAAATAACTTATCTTGACACGCCCGTGAACCTGGTCGCCAAACTCGACAAATCTTCGACGCTCACGCTCAACTGGGACGCGGTCAGCGGCGCTAAAAGCTACAGCGTGTACAGGGCGCCCATAGAAAACGGCGTGTATGTAAAAACGGGCGATTCCGCTACGAATACATATATAATGAGCATTCCGTACGGCAACGTTTACTATTATAAAGTCACCGCCTCCGGCGATAACGGCGTCGAAAGCTCGCCTTCGACCGCCATCCAGGTGGTCGGCAATATCCTTTATAAGACCATCGAATGCGAATCTTACCTGAGCGATATTTCCAAGGGCGTGAACGCCGTCACCCGGCCTTTCGCGCTCGAAGTGAACGTAGTGAATTTTTCGGACATTAACAAGACCGGCGACTACCTGAGATTTTCGCCCATTTCGACCGCCGACGGCGAATCGGTAAGGGGAGTTCCGCTTTCAGGGCAGGACGTCGACGCGCTCGACGATTACATAGACCTGAATCAGTTCATGAGTTCCGGCACGTACAGGTGCGAGATCTGGATCAAAAAGAGCACCGACGCCGGCATTTATAAGATCGAAGTCGGCGGCAACACTTATAGTAATATAAACTGCTATTCGAACAACAATTACGATATCTTAAAATATCCCGTGACATTCATAGTCGCGGACGACGCGACCTACCACGGAAAGATGGTCACGTTCAAATTCACCTGCCAGGGCAAGTGCGAAGACTCGACCGATTACGTTATCAACCTCGATAAGATCGTGGTTTTAAAGTAACGGGAAGCGGCCCGCCGTCCTTACTTGTCTAAAATAATCCATGTGACCTGAATCGAACTCAAATTCGGGTCGTTGTCCGATATGTACCACTCGAAAAAACGCGTTTTCGCCGTCGCGCGCTCTTCGCCGCTATAGGTGCTTCTGGTCGTCTGAAAAGGATTGCCGCCGGTATATCCGCGCACCACGCTATAGCCGTCGATGACGCCCGTGCCGGAATTAGTGATAGTGAATTTAGCGGTCGTGCCCTTTTTGAAATATATGTATTCGGGAAATTTAGCCTGAAAATCGTCGTAGGCAACTCCGTCATAATATTCTCCGGTCCGCGGATAAAGTTTGAGAGATGAAGATCTGTGCTGGCAGAATATTTGTACATAATCAGGATCGCCTTTCGCCACCACGAAAAAATTGCCCGAAATTATCTGTGACGAAATAATTTTACCTTCGGAATTGGTTTCAAAGGCCGCCGCTTTGATCGTTATAGTTTGTCCGGCCGTAGATGAAACGAGCGATATTGGCCCTGAATAAGTGACGGCGGTGTCGTATTTCGGTTCCTGGCCGTTGGTGGTGTATTTTATGGTAACGCTTTCGGTGCCGGAAGGGACTATTGCGACGCCGAAGCCGTCTTCGTAACCGCCGGGATAAGTAGCGAACTCAGGCGGCGCGACGTAATTGTCGACGGTTTTTTTATAAATGTCCCAATTGAACGAAAACAGCGACGCGTCGTATCTGGCGATTTCAAGCGAAAGCATTTCCAGTACGAACGATACGCCCGCTTCAACTCCCGCCGTGACGCTTATATCGGTTTTCATTTCCGAGTTAAGCCGCGCAATGAATTCTATAAAAGTTTCTATGCTGACCTCAGGTCCAGCTATGCCGGTTATTTTAAGAAAGAATTCAGTGTTCAGATAAGGCTTTATCAATACCGTGCCGTTCAATTCGTAACTATCGCTTGCCGTGACGGTTTTTGAGATATCGTTGATTTTTTTCCATGAGTTGCCGTCATATTCGGCTCCAACCCTGACGTTATAATTAATATTGCCCGCGTATGAAAATGTTCCGGCCGCGCTGGCGGACGCTTCGACGCCGCATTTAATGTCCCAGTCGAAAGAAAATGGCACCGGACCTACCGAAAATACGTATGGAACGGATTGGTATATGGTCAATTCCGCGCCGACAGGCAAATTTACCACCGCCGTCGCCTCGACGTCAAAAGCAAGGCCGGCTGAAATATCGCCGCCTATCATGAACAAAAATCTTTTTAAACTTCCCGTGCCGATATGAATGTCGCACTCGATGACCGGGTCGAAGGCGATATCGGCCTTCGCAAGCGTGACGCTCAAACTTAAATTGTCGAGTATTTTTTTGAGTTTGTCGGCGGAAACTATGCTTCGATCTGGAGCTGCCGGGGCGAATACCACTGTGGATCTTAAAAAACGCGATACGGCGGCGAATTCGGAGCTGCCGGGCGGAACGCTGTTTGAAGCGGCCAGCGTGGAAAGTTTGCCTCTGTAATTGTAGTCGAGTTCTTCAAAAACTTTATCCAGCCGGGACTGCGAAGTATAAATATAGACCTCGTCGCTCTGTTTCACTATCGAGCCCGCTTTTCTTAAGTAGCCGTCTCCGTAGTAGCCTACCAGAATGTCTCCCGAGGCGATCGACGAAGCCAATGAACCGCTGAGCACTACCTGATCGGTTGTGACCGACCTGGTGATTATAGTTTCTTCGTCTATTATTTTTGCGTTCGACGCAAGTTTATAAGAACATTTATAATATTGAGAAGTGACGGTCGAAATCGAGCCGCTTCCGGGCGCGGCCAAAAAGAGCGTAAAATAAGTTTCTTTTGAAACTGCGCCGCCGGCGGGAGTGTAAGCTGCCTTGATCATCGCGGTAACGCCGAGGTTCGGAGCGGTGAACACCATGCCGTTGATAATTCCCGATTCGGCCGTAAAAGATACTTTTAAAGTGACTTCTTCCGTGGTTTTGTCCGAATAAACCGCGAAGGCCTTTATGCCGCTCATATCAAAAGCGGCGCCGGGGGCCGCCGACGCCGAAGTGGGCGACAGCTCAAGAGAAGCGAGCACTTTCGGGCTGGTAATGCCGTCATCGTAATTTATGGCTGTATCGCCGCTCGTTTTTATGAAATAAGATTCTCCAGGCTTAATTTGTGGATCGCTTCCGTCTAATTGAAAGGGATTGCCGTTAAGATCGCTGATCACCTGAATGAAGCTTCCGGCGGAAGGGCTCCATTTGTAGATACCGGTGATCAATGAGTTATTTTTCATTAACTGTGAAAATGTCACGGCCGCGGAAGGCGATTTTGAAAAGCCTATGAGATTGAATCCGGTCTTTAGATTGATATCGCCTATGGTTGAGGCTGGCGAGCCGGTTATAGTGACGCTGGTTTCGGCTCTGGCTTTAATTATATATCCCCTGCCGGAAGAAAGAGAGGTAAGCGTGCCGTCGGACACGCTTAAAAAGCTGCCGGCCGCCGCGCTGTAAAGATAAATATCCTCGATATCGGCATTATTATCTTTAAGCGTCTGCGCGGCGGCGGGAGGCGCGACCGTGAAACTTACGAAATTAAATCCGGATTTCAGCGCGATTATTTGATCTGCGGAAGCCGCCTGCGCAAAAATCGTAGTTAAACCCGCGGGATATGATAATGTGCAAAATAGAATCAACAGCCAGCCGTATGAGAATAATTTTTTAAACAACCAAATCACACTCCGTTTTTTTTTATTTACTGATCATGTTCCTTATACTTATTATCTTCCGCCAGCGCGAAATAAATAGTTCCGATCAGGCCGAAGGCGAAAGCCGCACCCAGGTTGAGCGCGGGCGAATGGCGCCACAGGAAAGCCCCGCCGAACGCGGCGAACGACACTATGATATCCCTTATCAGATAATAAACTCCGTATGTATAGGCCCTGTGGTCTTTCGGAACCAGATCCAGGATCAGGGCCTTTCTTGTCGGCTCCCCGAATTCCTTGAATCCCCTTATTATAAAAGCGAATACGAGCGTCGTGAACGTGTGCGAAAAATAAAGCACCGCGGGGAATGCCGTGAAAAAAGCGAAAGTAGCCACGATGAATGGTTTTTTAGTTCCGCGGTCGGCGAAATGCGCGACCGGTATATATATCAAAATAGCGGCGGTCATCTCGACCGCCGTGAGAATTCCGAAATCGAACGCGCTGATCTTGGCGGTTATGCCGGTTTCCCTGTCGCCGAGGCACCACAGCACGATGAAAGCATAAGGTATCTGCTCGCAGAACCTTATTAAAATGTCCGATGCCAGAAGCACCCTCAGGCGTTTCGAGAACAACCCGGCCCAGGGGGCGCCGATGTCTTTTTTGTCTTTCGCGCCAGGGTCTTCCTCCATCATTAACTGCTGCATGACAAGCGATATTGCCGCGAGCGCGAACGCTCCCATGAAAGCGTATCTTATGCCGGCCTCCACGCCGAAGCGGTTTATCAGATACCCGCCGATAAGCGGGCCTAAAGCCATGGGAAGCCTTCTTACCAGCGAATGCATCGTGACGCCCATCGTCCGCTTTTTATCCGGAAGCACCTTCGACACCATGCTCATCGTAGCCGGAAGCGAGAGCGCGTCCCACGATATGAAAAATATCGCCCCGATGACGGCCGCCTGCCAGCCCGGAAAAAATATGACTATAAGATATCCGCACATCGCGAAAATATTGAAGACGACGAGCGCTTTTTTAAAGCCTATCAGGTCGCTGAGGTAGCCGCCCGGAAGCGAATAAAGCGCGCTTAAAAGGTTGTCCAGACCGTTTAAAAGGCCTATCGCCAGTGCGCCGCCGCCGAGGACCTCGATATATTTAGGCAGGAACCTTTCGGCGAGCTTTTCGCCCATGCCGACGAATACCACCATCATAAAAAGAGCCGCCATACTCTTTTTCAGGGCCAGAAATCCGGCTATTTTTTTAAACAAAACGCTGTTCCTTTCAATTTCACTGTCGGGACAGTCGTATTATAAGAAAACACGGCTATTTTGTCAACCAAAATTATAGTTGATTTAACGGCCGAAATCATGTATAATTAAATCATAATATAGTTATATAGTTCGCGAAGCCCTTAATAACAGCGATGTTTTAGGGCGGCTTTAAGCTAAATTTATTTAATGACGGTGATATATGCAATATTTGAATGACGAATACGTAATGTATTCGCTGATCACGCTCACGGTATCGATAGTCATGCTCATCATCTTCCTGGTGGCGTACAATAAAATTACCATAATGATTGAAAAATACGAGGCCCGCAAAAAAGACGATCTCGAGCGCGAAAAGAAGAAAACCTCGACCGGAAAGGAAAGTTTCGTCGCCGAAATCGAAAAAGAATATATGTCGAAGCTGGACAAGCTCCAGAACGAATATAACGATAAGATGATAAAGGCCTCTACGCTGGTTCTCAAGATCAAAAACATAACTTCGTCGATGAGTCCGCAGGTAATATTGAAGGAAATACAGGAACTTCTCAAAAATAACCTTCCCGTAAGCAGAGCCGTCATATATTTAAAGAAAAAGGAATCCGACAATCTTCTGCTCGCAGGCGGCGTCGGCATTGCCGTAAACGACCAGAACATCGAAGAGTTTCCCGTAAGCCAGATACCCATAGTCGCCCACGCGTTCTACGCCAAAAAGCTCGTCCACATCGAAGACACCTGCGCCGACAGGGACCTGAACGCCGCGCTGCAATCGAGCTCGCAGAAGTTCATTTACGCGCTTCCGCTCATGGCGATATCCGAAGGCGAGCTAATACCTTCGGGCGCCATCGCGATCGAAAAATTCAACGACCAGATAACGGCGCTTGCATCCGAAGACCTTTCGCTTCTTTCGATGCTTTCAACGATCATAGGCAACGCCCTTTATAATGCGGCCGATCTTGAAAGTTCGAAAAAATTCTCGGAGGAGCAGCTGCTCGAAAAAAAGAAACTGACCAAGATATTTTCAAAATACGTTTCGTCGCAGATCGTCGAAGAATTGATGAAAAATCCCGACTCCACAAGTCTGGGCGGTAAGAAACAGAAGACGACCATCCTTTTCAGCGATATCCGCGGATTCACGCCGATGAGCGAAAAACTCGAACCTGAGGCGATAGTTTCGGTTCTCAACGAATACTTTTCGGAGATGAGCGGCGTCATATTCAACTGGAACGGAACGCTCGATAAATATATCGGCGACGCCATGATGGTGCTTTTCGGCGCGCCCATACTCGGCGCCGACGATGAACTCAGGGCCGTGACGGCCGCTATCGAGATGCAGCGCAAGCTCAAGAAACTCAACGACCACCTTGAAAAGAGCGGCCGTAAAGCCATCGGCGTCGGCATAGGCATTAACACGGGCGATGTGGTCGTCGGAAATATAGGCTCTGAAAACAGGCTCGAATACACCGCGATCGGCGACTCCGTGAATCTGGCGTCCCGCCTTTGCTCGGTCGCTAAAGCCGGCCAGATAATCATTTCCGATTTCACCTACAACCACGTGCAGGAATTCATAGAGGTCAATAAACTCGAATTGGTGCAGGTAAAAGGTAAGGCCGACAAGATCCAGATCTATGAAGTGCTAAACCTGAAATAATTGGTAAGCAATTAGCGGGTGCCGGAAATTTTTTTTCGGGGACGCGTTCGAAAATCCCTCCGGGATTTTCGCCGCTTGTGCTCGTCGCCACCGCACGCCGTTGCCATCCATGGCGCGTGCGGCATTGGGGCATCCGTGCCCCGATCTCGCCCATCCATGGGCTCCGGCGACTCCGCAACACCCCTCCAAAAATTTTTCCGTCACCCTTTGAACATCTTTTATTTACCCAAACGAAACGAATAAGAGCCATTTTTATAAAAAAAACGGCCGCGCCGGGCGGCATATTAATATGTTAGAATATTTGATTTAACTGTTATAGCATAATCTTTCGGCAAAAAAACGGGGGCGGGAATTAATAATTCCGCCTCCGTTTTTATCGAAAATATATTCGAAAAAATATATGATGAATTAAGTCGCGATTAACCCGGTTCCTTATGTGGACAATGTGGATAAGTCTGTGAATAACTATAAATCAAGGCTTTTTAAAATATTGAAATTGTTAGTAATTTTGTTCAAATTATTTTTTAAAAACTATTGACAGGCTTTTATGATTTCGGCGGCGGTGGCGGCGGGAACAAAGTTTTATAGTTCGAGCCGTCGATTATATTTTCGGCTTTAGGCTTTCCTTCCTCGATCGAGAACATCTTTTTAATGCACTCCTCGTAGACCGCCTTTATATTAAAGCCTTCGCCGGCGTCCGGCGCTTCGATACCGTCGAAAATATTTAATTCGCATATGCTGATATTGTTCAGGCACAGGGCCGCGGCGGTCTTTAAAAGAATAGTTCCGCCCGCGTTATTTTTCTGAGCGTCCGGCATGTGTTTGAGGAAAACGGCCGAATCGATTTTTTCGGTTTTCGCCTGGCGGCGGAAAACTGACAGACTTTTGAGTTTCGAACATTCGAACGGGTTGGTTATTATCTTCACCTTGCCGAATATTTTAGCCATGTCGATCAAAACGTATGATTCTTCGAAGCAGCTGAATCGGGCCACGTATTTCTTGCCGTCCTCTTCGGAGATGGAATTGAAATATTTGGCTATGGAGGCGTCTTTTGAACCGCGCAGCTCGCCGCGCACGAAGTCTTCGAGCCTCTGTGAGTTGGAAATCATGTATTCCTGGGTTATTTCAGGGACGTTTTCCAGCTTCGAATGGAGGAACTGGTAGGCGGCCGCCGGATAATGATTGATGGTGGAAGTTTTCTGGTAAAAATTCTTGAAAAGCGGGTATGAAAAAATTTCAGCCCCTTTTTTTACGTCGATGCCTGAAAGCGGAATTTCGACCTTCTCGTCTGAAGGCGTAAGACAGGAAAGCATGGCGTTGAGGTTGGCTATATAAATGTTTTCGTCGCTTATGCAGCTTGCGAGGAATTCGAGCAGATCGGCCCCTTTTTTTATGCTGCCGTCGGGCATTACAGCCTTTATAGGCGATAAATATCTGTCGCCTGCGTTGTTTTTAAACGTGAAGCGGAAAACCGTGTAATTAAGGGATTGAAGCTTATACGCCGGGTTCTGGACCAGTTTATAGCAGTGGGCGCAGAAGCGGTCCTCGCATTCGAAGTTTGAATGGTTGCAGCCTATAAAGGCGACGGAATTTTTGCTTTTTTCGATCGCCGTTGTCTTTTCGATAATGAACCCGCGGTCCTCGCGTAAAATTTTAGCCGTGGCCTCTATTACGATGTCATGTATAACTTTATAGAACGAGCAGTTGAAAATATATATGGAATTAGTAGAAGTATTGTAGCAGTAAAGCGGAACGCTATCGAACACGCCGTTGATGGCGTAAACGTTGACCTTGAACGGTACTATGCTTCCCTGGCGGACGACGCCCGTTTCCTGAGCCTGTTCGGAATATTCGCGCGGGTTGTAGAAATTGTCGGTGAAAAATTCCGAGATGTGGCGCGATGTGGTCGTAAGCCTCACGCGCACGCCGTGGATAATAACGTCGCATAAAAAGACCTTTTCTTTTTCTTCGATGCTTTTAATGTGCGCGAACATTTTTTCGAGGACTATTTCGTCAACGTTGATATGGTTCGAGGACGATTTGACGAAATCGTTCCTGACCGAGGTGATCACGTTGGAATTACCTATTTTCGACCCCTCGAATTCGAACGCGTTCGGCTCGCTGGTTTGCGCTGACGGCGTGAAATAATATAGTTCCATATAATGTGCTCCTGTAAAATACTTATACCATTTATCTGTTTATCGGCATTTTTTTTCATTTTATTAGTTGAAAAAATAAAGCAATTAATGTAAAATAAGCGTGTTATGAATTATTCAGATATAATATCACCCGTAAAAAAAGAACTCGGCTCGGTAGAAAAAGCCATAAGCGATACTTTAAGCTCCGACTTCAAGGCCATAGACGATATGAGCGGCTACGTATTCGATTCGCGCGGAAAGCGGGTCAGGCCCGCCCTTCTTCTTCTTTCATGCGCGCTGGCGGGTAAAATTAACCCTAAGGCCGTTAAAACAGCCGCCGCCGTTGAACTTATCCATTCGGCCACCCTCGTGCACGACGATATAATAGACAATTCGGCGGTTCGCCGGGGCAAACCCTCGGTCAATAATAAATTCGGCAATACCGCAGCGGTGCTCTTCGGCGATTATCTTTACTGCCAGGCGTTCGGACTGATATCGGCGTTCAACGACAAATACCTCGCCGACAATCTTCTTAAAGCCGCGCGTTCGATGTGCGAGGGTGAAATATTCCAGAATATAAATAACTTCAACCCTTATATCACGTTCAACGACTATATCAAAATAATAGAGAACAAGACCGCGCGCTTTCTTTCAAAATGCTCGTCGCTCGGCGCTTACTGCGCGAAACCGAAGAGGCGGGCCGATATCGAAAATATGTCGAAATTCGGGCTCAATATGGGAATAGCCTTCCAGATCGCCGACGACGTGCTCGACGTGGTCTCCGACGGGAAGACCATCGGTAAACCCGCCGCGAAGGACCTGCTCGAAGGAAAGATAACCCTTCCCGTTCTTATACTCTTCGATCTGCTCGACGATAAAACGCGCCGGGACGTTATGAAAAAAATTGCGGCGGTTAAAAATAAAAAAGTGCCCGCCGGTTTCGCGGCCGGAATTATCGACATGTGCCGCGAATACGACACTCCCGCCCGGTCAATGAAAATAGCCCGAAAATACGTTGAGCGGTCCGTTTCATGCCTTGAAAAGATAGACGGCGACGGTGATATTAAAGAAAATTTGCGGCGGTTCTGCGAATTCATGGCGGACCGCAGCGCTTAAAACTTAATTTCACCGACGTAATTTAAATGAAACATTATCCGGTTTTTTTAGTATAATTATTAAAATCCAGATATTAAATTATAAATAAAAAAATGAAGGTGATGAGTATGAATTATCCTGCTTCCAGGCTTCGCTTCAGTGTAAGATCGGCTTTATTACTCGTTTTATCGGTATTGGCATGTATAACGGTCATCGGCGGCGTATCTTATGCCGATGAAGTATCGAATGTTCTCGATTCGCTCAATAAAGGCAGGATAACCAGCGGCGCGGAAGGCACCGTCAACGTGTCTGAAGATTCCTACCTTAATGTCAGAACCGGCCCCGGCACCAATTACCAGATAATCGGAAAACTGCACCGCGGCGACAACGCTAAAATACTCGAAGAAAACCTCGGCTGGTACAAAATCAACTATAACGGTTCGACGGCCTGGATCAACGGCTATTACGTATCCGGCGTCCAGCTTAACAATATGATGCCCGACAATATTTACGGCACGGTTTCCCTGCCCGACGCCGAAAGCGTCAGCCTCAGGGTGGGCGCCGGCATCAATAATCCGGCGGTAGATACCCTTTCTAACGGCGCGCGCTTCAGGGTGCTTGACAAGCAGGACGGCTGGTACAAGATCGAAGTCGCCGGCCATTCGAATCCCCTGTGGATCAACGGATCGTTCGTTAAACTCATCGACACGATCGAAGACCCGCCCTCGGCCGATAACGTTCCCGCATACGTCGACGTCGACAGCTCGCTCAATTTAAGATCGGGCCCGTCCACGTCGAACCCCATAATGCAGGAACTCGCCGACAGGACGCAGCTGACCATCATCGGCGTCGAAGGCGACTGGTATAAAGTGAAACTGTCGAACGGCACTATAGGCTATTGCCACTCGAGTTATATTAAAAAAGGCGCGCCGCCCGCGGCCGATACGACCACCACCACCGGCCCCGGAGTCAGCGACGCGTCATCCGGCGGAAAGAACGTTCTTGAATCGATACAGCTGCCCTCCGATCCGGGCGGCGTGACGCCCGAAGTGGCCTCTCAGATACTCGCCGGTCTCGGCTACGGCCGATTCAACGGGTTCGGCGAATCTCTGAAAAAATTCCAGTCAGCCACGTTCGGCAGCTGGAGCGCCGGAAAGACCTACACTAAAGGCTCCCTCGACGAAGCCACAAAGAAAAAACTGCTCGAACACGGCAAGATGCTCCAGGCGGCTCTCGCTAAATATCCCGCCGGCACGGTCTCTAAAACCAGCCCTGAATTCGCTAAATGGGTATCCAATTCGGCGGCTACCATGAAAAATATGCCCTCAGGCCTCGTCGATAACTCCGGAAACTCGATATCGAAAGAAGCCCTTGTCCACGGCATACTGACGCAGGAATCGGGCAAATACCACTGGCGCGACAGAAAAATGATAATTTCGTCATGCGGCGCGATGGGGTTCATGCAGATAATGCCCTTCCATACCGACTCCGCCGGAAACATATACGACCCGGAAGTGAACCTCGCATTCGGCGTTAAATATATAGACACGCAGCTTGGACGCTCCGACTGGAAAACCTCCGGCGATGACGCGTCGTCGATGCTCGCCAAGGCGCTTGCCGCATATAACGGCGGCCCCGGAAGAGCGGCGCTCAAAAATATGAGCTGGGAACAAATCGTCAACAGCAACTCCATACCGCGCGAATCCATTCACTACGCCATCAGCATCAGAAAAAGGCTTAACGTAAGAATATCCGCCGCGGAAGAGGCGTGGCTCAATTCCCATTAAAATGCCCGTAAATGAACGGATAAAATAATTTAAAAGGTGATTATCAATGAAGAATATTATCAAAATGGAATGTATACGCGATATATCAGACCGCGCTTTCGGCAAAACCGTCGGGGTATATAATAAAACTATAATATTGCTCGCGCTTGCCGCCGCCCTTTCGTTCTGTCTGCCGTCAGCCGCTATGGCGGACGATGCCGCCGCCGGCAGGCCGCTCGACGAAAAGATACTCGAAAAGATCGATAAAAACGAAACTCTCGGCTTTACCGCGTTCGGCGATATCGACGGCGATAAAAAGGACGACATAATTATCACCATCGATAAAACCTCCGAGGCCGAACTTGGCGGCGCGCCGGAATCGAAACTCGCGCTCTTCGCGGACGGTAAAATAACCGTGATCGACGGTTTTTCGATATATATCGAAAAACTCGAATTAACCGATATCGACGGCTGCGGCAATAAAGAAATTATATTCTTAAGGCGCGGCGGCATGAAAAATCTCATGGAGGTCTTCGTGCTTAAAGCCGAAAAGAACGGGCAGTCCGGCGAAAAAACATTCAAGATCGCCTTCAAATCCGACGGCGTCGAAGAAGGGAAATTCGATATCATCAAACCCGCGAATATAGGCGGTAAGGTCAGCGACGGCCTTACGATGATAATAGGCGGCTATCTCAACGCGCCCGGATCCATTGCGCCCCACGTCGAATTCAGCCATTTCTACAGCTTCGATCAGGCCTCGGGCAAAATTAAACTTTCCAAAAAACACTACGAACGCCCTAAAACGCTCTCCCAGGAATACGAAATGGCCTACCTCAATCTGCTCGAAAATAATAAATCAGGCGCGGCTAAAAGACTCGAGCGCATCATCAAATCGGCTAAAAACGCCAAATCCGAAGATAGCGCCGATATACTGAAAGCTTGCGAAGAATTGCTTGCGAAACTAAAATAAACTAAACAAACTAAAATAAGCATAAATATATTCTGCAACATATACATATACATAATCCTGCATAAAATTATTATGCGGGATTTATTTTTTGTGCCTTTAATTCATTACTTTACTTTTTTATGACAGTGCCTTGAATTTTTGTCTTAGATGCCGTGCGTTTTGCAGTTGCGCGCATGCGCGCAACTGCGTGGCATGTGCGCCCGGCATGGGCGATAACTTGGCGGTGAAAGTCCACTATGGGGTTGATAACAGCGACCATTAGCCAAAGGCAAGGGTGTCCGTCGCGAGGCGGAATCTGAAGGAAGCCGGCGGCAAAG
>Ga0209212_1003590_pt1 | contig 20279 bp, 19 predicted proteins | sample RifGroC2_FD_183996 | JGI IMG/M metagenome (GOLD analysis project Ga0209212, IMG submission 183996) | Groundwater microbial communities from Rifle, Colorado, USA - Groundwater C2 (SPAdes) (version 2) | ecosystem: Environmental > Aquatic > Deep subsurface > Groundwater | place: Rifle, Colorado... | reverse complement strand
CGCTATCGCACTATAGCTATCTTACGATCGATGATGTGGAACGCAAGGTGGAACATTATTCCACCGCTGCCGCACAACAGATGTTTCAATCCGGAAAACAATCCAACTGGCTGGATGCGATTCTGCGCGCTGGTTGGGCGTTTGTGCGAACCTATATCTTGCGACTAGGCGTGCTGGATGGCAGTGCCGGCTGGAACATCGCACGCATGAATGCGCGCACCACCTACCTGAAATATCGCAAGTTAGAGGCGTTACGTTCCGCTGCTCATTAGCTTAGCGCCCGTTTCAACTTGCTGCGCAGCAACTGCCAGCGCAATTCGCGGGTGTCTTCAGGTTCATCCAGGCATAAACCTTGGGCGGGTATGCCGCGCCGCAAGTAATAGCGGTCGAAAACCGATTGGCGCATCCCCCACTTGTGCAGGAACTGCTTGCCGCCATCGTTCTTCTTTATCTTGCCGGTGGACTTGCATTGAAAGTGATAGACCAGCGAGTCGCCCACACCCAGAAAAATGCGGCAACCCGCGTGCCATAGCTTCATCGAAAAATCATTGTCGCTGCTCATGCCGGGGGAGAACTCGCTGCTGTATCCGCCTACCTTGAACCACCAGCGTTTGCTGACCAGTGTGGGCGGCCAGGTTGCGCCATACCAATCGGCCTTGTGCAGTTGCGACAATTCCGCAAGCAGCCTGGCTTCATCGAAATTAGCCACATCGCCGCCGTAATTGCGCACGGATACGCAGGGATTGTGGGTGTCGCGCGGCTCGATCATGGTGCCGGAGAGCATGAAGAGATCGGTGTCCAGTTGCTTGAGCTTATTGACCAGCGCGGCGTCCCAGCCGGGGCAGCAGTACATGTCGTCGTTCAGATACAGGATGTAATCCTGTGTGGCATGCATCGCCGCCTCGTTCACCGCCAGGCAGATGCCGATGTTCTGCGGTGATGCGGTGTGCATGATGCCCTGTTCGCGTATCCAGTCCAGCGTGCCATCGCTGCCGTCGTTGACGTGCACGATGATCTGGTGCGCATACGCGGAATGTTGCCGGATGCTGCGTATGCACAGTTGCAGCAGCGCAAGGTTGTTCCATGAGGGAATGATGATGGAGAACATGTTTTATCCGTTCAATGTTCAGGTTTGCGCGCGCGGATCAGCACGTTCTGGCCGGTATGAGGATTGGATTGTTGCGCGCGGTATTCCTGCAATTCCTTGCGGTACCCCCAGATCAACAGACCCAATTCGTCCAGCCAGGACAGCTCGCCTGTTTGTTTTTGCCGGTTCGTGCGGCTTACGCGGTACACCACGGCGGAACCCGCCGAGTAGGTGCGGGCATCGATTACCTCGAAGCCGACGCGTTGCGTAAGCCGCCGCAACGATTCTACCGAAAACAGGTGCAGATGCCTTGGCGCCTCCCAGCCGCGCCAGAATGCGCCAAATTCGCCGGCACCGATGCTATTTGCGTTGGGAGTGGTCATCACCAGCAGGCCGCCGGGTTTCAGGATACGCAGGCTTTCGATGAGCGTGGCATTGGGTTCGTACAGATGTTCGATGGTTTGGCTCATGGTGATTGCATCGAAACTGTTCGATGGCAAGGCGCATTGCGCCAAGTCGCCGACATGCGCCTTGATGCCGTAGCATGCAATCGCTTTTTCGATGGCCTGCGCGTCAAAGTCGATTCCCTCCACCTGCCAACCGCGTTTTTTCATCCGGTTGAGGAAGCGCCCGCCGCCACAGCCGACATCCAGCAACTTGCCGGCAGGTTCGTGCCCCAGCGTCATAAAGCGCAGACAATCCGCCTCCTGTTTCAGTCCATTGACCGTCCATAGTGGCAGCAAGCCCAACTTGATAACGCGATGCGCCAAACTGAGCATGGCTTTGGCGAGGCGATCTCCGGATTTGCGCGTGTGTGTATGGTAGGTGGTATACGCCTTCCAGAGTTCGTGCGGCGGCGGTGCCGGATCCAGCCAGCACACGCCGCACGCGGGATTGGCGCAGCGCCGGAAACTCCATGTGCCGTCAAGAGTACCGTCCGGATCGGTGACGCCAGTTTGGACGATATCACCCGCTGATCCGCACAGGTCACATAAAGGCCGGGGTTCGCTTGTTATACAATTCATATTCGGGTTGTCGATTGAATGGCTCAACTTGCACATTCTATAACGACGTCGCTTCATTTCAGAGGTAGGATGAAAATAATACATATCGTGAGGCGCTACGGGCCGGTTGGCGGGATGGAGCGCTACGTCTGGGAGACTACACGCGAGCTTGCGAAACTCGGGCACCAAATCCAAGTGTTATGCGAACATTGCGTTGCCGAAAAACCACAGGGGATCACGGTGCATGAACTCGGCACGATGGTCTATCGCCCACGCTGGCTTTATTACTGGCGCTTCGGGCGGCGCGTGGAAAAATGGCTGCGCGCGCATCCGCAACCGGGTTGGCTGATTCATAGCCACGAGCGGGTCGGGGTGCATCACGTCACGACCTTCCATAGCCCGCCGTTCGCTTCGGTGCGCGATAAGCCCTGGTGGGAAAGGGCCTCGCTACGTGTGGTGATGCATCTTTTTATGGAGCGGCGCGAGTTGCGCGTGGCGCAGCGCATCGTGCCGAATTCCGGGATCATCGCGCGCCAGTTGGCGCACTACTATCCGGAGTATGCGCACAAACTCACCGAGCCTGTCATGCCCGGTGTGAGGTGCGGTGCCGAAAGAACGCCGCGCAACGTACCCAGAGAGGGGGGGGTTATCGGCTTTGTCGGCAGAGAGTGGCAGCGCAAGGGGTTACCGTTGGCGGTCGAGATCGCCGCACAATTGCGCCGTGAGCGCCCAAACCTGGAATTGTGGGTGATCGGTCCCGACGAACAGAGGGTGCGGCATTTGTTTGGCGACTGGCAAAGCGGTTTCCGGTTGTTGGGCTGGCGCAGCGGCTTTTCACACTTCAGCGAGGTCGATGTGCTGCTGCATCCGGCGAAAGCCGAGCCTTACGGCATGGTCATCAGCGAAGCGATGGCAGCATGTGTTCCGGTGGTGGTGTCCGATGCTTGCGGCGCGGCTGCGCAGGTAAATGCCGAAGCGGGCGAGGTCGTGCCGCTGGATGAATCCCTGCAAAAATGGGTGGCAGCGGTTACGGCGCAACTGGACCGGACGGAAGCCGCGCCGTCTTTCGTGCGTGGCTGGGATGTGGTGGCGCAGGAATGCACGGTTATTTACAGGGATGCCGTCGAACGGACGCATCGGAAGATCGCCGTTGTGGTGCCGAAATATGGACTGGTCGGCGGCGGGGAGCGTTTCGTCAGTGAAATAACCGGGCGTTTGGCCCGGAATGAAAACTTCGAGATGCACGTCTTTGCGAACCGGTGGATTGCCAATTCTGACCGGATCAAATTTCATAAGGTGCCAACAGTCCGATTCCCACGTTTTCTGCGCCCGCTGTTTTTCGCCTGGTTCGTGAAACGGGCGATTGGCCGCATGAATTTTGACCTGGTGCATACCCACCACTGGATTTTTAAAGCAGATATATTTTCGCTGCATGGCACACCTCATGCCTGCTGGGTCAGGGAGGTGCGGAACAGGCATCCCAGCCTTTACGACCGCGCATTAAGCGCCGTTGAGCGGCGCGCAATAAAAGGCGGCGCATCGTCCTGGTTTCTTCCCGTATCCTCCATCACCATGGATGCCTTCCGCCGCGAATATCCAGTGCTGCCAGGCCGTTGGCAGATCGTTCATCCCGGCGTCGATGTGGCGCATTTTTTAACGCCGGATCATGCCGTTTGCCGCGCCGACATCCGGGGGCGCTACGGAATCGGCGCATCAGACCTCCTCCTCCTGTTCGTCGGGATGAATTTCGAGGTCAAGGGGCTGGACACCATCATCGCGGCGCTGGCCAAGGCGCAAACCGCACAGCAAGAGAAAAATATTCGGCTCCTTGTGGTGGGCAGGGGAGACGAGGGAAAATACCGCAAGATGGCGCAATCATTGGGAATCTCGGAAGCTGTAGCATTCGCTGGAACGCAGACTGATGGCCTGGAGCGCTATTACCGGGCGGCGGATATATTCATCATGCTCTCGAAATTCGATACCTTCGGCATGGTGGTGCTTGAAGCAATGGCCGCCGGATTACCTGCCATTGTCAGCACCAACGTGGGTGCAAAAGATCTCGTGGAAGAGGGCGCCAATGGTTTTATTCTCTCCGCTCCCCAAGATGCGGATGCCGCTGCGGAGCGCATTATCCAGTTGTCGGACACGACACGGCGAGAAGCCATGGGAATTGCGGCGGCGCAAACCGCTTCGGCTCACGATTGGGAGAGCCTGGCGGAAAATATGGAGTATTTTTATTGGGATGTCCTTTCCAGGAAGCTGGACGCATCGAGATGCAATCCCGCGTAACAACCCATTGAATTTCAGTTGTCACATGTGTCCCCTGATAAATAGGCAGTTAACCGATGCGTGAACCAATGAAGATAAAACATTCGTATTACTTCCATTTTGTCGAAAAGGCTGCTGCCCTGCTTCTGTTGGTTTACCCGGTATTGATGCTGACGGTAAAAGGGGGAATGAACGCCGTGTTCCTGTTCATGCTATTGCTTGCTCTGGCGGTCTGGATGGTTCGCCCCGCTGGCATGAACGCCGTGGCATGGAAGCCGGAATGGACGGCTTATGTGGTAGCCATGTTTTTGCTGTCATTTGCCATTTTGGTCAGTCAAATGGCTCACCAGAATATTACTGCACACCCCCATGATGCGGCTTCGCGTTATTGGCTGGCAATCCCGATATTCCTGTTGTTGCAGCGTCTTCCTTTGCGGGTGATTGGCGTGCTGCAATACGCTTTCCCGCTCGGCGCCATTGGCGGGTTGCTCATGGCTACCAGAGAATCCACAGGCCGATGGGCCATTCCCACGTTGGAGTACGCAAACAGGCTGACTATCACTACGCTCGATCAAATTCACTTTGGCGGTTTTGAGCTGATATCGGGAATGCTGTCACTGTTTTCCCTGAACTGGCTCGGGCGGGATATTCCTGCGCTGCGCCTGTTGAAGATACTGGGCTGCATTGCGGGCGTATGGGCATCCCTTGCCTCCGGGTCAAGAGGCGGCTGGCTGGCGATTCCGCTGTTCATCGGCCTTTTCTTCTATTTCAGCATGGGCAAGGTTTCCCTGAAAATGATCGTATCCAGCCTGCTTGCTGCAACGCTGGCAATGACAGCCAGCTACTTCGCCGTCGGCACCTTTCATCAGCGCGTGAATGCGCTTGCCCATGATGTGGTGGTCTTCGATCAGGGAAATCGCGACACTTCAACAGGCGTGCGCTGGCAGCTCTACCAGGCCGCCGCCGATGTTTTTTATCGTCACCCGTTCACAGGCGTCGGGCCTGAAGGATTTGCATCGGAGATGCAGCCGATGGTGGAAGCCGGGAAGCTCACGCCGGATGCCGCCCAGTTGGGGCGCGGCGAGGTGCATAACGAGATACTGGCAAAAGCCGCCGGGATGGGAATATTGGGGCTGATCGCCATCCTTGCCGGCTATCTCGTCCCGCTGCGGTTATTTTGGCGGGCCACGCAATCCGGATCGGATCGGGTCAGGCGATCGGGTATCCTGGGGGTTGTCTTTGTGAGCGGCGTTTTCGTGTTCGGTTTAACGGTGGAATTCCTGAATCTGACCATGGCCACGGCCTTTTACAGCTTTACCGTTGCGGTGCTGTTGGCGGCTTGTTACAACGTTCATCACGGCGAGCCATTCGCCAAGCCCTAGTTCGAAAGAGGCCAATATGTTCAGCATCGTCATCCCAAGTTGGAACAATCTTCCCTATTTGAGGTTTTGTGTCGAGAGTTTGAGAAAGCATTCCAAATTCGAACATGAGATCATCGTGCACCTGAACGATGGCTCGGACGGTTCGCTGGAGTGGGTGAAGTCGCAGGGCATCAAATATACGCAGTCGGACAAGAACGTCGGTGTCTGCCTGTCGGTAAACCATCTGGTGGCTCAAGCCAAGCACGATTGGGTGTTGTATATGAACGATGATATGGTGGCTGCACCCGGCTGGGACACGGCTTTCGTCGAGGCGGTCGAATCGACGGATAGCGACCTTGCGCTGTTTTTCGGCACACTCATTCAGCCGGAGAATGGCGGCAACGATAGCATCATTAAACAGAATTTCGGCGAATCGCCCCTTACATTTGATGAGGCCGGATTCTTGCAGAACTATCTGGCAGATAGTCGCGGCGACAAGGAAGGCGCGGCATCGCAACCCACTCTAGTACACAAGAAATGGTGGGGCATGGTCGGAGGATACAGCCTGGAATTTTCGCCGGGCATGAGCAGCGACGACGATCTGCTGATGAAGTTCTGGGTGACCGGCTGCCGCAACTTCCGTATCGTCGGCGGCAGCCGTTTCTACCATTTTGGCTGCAAGAGTACCGGGCGTATCAAACACAATCAGGGCGGACGCCTCTTCGTGATGAAGTGGGGCATCACTCAGCTCGAGTTTTATCGTTTCTATCTGCCCTTGCTACGCCAGCCGGATGGCGGCAAGACGGCAGATAACCCACATAATTTTGTTCGTCCCAGTTGGCTGGGTAAGTTGCGGCGGGTGCGGTATGCCTTGCGCTACAACTACCCGCTGGATGGGATCGAGGCATGGGATCCTGCACCAGGGCGAGGCAAGTGGAGTCAAGGCGGCTAGCGCGGGTGCTGCTGTACCTGTTGCATGGCTTTGAATATCTCCTCGCCCATCAGCAGATAGCCTGTCGTTGAGAAGTGCGTGTTGTTTGCGGGATAAAGATCAACGGTCTTTTCATCGATGGCCTGCCGCGTCATGCGCAGCAGGTTGGGCGCGCCGAAGCGCTGTTCCGCCTCATTCCAGAATTGTTTGTCGGGATACAGATAAGCCGTGGACTTGTTTGGCACAAACGCCCAGATCGGTATGGTGCCGTTCAAACGCGAGTTGAGAACCTCGATGTTCTTCAGCACCTCTTCACCCATTTCACCTGCTTGATCCTTGCCCAGGAATAATGCTTCGCCGCAATGCCTGTGACTGAACAGTTCGCAGCTATTCTTCACGCGCGCGACTTTGGCGTCATTCAGCGACATGGTCAATCCGGTATCCAGGGTGTTGCCCACATTTTCAATTTTTCTGAGATTCAGTGCGGTCTGAATTCCTACCGAGAGGCGGCCGCTGCGATTGCTGTAATCGGGATCGAACGATACGGCAGGAGGGGAGCGCGGGATATCGGTCATGGCATTCGGGTGATATTGCAAATGCTGACAGGCGACCGAGCGGTTCAGTTCATCCGATAGATTGCGCTCAATGAATTCGAGCACCACGTATTTTCCGGCAAAACCCCGTGCCCGCAGCCAAGGCATGAAGTCTGCGCAAACGCCGCGCATGCTGTCCCAGGGTTCGGTGCGAACTTTCAGGCCGCGCTGTGTCAGGACGGTTTGCCACACCCTGCTGTCCGAAAAACTGTCGCCGATGACCAACACATCCGCCTCCTGCATGGATGATTGCTGCATCAGCTTCGGATCGATGGCAGGCTGGGGTTTGCGCCAGCCAAATTGCGACTCTGGCAGCATCCCGATGCGGGTGAGATCACCCTGAAAGCTGGCCATCGGCAGGAAGTAGAAGCCGATCGCACCGTAACCGAGCACGATCAAGGATACGATGACTGAAAAGAGTTTGGCTTGCCTCATGGTCAAAACTGGAAGTAAAGAAACGGGCTATAGCTGCCGAACTGGTCTATCACCAGATACAACATGCCGAGTACAAGGGCGGCCTGCAGTAGCGCCAGCAACGCATTGCCCCTTATGAACCGGATAGAGGAAGAATTCGGCAGCAGCCACACCCAGAGCAGGCCCGGAACGAGCAAACGCAATAGGTCGCGCCCAGACATGTCGGTGAGCAATAGCAAGTTGCCGTGCATCACGGCGTCGAATGAGATCGGGCGAGAGGCGATGCCGAACATCGCCTTCAGGATGACCAGCGCCTGTGCCATGTTGTCCGCACGGAATACCACCCATGCGGCAACCACGGCGACGAAGGTGAGTGCGCCTCCTGCCAGTGATCCCAGCCAATTTGGAGTTACAAGCACGAGCCTTTTTCCGGCAATTTCGCGCCATAAGTGATTGATGGTGAGATACACGCCATGCAGCGCTCCCCAGACCACGAAGGTCCAGCCTGCGCCATGCCACAGCCCGCCGAGCAGCATCGTAATCATCAGGTTCTGGTAACGGCGCAACTCGCCTTTGCGGTTGCCGCCCAGCGGAATATACAGATAGTCGCGCAGGAAACGTGACAGCGTCATATGCCAGCGCCGCCAGAATTCGATGATGCTGGTTGCCTTGTAGGGCGAGTTGAAGTTGATTGGCAGGCGGATGCCGAACATCAGCGCGATACCCAGCGCCATGTCGGTGTAGCCGGAGAAATCGAAATAGATTTGCAGGGTGTAGGCCAGCGCACCGGACCATGCCTCATAAATAGTAGGTAGCGCACCTATCGCCATGCCATGCCGTGTGCCGTCGAAAATGGCCGTGGCGAACGGCGCGAGCGAATCAGCCCACAACACCTTTTTGCACAGTCCCAGCGTGAACAACAGCAAGCCGGTGGCGACATGGTCCCAATTGACGCGGTAAGTCGAAGCATGCGCGAATTGCGGCATCATCTCCTTGTGGTGCAATATCGGGCCGGCGATCAGGTGCGGGAAGTAGGTGACAAACAGCAGGTAGTGGATAAAGTTGTATTCCTTCACCTTCCCCTGATAGGTGTCCACCAGGAAGGCGATCTGGGTGAAGGTGAAGAACGAAATGCCCAGGGGCAGCATGATCTCGCCCAGGCTCCATTGCGTGCCCGCCACGTTGTTGACGCTGGCGACGAAGAAATTCGCGTACTTGTAATAAGCCAGCAACGCCAGGTTGGACGCAATCGCCACGACCAGCAATCGCTTCCTGCGCCCCACACTCAGTCCTCGATCCTTAGTCCTCAATCCTGCCTTGGCGATCCACATCCCGAAGGCGTAGTTGCCTATGATGGAGCCGGACAGCAGGCCGATATAGGCCGGGTTCCAGTAACCGTAGAAGAACAGCGAGGCCAGCGCCAGCCACCCTGCGGCAAAGGCGTGGTTCAGCCGCGCCAGCCAGAAGAACCCCAGCAACACGACGGGCAGATAGAGGAAGATGAACCCGTAGGAGTTGAACAGCATCAGGCAGCGCGATCTTTCAGCATGAAACGGGTATCAGGCAAGAAGTGGGGGTACCGGACGACGCAAAAATTTATTGCGCCCATTTTACAGCGAAATACGGACGGCTGATGCTTCATGACTGCGGGAAAATTCAATCGATACCGGGCCATTGCAGCCCGATGCGGTTTGGGGAAACCGGTTTGCGGGACGGTTGGGATGCTGCATAATGAGCGGGTTGGGGGATACGGAATGCAGGGGCAGGGTAGCGCACAACAATTTATGGATGTCTCGATCATTATCGTGTCATACAACACTGCCGATCTGACGGTTGCCTGCTTGGAATCCGTCTTTGCGTCGCGGCAGGTTAGCTATGAGGTCTTTGTCGTCGACAATGCCTCGCAGGATGGGAGCGCCGGGATAGTCCGCGAGAAATTCCCCCAGGTGGGACTGGTTGCCAACGAGGCTAACCGCGGTTTCGGGGCCGCAAACAACCAAGCCTTGCGGGAATGCCGCGGCCGGTATGTGATCTTTCTTAACCCCGACACCACGGTTGAGCCGGATTCTTTTTTCAGGATGGCTGCCTATATGGAGGCGCATCCGGAAGTGGGCCTCGCGGGCCCCAGGGTGATCAATCCGGACGGGACGCGGCAGGACTCGGCGTCAGACCGATATCCGGGACACCGGTACGGAGCTTCAGACCTTGGCGTCCTTCCCGGGAGCATTGCTTGCGTGCTGGGAGCATGCCAGATCGCCAGCGCAAGCCTGTTGCGCGAAATCGGCGGGTTCGATGAAGATTTTTTCCTGTACGGCGAGGACCAGGACATTTGCCTGAGAATCCGCAAGCGCGGCTTCGAGATCGGGTTTATCGACGATGCGGTCATCATGCACCACGGGGGACAGAGCGAGCGCGGGACTTTGCCGGCGGAGGTCGTGAGGAAGAAGATTCGTGCGGAATTGCTCTTTTACCGCAAGCACTACCACCCGGAGACCGTGAGGAGGCTGTGCCAGAGGCAGCGCCGCCGGGCATTCTGGCGCATTCTTTCCATTCGCTTGCTGATGCCGATGATGTCGGATAAAACGGAAGCGCGGGGAAAGCTGGCCAGATACCAGGTGATTCGCGAAGAGGCCGGGGCGCCCGCGCGGCAATAGCGGTGGAAAAGCAGGAAGCCGCACGCCACGGAATTAACAAACAGTTTGAAGGAACAGAATGCCGCTATTGCTCGGTACCGATATAGACCACCTGGTCGAAAAGAACATCCAGGGTTACGTCGCGCGCGCGGGAGGCACCGTCGACCAGCTGATCGACTATGGACGATGCCGGGTCGAGGACATCAACATTCCGGACGGCGGCTTCGGCAAGGTGCTGCAGACCGGCCAGCGGGCCGCATCGGCAAAATCCCTCTCCATCCTGAAGCGGCATCTCAAGCAGGAGTTCAAGTTTCTGGTGCATGGCCCGAGGATTCCAAGGGATCGCAAGACCATAGTCCTGGACATGCACGATGCCCACACCATGCCGGAGCTGCACAACCGGTACGACGCCGCAATATCATCGAACCTGATCGAGCATTCCCCGAATCCCATCTGGCTGTTGCTCAATTTTTATTTTATTACCAAGAAAGCCGGCCACCAGTTCCATGCTATACCGCACTACGCCTACACCTATGACCGGTTTAGGAAGCCGACCCCGCTGGAGCACTTCGTGGAAGATTTTGAAAATCAGGCTGGCTACGCCGACACCACCCACGTGGAGGACTACCGGCAGTCGGCCATCGAAAAAGACGGCTGGCAGAGGCGGTTCCACGAAACCTATCCCCTGGAATACCCGTTCATCCACTTCCATGTGTTCGACGAGCACAACACGAAGGCCTTGTTGTCATATATTTTTCGGGACGTGACCGTAGATGTTTACAAGACCGAACAGTTCTCGGACAACGTTGTCCTGTGCAGCAACTCGCTGAATCCCGAGTTCGCCGAAAAATACAAAAAGCTTCTGCAGGACATGGGTGAATAATGACGACTCTCCATACGAACAGCATGCCGAGCGCGGCTCCGCTTGAGCACCATCTGGACAGCAAACACTTCCGTTATGCCCGCCTCGCGATCGAAGGCATAGACAACGAGCCGGTTTTTGCAAGAAACGCCCCAGGCCAGCGGGAAGAAGAAATCTGCCTGTTCCATGAATCGGTGCCGTCGGGCGATGCATACGTGGCTTTGCTGGCCGACCGCATCGAGGCGGGAATAAAAAATCACTCCTCTCTTCCGGTCGTCCGTTTTGCCGACGGGGAGTATGCGTTCTATAGCGGCTCCCTGAAATGCAACGGACTCTACCGGCAGGCCGAATCGGTGGCCGCGATCAAGGCGGCGTTTCCCGCGCACGCAGAAGCGCTGCGCTACCTGGCCGCAGCGGGCATCCTGGCGCCACTGGTCTTTCCCGGCAACACGCGGGAGCGCCGCGGGCTGCGCGCCCTGTTCGGCAAGAAGGACGGGAAAGACTGGGCCATCCATTTTCTGAAATTCCTCGCACGCCACGAGATCAGGCTTACACAAACAAACTACATCCCGTTCTACTGTGTCTACGCCTACCTTTCGAGCACCCGGTTTGCCAGGGCAGTCGACGGCAAGACGGTGTGCGTCGTCAATTCCGATTTCAACGAGGCGGCATGCACGGCATGGTTCGAGCGGGCGGGATCGCGCCCGAGGCTGGTTCATGTGCCGATACCGGCTTCCTATGTCGCCACGCAATGGGATTTCATGCGCGAAGAGGCATTCCGGCATGTCCCGGAAAAGCCGGATTGCTTCATGGTGGGGGCAGGCGTCGGCGCGATCGAGGTGTGTGTTGACGTAGCGCGCCGTTTTTCCGCGCCGGCGATTGATTCGGGGCATATCCTCAACATGATGAACGACCTCGAGAGCAAGTCCGCCGGGCCGCGCCTCTATACTTTCCGCCGATGAGCAATACTTTTCGCACGCTGCGGCGCTCCTTTCGTGCATGGCGCAACCGCCGCCGCCTGGAGCGGGAGGAGGCGTATTACCGGAAAAGTTTTCGGGAGCGCGGCCTTTCAGTTCCCGGAGAAGCGGAAATCCGTGCGCGGATTGCCAGCCGCTTTCCGGGCAGAACATCCAAATCGAAAGGCAGCCTGCATATTCTCGCCATCTACCATAACTACAATTGGGAAGGCCCGTCGCTCAGCTCGTCTCTGGCGGCTTTCGGAGAGGTGAAACATCTGGATTGGCGTGACCCCGCGCTTGCCGCAGGCAAGCAACCGGATGATGCCGGTTGGAAGGAGGCGATGAATGAAGGCTTGTTGCGGATGGCGCAGGACTGGGCCGCGAATCGGCCATTCGACGTGGTGTTCACTTATCTGTCCGGCGGGCAGGTAAATGCCAGTGTCCTGGAAAAACTGCGCGGCCTCGGCGCTCCGATGGTCAACCTGGCACTGAATGACAAGGAAACATTTGTCGGCAAGATACGCAACGGCCATGCGGCGGGCGCCAGAGACATCTGCCGTTATTTCGATTTGTGCTGGACCAGCACCATTGATGCGCTCGAAAAATACGCTGTCGAAGGCGCTATACCGCTCTACCTTCCGGAGGGCGCGAACCCGGACATCCACCGGTCCTACGATGAGGGCAGGGTGTATGACGTTTCCTTCGTTGGGCAATGTTATGGCAACCGTCCGGAGGTCATCGGAAGATTGCGCGAGGCCGGCGTGCGCGTGGAGGCATTCGGCCCGGGCTGGCCGAGCGGGCCGCTGACGATGGAGGAGATGGTGCGCACCTGGTCACGCAGCAAAATCAATCTCGGCTTCGGCGGGGTGCTGGGGCACAATGAGACGTTTTGCCTGAAGGGGCGGGACTTCGAGGTGCCGATGAGCGGCGGGCTTTACCTCACGGAGCATCACGAAGAGTTGATGCCGTTCTATGAAGTCGGCCGCGAGATCGTCACCTACACCGGTTTCGGCGACCTGTTGGAAAAAATCCGCTGGTTGTTGTCCGACCCGGAAGCGGCGGAAGCGATCCGCCGGGCAGGCCGGGCTCGCGCCCTGCGCGAGCATAGCTGGGAAATGCGTTTTGACCGGGTGTTCCGGATGCTGGGTGTGCTAGCCTGAAAATTTTGGAGGAGCTGTATGTCACAAAAAAAAGGATTTTTCCGATCACTGAAACGCCAGCATGATCGCCGCCGCCGGGAGCGGCGCTTCTGCGAGGAGACCCTGCGGGGAGGGTATTCCTTGCCGCCACAGTCGGTAAAGCTGGCGGTGATTCGGCACAATATCCCGAACCCCAGCCCGCATGTATTTGTTGAGACGGGAACCTATTTTGGCGATACGGTGGCGGCCATAAAGGACATGTATTCGAACGTGATTTCGATCGAGGTTGACGAGGCACTCTACAAAAAAGCCTGCATGCGGTTTGCTGCTGACAAGAATGTTCATATCGTGCATGGAGACTGTGCACGGGAATTGCCCGCGATACTCGCCTCACTGAAAGAGCCGGCGGTGTTCTGGCTGGATGGGCATTACAGCGGCGGAGAGACCGGCAAGGGGGAGATCGAAGACCCGATCCTTATCTCGTTGAACCAGATTGCAGCTTCCCCAATCAGGGGGCATGTGATCTTCATTGACGACGCGCGGACTTTCGATGGGCGTGAGGGGCATCCCGATATTTCGGAAGTTTTGAATTGCATCAAGAAGATCGATAGCCGCTATATCATCCGGGTGCAGAGCGACATTATCGTTGCCACGGTAGTTCCGCTCCCGGTTTGCTGACAGGTTGAGCGCCAAGCGGCCTGAGCGTTTTTTATTCCGGGGAAGTGCCGGCTTCGCATGGGCGGGCTTGCCGATCCGGGGAAATAACGCTAAGTAGCTCAAGAGCGGCCTGGACGACCGGTTCAGCCGCAAGCTCATCGAGGCAGCGGCTTTTCCCGCTTCCGTCGCATCCCATCATATTGCACGGGAGGCAATCCATCGCGGTGCTGATGACCCGGTGGCGTTCGTTGACGATACGCCATGCCCGCCAGTCCGAAGGTCCGTATATCGTGACCGTCGACGTTCCCACTGCAGCGGCAATATGGGGCGCGGCACTATCAACACCCAGATGAAGCGAACTCATGGAGATGATTGCCGCAAGTTCGCCGAGTGTGGTTTTTCCCGCCAGATTGAAGGCTCGCCCTTCACGCCCCACGACAATTTCCTGGCAGCCTGCCGCTTCTTCCGAAGAGCCGATCAGTACAGCGGGTATGCGATGCGCCTCCCATATCCGGTCTATCACCTCTTTCCATTTTGCATTGTCCCATTCCTTGTATTTCCACCGGGAGAACGGATTGACTGTCACCATGCAGGCTCCGGGGGCAGGCCCGGCTTCCTGAAGCAGGGCGCTGGCGCGTAGCCGGTCGTTCGGCGCGATGTATAACCGTGGCGTGGAATTCTTCGTGGTAAGGCCAAGTTCGCGCACGACGCGCAACGATTGGTCTGCGCCGGGGTGAACGGGCGGCGGTGCAACCTTGAGGTCACGGATGATTTTCGTAAACAGGATTTCATGCCAGAACTGTTGCCTGATTCCCTGGCAGCCGACCCGCTCCGGCGCTCCCGTAAGAAACGAGAGGATCGCTCCACGGTCGCCGGTGCGCAGATCGATCACAAGGTCGTACCGCTTCTGCCGAAGGTGTCGCGCGAATGCCACAAACTCATGCAGACGACGGAACAACGAGCCGCGGACTCTTGCAGTCTCTACGACTTCATGGATATTCGGGTCGGCAGCAAGCAGCGAACCATATGGCCTAAAAACCAGAATGGATACACGGGCAGCTGGATAGGATTCCTTTACGGCACGGATCGTCGGAGTGGTGAGGACAACATCGCCGATGTCCCCCAATTGGATCAGAAGAATGTTGTGGGGCATGTAAGGAGGGGGATAAATCCTGTTCGCTGTATTATGCTTTTCGCTCATCCCTTGCCAAGGCTACGAAGTTCGAGGCAGAGAATTGCTCATGTTCCTCGTTATATTTGGCAATTTTTATTAAAAATCCGGAGGGGGTTGCCCTGTAAATATCCATATTTGTGTTTATAAAGAAATGCCAGTAGTCCCGGAAAAATCTGCGTGTATCCACATTGCAGCCCCCAAACTCGAAGAGAATAATGCCTACCGCATTTTTCGCGATCATGTTTCTTGAGCCGGACAAGGCATCCAGTTCATGCCCTTCTATATCGAGCTTCAATAAATGGATGTGCTCGATGCCGTTGTCCGCGCAATAATTATCAATAGTTTCTATTTTGACTGTCTCGGATTGGTCAAAGTGAATTCCATAATGATCCAAATCCCTTTTGGTCAGGGATGCGCCCTCGGCACCTTGGGCGTTGTAATACAAAATCATATCGGTGCATTCTTTTCCCAGTCCGACATTGTTCAGTATTATTTTCGGATCAACGGGACTGTTGGCCGCCAGCATCTTGAAGGTTTCACGGCCAGGCTCGAAGCAATGGATTTGGCAATCTTTACCTTTTGTTTTTTCCAGGGCGAATTTAAGGAATTGGCCCTTGTTGGCGCCGACATCAAAAATACAATAAGGGGGCCGGCAACGTTGGTTCAATAAGTCGAATACCACGAATTCCCCGCTATTTTGAAAGTCACCGCCTGAGCCGATTCCCATGGCATGATTCAAGGCGCGTGCTTGCTTTGCGAATAGACGTTGCACGAAGGCATTGCCGGATATTTTAACCAGAAAATCTTTGTAAAGCCCCACGAACGTTTCTCCTTATTTCGTGAACTGAAAGAGGCCACAGCCATATTTTGCGTCACGCCCTATATCGGGATGGACGTTTTGCAAGAAGCGGCCCTTGTCATTCACGAATGAGAATTCAACAAGTTTCAATCCCGCAAAATATTCCAGGATCTGATCGGTTGAATGAATGCGATGCGCATTGAAACAAACGCGCGGCCTGCCGATCGGCAAGCCAAAATAGAGATTCCCTCCGGGGGCGAGAACCCGCTGAAGCTCCCGGCACGCCTTGACCGTGCCCAATGGATCAAGCGGGTCACCGTAGCGGCCAAGCCCGATATGTTCAGCCACGTGCAGACATGAAAGCGAAGAAACTGATCCATCCGGATATGGCATTCCAAGGATGGAGCCGGACTTACTTTCAAGGTTGGGCAGGTCGGTTATCAGCGGGCGTATATCAATGAAGGTTACCTGGGTGACTGCAGACAGGAAGCCGACATAATCGACCTTGGAGCCAACATCAACGTGAGCTTTAACGCCGCTCTCAAAAATTTTCCGGAAGGCCCATATATCCTGGTAAAAATAGTGCGTATCAAATGCAGTTGTTGATGTCCGCTCATTAAGAATTGGGTACAAATCGCGAATGGCAATATCTTCTGCGCCATCCATGCGCTTGTATTGGCGGAGTTCGGAAAAGAACGAAATGTATTTCGGAATATTTTTAAGCTTAAGCTTGAATTTCATTACAGAGATTCCTCAAAGACCGCGGTCAAATATATGCTGGCAGGAAAAACTACAGAACCCGGCGGAAATAATCTATGGTTTCCTTAAGCCCGTCTTCCAGATTGACTCGCGGTGTCCATCCCAGGGTGCTCTGCGCCAGGGTGATGTCCGGTTGCCTCTGGCGCGGGTCATCCTGCGGCAGTGGCTTGTAGACCAGTTTGCTGCCTGAGCCGGCGAGTTTAAGGATGGTTTCCGCCAGTTCGAGCATGGTGTACTCGCCCGGATTGCCGAGGTTGACTGGCCCGGTGATTGCCCCGTCGGAGCCCATCAGGCGGATAAACCCATCGATCATGTCGTCCACATAGCAGAAGCTGCGGGTTTGCTGCCCATCCCCGTAGATCGTGATGTCCTCGCCCCTGATGGCCTGCACGATGAAATTGCTGACGACCCGCCCATCGTTGGGATGCATCCTCGGGCCATAGGTGTTGAAGATGCGCGCAACCTTGATGCTCAGGTCGTGCTGCCGGTAGTAATCGAAGAACAGGGTTTCGGCGCAACGTTTGCCCTCGTCGTAGCAGGAGCGCGGGCCGATGGGGTTGACGTTGCCCCAATAACTTTCCTGCTGCGGGTGCATCACCGGGTCGCCGTACACTTCGGAAGTCGATGCCTGGAATATCCGCGCCTTGACCCGCTTGGCGAGGCCGAGCATGTTGATCGCCCCGTGCACGCTGGTCTTGGTGGTCTGCACCGGATCGAATTGGTAATGTACCGGGGAGGCCGGGCATGCCAGGTTGTATATCTGGTCGATCTCTACATACAGGGGGAAAGTGACATCGTGGCGCATCAGCTCAAAATAAGGGTTGCCGACCAGGTGCGCGATATTCGTCTTGCTGCCGGTGAAGAAATTGTCGACGCACAAAACATCGTTGTCATCCTTGATCAGCCGGTCACAAAGATGGGAGCCCAGAAATCCGGCGCCACCGGTAATCAATATGCGTTTCATCGTGCTTTCCCTGAAAAATCTGTTACGCTATTTTACAGGTAAACACGGCGGGAAAGCGCGATGGCGATTTATGCGGTGGGCGATGTGCAGGGTTGTTATGCCGAACTTCAGCAGTTGCTGGAGCAGGTGCGCTTCGATCCGGCGCAGGACAAGCTGTGGCTGGTCGGCGACCTGGTGAACCGCGGGCCGGGTTCGCTGGAGGTATTGCGGCTAGTCAAGTCGCTGGGCGACAGCGCGATCACCGTGCTCGGCAACCACGACCTGCACTTGCTCGCGGTCGCGGAAGGCGTCGCGGAACTGCACCGCACCGACACGCTGGATGAGATTCTCGCCGCGCCGGATCGCGGCGAACTGCTGTACTGGCTGCGCAACCAGCGCCTGCTGCATGCGCAGGACGGCTACGTGCTCGTCCACGCCGGGCTGCTGCCGCAATGGAGCGTGGCACAGGCCGGGAGCCTGGCGCGCGAAGTCGAAGCCGCGCTGCGCGCCGACGATTACGCCGCCTTCCTCGCCCGCATGTACGGCAACGCCCCGCACAACTGGGACGACGGCCTGACCGGCCACAAGCGCCTGCGCGTCATCGTCAACGCCTTCACCCGCATGCGCATCTGCACGACAGTAGGCGAGATGGAATTCAGGTTCAAGGGCGAGGTGGAGAACATCCCGCCCGGCTACCTGCCGTGGTTCGATGTCCCCAATCGCGCCAGCGCCGATTCAACCGTGATCTTCGGCCACTGGTCGGCGCTTGGTCTGCTGCAAAGAAAAAACGTCATCGCGCTCGATACCGGCTGCCTGTGGGGCGGCCCGATGAGCGCCGTGCGTCTGGATGACCGCCAGCTGTTCCAGGCGGCCTGCAACAACCCGGTGGCGAAGCATTGGTGATGGCTGTTAAAGTCTGCGCCGCAGGAAGAAAGGTCGCGCCGGAATATATGGCGCTTTTGCCATCTACTGTATTAGGGATATGTACCAAACACACTTATCGATTACTACGCCGCCTGACGATGCTGTCATCTGGCGCTATATGAATCTTGAAAAGGTTTTGACCCTGCTTTGTACGCAAAGCCTATTTCTCTGCCGACTTGATCAGTTCGTCGATCCGTGGGAAGGAGTCTGGCCAAGACCGTTCGTTGAAGCTATTCGGGAGGGCTGGCCACAGAAGGAACAAGAAACTTTTCTCGATTTTTCTAAAGAAATGCGCCGATCTTTTTTCGTTAACTGCTGGCATGAGGGTGCGCACGAATCTGCAGCTCTTTGGGATCAATACGCCAAGTCTGCTGGATTTGCGATCCGAACCACGGTGGGTCGTCTGAAACAATGCATATTAGACGAGAGGCATTTCTTTATCGGAAAAATTGAATACCTTGACTACGACAAACAGAATGTGCCTGAGCTAAACATGCTGAGACCACCATTTTTGAAGAGGAAAAGCTTTCAACATGAAAAAGAAGTACGCGTAATGGTTTGGGATATGCCAACACAGAAAGAAGGACCAATTGATTGGGAACAGGCGCAACAAAACCACACGCTGCGCGTTAACCTATCTGAGTTGATTGAAGAGCTTTACGCGTCGCCAACTATTGATGATTGGCTGATGCCGCATATTCGAGAGCTTCTTGCTAGGTTTGGTTTGTCTAACATACCATTCAAAAAATCTGATCTCTATGCACCGCATGTCTACTAAGTGAATAGTTTTGTCTTTAATTGTTCGTTTGCATGAGACGCATGCACGTTAACAACATCTGCTCCGCCTGCCTTGCATAACCGCCAAACCGATCGTGGTTAAGATGGCCGACTGATCCGCCTCAGGGTTTGGGCGAGTCTTTCGGCGTGTCTGTAGCAACTGCCGGCTCGACGCGCACTTCGCCCCGCTTGCGCACCACGCGCACGCGGTCGCCGACCTTGAACGCATCCGGCTTGCCGGGCTGCATCACGTAGGTGCTCTTGCCTTCCTCGCCATCCAGCTTGACCCAGATTTCCAGGCCGGGTTTGGTGGCGATATCGGATTGCTGGCCGAGCGTACCGCCGAGCACGGTGCCGAGTATCGAGCCGACTGCTGCGCCGCGTCCGTCGCCGGAACTGGCTCCGCCGACCTGGCCGAAGACGCTGCCGAGGGTAGCGCCGCCGCCAGTGCTGGCATCCAGCTCAATCGGGGTGACGCTTTCGACCACGCCCAGCTTGATGATGGCGACATTGGCGTCGCTGCCGGCACCGCCGATGCCACCCTGCTGGTCGCTGGCGCAGCCGGTCAGCAGCAGGACAAGGATGAGCAATAATCGTTTAGTCATAAGTGCTTCTGTGGCTTCTCCTCCCCTGACAAGGGGAGGCCGGGAGGGGTTTACAGCGGTACGGCAAAACCGAAATGCTGCTGGAACTGCGCCTTCAGTTCGTCGCGGGTCGGCGCGTGGTTCTGTCCGCCGCGGCTGGCGATCTTGAGCGTGCCGAGCAGCGAGGCCAGCCGTCCGGTGGTCTCCCAGTCCCAGCCCTGCTGGATGCCGTGCAGCAGGCCGGCGCGATAGGCGTCGCCGCAGCCGGTCGGGTCGAGCAGCGCAGTGGGTTTGGCGCAGGGGATCGCGATTTCCCTGCCGTCGGCGTAGATGATCGAGCCTTGCGCGCCGAGGGTCACGATGAAGGCGCGTGTCAATTTGGCGAGCTCCTCGATCTTCTTGCCGGTCTTG
>Ga0209212_1003589_pt1 | contig 20279 bp, 20 predicted proteins | sample RifGroC2_FD_183996 | JGI IMG/M metagenome (GOLD analysis project Ga0209212, IMG submission 183996) | Groundwater microbial communities from Rifle, Colorado, USA - Groundwater C2 (SPAdes) (version 2) | ecosystem: Environmental > Aquatic > Deep subsurface > Groundwater | place: Rifle, Colorado... | reverse complement strand
GAGGATCGAATATTGAGGATCGAAGATTGAGGATCGAAGATTGAGGATCGAAGATGGCGATCCTCTATCCTCCATCATCTATCCTCAGGTTTTGTGGAGGTTTTATGGAATTTCCTAAATACCGACCCAGAAGATTGCGGAGAAATGAGAGGCTGCGTGACATGGTGCGAGAAACCAGCCTCAGCCCCACGAATCTCATTTATCCCCTTTTTGTCGGGCCGGGAAAGGACAAAGTCCAGCCGGTTTCCTCCATGCCGGGTGTGGCCCAACTATCGGTAGATCGAACGGCAAAGGAATGCCGGGAGGTCAGCTCTCTGGGAATCCCGGCGGTGATCCTCTTTGGCATTCCCGAACGCAAAGACCCGCTGGGCTCAGAGGCTTACTCGGATAGCGGAGTAGTGCAGATGGCGATCCGAGAGATCAAGGAAAAGGTGCCCGGATTGTTGGTTATAACGGATGTTTGCCTGTGTGAGTATACGGATCATGGTCACTGCGGGGTGGTCAAAAACGGAGATGTGGATAACGACAGCACCTTGGAGCTGCTTGCCAAAGAGGCGCTTTCCCACGCGCAGGCCGGAGCGGATATCGTTGCGCCGTCGGACATGATGGATGGGAGGGTGGGAGCCATTCGGAAGATCTTGGATCAAAACGGTTTCCAGCAAGTCGCGATCATGGCCTATGCCGCAAAATACGCCTCGGCTTTCTATGGTCCGTTCCGTGAAGCCGCCGAATCTACCCCGCAATTTGGCGACCGCCGCTCGTACCAGATGGATCCGGGAAATGCGGATGAGGCGCTAAGAGAGGCCGAGATGGATATTCGCGAGGGGGCGGATATCGTGATGGTGAAACCCGCCATGGCCTATCTCGACATCGTTTATCGCGTGAAGCAGAAATTCGGTTATCCCGTCGCCGCTTATAACGTTAGCGGGGAATATTCCATGATCAAGGCCGCCGGCCAAAACGGCTGGATCGATGAGAAGAGAATCATGATGGAGGTGCTCTTCTCCATCAAGCGCGCCGGCGCCGATATGATCCTCACCTATTTCGCCAAAGAGGTCGCGCGGGGATTGCGCGGGCAATAGCCAGTTTAGATCGACAGGTCCTTGATCTTTCTCTTCAGAATCCTTTCGCATTCTTCCTCGCGTTCCGGCGTGCGGAGCTGGACCTCTGACAGGCGGAACAGCAGCACGCGGTTTCCTTTTGCCAGGCGAAAAACGTAGGTGCTGGAATCAGCGTCGTGATAGAGCGAGGCCTGCATTTTTTCGTCCTTCGAGTGGACGATCCGGTTGACCCATTCCTCGATTTCGGAGACCGCATCCTCGCCTTGCTTCTTCGTGACCATTTTGTTAAATGGAATCATAGTTTGTTTCCTTCATAAGCGCAAAGGAGGTAATTAGGCATGAAGCTAAGATTCAGATTCCTTTTATCGTCTTTAACACTGGTTCATTTCTTGGCGCTGGCGGCGTTTGCCCAAGACGCCAAACTCGTTGACTTGGCAAAGAAGGAGGGGGGGAAAGTTGTCATTTATGGTTCGCTGGAGAATGACACGGTGGATGCGGTCAGTAAGGCTCTCAAAAAGAAGACCGGGCTGGAGGTAGAGTTCTGGCGGGGTTCTGCCACCAAGGTCATGGATAGAGTCGTGAGCGAGTACCGGGCCGGAAAGCCTCTCTCCGATGTGGTTTTGACCAACGGTGCGCCGATGCAGATCATGCAGAAAGAGGGAGTCTTTGCCAAATATGACTCTCCGTCGGCCAAGGGCTTTCCCAAAGAGGTGATTGATCCCAACCTGGGTCCAAGATACCGCAATGTCATCATCGGTATCGTGTACCATACGGGTGTCGTCAAGCCTGCGGACGCGCCGAAATCCCTCGAGGATCTGTTAAAGTCTCAATTCAGGGGTAAGTTGGTTATGCCAGACCCAAGTCAACACACCACCACCGCTCAGTGGCTTGCGAGCCTGCAGAGGATTATGGGGAAGGAGAAAGCGGAAAAGTTTATCCGAGATTTGGCGGCCACGAAGCCCCTCCTGGTGGAGTCTTTAACGCCGTCGGGTGAGCGCGTCACCACCGGAGAGACGCCGATAGCGATTACCTTTCTCAAAAATGTGCTCATTCATGGGCGCAAGGGGGTTCCTCTCGACTACGTTCGGCTCGGAAAGTTTATGGGAGACGGCCACTATATCGCCCTCGGCAGCAAAGCTCCCCACACCAATGCGGGCAAGGCCTTTATCGACTTTTTCCTGGATGATGAGAGCATAAGGATCATGGCAAATATCGGTGAGTTCGTGAATCGAAAGGGGATCTCTCCGCCGCTGCCGGACGCGGACAAGATCCAGGTTGTCGAAATGGTTGAAATGGATAAGAAGGCTTTTGCGGAGAAGATGAAAGAATACCGAAAACTCTTTTTAAATTAATATCATGCATTAGTATCATGGACGGAGCGGCCGCTACTGGAACAGGTGCTTGGCCGTCTCCCGACTTTTCCAACCTACGCCTATACTCCCTGTCAATGGCCCCTAAGGCCCTGACGGGAAGGGTAAGATCATTCAGTCCTATGCTCTGGGGGAACTCCCTGGACTATTCCTGTTAAAAAAGCTCTTTGGAGGTGAACTATGCCTGTGAAAGTGATGCGCATTGAGGATGCCCCGGTAAAGATCATGCGCTGGGACAGGGGAAAAACCCTCCGGCTCGTCGACGAGGAAGACGGCGCAAAAAACGTCGATGTTCATATAAACCTGATCAATGTCGATTCCGGTCCGGGACCGACGCACTACCACGCAAAGGCAGAAAATATTTACATCGTCCTGGAGGGGACGGTAGAGGCCACCGTCGAGGGAAAGAAGGTCCGTCTCGGTCCGGGGGAGGTGGCCTTTATCCCTCCCGGAGTGCGCCATGCTGCGGGTAATGGGGGCGACACGGTCGCGCGGGTGATCGAAATATATGCGCCTGCGGGGCAGGATTTTCACATTGTTGATGACGAAGAAAAGAAATGAAAGTGAGAAGCTGAAGAAAAAGAGCAACGTTTATCGGGGGCGCTATGGCAGACTATGACATCTGTTTCCGTGGTGGACGAGTCCATCTTTGGGGCGAACTGCAAGACGTGGATTTATATGTCTGGGGAGAAAGCATCGCCCTGCTTTCCGGCAGGGGAGAGAGTTACGGCGCCAGGCGCGTTGTAGATGTGTCGGGAAAGATCATTATCCCGGGAATCATCGATCTTCACGCGCATACCCGTGACCCCGGTTATACGCATAAGGAAGATTTTCTCACGGCATCCCGGGCGGCTGCGGCCGGCGGAGTGACGACGTGGGTGGATATGCCCAATGTGGAGCCCCCGACGACCACGGTGGAGCTTTTTCGAGAGAAGAAGGCGCGGGCTGAAAAGGGTTCGCTCGTGGATTTCGGCCATTTCGTATCCGGCGTCAATTTTGAAGAGATCCCCAAACTCGCCGCGGCCGGGGTTACCGGTTTCAAGATCTTTCAGGTTTCAGGCGCTTACCCGCACGATCCCAGGCTTGCCCTGAACGATGAGGGAAAGCTTCTTCAATGTTTTCGCGCCATCGCCAAGACGGGTCTCGTGTGCGTGGTCCATCCGTTCAATCAGCCGCTTTTCGATTCTTTCTCCGCAGAGGCATTTGCCCAAGGGAAACCGCCGAATCACGTAACTTTTGCGGAAATCTATACCAAGGAGGCTGTCTGGGAAAGCGCGATTTCCAGCCTGCTCATGCTCCAACGGGAATCAGGGGTGCGTCTTCACGTGGTGCATACCCATGCCGCGCGGAGCCTCAACCTGCTTCGGCAAGCGAAAGGCAGGGGGCAAAGCGTTACAGTGGAAATCGATCCGAAATACTTTCATCTCGGCAGGAAAGATCTGGAGGAAAAGGGACCCCAGGTGTGCCCTGCCGGATTTGTTCTCGAAGATCCGGAGAGAATAGCGAAGATCTGGCGATCGTTCCGGAACGGGACCATTGACAACATCGGTTCCGATCATGCCCCTCATACGAACGAAGAGGTGGAAAAACAACGCATCGATGCCTGGACGGCCGCGATGGGAAATCCGCAATATGATCACTACCTGTCGGTATTCCTCACGGACGTGCATGAGGGAAAGCTGTCCCTCGCCAACTTGGTGCGCTGCTTATCTGAAACCCCCGCCCGGATTCTGGGAATCTTTCCGCGTAAGGGGATCTTGCTCCCGGGTTCTGACGCCGACCTGGTGGTCGTGGATTTGGAAAGGGAGCGAGTCCTGAGCAATAAGGGCCTTTTTACAAAGGTCCAATGGAGTCCTTATGCGGGGTGGAAAGTGCAGGGGGTTCCGGTGTTGACCATGGTCAGGGGGAAGATCGTTGCGGAAGACGGGAAGGTTACCGGCGAGCCGGGGCATGGAAAGTTTATCGCCGGGGTTTCTCAGTAGGGAAAAGGGACGAACGCTATGACGAAGATGAAATTCGGGCTCTTACTTCCGCACTTTGGCAAGGAGGCTTCACGGGAACGCCTCATCGACGGCTCGCACATGTGCGAAGAGCTGGGGTTTGATTCGGTCTGGGTGAGAGACCACCTCCTCTGGCATCCCCATGGGATGGAAAAGGCGGGCCTTAAGTTTGTCGAGCCTCTTATCACCTTGGCTGCCATCGCTGCGGTAACTAAAAAGTTGATTCTCGGCACAGCGGTTCTTATCCCGGTTCGCTGGCCGCTCAAGTTCAGCCAAAATCTGGCCAGCCTCTCCTACATTGCCGGCGGGCGCATTATCGCCGGGATCGGTCTGGGGAGTAACACCGCCGAACCGCCGGCCGTCGGGCTAAGGGGAGAAGACCGGGCGGAAATTATGCGCGAAACAGTGGAGATTGCCCGGCTTATCTGGAAGGAAAACAACGCTTCTTATAAGGGCAAGATCTTTTCGTTTGAAGATGTGACGATCGAGCCCAAGCCGGTCGAGCCGATCCCGATCTTTTACGGTGGAAGCACCAAGGCGTCCATACGGCGCGTGGCAGAATACTGCGACGGCTGGATACCTGGTCGCGTGCCCATGGCGACTTTCGACGACCGTCTAAATTTGCTGCGCCAGCTCACGGACAGGAAGATCACTCTCGGAAACATACCGGTCATGCGAATCGATAAGGACCGTGCCCGAGCCCGTGCGGACATAGACATTGAGGCTCTGGCCGGAAGCTCAGAGGGGAGCAGTCACTGGATCAAGCCTCCTTCCGGCAGGTTCGAAACGATCGAGGATCTGGAGGGTCTCCTGATTGTGGGAAACCCGGACGACTGCGCGGCAGAGGTCGAAAAGTTCCGCCAAAGAGGGGTCGAACACCTCGTCTTTGACCTCCGGCTCCAATACCACCGATATGAAGAGACGCTGCGTTTGATCAGCGAGGAGTTGCTTCCCAGGTTTAGATAGGATTGTTTTAACGAACGAGAGAGGACAGTCGAGATGAGGAAAGCATCCGCTGCGGAAATCTTAAAAGTCGTGGATAGCCTCTTGGAAAAAGAGGTCCTCGAGCTGGCTCTAGCCCTGGGCAATATCGATAGCCCCGCCGGCCGCGAGAATGAGGCAGGCGAGTACATATTCCAGTGGCTCCAGGAGAGGGAGCTGGAAGCGCGCAAAGTAGGTCTCTTGCCCGAGCGCTTCAACGTGGTGGGGCGGCTTCGAGGGGCCGGCGACGGGTCTACGCTTGTGTTGAACAGCCACATGGATACCTCGGTGGCGGCCGATGAAATCTGGAGCACGGTTCACGCCGGCGATCCGATCTATCACAAGGCCTGGCAGCAGGGGGAGTTTCTCTACGGAAATGGGATATGCAATGACAAGGGCTCAATGGCCGCATGGATGATAGCTTGCGATGCGATCCGGAAGAGCGGCGTGAAACTTGCTGGGGATTTGCTCCTGACGATGGTAGTGGGCGAGATCGGTTTGGAGCCGGTGGACGAGTATCCCGCGCCGGCCTATCTGGCGAAGGAGGCCGGGACGCGTTACGTGCTCAACCGGGGGTTCGTAGGAGACTTCGCGCTCGTGGCCGAAGGAACGGACTTTCATGTGGGATGGACAGAGGCGGGAAAGGCTTTCTTTAAAATCCGCATCTTTGGCGAGGAGCCTCCTGTTTACACCCCCTATGTCACGCGCGCGTCGCCGCTCAGCCCCAACGCCATCGTCCGGATGGTTCCGGTCATTCAGCGGATTGAGGAGTGGGCCAAGGAGTACGAGGCGGCCAACCGTTATGAGTCTCCGGGAGGTATCGTCGAGCCCCGGGTCAACATCGGCGCCATCCGCGGGGGGCTCCCCTACAAGATTACCAAGACTTCCCAGGTTTGCGCCATCTATCTCGACGTACGGATCACGCCGGCGCAGCACCCGGAAGAGGTGCGCCGAGAACTCACGCGGGTTGTAGCAGGGGTGGGCATGCCTTTCGACATCGAGCTTTACACCTATCGACGCGCCTACGACGGCGTGCGCGGGCAGGGCTCGAAAGGGGAACACGAGAGGCTGCTTAGGGCCATTACGGCAGCCCATAAGGCGATGTTTGGAAAGGAACCGGAGCGCTGCCTGCCCCAACATACAAGTATGTGGAGAGATGTCAATGTTTTTCACGAAGCTGGAATCCCGGGTATCATGTACGGGCCCGGTGTAAGTCAGCTGGGCGGTCTTTTCGCGATTAAAATAGAAGATTTGGTGCGCGCCGCGAGGCTCTATACATGGATTGCCCTGGAGGCCTGCGGCATGGCGAGTTGAAAAGAGATAGCGGTAAAGGGAGAAGTTTCATGGCGGATAATAGTGCCATAGCCTGGCAGCCGACCAGCGAGTATGTCGAAGGGTCTCGGCTTTACCGCTTCATGAGGGCGCATCGTTGCGCGACTTTTGAAGATCTGTTTAGGCGCTCCGTCGAAGAGACGGAATGGTTCTGGGATGCCATTGTGAAGGATCTCGGGCTTGAGTGGTACGAGCCTTACACGAAGGTGCTGGATAGTTCCCAAGGCATTGCCTGGACCAAGTGGTTCTTGGGTGGAAGGTTTAACCTCGTTCACAACTGCCTGGACCGCTATGTCGGGGGAGAAGGCCGGAACCGGGTAGCCTGTATCTGGGAGGGTGAAGAAGGTGCGTCCCGGAAAGTCACGTTCCAGGAGCTTTACCAGGATACGAACCGGCTCGCTCATGGGCTCCGCAGTCTGGGAATCGGGAAAGGGGATGTGGTCGGGATATTTATGCCCATGGTTCCGGAAACCGTCGTCGCTGCCCTCGCCTGCTCAAAGATCGGCGCGATCTATGTCCCTATCTTTTCCGGCTTTGCCGCGGCTGCGGTGGCGTCGCGCTTGCAGGACTGTGAGGCGAAGCTCCTCATCACGGCAGATGGTTTTCTCCGTCGGGGAAAAACCGTTCCCATGAAAGAAACCGCGGACGAGGCGGTGAGGATGTCGCCAAGCGTGAAGCATGTGATCGTCTACCCCAGGCTTGGGATGCAAATTCCATGGGCGGGTGGCCGGGATATCGCTTGGAGAGAATTCGTCGAGGGCGCTCGGAAAGAGTTTCAAACGGAACGGACTTTCGCCGAGGATCCTTTCATGATCATCTACACGTCAGGGACGACGGGCCGCCCCAAAGGAACCGTGCATGTGCATTGCGGCTTTCCGATCAAGGCGGCTCAAGACATGGCCCACTGTTTTGATCTTCGGAAGGACGACACCATGTTTTGGCTGACGGATCTTGGCTGGATGATGGGCCCGTGGGAGATCATAGGTTGTCTTCTCCTGGGAGGCAGGATGCTCCTTTACGATGGCGCCATCGATTATCCGGCGCCCGACCGTCTCTGGCAATTGGTAGAGCGCCATCGGGTTTCCGTCCTGGGCATTTCTCCCACGGCAATCCGGGCGCTTATGCGGACCGGAGAGGAGTGGGTAAGAAAGCATGATCTTAGTTCTCTGCGCATCTTGGGCTCCACGGGAGAGCCCTGGAACCCGGAGCCGTGGTTTTGGTACTTCCGCAATGTAGGCGGAGGCAGGTGTCCCATTATTAATTATTCCGGAGGAACGGAAATTTCCGGTGGAATCGTCGGCTGCTCTCCAATCCAGCCTCTTAAACCTTGCTCGTTTGCCTCGCCCATCCCCGGAATGGATGCCGACGTTGTTGACGGACAGGGCAGGTCCATACGGGGAGAGGTGGGCGAGCTTGTGATCCGGAAGCCCTGGCCTGGAATGACGCGGGGTTTCTGGAAAGACCCCCAGAAATACTTGGATACCTATTGGTCGCGTTTCCCTGCGGTGTGGGTTCACGGAGATTGGGTCTCTGTGGATAAAGACGGCATGTGGTTTATTCACGGCCGATCCGACGACACGATTAAGGTCTCGGGCAAGAGGGTAGGGCCGGCGGAAGTGGAATCAGCGCTGGTCTCGCACCCGTCGGTTTCTGAAGCCGCGGCTATAGGGGTTCCTCATGATCTAAAAGGCGAGGAAGTAGTCTGTTTTGTTGTCTTGCAGATTGGGAGTTCTCCCTCGGACCCACTGCGCGAAGAGCTGAAGGATCATGTTACAGGCCGGCTGGGGAAGGCGCTGCGGCCGGAGGAAGTGAAATTCATTGACGAGCTGCCGAAGACGCGCAACGCCAAGATCATGCGTCGAGTTCTGCGTGGCCGTTACTTGAGGGAGAGCGATCTTGGGGATCTCTCCTCAATGGAGAACCCGGCAGCTTTGGAAGCCATCGATAGGGCGATTTAAACTGTGAAAGGAGCTTTTCATGATCAAACTTTATGAGTTCCCGTTGTCCCCCTTTTGCCGTAAGGTGAAGGTGGTGCTGTACGAAAAGAACATTCCGTTCGCAAGCGTCTTCGTCGATCTCTTTAAGGGGGCGACTAAGGCCGAGGAGTATCTGAAACTCAACCCTTTCGGCCGCGTGCCGGTTCTGATCGACGGTGAAACCGTTCTTTACGAATCCACGGTCATCAACGAATACCTGGAGGAAAAGTTTCCCAATCCTCCTCTCCTGCCCAAAGATCCCGTGAAGAGGGCCAAGGCCCGGATGATGGATGAGGCTTTTGACAATTACTTCATGGGGCCCTTGGGGGCGATCTTCACGGAAAAATTCATGAAGCCGGCAGGCCAGGCCAATGAGGCGGTGATCAGGGAAAACACGGCGAAACTTGACGGGGTTCTCCGCGTGCTGGAGAAGGAGCTCGAGGGAAAAGATTATCTGGCAGGAGAGTTCTCTTTGGGCGATATCGGTTTTGCCGTGCAACTGCCGCGCGCGGAGTCGATGTTCGGGCTCAAGCTCGACGGCTATCCGCGACTCCAGGCCTGGCTCAAGAGGATCACCTCCCGCCCGGCCTACCAGAAGTCCGAGCCCTCGGCGGAATTCATGAAAGGCTTTCAGGAAACAATGGCCAAGATGCGTGGCTCTGCTTAAAAGCTGTTGTCTGCTTGACGGTGCAGTGCTTTATTACGCGGACAATGCCGTAGATGGCTCCCGCCGCGGCTCCCGTGAGAATCACAGATTGCTCATCTGGGCAAAAGACAGAGCGGGCGCTGCCTTTGACGGACAAGATAGAAAAAGTGCCCTAATGGCAGGCAGTTCGCAGACAGCGTAGTTGCAAAATTCGAAAACGGCTTGTTTTTTCCCCTTAATTTTTCTTAATTCCTTTTTTTATAAAGACTGTCAATGTAACCGCTTTGATCGAGCTCTTTGATGAAGGTGAAGTCCACGAACTGCTCGGGCTTCGCCGTCTTCGCCCTGGGATCCCTCTCGCCTATGTCTTCCAGGACGGTCTTCAGCCCCTCAAGGCTCGGATACTGTTTTTTGGAGAGCAGCGCTTCGGTGAGGATATCATCCCGGCTTCTTTCCAGGATGCTGCGCTCGACGCCGCCTCCCATATATTTTCCCAGCGCCTTAACGGTGGCTTCCTTATCGGTCCAGATTCGGGCCACGGCCTCCATATGAGATCTAACGTATCTCTGGACCGTGTCGGTATGCTCTCTTATGAATCTGCGCGTGGTCACCGCGCCGGTGTGCTGAAAAACCAGCCCCATCTTGGCCACGTCGGCAAGAACAACTAAACCCCTCTTCTCCGCGAGAAAGCTGGAGGGCGGATTGATCACAGCGGCGGTCACCTTTCCCGTCAAGGCGGCATTAAAGCGGTCCGGTCCGCTGCCGACCTGCACAATGGTTACGTCTTTTCCGGGCGTGAAACCGATTTTTTTGAGCGCGAAGCGGGCTATGGAGTCCGTCGCCGAGCCGAAGCGGCTGATCGCTACGCTGCCGCCTTTAAGCTGCTCCGGTTTTGTGACACCGGGCTTGCCGACCAGCACGTAATTGAGCGAGGTAATCCCCGCAGCCACGAAAGCCGCATCCGAACCGGCCAGGACGCTATTGACTACGCCGGGCCCTGAAACCTGCGTAATAGGCACGTCTCCAGATACAAGAGCCAGGATCGACGTGCTCCCTCCGGTAAAGAAGATCAGATCAACGTTAAGTCCGTTTTTCTCAAAAATCCCGGCATCTTTTGCCACCCAGGCGGGCAACTGGTCGGCGCTGATGGCGCTGTAACCGACATTCAGCCGGTTCAACTGGGCCTGTGGAACGGAATACCAGCATAGCAGCGCGAGTGAGAAAATCCCCGCTGTGACGCGTCGTAGCCTCATATGGGAACCTCCTTTTTCGACAAGGCTAGCGGCTTCAGCTAGCCTTGTCAATGCTCGTAGGGTTGTCAGTGCTGAAGCGATGCGCAATGCCTAAGAGTTTGGCTATAGACGTCTCACCGATCCAACCGTGGATGATCATCGGGATCGAAGGGGGAATAAGAATCGCCGGTGAGGCGGCGTTGGATACAATGTCATCTAAAGTTGACATGCCGGTGGCTTATCGGCTAGTCTCGCCCCGAAAATGGCAATACGATGAGGCCTCGTCTCTCGGCTAGCGGTATTCCACCTCACGGGAAGGTGATGATAAGATCATGAAAAAGCTGTCGGCGTTGATTCTGCTGGGCCTTTCTACTCTTTTAATTTTTCCCAAAGCCATCTTTGCCCAATCGGTCAAGGTGGGTATCACCTCAAAAGCGATTTTCTATCTGCCATTCTTTGTGGCGCAAAAAAGAGGATTTTACGCGGCGGAAGGTCTGAAGGTAGAAATTATCCTCATTGGAAGCAGTTCCGTTCAGCTTCAGGCGCTCGTAGCGGGAGACCTCCACTTTGGCAGCTTCAACCCGGATGGCGTGATTCTTTTTAATGAGAAGGGAGGCAACCTAAGACTGATTGCCGGAGTCGACAATACGGCCCCCTACGTTCTCATAGGCGGAAAGAACTATAAAAAGATTGAGGAGCTAAGAGGGGCAAAGCTGGGAGTTTCGGGCCTGAGGGGAGGGGCGACCTCTATCCTGCTTGATTACCTCAGGAGCAAGGGGCTCTTGTACCCGCGCGACTTTACCCTGGTGGTGATTTCAGGCGGCACTCCCGCCCGCCTGAGCGCCCTTGAGGGAGGGGCGGTTGCGGGAGCTGTCCTGGGTGTCCCTTACTCGGATATCGCTATCGACCAGGGATTTAATAAGCTCGGGGATACGGTAGAGGCCATCCCCGCTTACCAGTTTAACTCGATTAATGTGAATCCGACCTGGGCGGAAAAGAATCGTACTACTGTAGTCAAGTTCCTTAAAGCGCACATTCGCAGCTTGCGCTGGATCCATGAAAACTTAGACGAGGCTGCCGGTTTCTTTTCGCAGGAGATGGGAGTCAAACCGCCATACGCCCGCAAAGGCGTAGAGTACTACACCAAGAATAAAATTTTTCCAGTGGACGGTTCCGTCACGCTTGATGGATTAAAGGTCAACCTGCAGGTCCAGGCTAAGGACGGCCTTCTCAGGGAGCCTTTGTCCCCTCCCGAAAGGTACGTAGATCTCAGCTACCTCAGGCAGGCGCAAAGAGAGTTGGGGATGTGATGGTAGGTAGTCCAAAGCCGGCACGGCTACAAAATTTGAAAATGGTCTTCCATTTTTCCGCCTAATTCTTCTTAATTCTTTCTTTTATAAAGGGCGTCGATGTAACCGCTTTGATCGAGCTCGCGGATAAAGCTCAGATCGGCAAAGTCTTCAGGCTTGGCGGCTCTCGCCTTGGGATCTTTTTCGGCGAGAGGGGCCAGGATCGTCTTGAAGCCTTCCAGCGACGGATACTGCTTTTTGGGAAGGATCGGTTCCTCCAGGAGGTTTTCCCAGGTCTTGACCAGGACATCGTGCTCGACCCCGTGGCCGAAATATTTCGCCAGCGCCTTGATAGAAACCTCTTTGTCCGTCCAGATTCGGTGTACGGCTTCTACATGGGATTTGACGTATCTCCGGACGATATCCGGGTGTTCTTTAATGAATCTCCTCGTGGTGGCCGCGCCGGTATGCTGGTAAACCAACCCCAGCTTTGGAAGATCGGCCAGGATCGTCATGCCTCTGTTCAACGCTATAATGCTGGCCGGCGGATTGATGACTGTCGCCTGGACCCTTCCGGTCATGGTCGCGTCCATACGCGCGGGCGTGCTGCCGATTTGCACAATCGTGACGTCCTTGCCTGGGGTCAAGCCGATCTTTAATAGGGCATAGCGGGCGATGAAGTCCGACGAGGAGCCAAAACGGCTTATGGCTACGGAGCCCCCTTTAAGCTGCTCGGGAGTCTTGATGTCGGGGCGGCCCATAAGCAAATAGTTGAGAGAGGTCATGCCCGCTGCCACCATGACGGCGTCGGAACCAGCCAGAACGCTGTTGACCAGTCCGGATCCCGCGAGTTGGCTCATAGGGGTGTCTGCGGAGACCAGGGCCATGACCGCCGTAGTCCCGCCGGTGAAGTAAATTAGTTGGACATCCAGGCCGTTCTTTTGGAAGATTCCCGCATCTTTTGCCACCCAAGCCATGAGTTGGTCGCCGCTAATGGCGCTGTAACCAACATTCAGCCGGGTTAGCTGGGCAGAGGCAGGAATTGCCCAAGAGGCCGAGAGCAACCAGCAAAAAACTCCCGCAGCGATCTTTTTTAGATGGATCATTCTCGTCTCCCTTTCATGGCCTATTTTTGTAGTCCGATTTTCTTAAAGAAGCCGTCATCCTCCAGGCTTCTTACCAGGCTTAGATCGATGAAATCATCCGGATTGGCTGTTTTTGACTTGGGGTGGGTGCTTTGTTTGAGGGTTTCGATAATTCCCTCGCGGGTAGGATAGGGAGGCCGCGCCACGTAGTCTAAGGCATACTGGAAAGTGGTCTCAATGATCTCGTCGTCATTTTCCCTCGTGTACTTTTGAAGGACCTTTTTGACGAAGGGCTTGTCGGTGATCATCTTCTGTATGCCTTCGGAGTATCCCCGGAGGAAGTTCAAGGCCACATCCCGGTGGGCTCGAATATACGATCGCGCCGTAGCGATATTCGTATGAGGGAAGAAGACTCCGGCCTTGGCCATATCGATCAAGATACGGGCGCCGGCGTTTTTAGCCCGCAGGTTGGAGGGTGAAGAAAAAGGCGCAGCGACAATGAGCCGCTTCGAAATGGCCGCTGCGAGCTCGGGCATTCCTCCTACCTGGAGAAGGGTCACGTCTTTTTCCGGCTGCAGACCGTGCTTTTGGAGAATATAGCGCATCGTGAAATCGGTTGAAGAGCCGAAGCGCGTAACCCCGACGGTTTTTCCCTTCAGCTCCTCGATGGATTTGATCTCCGGCAATGCCATCAAATAAAAGGCGGGCACATTGGCAACCCCGCCGATAAACACGAGGTCCGCGCCGCTCAGATTTGCATTGACCACAGGCGCCCCGCCAGTTAAAGAAATTTGGGAGTCCCCCGACAGCATGACCCTGACCACCTGGGGAGCGCTTGCGATGTAGACCAGCGTCACATCGAGGCCGTACTTTTGGAAAGAATTTGCCTCAACTGCCGCCCATAATGCGGCATTGATACCGCTGATGGCGGGATAGACCACATTGAGTTTAGTTCGGGTCTGAGACCAAGCCGGATGAACGGCCAGGCATAGAAGAGAAAAGGCTAAAAGTAGAGTCCTCCGCATTGGCGTATCCGTCCCAGAGGGTATCTACTTTAAAAAATCTTGTCAATCTTTAAGATCGGTGTAAAATCTCAGCACGATGCGCAATACAGAGTTAGCCCAGATCTTTCGTGAGGTTGCCCTCTATCTGGAGATGAAAGAAGAGCCCTTCAAGCCGCGGGCCTATGAAAAGGTGGCCTACTCCTTGGAGGCCCTGGAAGAGCCGGTCGGCGAAATTTACCGGCGCGGCGGGGTGAAGGCGCTGCGGGCGATCCCCGGCGTAGGACAGGCGATTGCGGAGAAGATCGAGGAAGTGATCCGGACCGGCAGGCTCCGATACTATGAAGAGCTTAAAAAAGAGGTGCCGGTGGATGTGCGCGGCCTCACCGCGATTGAAGGGATCGGGCCTAAGAGCGTAAAGCTCCTCTACGAGAAATTGACAATCAAAACTGCCGCGGATCTGGAAAAGGCAGCGCGCTCGGGAAAGATTCGCGGGCTGCCCCACTTCGGCGCGAAGATGGAGCAGAAGATTCTTAAGGGCATAGAGTTTCTTAAACAGGGAAGCGGACGTTTCCCGCTTGGGAGCGCGCTCCCTCTCATTGGTGAGATCGAGCAACGCTTACGCGAATTACCGGAGGTCGAAGAAGTTGTGGTTGCCGGGTCGACGCGGAGATGGAAAGAAACTATCGGAGACGCTGATATCCTTGCCATTTCTCGAAAACCTGAGAAGGTCATGGAGTTTTTTGTCTCCATGTCTGAGGTGATGCATGTCCAGGGACAGGGGAAGACCAAATCAACGGTGAAGCTGAAAAACGGGATGGACGTGGATCTCAGGGTGGTGCCCAGGGAGAGTTTCGGCGCGGCGCTCAATTATTTCACCGGCAGCAAAGACCATAATGTCGCGCTCAGGAAGATCGCCCAGGAGAAGGGGCTCAAGCTGAATGAGTATGGCCTCTTTCGCGGCAATAAACGCATCGCCGGCAAGACCGAAGAGGAGATCTATAAGGCGCTGGGTCTGGCTTTCATCCCTCCGGAACTAAGAGAGAATCAAGGAGAGATCGAGGCGGCGCAAAAAGGAGAGCTTCCCAATCTGGTTGGCTATCGGGACCTACGCGGGGATCTCCAGACGCAAACGACATGGACGGACGGCGCCAATTCGATTGCAGAGATGGCCGAGGAGGCGAAGAGACTGGGACTCGAATATATCGCAATTACCGATCATACCAAGGGGCTGGCGATGACCGGAGGCTCGGATGAAAAGAAGCTGCTCAAGCAGATGGCCGAGATAGACAAGATCAACCGGTCTCTTAAGGGAATCACGATTCTCAAAGGGGCTGAAGTCAACATCAATAAGGACGGCACCCTCGATATCAAGGACGAAGTCCTGGCCCGGCTCGATGTAGTTGGGATAGCCGTCCATTCCCACTTTAATTTGCCAAAGCGTGAAATGACGGAGCGGATCGTCAGAGCCATGCGCAATCCCCATGCCGATATCCTCTTTCATCCGACCGGCCGGGTGATCCAGAAAAGAGAGCCCTACGACGTCGATATGGACGCCCTGATCAAAACCGCCAAGGAGACCGGCACGGTTCTGGAAATCGACGCTTATCCCGACCGATTGGATCTGAAGGACGGGCATATTCGCAAGGCGGTGGAAGCGGGGGTGAAACTGGCCGTTGATTCCGACGCGCACAGCGTCAACCACATGCGCTTTTTGGACTTCGGCGTGGCCCAGGCGAGAAGGGGATGGGCGGAGAAGAAGGATGTGATTAACACGCGTCCGCTAAAAGAGTTCCTGAAGTGCCTGAAGCGGCCTTGACGGTGGTTTCTTAGGGCTCGCTGCTGTCACTGAGCGATTGGGGTCTTACCTTTCAATCTGCGCTGCTTATCCTAAGGATTCTGGAAAGCGCGGCAAGTCGTCGCCCGAGCAGCTCCACGGAGCGCGGGAATCCCAGTAACCGCGCGCCGTCGGCTGGATGCTGGGCACGTCATCGAGCGATCCCGCGGGAACGATGACGCGCTGCCCATCGCGGCTGAGGCGCGGCACGGGCGAACCGCACGTGCGGCAGACCGTAGTGGAGAAGCTCTTGGCGCTCGGAAGATCGAACCTCTCTACCTGATCCCGGCCCTGGATCCACTCGAGATTCGCCGGCTGGACAACGAGGTTCGTCGCGTGCCCGCTCCCTGTGGCCTTGCGACAGCGGGAGCAGTGGCAGTGCGCGAATCGGATAAATGGCGCCTGAACGCGGTAGCGAACCGCCCCACACAGACAGCTTCCGTTCAGTACCTCATTAGCCATGTTCAAGTTCCTCCCTTCCTAGTCACGCAGCTTGACGCCCCTTTCCTTCCCCCCCGCGATGCGGCGCCAGCCGCCAACGGCCGTAGGCGACGAACGCCGAGAGGAGCCCCACCACCACCGAGATCAAGGCCGCCGCGAAATCACCGCCCGCCAGCGTGGTCACCGTCGCACCGATCATGATGATCACCAGCCCGGCGGCGGCCAGCGGTGTCAGGCCCGGCCGAATGCGCAGGAGCCCGGGGAGGATCAGGCCGATCGCGCCGAGCACCTCGGCCACGCCGATGAACCGCATGAACAGGCCCGGCAGCGGTATCGGCCCCGTCAGCTTCTCGAGCGGCAGGACCAGCTTCATTCCACCGGCGAACAGAAAGATGAGCGCGAGCAGCCCCTGAACGATCCACAGTGCGTAGGTCATGATCGGTCTCCTCCGTGGCGACTCGTCGCCGTCTTCCCGCACGGGGTAAGGTGCCCCGAGGTCCGACTCGAGCCGGGAGTTATGCGTTATCGGGTTCTTGCGCACTGTGCGGTAATCAGAAATAGAGGTGACGGGATGACCTTAGGGTCAGTCGGGTCGCCTCCGTCCCACGATCCTCTCACCAGACAGAACACATTACCGCGCAAGATACGATATGAGGTTCCATCTGAGCCATCGGCTTCTCGATCCGCTTTCCAGCCCGCTTTGGCTGCCGCCGAGCCCGGCTTGGGGTAGGGCCTGTCCGCAGGTGGAAACCTTCCCGGCACCTTGTTACGGTCACCGACTACGGTGACGACGCACCCTTTGTATATCTTCCCCTCGTCCTCGAAGGTGTCTGGTGCCTGCCGGTAAAGGCCGCCTTTGAATGTGCTCACTGTGCGTGAGACATAGTCACAGGCATCACTCACCTCATCGGCACGCGCGAATGAATCAGCTCCCATGTGGTAGGCAAGAATGATGACGACGCAACACATCAGGCGGGATCTTTTCATGTTCGTATAACGCCCCACATAACTGGCCCGTGCAAGGCGGGCGCAGCCCACTTCACACGGGTCCGCGTTAATGCGGATGTTAGGTGGCTCCATGAAGCTCTGCACGTGCCGCCGACAAAACCCGACCTGCCGACCGCAAGAAGAACAAGACTAGGAATGATGCGACTAACAGGTCCGGCCAACCCGATCCGGTCGCCCAAACTCCGCCGGCGGCGATGAAGACGGAAAGGTTTGAAGCAATATCGTTGCGAGAGCATTCCCACACGGAACTCATGTTGATATCTTCGGCTCGGTGTCGCCAGAGGAGACCCAAGCAAACACCGTTCGCCGCGAGGCCAAGCAGACTGAACACACCCATTAGCTCGAATAGCGGGACAGTAGGATTCACAAGTTTGTATCCAATCTGGCCGACTACAACGAGAGCCGCAAGGAGAATCAGCAGGCCTTTGAAAAAGGCCACGCGCGCTTTCATCCGGGTGCCAAGGCTCACTGCGTAGAGACTAAGCGCATACGTTAATGCGTCGCCGAGATTGTCGAGACTATCCGACAGGAGCGCGGCGGAGCCTGCGTAAAGTCCGGCCACCACAATGACGAAGAACATCACTGCGTTAATTGTGAGCACGACCTTCAGAGTCCCGCTCTGTCGCTGCCGGAGGATGTCGAGCTCGGAACCGTGATTGCAGCAATCGTTCATAAGCCACCTAACGTCCGCGCCCACCCGCGCGCGGCACCGGTGATTGATGAAGACACGACGCTTCCCGCGCGTCGGCGTGGGGCGCGTTGTTAGAAGTCACATTTTCCATTTCTTGAATTCTGCGGTGTTTTCCGGTGCGCCTACGACTGCACCTACGAGGTGCTCGAACCAGCCATTCGACAACTTGAGAATGTAATCGGGCGCTCCACCTGCTCGAACACCCAGGGCACCGGGTTCGGGGTCTGGCATGAACTCGATGTCGATCGGCAGACCGCCCTCGTGCACGAGCTCACAACGGAGCCATTTGTAAAAGATGTGCTCGATGGTGTGGGCCTCGCCCCGATACTCGACGCTCAGGCGAACCGCGTGCGCGCTTGAGCAAAACCGTTCAAAGGCATCACGGTCCCCGACAGCTTTTCGGTCAGGGAAGCGCCGACGTGCGGTGGCCGCCACAGCGACCAAGGCGCTCAAGAATGCCCCTTCCCGGTGCCCGTGCTGCCAGAGAAAGGTTGCATCTTCGATTCGCGCGCGGAGGCTCATGCACTTGTTGGTTGTGACTTCTAGCTATGAAGTGAGTCGGTCAGTCTATCCCCACCGACGATCTCATAATTATGGGGAATTCTATATTCTTTTTCGCTGCTTAACAACAAAAATTCCGACCCGACAAACACTGCACGATTATCAGCCTTTGCTGCCTACGGTCGGTTCGAATCAATCCCAAGTTGATCCACGAGACTACGCACTCCTCTTCCACCCCGATTTAAAACATGCGTGTAAATCATGGCGCTGCTTATTTTTAAGTTTTACAGGTTGTTGCAAACCTTGGGTTCCAGACCGGTAAAAAAAGTTCCAGATGCAAGGCGCACACTTACAGTTATTCGTATATTCGTTATTAGTTAATCGAGTAAACGAGTCAACCAATAACAAGTAACGAAATCAAGGCGAGGCGGTCGAGCGTAACGAAGCAGGTGGGCCTTTCGAGGTGAGCCTCAAGGTCGAACCTTTTTCAACGGTCTATCTACCACTGGATCATGTTCACCAGGCCAAGGCTGATCCAGGGCACGTAGGTTACCAGGAGGGTCACGAGCGCCAGGACGAGGGTGAAGGGCCAGCCGGCCTTGAAAACCTCCCAGAAAGGTATCCGGGCAATGGCTGCGGTGATGAACAGGACCGTGGCCACCGGTGGGGTCTGCTGGCCGACCCCGAGGTTGATCGTGACGATGATGCCGAAGTGAATCGGGTCCACGCCGATCTGCCGGATAAGCGGCCTAACGTTCGGCTCAACCGCGGCTGGCTGGGCCGCCGGGTGCGGCCGGAAGTTAGCGCGCTTCTGCCTCTCCGACCTCAACTCGCCTTGGCGAAAACCTGAACTTCTTTCGGCAGACGGTTGGCGAGTTTGTCTCGCTCAAGTTCGAGATCGTAGGTAGTCTGCAGGTTAAGCCAAAACCTCTCCGAGTTTCCGAAGAAGCGAGCCAGCCTTAAGGCAGTGTCCGCCGTGATAGCTCGCTTGCCCTGGGCAATCTCATTGATGCGCCGAGGTGGCACACTCAGGCTCTTGGCAAGGCGGTACTGAGTAAGGCCCAGAGGCTTGAGAAATTCCTCAAGGAGGATTTCGCCGGGGTGAATCGGTGGCAGTTTTTTTCTAGGCATATGAGTCTCCTAATGGTAGTCCACTATTTCAACGTCAAAGGCGTCTCCCTGTTCCCACTTGAAGCAAATTCGCCATTGCTCGTTTATGCGAATGCTGTGCTGACCGCTCCTGTTGCCGGAGAGCTTCTCCAGGCGATTGCCCGGCGGAAATCGCAAGTCCTCAAGAGAGGTCGCGGCATCGACGACAAGCAATTTACGAAGTGCAGCCTTCTGCACGGAGCCAGACCATTTGCGCACAGGCTCACGCTCGAACAGTCTCCGGGTGTCCTTATCGCCAAAGCTCCGGATCACCCTGTGATAATAACGCGTAGCGTTACTATTGTCAAGGAATTGGAAGCTGTCGAGCTAACGCCAGCGTTCACCCTCGGCCCAATGATTGTGTCACACCAAAGCGCTCCCTGCCGTTGGGTGCAACGTTTTGTTCGCCAGCCCTGCATTTGTTCACAAGTCTTTGTTGATTTTGATCTTTCTTGCGGCAGCTGCGGCCTTAGCTTCGGTGGCTTCGGCTTTGGCATCGGCGGCTCTGGCTTTGTGTTCTAATGCTTTGGCCTTGGCGGCTTCAGCGGAATCTCCTTCCTCATGGCCAACTAGTGAGTATATTGGTCAGTCATGTACTATTACCAAATTCCCCAAAACAGCGACGATTCTCATGCCTTCTCAATGACTTGTCAAGCCTCTTGTGGAAGCATTGTCTTGT
>Ga0209212_1003587_pt1 | contig 20283 bp, 16 predicted proteins | sample RifGroC2_FD_183996 | JGI IMG/M metagenome (GOLD analysis project Ga0209212, IMG submission 183996) | Groundwater microbial communities from Rifle, Colorado, USA - Groundwater C2 (SPAdes) (version 2) | ecosystem: Environmental > Aquatic > Deep subsurface > Groundwater | place: Rifle, Colorado... | reverse complement strand
CGGCTGTAATAGCCTTCCAGCCTAGTACCCAGTCCTGCATAAATTTCGGTGCCTAGGTGTGATTTGCCTGCCGTAGGGGCGAACCTTGTGTTCGCCCTGGTTTCAAACCAATTCACCTCGAGATTTCAAAGGCAGGGCCATATCAGAACTATTAAGCTGGACTGGGTACTAGTCCGGCCCGCCTTCAGCCTGAAGGCTCGCATAAGCGCTCTGCAGCGCCTCGACATGCTTGGTGTCGGGATTGGTGATCTGCAGGAACAGCTTGTCGTAGGAAGGGTCCGAGAAGGTTATCACGTTCTCCATCATGAAACCGTCCAGCTTCTTTTCCAGGTCGATGGCAAGCAGCAACGCCTCTTCCATGGAAGGAGGCGACTGCTTCATCTGCTTGAGCAGCGACCTGACGAAGAGCAGCGTGACCTCCGCTTCCACCGCATCGATCCGGATCGATTCGATCACCCCGTCTTTCTGCAGCTTGGTCACCAGGGTGAAGAGCCTGGCGTGGTTCTCCTCCTCCATGGCGGCGTTGAGCCAGAGCAGAAGGTATTCCCTTTCGTCCTTGAACAGATCGGCTAGATGATGATAAAGCTTGGCGCAGGCGAGCTCGACGGCCTTGCACAGTTCCAGAGCGTTCTTGTGGCTCTTCATTTCAATACCTGTTCCCCAGCGGATCCTGGTAGTTCACCAGGTTCTTGAGCTGCATGCTGGTTCCCACCGCGATTCCGGGTTTCACCCGGTAGGTGACTCTGATGTTGCGCTTTTCCCCCGCCCCTAGTTCATCGAAGTGCCACAGGTAGATACCGTTGTCCGCCTTGGTGAAGGAGGGATCGGCCGCCACCAGTTCCAACTGGTCGGGCAGGATGCTCTGCAGCACCACCTGCTTGGCCAGGTTGGAGCCGCGATTCACACAGTTGAGCTCAAGCGAGGAGACCTCGCCCGGCTTGAGCCTTCCCCCCTGCGCCGCCATGGAAAGCTCCAGGATGGGGCGCGAGTAGGCGAGCTGCACATTAACCGCAGCGGAGCGGTCGGCCGCGGTCTCCGGCTCGAAAAACACCGATACCGGCGCCACGGTCCCGTCATTGGCGGAGGCCGGAGTTTCCAGCTCCAGCAGTACGTAGGCCTCTTCCTTGGGCGAGAGCGGACCGACATGGTTTATGATCGGCTCCCCGGTCTGCCTCTTGCCGTCACGGTTCAGGTCGTCGAAGAAGGTGTAGCTGGCGTTGCCGGCGACCTTCGCCTTGATGGCGAAGACCTCACGGATGTTTCCGGTGTTGGTCACGGTAACCGGGATCGACACCACCTGGCCCGGCACCACCACGAGCTTCTCCGCGGCGGTCCTGGCGCTGATGCCGCTGACCCTCTGCACCGTACTGGTAGCGGAGACGAACGATTCCTTCTTCTCCAGATCGTTGTTCACCACGTCGACCCGCAGGAACAGCTCCTGCTCTGCCAGCGCCTCATCCTTCAACTGGAAGGTGAGGTTGAAATCCTTCCCTTCCCCCGACTTGAGCAGCAAGCTGTCCAGCACCAGGGCGGCCTTGGCCTCCTGAGCGAAGCCCAAGGAGCGGAAGTCGATCGGCTCGTATTGGGGCGGGTAGTTCACCCGGAGCGTCACGCCGCGCGCCGGAGCGGTGCCGACGTTGAGCAGGGAGACCCGGTAGGAGTTCTTTTCGCCGGGGAGGAGCTTAGTCTTCTCGCTCTTCACCACTGCACGCAAAAGCGGTGCGGAGGTCACCAGGACGATCTCCCTGGACTGGGAAACCTCCCTGCCGAAGGCCGAGACCACCTTAATGGGATACTGGTTCTTCTGGCCGTCCATGTTGCCGCGCGGCATGGTGCCGACTGCAACGCCCCTGAACTTCTCTCCGACCGCCAGTTCCGGGGTCCTGTTGATGGGGATCTCGGGCGACGACAACGCGGCGAAGCGGAAGCCGAACTCGGCGGGGAAGCCGGACTCCAGGTAGAAGCTGTCGCTACCGTTACCGGTGTTGACCAGATCGAACGGGATCGAGAAGGGCTTGCCGGCCTCCTGAGTTTCCGGCGCCGCCCCGAGGGTCACCTCGACATCGGCGTACTGGGCGACCTCAAGGTTGAAGACCTGGGCGACTGTGGGCTGCTGCGGGGCGGAAGCGGCAGGGGGAAGCCCCGGCTTCGGCTGGGCCGCGGCCTGGGCCTTCAATTGCTGCAATTTGGCAGCAGCGCTGGCAGCCGCGGTGGTTCCCGGGAACTCGTTGACCACGGCCTGATAAGCTGCAATGGACCTGTTACGCCCCTTTTCCGACTGGGCAGCTTTTGCCGGGCGCTCCTTTTTCCTGGCCGCGGCCAGCATCTTCTGGGCAGCTTTCTCGCGCTTTTGAGCTTTTGCGGCGGCAGCCTTGTCGGCGGCAGCTTTTGCGGCGGCAGCCCTGTCAGCGGCAACTTGCTCCGCCGCAGCCTTGTCGGCGGCAGCCCTCTCGGCAGCGATTTGGGCGACCGCGGCCTTGTCGGCGGCAGTTTTCTCAGCTGCGACTTTGTCTGCAGCGGCCTTGTCGGCAGCAGTTTTCTCAGCAGCGACCTTGTCGGCGGCGGCTTTCTCGGTGGCGCGGTCAGCAGCGGCTTTCGCTGCAGCGGCTTTCTCAGCAGCGGTTTTCTCGGCAGCTACCCTTTCGGCGGCCGCCCGGTCAGCAGCAGCTTTCGCCGCGGCAGTTTCGGCAGCTTTGGGCGCCCCCTTTTCGGCAGCCACGGGCGCTTTCGCGGCCGGCTGACGGGAAGGCTTCAAGGTTTCCCCTTTGCTGTAGCTTTCCGCCAGGACAACGAGCTCTTCCTCGACGGTCCCTTTCAACGGGCTCTGCGGGTACTCCCGCAGGAACTGCGCCATGTGCTTGGCCGCTTCCTGCTGATTTCCCGCCTTGTAATGCGACCTTGCCAGCCAGAACAGGGCCATGTCCCGCAGCGAGGTGTCGGGGTACTTCTTGAGCAGCCCGGAGATGTCGGCGATCGCGGTGTTGTATTCTTTTCTCTGGTAGGCGTTGAAGCCGGAGATGAACAGTTGGGAGTCTTCCGAGTCAAGAGAGAAGGCAGGCGCGGGGAGAAGGACCGCAACTATTAGCAATACCGCCAGTATTCTCAGGGATGAGGCAGCGAAAATCTTATAAAAATGCACGCAATGAACCTTTCCCAGCCGGTTGGATATGAAGCGTCAAACTTGACGGAAAGTATCATCATAGCCAACTATTGTCAACGCAGAATGGCGCCGCGTCCTGCGCCTGTAGAGCCGCGATTGGCGGGGAATTTCACCGGTTTTCGCCTGCGCCGGGCCACTCCAGCAAACGGCGCTCCAGGTGAAGCTGATAGGGGCGGACGCTATAGGCGCGATAACAGACGGTGCCGTCGAAGCGCAGCAGGGTTTCCAGGCGCTCGCGCATCACGGAACTGGTGACCTTTTCAGCCGCCTCCTGCTCCGAGAACCAGTCGGCCTCGAGGCTGTCGTCGCTTGCGGCAAGTGCGCCACTCGTGTAGCGCCCCAGAAAGCCAAAGATGAGCGCGCCAGGCGGCGACACCATGGACCAGACGGCGGCCAGCGGTCCCAGCTCTATTTCCACCCCTGCCTCCTCGCGCACCTCGCGCTGCAGCGCCTGCACCAGGTTTTCCCCTAGCTCCACGTGCCCCTGGGGTATCTCCCACCCCCTTCTATGGTGCCGGATCAACAGAACCTCATCCTCGGCGTTTCGAACCAGACACCCCACTATCACGCCATGTTTCGGCTTCGACTCGGACATGATCCGCTCCCCTGCTGTCAAGTATTCTCCCCTTTAGATAGAGAGCTACATTGTCAATGGTCCAGGGCCGATTGTCAATTCAAGCTGCGTCCTGCGAAGACACCGGCGCGTGCTATAGTCATAGCTATCATGCAACCATTGACAGACCGTACTTTCGCAACTACAGGAGATGCAGATGAGCCAATACCAGATCGTTGTCGTAGTGGGAAGCCTGCGCCAGGACTCTATCAACAAGCAACTGGCCAACGCGCTGATCAAGCTGGCGCCCCCCGAGTTCTCTTTCAAGCACCTGCAGATAGCTGACCTGCCGCTCTACAATCAGGACGATGACGGCAACCAGGCCGAGCCGGTCAAGAGGATCAAGAGCGAGATCCGGGGAGCCGCCGGGCTGATATTTGTCACCCCCGAATACAACCGCTCCATTCCCGGCGTGCTCAAGAACGCGCTGGACAACGCCTCCCGTCCCTACGGAGACAGCGCCTGGGCCGGCAAGCCCGCAGGCGTGCTGGGCGCCTCGGTCGGCACCATAGGCAGCGCCATTGCGCAGCAACACCTGCGCAACGTGCTGGCCTACCTGGACGTGCCGACCATGGCGCAACCGGAAGCATTCATTCAGGTAAGGGAGGGATTCTTCGATGAGGCCGGCAACTTCGCCAGCGCGAACACGACGAAATTCCTGCAAGCGTGGATGGACCGCTACGTCGCCTGGGTCAAGCGGCACGCGGGGTGATGTTGGGGCTAGGCGACCCGCTTGGCCCCCAGGAAACGGGAGCGGTAGTAGTCGCTGTTCACATCCGAAACGGTGACCTCCCCTTGCGCTGACGAGGCGTGGATCATCTTGCCGTCGCCCAGGTAGATCCCAACATGGGACGGATAGGAGGCGTAGGTCTGGAAAAAAACTAGGTCCCCCTTCTGCAATTCCCCCGCCGCAACCTCCCGCCCGACCTTGATCTGTTCCCGGGCCGTCCTGGGCAGAGCGATCTGGTGTTCCTGGAATACTTGCTGCACGAAGCTGGAACAGTCTATCCCCTCCGGCCCCTCCCCGCCGAAGCGGTATGGGGTGCCCAGGAAGTCCGCCGCGGTCTTGCCGATCTGGTCCATTTGCTCCCCGTTTCCGGCGGCAGCGCTGACGGCCGCGTCGTACCCCGGTGCGTCTGCCGCGCCGGCAGCCGATAGGGAAAGCGCTCCCCCGGCAAAGGTTGGCCGGGGCGTGGCCGCAAGGTTGCCCTGGCTCTTGCCGGTCACGCAGGATAGCAGCGACTCCAGCGCCTGCAGCCCCGAAGGTGGGCCGGCCTCCGCGTCTGCGAAGAGGGAGAGGGAATTCTGCATCATCTCCATGCGGAGCAGTTCCGCGGCCGCAAGTTGCGGCCTTGGCGCCGCGCTCCCTTCCGCGCTCTCCAGCGAGCTCAACAAAGTGCCGAAGGCCGAACCGCCGGCGCCGGCTTTCCTGGTCGCGCCGTTTTCGGGTGATCCCAAAGTTGTGACATATGCCTGCAAGGGATTAATCGCCATGTCTTATCCTGTTCGCACCCCATACCCATCCCATTTTCGCCGTTGGGCCAAGGGGGCCGATGGAGCCTGTTGCCCTCCCCCCGAAGGGGGTACTTTTGACGCGGAGTCAATACTCCGTCAGGGCGTACCCCCAAGGAACGCCCTGACAACCGCTTAAGCCGCAAGCCCGCAGGCGGCGCCGCCGATTCACACCCCCTCTTTGCAATGAGCCGGCCAAAGTAAAATTTCATTTGTAAAACGGTAATCTATTGACGGATTTGAGCTAATGAGATAAAAAAGCTCACTACATTTAATTGACGACGGCTCAGATGCCATTTTGGGAGGTTTGTAATGCGGCACGTGATGGGATTGGTGGCTCTGTTCGTTCTCTCGGCAGCTACCGCTTTCGGGGGGGAACTCTCCAAGGAAACGGCAGATCGCATCCAGCAGGCAAGTCAGCGCATGGAGAAGCTTGCTTCAGGCAAGGTGATGGAATACGCCAAGGAGCAGATGGAGGCCGCCAAGCTGAGCCTCCTCATGGCGCAGGGAGCCGCGCTAAGCAGCAACGAAAAGCTGGCGCAGCAGCAGGTCGAGCGCACCGAGTTGCAGCTCACGGTGGCCGAGGCCAAGGCAGCCGAGAAGGAAGTCACCGAAGAGGTGGCCCTGAACCGTGCCGAGTTGAAGAAACTTGAGGCTCAGCTTGAGCGCTACATGCAGCCGGAGGAGAACTAACATGCGGTCACTTAAGATAATCGCCTGCCTTATCATCCTGGCCGCGCCGATCGCCGCCCAGGCCGACGAGAAGGCCAAGGCTCAAAGCCAGATCGAAGCGGCCAAGGCCGCCGTCGACGCCTTTGCCAAGAAAAGCAAGGACAGCAAGCTGGTGGCCCAGGACCTGGAAAACGCCCGCGCCGTGATCAAGCGCAGCGAGGAGATCTTCGCCAGCAACCGTTCCATGTTCGGCCTGGGGGACATCAGCCCCGAAACGGCAGCCGGCGTGAAGCACCTGACCGACCTGGTCGACATGCACCTCACCCTGGGGCAGAGCAGGATGGACAGCGTCAAGGCCGCCGAGGAGCTCACTTTGCTGAGCAGCCAGGTGGCCAAGGTCAGGGCCAAGGTCAAGGTCTTCGAGGACCGGAAGGCGGAACTGGAGAAGTTACGGGCCGTTTCAAACAAGTACGAGGCGCTGGTCAAGGAGACCGAGCAACTGAAGGCGAATAACGCGCAGCTTGCGGCCAAGGAGAGCAAGCTTCTGGACGGGCAGAAGGCGCTGAGCATCGAGATCGAGTATCTGAAAGCGGAACTGGCGAAGCGCCCCGCGCTCCCCGCCCAGGCCCCGGAGGCGGCCGCGCCGGAAGCAAACGCCCCGACGCCAGCCCTGCCGGCGGCGGCCACGCAGGCGGCGAAGCAGTGAACATCGCTGGACCACGAACAATAGCTTAGCCACACTCCCCTCGCCCTCCGGGAGAGGGGCAGGGGTAAGGGGGGTGCCCCAGCGGTGACGAGCCGCTATCGGGCCACCTTCCCAAGAGATATACCTATTTACACTTCCTGACCGGTGCAAAGGGATAGGCGGGAGACGGGCGAAAATTGGGCGCTGAAAAGCAGGCGGGGGATTATTCCTCCGCTTGTTTCGTTTCAGGCTTCTTCCTTTCCCGGTGGGGGTTCGATGTGCTGGGAGGAAACTTAGTCGCCAAAAGCCTCGTCGTCTGAGACTTCCGGGTTACCCATGGAGGTCTTGGTAACCGTGCCTTTGAACAGTATGTACTGCCTGCGGCAGGAGCAGGAATAGGCAAGTCTTACGGACCAATGGTCTTGGACATACCCGGGATAGTCATTGCGCAGGCCGCACTCACAGGTGAACCCCTTCTCGTCATGCTCGATATTGGTCATAACCGTCTCCGCTGCCATAATGTCATCATATCAAAAAATCAAACCCGCCTGTTGTCTGTATGGGTTGCACATGTCCCACATGCACCGGACTCCCCCGGCCAAGATCTGACATTGTCTCCGCAGTCGCCATGGTTTCAAGTCCTTCAAGACTGGCCGGAATTGCCGTATACGATTGTATACGATTCTATGCACCGCTGTTTGAAAGTCAACATGCACACATGAAATTTGAGCAAATAAACTTTCTGGATTCTCCTTGTGACTGTACTCCCACCATTCATGATAACGTTAGCTGCGAACCCAGCCCCGTTAGCGTTGCCGCGCGCCGCAGCGCGTTCTGGTAGATCCATGGCCTGATCGGACGCGATCGGGTGTTACTGATGCGGACGTTTGAACATGAAATCGTTCCACCGGTCCCCCGGCTTGGTCAGCGGTTGCTGGGTCTTGCGGATCGGATCCCGGTCAACTTGAACCCACCCTGTCGCCCTGAGAAAAGCCACGATCTTCTTCTCCCGGATCAGGTAATCGAGCATATATGAAGGGACGATCCTCTCGTCGCCGTTGGAAAATATTACCGTTATTCCCATGTCGACACTCCGTGGCGCCGAGACGCGAAGCCACTCCCCGCCGGTGCGGCAGGGTTCCGGCAACCATTTCTTGTATTCTAGCCCACCCGCTCCGGTTAGCTCAATATAATATTGGCCGCAGCGATGCCGGCCATCGGCGCAACCGATTCTGACGGGGCCGAGACAGAAAGGGAGGGGGAACAGAGCCGCCCGGGCATGAGATTACCCCCCTCCCAACCTCCCCCCTCTGGGGGGAGGGGAGATTGTGCTGACTTCCTACTCGTTCCCAAGCTCCAGCTTGGGAACGCATCCGCGCCGCAGAGGCTCCAGCCTCACGCCTCCAATGGCGCTCTTCCGGGTGGCTTGGGGATGAAGCCGGAGCGTCAGCGGGTAACAGACGTTCCCAAGCTGGAGCTTGGGAACGAGGAAAGCTGGAGCTTGGGAACGAGGAAGTGGGGCTGGGGGCTGATCAAGGAACCTGCTGCAGCCAAGGCTCCAGCTCCCGGCGCTCCCGGGCCACCCTCGCCTCGTCCCACCCCAGCTCGCGCGCCATGGTTTGCAGCACGAACGGGGCCGCGGTCCGGGCACCCTCGCAGTCCAGGAGGGCAAGCGGTATGCGGCGCGCCAGGAAGTCCGCGGCGCAGAGCGCGAACTCCCGCCGCACGGCGTAAAGGAGTTCCCCCTTGAGGAAGGGGTGCCCGGGGGCCAGCGGCTCCCCCAGCGCTCCACTGCAAAGGGCCGCCACCTCGGCGGCGCGGTCGCCGTAGGAGCGGTGCAGGTGCCAGGCGCTGTCGTCGGAGAGCGAGAATCGCGAGGCGAGCGGCGCAGCCGCGTCGGGGCGGAACTCCCCTCCCCCCGCCAGCACGATGCGCTCGGTGCCGCACCCCCGGGGCGGGGCGAGCCGGGCCACGCGCACCGCGTAGTCCACCGTGTCCAGCGCCATCTTGCGGTAGGTAGTCCATTTGCCGCCGGTTATGGTGATGAGCCCCGAGGGGGAGCGGCTGATCACGTGGTCCCGGGCCAGGCGCGCGGTGTCGGCGGCGCTGGGGTCCTGCACCAGCGGCCTCAACCCCGCCCAGACCGCCCTGATCTGGGAGCGCTCCAGCCCCAGGTCGAAGTAGCGCCCCACGTGCCGGATCAGATAGTCCACATCGTCTCCGGTCGCCACCGGGTTGTCGCAGGGTTGAGCGGGGTTGTCGGTGGTCCCCACCAGGCACCCCCCCAGCCAGGGGAGGATGAAGAGCACCCGTCCGTCCTCGGTCTTGGGGATGGTGATCCCGCTGCCGTCGGCCGGGGCGAAGCGCCGGGGCAGGACGATGTGGCTCCCGGAACTGACGCGCAGAAGCGGCTTGGACTCGGGGTCGTCCAGGCGGCGCAGCCGGTCCGCCGAGGGGCCGCAGGCGTTCACCACGCAGCGGGCACGGATCTCCCACTGCCTGCCGCTCAGGGTCTCCCGCACCACGGCGCCGGCGATCTTCTCCCCTTGCTTCAGGAAGCCGACCACCTCCAGGTGGTTTGCCAGGGCCGCCCCCTGCTCGATCGCCGTGACCGCCAGCGCCAGGTTCATGCGGGCGTCGTTGAACTGGCCGTCGTAGTAGAGCACCCCCCCCTTGAGCCCCTCCCCCTTGAGCATCGGAAAGCGTGCCAGAAGCTCGGCGCGCCCCAGGAAACGGCTGTGCCCCAGCCCGGCGTCACCGGCCAGAAGGTCGTAGAGCTTCAGTCCCGCCAGGACGTAGGGGATCTCGGGGTAGCGGTACAGCGGCGTTACCAGGGTGATGCGGCGGCAAAGGTGCGGGGCGATCCTGAGCAGCACCCCGCGCTCGTGCAGGGCGTCGCGCACCAGGTTGAACTGCACCCGGTCCAAGTTAAGCAGCGCCGCCTCCAGGTAGCGCACCCCGCCGTGGATCAGCTTGGTGCTCCTGCCGCTGGTCCCTGAGGCGAAGTCCCCCCCTTCCGCCAAGGCCACCTTGAGCCCGCGGCTGGCCGCGTCCAGCGCGACGCCGCAGCCGGTGGCGCCGCCTCCCACCACCAGGAGGTCAAAGACCTCCCCTCCCCTGAGCCTGTCGAGCAGCGTTTCCCTGTCGGTCATAGCCCCCCCTGTTCATTAAAGTTTCACCCACCCCGGCCGATACGTCAACCATAGAGTAAAAGGGGACAGGCTACTTTTCCCCCTCCCCCCGGCGGAAAAAACTAGCCTGTCCCCTTTTCGGCGGAAAAAAGTAGCCTGTCCCCTTTTCGCAGCTCCATTGTTAAAGGCGTCACCATGCACCAGTCGCAGACCCTTCAATTGAAGCTTCCTCCTAAGCTCACGGCGCTGGTCCTCCTGCTTCTGGCGGTCTTCGGCATCGAGCTCCTGCTCATGTACGCGCTGCCGCTGCTGTTGCCGGAAGGGAACCGGTTTCTCGGCAGCCTGATCGACTCGGGACTGCTGGCGCTGCTCTTCGCCCCTGTGCTGTACCACTTCATCACGACGCGCCAGCAAAACGACCTCAAGATGAAGCAAACCCTCTCCCTGCTCGGCGCCACCCTGGAGTCCACCGCCGACGGCATCCTGGTCCGGGACCTGGACGGGAAGACGGTGATCTGGAACCAGAGATTCTGCCAGATGTGGCGCATCCCGGTCGAGGTCATGGAGACCCGGGACGACAAGCTGATCAGGTGCACCGTCCTGGAGCAACTGCAGGACCCGCAGAAATTCCTGGAGCTTACCGAGAAGCAGTATGGCGAGCCGGAGGAGAAGAGTTGCCACCTGATCGGCTTCAAGGATGGCAGGGTGTACGAAAGGTATTCGGCGCCCCAGGTGGTGGACCGGGTCATCGTGGGGCGGCTCATCTGCTACCGCGATCTGACCGAGCAGAAGAACCTGGAGCACCAGTTGCGCCATGCCCAGAAGATGGAGGCGCTGGGGACCTTGGCCGGAGGGGTGGCGCATGACTTCAACAACATCCTCACCGTCATCATGGGCTTTTGCAACCTGACCTCACTGCAACTGGACCAAAGGAGTCCCCTCAGGAACAACCTGGACCAGATCATGGCGGCCTCGGAGCGGGCCCTGTCATTGACCAACAGCCTTCTGGCCTACAGCCGCAAGCAGAGCATGAACATCAAAGCGATGGAACTGAACGGCGCCGTGCTCAAGGTGGAGAAGTTCCTGGCGAGGCTGATCGGCGAGGAGATCGAGCTGGTGACCAGGCTCTCGGCCGAGAGGCTCACCGTGATGGCGGACGGCGGACAGCTGGAGCAGGTGCTCACCAACCTGGCGGCCAACGCCCGAGACGCCATGGAGCGCAAGGGGTGCCTGATCATCGCCACCGGGAAGATCGAGATCGACCAGGATTTCGTCAGGCTGCACGGTTACGGCAAGCCGGGGAGCTTCGCCCTGATCTCCGTCTCGGACACCGGCAGCGGCATGGACCAGGTAACCCGGGAGAAGATCTTCGAGCCCTTCTTCACCACCAAGGAGGTCGGTTACGGCACCGGGCTCGGCCTCTCCATCGCCTACGGCATCGTGAAGCAGCACGACGGCTACATCAATGTCTACAGCGAGCCGGGCCGGGGGACCACCTTCAACATCTATCTGCCGCTGGTGGGTCGGGAGCAGGAGGCGGAGGCCAGCCAGGAGCTGCAGGTGCCGGGCGGGAGCGAGACCGTCCTGCTTGCCGAGGACGACCAGGGAGTCAGGGCGCTGGTGAAGACGGTGCTGGCCGGGTCGGGATACCGGGTGATCGAGGCGCGCGATGGCGAGGAGGCGGTGCGAAGCTTCCGGGAGTTCGGGGAGGAGATCGACCTGCTGGTCATGGACGTGGTCATGCCCAGGAAGAACGGCAAGGAGGCCCTGCTTGAGATCCAGGCCCTGAAGCCAGGCGTCAAGGCGATCTTCATCAGCGGCTACACCGCGGACATCATCGACAAGAACGGTCTGATCGACGCGGGGCTGCACCTGCTCAACAAGCCGCTGCTTCCCAACCAGCTCTTGGCCAAGGTGAGGGAAGTGCTGGATGGCAAAAGCTGACGGCGGACGACGATGTCCGAGCTATTGCCTGGGATCCCCTCTCCCTCTGGGAGAGGGCTAGGGTGAGGGCGCTGCCACGACCACCAGTGTCGCTCCGTAGCGCTTCCCTCACCCGCCCTCCGGGCACCCTCTCCCGGAGGGAGAGGGTTAGCTGCCCCCTGATGGATTATCTAACTAGCGCCCTCCCCTTTCTCCCACCCCAAAGAGAGCTTAACGCTTCTCTGCCAGCCGCGACAGAGCTCTTCCCTGCGCGCGGCCGCCAGCACCGGTTCGAAACGCCTATCCAGCGCCCAGTGACTGGCGATGGCTCCCTGGTCCAGCACCCCGGCACCTATTCCCGCCAAAAGTGCGGCTCCCAGCGAGGTGATCTCGGTGCAGCGCGGCCTCAACACCGGGGCTCCCAACAGATCGGCCTGCAGTTCCAACAGCAGATCGTTGCGCGCCGCCCCCCCGTCCACTCGTAGCTCCCTAAGCGCAATGCCGCTCGCCTTTTCCATGGCCCGGATCGCGTCCACGGTCTGGAAGGCGATCGCCTCCAGCGCGGCGCGCGCCAGGTGGGCCCGGTTGCTCCCACGGGTCAGTCCCGCGATCACCCCCCGGGCGAAGGGATCCCAGTACGGGGTACCGAGCCCGGAGAGGGCGGGAACGAAATAGACCCCGCCGGTGTCCGGGACGCTGCGGGCCAGCGCCTCCACCTCCGCTGCGCTGCCGATCATTCCCAGCCCCTCCTTGAGCCACTCCACCGCGGCCCCGGCGATGAAGATGGACCCTTCCAGCGCGTACTGCACCGCCTCGCCGGGGAGCTGCCAGGCGATGGTGGTCAGCACCCCCTCGCCCGTTCCCAGCGTGGCGCCGCTGTTCATCACCACGAAGGCGCCGGTGCCGAAGGTCGCCTTGGCCATGCCGGGGGCGAAACACCCCTGGCCGAAGAGGGCCGCCTGCTGGTCCCCAGCCACTCCGGTGATGGCGATCTCGGCTCCCACCACCCCGGCCGAGGTCAGGCCGAAGCGCGAGCCGCTGGGGAGCACCTCCGGGAGCATGGAGCGCGGCACGTCGAAGAGGCGCAGCAGCTCGTCGTCCCACTCAAGCGTCTTGATGTTGAAGAGCATGGTGCGGCTTGCGTTGGAGAGATCCGTGACGTGGCGCCCCCCGCCGCTCAGCCGGAACATGAGCCAGGAGTCGATGGTGCCGAAGCAGACCTCCCCCCGCTCCGCCCGGGAGCGCAACCCCTCGACGTTTTGCAGAAGCCAGGAAAGCTTGCTGGCGGAGAAGTACGGGTCGAGCAGAAGCCCGGTCCGCTCCCGGACCATCGGCTCCACCCCTTCGCGCTTCAGCGACTCGGTAAATTCCGCGGTGCGCCGGTCCTGCCAGACGATGGCGGGGTGCAGCGGCAGCCCGGTGTCCCGCTCCCAGACCACGGTGGTCTCGCGCTGGTTGGTGATCCCGATCCCGGCGATCTGGGAGGCGGCGACGGCGCCCCGCTCCAGCACCTCCTTCAGGCAGGCCAACTGGCTCTCCCAGATCTCCAGCGCGTCGTGCTCCACCCATCCCGGTTTCGGGTAATGCTGGGTGAAGTTCCTGGAAGCGGCGGCCAAGGCCTCCCCCTGCAAGGTGAACAGGGTCGCCCTGCTGCTGGTGGTCCCCTGGTCCAGCGCGATGAGATAGCTCACGTTCTCCTCCTTTGTCACCAGAACTTCCAGATGATCCTGGTCCCTACCCGCTCCTCAAGCTGTCGCGCCCCGGGAAACCACCCCGTCACCGGGCTCTGGTCGTAGTACAGGCTGAGGTCGGTCCGCGGTGACAGGCGCAGGCCGACCTGTCCGGTCCAGGTGACGGCGCTTCGGAAGGGGTGGGTGATGTCGTAGCCGTAGCGGGTGCCCCGCTCCTGCCCGGTGATGCTCCCCAGGCTCTCCACGCTCAGCACCTGGAGCTTGGCCGCAGCCGAGAGGTACACGGTCTCGGCCAGAGAGATGCGCCCTCCGGCCAAGGCGTGCAGTTGCTGGGTCGATTCCTCCATCCCCCCTGCAAGGTTGCGCTCCAGCTCGCGGTAATCCAGCCCCAGCTCGGGCTCCAGGGTCAGGGCGTCCAGTGCCGAATATTTCACCCCCGCGTTGGTGAGCAGCCGGTCCGGGTCGAAGAAGCGCATGGTGGGAAGCGGCGGCGACAGCATGGGCGCGCCCAGGTCCGCCGCAAGGAGCGGCATGGCACAGACCAGAACCATTAAACATGCGGCGAGTGTCTCTCTCATGGGGACAGTTTAGCAAAAAACTGGGCGGCGGCCCCGGAAAAACTAATGAAGGTAGGATCTTTTGCCGCGTCCGCGGCCTGGCAGGGTGGGACTGGCAGGAAGAGAAAACCCGCCGGTGCGCTGGACGCCGGCGGGTTCTCACTGCTGCCTGCGGGCGAGGGGTCTCCCCCCCGCCACGGTAAAGGTTGATCAGTAGGTCAGCGGACGCAGCAGCGACCTATTTACGGCACGGCCGGCGAAGACCGAGGTGCCGCCGTGGTCGGTGCAGGCGCCCCAGGAACCGAGGATGCCGTTGTCGCCGGCTATCGCCAGGTTGCTCACGTTGGCGCCGGCCGCATCGGCCCTGGTCGGCGACGGGTTGGGAACCGTGGTGACCACTGCTCCAGGGGTGTTGCCGGGGACGACGACTCCGGCCAGAGTCGGCCTGGCTACCGTGCTGTTGCCGACCAGGGTGTAGCAACCCTGCTTGTTGGCCGTGGCCAGCGTCCTGACGGTCCACTGGTCGGGGCTGTCGCCGCCGTTGAAGCGGAAGTTGCCCAGGCCCGGCAGGAAGCGGTACGGCTTGCGGGAGACGGTTACGGCTACGCCACCCGGGGTCTTCGCGCCGCTGTAGGAGGTGAAGGAGGCGTTGCCGGCGTTGCCGTGGATGCCGCCGAAGGTTTTCTTGTCGCTGGCGTTGTGGCAGCTCAGGCACTTGATGGCGAAGAGGTTGCCGCCGCCGGTCGGCTGGTACGTGCCGGCCGCGACTTCGGCCTGGAACTCCGCGTCGTCGATCTGCCCCTCCTCGGGCAACAGGCGCGCCCTGCCCACCAGTCCAGCGGCGTTGTAGAGGTCGTCGTCGCAGTGATCGTCGCCGGAGTTCACCGAGTTGTGGTCGCTGCCGGAGGGGACGCCGTACACGGCCGGGCTGTGGCAGATGTTGCAGACGATGGCGTCCTTGTTCAGCGTGTCGTCGCCGTTGGTGTTGCGCAGCATGTACTCGTTGTTGGAGCCGTGCGCACCGATGGTCGCCTTGTTGTAGGAACCGGCAGCGGTGTTCACGTCGGCCAGGCGGAACTGGCCCACGGTGTGGCAGTCGCCGCAGTGCAGGGTGACGTTATCGGCGGGCAGGTCGCCGTTGAGGGTCGTGTAAAGCGCGTTGAAATTGCCGGCTGAGAACATGGTGCCGGCCACCACCGTAGTATTGGGAGCTACTTGACCTCTGTTGACCATGGTACCGACGATCGGTGTGGGTACGCCGTTAACCTGGTGGTTGAAGTTGGCCGTGGAGATGTTGGTGAACTGTGCGTCGGTGAGGGCGATGGCGCTGTACTTCTGGCCGCGCACCGCGTGGTGCGAGCTGTTGGCGGTGTCGAACTGCTCGTAGACCCCGACCACGTTGATGCGGGAGACCTGGTCGTAGTCGTTGGCCACGGAGTCGCCGAAGGGGTTGAGCGCCGTGCCGGTGTAGCCGGCCACGCCGGTCAGGGCCGCCACCGCGTCCGGAGCCCCCGCCTCGTTGTGGCAGGAGAAGCAGAACTGGTCCATCAGGGTGTGGTCCGGGTTGGAGGGCTGCCAGGGGTAGCCGCCGGCCACCGAGCGGTTCGGGGTCTGGTCCAGCCCGGTGTTGCAGTTACGCAGGTAGATCTTGTCGTCCCTCATGTGGAAGGCGGTGTCCACCACCACCGCGCCGTTCAGCGCTTTCCCCTCCAGGTGGCACGCGGCGCAGTCGGCATCGGTAGCCGCGCGGCCGGTGACGTGGTGCGATCTTTTCGCGAACTCGCCGGTGATGGCGCGCACGCCGTTATTGTCGTTGACGAAGTTGCCGAAGGCGGTCCGGTTCAGCGGGAAGGCGTGGCAGGCCACGCAGCTGCCGCCCACGAAGCGTCCCAGCGGGTTGTGAGCGTTGTGGCAGCTGCCGCAACGGTCCACCCCCCCCACCGAGGGGAAGAAGGTAGAGACGTGTGCCGCCGTGGTGGCCGGGCTGCCGAAGGTGCCGGTGCCGTCATGACAGACCGCGCAACGGTCCACCGGGTTGGGGAACGGGATCGGCCCGATGCCGTTGTGCTGGGCGCCGCCGCCGTGGCAACCCTGGCAGCCGACGTCCTCTCTGTTGTGCGGCGATGCCAGGAAGTCGTCCACGATGTCGCCGCCGGTCAGAGGATCGGTCGAGACGGCGTGGCAGATCCGGCAGCCGGTCTCCGAGACCCTCGCTACGCTCTCGGGGTTGCCGCTCCCCTCCCGGTTGCTGGAACCGCAGGCGGTGAGCAGGGCGGTGATCAGGAGCGATAAGAGTACTGCATAGCATTTAAACGCGGTTCTACTCATTTTTATTCCTCCCTTTAGTGGGTTGTTAATAGGTTCCCGGCAGGTGACACTTGAGGCAGACCCGGTCCCCCGCTTTGTCTTTGTAATTGCCCTTGATGGAGCGCCAATTGCGCGGATGCGGGTTGGTGCCACCGCTTGAGTGGCACTGGATGCAGACGTCCCCGTCCGGGTGGCAGGCCTGGCAGGACTGCAGGTTGCGCCTGGCCTCGGTGGCGTGCTCGTCCAGCCCCGGCGCATACTGCTGGTTGCCGGAACCCAGCGCGAGGTGCGACTTGATCCTCAGGCTCCCACGGGGGAAGCGGTCGTGGCAGGCGTTGCAGAACTTCTGGTCATGGCAGCGGTAGCAGGTCTGCGGGTTGTCCAGCGCCTTGATGGGGTGGATGGTGACGAAGTCGCTGCGGTGGCTCTTGGGGATGTAGTCGCGGCCGAAGGTCGCCTTGGTGAGGTCGGCATTGATCCCCCCACCCTGGTGGCAGTCCAGGCACCAGGACTGGCCATGGCACTGGGCGCAGTTGCTGCCGGCCTTGCTGGCCACGGAGCGGTGGTTGCGCACCCAGTCGCTGTCGTGGTTGGGCGAGACCCCCTCCCCCTTGTGGCAGCTGTTGCACTCGGAAATCTTCATATCCGCGTATTCCTTGTGCTGCTCCTTCTGGGCCAGCGCCTGCTGAACGTACAGGACAGTCAGTGACAAAAGCATGCAAATGAACAACAGTTTCTTCACAGGAGCACCCCCTTTATTAGAAATCGTAGTCGAACGTCACCCGCCCGGAGACGTTGCGGTGGTAGCGCTCGTTGACGTCGTTTTGCATCCGCCCCGACAGAGCCATGTTGCTGGCCAGTTTGTGCCGGGCGCCCAGCCAGTACCTGCGCGCCGTCTCCTCGCCGGTCAGAGCGTCGCGCTCGTAGACGTCGTAGGTGATGCCGCCCGCCAGTTGGGACCCCTTGGCGAGATCCCAGGCCAGGGTGGCGCTCCCCCCGTCCAGGCTGCCGTAATAGCCGTTGCGCTTGTCGTACTCCAGGGTGACCAGAAGCGGTGTGACGGGTCGGATGCCGGCGCCAACATGGTAGACGTTGGCCGTGGCATCCTCACCGTAGTCCTGGCGGTTGTAGCCGGCGTTGAGTGAGACCATCTCGTTCACCGTGTAGTCCACCCGGAACACACCTTCCTGGTAGCGGTTCACCGCGAACACCGAGTAGATGGAGGTGGTGTCGAAGGTCGGATAGCTCTGGTAATACTCGCCGGTCAGGATCAGGTCCGAGGTGGGGAAGTACTTCACCCCCCCCAGGACCTCGTTGAAGGTCTCCGCCGCGATGTCGTACCTGGCGTTGCCGTAGAGCTTGAGGTTGTTCAGGAGGTACTGCTTGAAGGTGGCGCCGATCACGTCCCGGGCCACGTCGCCGTCGTCCCACTTACGGAACCAGCTCACCTCGAGGTCGGTCTTCCTGAAGCCGTCCAGGTAGGCGCTCACCCCCAGGTCGGCGTTGCCGGCGTGGCCGATCTCGCCGTTCAACCCGAACACCACGTCGCGCCCCCCCAGGAGCGTGAAGGCCACCGGCCCCACGTTCCTCAGGCCGATCTGGGCACCATCGATGATGGCGCTTCCCGCGGCCAGGTTGACGAACTGGCGTCCCACGCGTAGGTCGACCTTGTCGAACAGGCCGCTGTAGTCGCCGTACAGGTAGTAGAGCCTGCCGTTTAGCCCCTCACCGTTGCTGAAGTCCTGCGATCCCCTGCCGTATCCGTGGATGGAGAACTTCCCGGCCTGGTCGATCTTGGTGATGGAGAGCCGCAGGTACTCGGCCAGCTCTATCTGGCGGTGGTCGTTCAGCAGCTCGTTGCTGAACGAGACGAACTGGGTGGAACTTCTGCCGTGTATCTCCGCTGCCCAACCGGTTGAAGCGGTCAGCAGGGAGGCGCACAGAAAAAATCGTAATACCCCATTGATCCCCATTAATTTAACCTCCTTCCATACGTAATAGCATCTACAACAGTTCCAGGACCCTGTGTTTACGGCTGCGGCACCTCCTCGCGGTTTGGAATGAACTCTAACTCCCTTTTCAGGCCGGACCCGGCACCTGGCGCACGGGGAATTGAACCCGCCGGGCAGCCCACGGCGTGCCGGCAGCGACCCGGTCCCGGCCAGGGGAGCCTCAGTCGCGGCTCATCTGTGGCAGATCAGGCTCTTCTCATTGTTCTGGCGTCCATGGCACTTAAGGGAGGAGCCGGGTCGACTTTGCCGTCGATCCGGTGCCGGTTCAGGTAGTGCGCGGTGCAGCAGCCACCTTTCCGGCGTGTTCCGGTGCCGCTAGGCTGAGAACCCTTGCTGATCTCTTACCCTTCTGGCCGATCAGGGAGCCTCCCCGGATCACCTTGGGTCGAAGCGCGCGCAGCGCCTGAGCCCGCTCAGGCTGCAGTGTGAGGCGGGCTGCCGGGATGGCGTAGTGAGCCGGCGCTGACGCCCCTGTCTATGGAAAGTGCAACGGAAACGTTGGAGGATATTTAATGAAAACTCACCAGCGGAAAGCGGCCAGCCCAGCGAGTTGGACAGCGCTAATCATGCAGATTCCTGTATCTTAAAGATTCTGTAAAGATACAATAGTAGAAAAAGTACAACAGATTTTAAGATGCACAAGTGTGCCGTCAGTTTTTTTTAAGCACATAGACAGTCAAGGCTGCCACAATGACAGTGGCGAGCTGAGCCGGCAGCATTAGCCGCAGCCAATGACACGGGCAGCCGCTGTAGGATCATGGTTTTTCCGGGGCATCAATTACCCCCTCCCCTCCCCATTTCTAGTGGGAGGGGAGGGGTGTTGCTACAGTGCGCGGGCAGACTGGTGGCAATCAGCTTGCCTATCGAATGGAGCTTGAGCTTGAGCCGCTCGAAGCTCCGGTCCGGCTAGAACCAGCTCCTGGTGTCGTGGCAGGTGTTGGTGCAGCTGCCGTTGTCCGCGTTGTCGTATCCGATGACCGAGGTACCCTGGCCGCCGATGGTGTCGGAGGGCCTCTGCCCGGCCGGCCTGAGCGCCAGGTTCTGCTGCTCCAGCCCGGTGAAATGCATGGTCCTGAGCTTCACCGTGCTGTGGCAGTCGTTGCAGCTGGCGATGGCCGGCCCCAGCACGGTCTGCAGATGGAACTCGTGCATGTTCTTGCCCGGGAAGAAGTCGCTCTGCTTGCCGGAGCGGAAGCTGTTGTAGGGGCCGGTGTTGTTGGGCCCGGACTGGTGGCACAGGGTGCAGCTCGCCTCGGCGTAGCTGTCGAAGGAGCCCGACTCCCAGCTCGGCGTGGTCTGGCCGCCATGGCAGCTCACCCCGGAACAGCTCCGGTTCACCGGGTCGTAGGAAAGGGTCGCTCCGGCCAACTGGAAGCTTGCGGCAAGCCCGACCGTGGCCTGGGCCCGGCCGCCGTTCACCGACGCCTTGGCATGGCCGACCGTGCCGGTCCCTCCACCGGAGTGGCACAGCGCGCAGCCGCCCGCGGCTACCGCCGCGTTGACCGCTCCTAGCGCCATGTGCTTCTCGTGCCCGAGCTTGCGGTTGGGCGCCTGGATACCGGTCGGGCCGCCGGGCTGGTTGCCGTGGCAGGAGAGGCACTGGTTCTCCGCGCCGGGCGCAGTGGTGCTGGGCTTGGTGACGTGGCAGGTCAGCCCGTCGAGCGGCAGCGCCGACATGCAGGAGGGGGCGCTGCCGCTGCCGGCAAGCTCCGCGCCGTGGCAGGCTGCGCAGGAGTTGTTCAGGTTCTTGCTGTGGAAGCTGGCGCTGGTCGGGTCGAGCCAGCCGCTGCCGTGCCCGATCTGCTCCACGGTGCCGTGGCACATGGTGTTGTTGAAGCACCCGGGCGCGCTGGCACCGGCCGAGGGGCTCAGGTGGCACTTGGCGCACTCGGCGGCATTGCCGGTGTCGGTCCTGGTGTGGCTGCGTCCGTCGCCGTCGTCGTGCCACGGCCTGGGCGGGTGCGGAGCAGTAGTGTGGCAGGAGAAGCAGGAGACCGCCTTGCCGCTCCCCCCCCTGAAG
>Ga0209212_1003585_pt1 | contig 20286 bp, 20 predicted proteins | sample RifGroC2_FD_183996 | JGI IMG/M metagenome (GOLD analysis project Ga0209212, IMG submission 183996) | Groundwater microbial communities from Rifle, Colorado, USA - Groundwater C2 (SPAdes) (version 2) | ecosystem: Environmental > Aquatic > Deep subsurface > Groundwater | place: Rifle, Colorado... | reverse complement strand
CACACGGTTCGGTCTGATGTCTAATTTTTCGGTGATCAGTTCCACCGGCATCTTGGTGTAGTGCGGCAGAATCTCGTGCAACCGGGTGACCACCGTTCTCAGGTGATTGACGATGACGATGGCTACACCCATATCGGCCGGCAGATTCTGCAGTAACCGGATATAGGCGTCGAGGCCGCCTGCCGATCCGCCCACGCATACCACCGGAAAATCCTTCCCAAGTTCTTTATCGCTCATCAGAGTACTCCGCTTTCTGCAGTCGATCCGGCAGTGCACGCCAGAAAGCCGCCCGCGTCCCGTCAAGGGAGGGGGGGCGCAGCAAGAACCAAACCCGGACACCACTGTATGTTACCAGTGAAGCAGTGTGAAAATCCTAATTTTAACATTAGCTGTCGCAGGCTGCGGGACAGGTTGACCAGTTCCAATTCAATCCCCCTGAACCTGGCACATTGCATCCATACGTAGAGCAGCCGCAGCCCTTTGATGTCAGCTCTGCGAATCCTGCCACAGTCTATGCGGATGTTCCTTCCACCTTCCTCTTCTATCCGCTGCAAAGAAACGGCCAGGGCATCGATGCCGCGGCAGGTCACTCGGGACCAGGTCAAATTACCAAGCAGCCGCCTGGTGCTCCCATTTTCGAAAAGTATCATGTTGCCTCCGTTGTCGTTCACCTTCCAGCCCAAGGGGGTAGCCCTCGTGCGAGAGTGGTTAAATGACCTTGCGCCCCTGAATGACGCGGACCAGCACGACGATGATGGCGATTACCAGCAGGATGTGGATCAGGCCGCCCATGGTGTACGCGGTAACGACGCCCAAGAGCCACAGAATTATCAGAACCAGGCAGATTGTCCAAAGCATGAAGTCCTCCCTTTGATGGGTGCCGTTTAGCACCCCGTTGACACCTGACGCAGCCGGGAAGACCCGCCGGTGCGGGCATTCGATTAAGCGTGATGTGCTCGGTTTGTCTTGCGATGAGGCCAGCAGTCTCAAAACGCGCTGTGGCTTCACCATGAGGTTCGCTCGACCGGTGTTTTCTTTTTTATTTGCAGCAGGGAGCAGCACGGGATATGCCAACGGACCAGGATCTCGGAATTACCGTGCTATCGCGGGGTGTTAGGAGGGTCCGGGGAGAGCTCTGGCGACGACCGACAGCTTGCCTGCCGTATCATTTGGTGGAACCGTCGCATTTCGCAGTTTGCCCCGGGCGTGCAGTTGGCGGTTAACATGTTGAAAATTCGAGCGTGCCTGCTAATGTTACGGGGGAGCTAATTAGAACCGTGATGCATTCCTTCTTATGAAAATCACGGCCAAGCCCCCGGACATGTAGGGCAAGCATAGGGATCAGTCATGGCTATTGTCGAGCAGGAGCAGCATCCGTCGCAAGCTGCCACCGAGCAGCGCGTCCGAGCGGAAAAACAGCTGCAAGGGGGAGCGGACCCGTACGGTTCCGAGGTGGACCAGGAGGCAATGCGGCTGCTTCATGAGCTGCAGGTCTATCAGATAGAGCTGGAAAGCCAGAACGAGGAACTGCGCCGTTTCCAGGAGGAGCTCGAGGTGTCGCGGGATGCCTACGCCGAGCTGTTCGACTTTGCGCCTGTCGGCTATGTTTCTCTTGATGGGTCGGGAGTGATCCGCGAGTTGAATCTTGCCGCCGCAAACCTGCTGGGGATAGAGAGGCGACCTCTTACCCGGACACCCTTTGCCGCGTTAATCGCCGATGCCGCCGGCAGGGATACTTTTGAGCGTCACCTCTCAAACGTACGGCAAAAGCCCGGTATGCAGAGATGTGAAATCAGGCTTTCGACAAAAGAGGGCTCCGTGATACACGGACAGCTGCAAAGCGTGGCGCTCGCGAAGGATAACAGGGCGGGTTACATCCTCACCTCGATCGTCGACGGCACCGACCGTTGGCAGCTGGCAGAAGAGCTGAAAGGCGCCTATGACAAACTGGAGACAACCGTCGAGGAGCGGACCGCCGAACTGACCGAGGCTAATCTGCAACTGGTCGGGGACGTGCAGGATCGCAGGCAGGCGGAAGAGAGCCTGGTGCGGTATGTTGCGGAGATCAAGAGCCTGAAGGACCGGCTCCAGGCGGAGAATGTCTACCTGCAGCAGGACATTGCCCGGGTGCACGGCGACGTCGTCGGTCAAAGCAACGCCCTTACCTATGTCATGTTCCGGGTTGAACAGGTGGCGCCCCTCGATGCGACGGTCCTTTTGCTGGGCGAGACCGGTACCGGCAAGGGGGTGATCGCGCGCGCAGTCCACAGCGCCAGCGCCCGCAAGGGTCGGTCCATGATCACGGTCAGCTGCGCGGCGCTGCCGGCAAACCTGATCGAAAGCGAACTGTTCGGGCGGGAGAAGGGCGCCTTCACCGGGTCGGATGCCCGACAGATCGGGCGCTTCGAGCTGGCCGACGGCGGCACCATTTTCCTCGACGAAATCGGCGAGATGCCGCTGGAACTGCAATGCAAGCTGCTGCGCGTGATTCAGGACGGCGAGTTCGAGCGGCTCGGCAGCCCCAGGACCATCAAGGTCGATGTGCGCATCATCGCCGCCACCAACCGCGATCTGGCGGAAGAGATCCGGGCCGGCAGGTTCAGGGAAGATCTGTTTTACCGGCTCAACGTGTTTCCCATCACGCTGCCGCCGCTTAGGCAGAGAAAGGAAGACATCCCGTTGCTGGTCAGGCATTTCGTTGCCAAGTTCAACAAGAAAATCGGCAAGAAGATAGAGAGCGTAACGAAGGGGACGCTGGAACTCCTTGAGCGATATCACTGGCCGGGCAACGTGCGGGAGTTGGAAAGCGTCATCGAGCGCGCGGTAATCCTCAGCCAGGGGACGGCCCTTAAGGTCATGGACCGTTTCGAGAGCTTCTCCGGTACGGAGGGGCAGCTTCGTCATGAGGTCAAAGCCCTGGCCGAGATGGAGCACGACCATATCCTTCAGGTGCTCCTTAAAACCTCCTGGCGCATAGAGGGTAAAAACGGGGCGGCGGTGCTGCTTGGCATGAACCCCAGCACCCTGCGCGCCCGGATGCGCAAAGGGGGCATTAGCCGCGAATAAAGGAAACGAATAAAAGCGGCACGAGCTACCTGCGCCGCCGCAACCGACCAACCCCGATACACAGCTTCAGCTCCTCGCCAACTCCAGTCCCCTCTGCACTCTCCTTTTCCCCAAACCATCTCCGCAAAACCGGCGCAACAGCTAACCGATACCTGCCTCGGGCCGCTCGGGGCTACCCCCCCCCGGCGCCCGCCACATATGGCGGTTATGCCGGAAATGACGGATTCCACGCACGATCCCCCCTGGGCTGGACGACAATTTCTTTTGTAATAACACAAGCCTGCAGACGCTTTGCGGGCTGGCACGTTAGTTGCCAATACGTTTATTAAAGAACGGGTGCGGTCCTTTATCGGTGCAGGTTTTCTACTGCAGATTGGAGGGAATACTCGATGGTCCAAGCCAGTATCAGAATATGCGTGCCGCCGGAAAAACTCAAAGAGATGCTGCAAACCTTGAAGGCGATATTGGGGCCGATTCGGCACGAGCCGGGCTGCATCAGTTGCAGTTGCTACCTCGACGTGGAGGCGGAAAACAAAATCTGCTTCTTGGAAGAGTGGCAGGGGAGCGCTGACCTGAACGGCCACCTGCGATCAGCCCATTTCGGCGTTCTGGCCGGTGCAATGAAACTGTTAGTCGAGGAACCGGAGATCAGGTTTCACACCATGGCTCCACGGACGCCGCGGAGACGATAGAACCGGCGCGGGCACGATGAAAAAATAATCAGCAGCAAACACACCAAAAAGGAGGTTTTCAAATGAACAGAAATCATGCGGCAAAGGCATCAGGGGTAATCGTCGCGCTGTTATCCATGAGCACGTTATCCGGCTGCGCCGGTTACGAGGTGAACAGCAGGCGCGGCAATATCCCGGGACATTACATCCGCCAGGAGATGCAGGAGGCGGACCGGGCGGTAGAGGCAGCTCGTCAGGCGGGAAAGGACAAAACGTGTCCTGCCGAGTTTAAAGACGCCGAGGACGCCAAGAACCAGGCCTACGACGTTTTCCGGGCCTGCCATACCGAGGAAGGCGCGGCACTGGCCAAAAAGGCGACGGCTAAAGCCGAGGCGCTCTGCCCGCCGCAACCGGTAGCCAGAGCGGTGCCGCAGCCCCGGGCTGAAGAAGTGGCGCAACCGATGGCGGTACCTGCGGAAGCCGTACTCGTGCCGGTGGCCGCTGCCGAACCGACTCCCGAAATGATGAAATACTGCGTCTCGCTGGCCATCGAGTACGACATCAACAATGCCGAGATCCGGCCTCAGTACTTCGACGAGGTGGCTAGGGTCGGCGTCTTCATGAAGAAGAATCCGAGCACCACCGCCGTCATCGAGGGATACGCGGACGAGGTCGGCACGGCAGAACAAAACCTGGAACTCTCACGGCAGCGTGCCGAGAACGTCGTGAAGTGGCTGACGGCGAATTTCGGCATCGACCCGAAACGTCTCTCCGCCAAAGGGTACGGCGAAGCGAAGCCGGCGGCCGGCAACGAAACCGACGCAGGGAAGCAGCAAAACCGGCGCATCAACGCCATCATCGACTGCGTGGTCGACGTCAAAGAAATCTCTCCGCCGCCCGAGCGGCTCTGCATCAGCCTGAAGATGGAATTCGCCACCGAGAGCGCAGAGATCGCCAGCCGCTATCATGACGAGATCAACAAGGTCGGCGACTACATGAAGATGTACCCGACCACCAGCGCGGTCATCGAGGGGCACACCGACAACAGCGGCCCCAATGAATTGAACCAGAAGCTTTCCCAGCAGCGCGCTGAAAACGTGGTGCACTACCTGGCGACGCAGTTCGGCATCGAGCGCTCGCGTCTTGCCGCCAGGGGATACGGCTCCAGCCGCAGCATTGCCTACAACAACACAGCCGAGGGAAGGCAGCAAAACCGCAGAATCAACGCCATCATCGACTGCGTCATCAAGAAGTAGATCTTCTTTGCAGAAGAGCAGGGACCTTGCCGGACGTTGCTAACGCCCGGCCAGGTCCGCAACAGCATCACGAGCCCCCAGATGAACTACCTGAAAAAAGGAGACATGCAATGAAATCGATTTATTCCGTATCCGTAACGGCGGCCGCTCTGGCCCTTCTGACACTCACTACCCCTGTGCACGCCGGCAAAAGCGACAACCGCATCGAGGGTGCCGCCGAGCAGTCCTACGTATTCAAGACCTATCTGAAGGGTGACGATATCAAGGTGAAGTCCAAGGACGGCGCCGTCACCCTGAGCGGCGTGGTGCTCGACGAGTCCCACATATCGCTGGCGCAGGAGACCGTAGCAGTGCTCCCCGGCGTGAAGAGTGTCGACAACAGGCTGAAGGTGAAACCGGAGGCCTCAACGAGGACCAACGATACCTGGCTCACCACAAAGGTGAAATCAACCCTGCTTTTCCATCGCAGCGTGAGCGGTAGCACCGAGGTCGATACCAAGGACAGCGTTGTGACCCTGCGCGGCACCGCCGACAGCCAGGCGCAAAAAGATCTGACCAGCGAGCACGTCAAGGATGTTGAAGGGATCAAAGGGGTGAACAACGAGATGACCGTGTCGTCGAATAGCCCGAGTGCAACGAAGAGGGTCGTCAAAAAGATCGACGACGCTTCCATCACCGCCCAGGTCAAGATGACCCTGCTCTATCACCGCTCGACCAGCGCCCTCCATACCAGGATCAAGACCGAGAAGGGAGTAGTCTCGCTGAACGGCAAGGCCAAAGACGCAGCCGAAAGGGATCTGGCCACCAAGTTTGCTCTTGACGTAAACGGCGTTAAGAGCGTGAATAACAGGATGACCGTTAATTAAGGTCCAGGCCCGAAACTCAAAGAAGCGCCTGGGTCACTGCCGGCTTTCCCACGAGGGGAGGGCCGGCAGTGGCTTTTGTATGAGGTTCCCTCCCCCGGGGGGGAGGGAAGGGAGGTTGCTATGAAACCGAGCACCGGGGCATGGTGGCAGAGCGAAGCCGGATATCTGCCCAAATCCATTTACATCTTAGCTGTTGCCGCGATATGCCTATCGCTGCTCAAACCCATTCCATCGGTCGCTGGCTCGGGGTCCGAGACCTCGGGCGATGTCGTGATGGCGGTCGTGCCTGTGGCGGCCCTTGCATTGGCCTATTTCAAGGACGATGTCGAGGGGGAAAAACAGTGGCTGCGTAACGTGCTCGCCAACCAGTTCCTGACATCGGTCGCCAGGGTGGGAATCGACCAGACGAGCTTCGGGGCGCGCCCCAACGGCCACCGCTACGCCTTTCCCTCCGGGCATGTCGCCTTCGCAGGTTCCGGAGCGTCCTTTCTGAGCGAGCGCTACGGCTGGCGCTACGGAGTGCCTGCCTGGCTTATGACTGCGTACGTGGCAAACAACCGGGTCCAGAGCGACCATCATCACTGGCGCGACGTGATCGTTTCGGGGGCGCTGGCATACGGGGTCGGCAAGCTGTTCGTCACCCCGGAAAACGCGACGTATCTGGCGCCCGTCATCGGACCCCAGTTCGTCGGCCTGCGTTGGGAACGTTCCTGGTAATATCGGAGGGATCTGCTCCATAATCGAATAAAAAAGGGCACATCCGTTCAGGAGGTGTCCTTTTTCGCGTTCCGGATCTCAAGCGCCGCTACCGTTGTTGCTTTCTTCAGGTCCAGATTACTGCTAATCGGGTTGCGAAAAGACCAGCACGCTGTAGGGGCCGATGGAAAGGGCAGCCTGGGAGGGAACGCCGTCGCGCTCGCCGGGTTGCGCGACCAGGTCCCAGCTTTGATGCCCTTCGAAGGCCTCACTGTAGCCCTGCCAGTCGCTGTTAAAGCGGAGCTTCCAGGTCCCGGGGGCCGGAAAGCCGACTAGGTAATCCTCCTGGGCCTCGCCAAGGAAATTGGCAACCACCACGACGTCGTCCGCCGGCCCGCCTCTGTCCCAGCGCTGGAAGGCGATCACCTTGCGCTCTTCGTTCAGGTGATAGACCTTGGTGAACTGGCCGCAGAGACCGCGCGTGAAGCCGTCCAGGTTCAAGCGGAGCCGGATGAGGTCCCGGTAGAGCCGGACGATGCCGCGGAACGCGTCGCGCTGATCCCAATCGAGCGGGACCGAGTCGCGAAACCATTCCCCCTCGAGAAACTCCTGACCCTGGAACAGCATGGGAATGCCCGGAGCGGTAAAGACCATGGCGGCAGCAAGCGTCGAGCGCTTCTGGGCGTACCAACCCTTGGCATCCTCCGGATTGATCTCCTGCGGCACGCGTGCCTTGCCGTTGGCCACCTCGTCGTGGGATTCACTGTAGATGACCCGGTCGAAGGCGTCATCGTTGTAGCGGTAGCAGAGCGCGTCGCGGATGGCCGAGAGCGAGCGCTGCTCGTCCAGGTGGGTGATCACAGCCTGACGGATGGGGTGTACGAAGTTGGCATCCCACTGCGAGCCGAATCCCGCGCCCCCGGCACCCACGGACTTGGTGAGCCAGTTGTTATTCTGCAGATCCTCGGCGATGCTGATGCGTCCGGGGAATTTTTCGGTTATCTGGTCGTTTAGCCACTGCAAAAGGCTCCACCCTTCGGGCAGGTCGTTTCCAGGGGCACCGTCGACGCTGCGGATGAACTGGGTGCAATCGTAGCGCAGTCCGTCCACGCGGTACTCATCGAGCCACATGAGCACGTTGTCGCAGATGAACTGGCGCACCTCGCCGCAGCCGTAATTGGGGCGGGTTTCTCCCCAGGGCGTGTGCGAGCGGTCGTCGTTGTAGAAGTAGATGCCGCCGCGGTCGTTCTCGGACCAGCCGTCGAGCTGCCAAAGGTCGAGGTCGCCGGGGCCCAGGTGGTTGTAGACTACGTCAAGGATCACCGCTATGCCCAGCTGGTGGGCGTGCTTGACGAACCGCTTGAAGGCGAGCGGGCCACCATAGCTCAGTTCGACCGCAAAGATATGGGCGGGGTTGTAGCCCCAGGACCGGTTTCCGGAAAACTCGCCGATCGGCATGATCTGGATCGCATTGACGCCGAGTTTCTTCAGATGTCCCAGACGGTTCGACACCGACTCGAACCCGGCGGCGAGGTCGTCGTCCGTCTGGTCGTTGAAGGTGCCGACATGCAGCTCGTAGATGACCAGCTCGTTCCAGGGGGCGAGATGGAAAGCATCCCCCTCCCAGTCGAAGCCGGGATCGTGCACCACGGCGTCGCCGACCGAACTGGTTATCTCGCGTGCGTACGGGTCGATGCGCTTGAATTCACCCTGCTCGGTGGCGAGCAGGAACTTGTACCGGTCGCCCACCCGGGCCCCTGCCACGTTGGCGTACCAGTTGCCGTTCTCCTCGGCCTGCATGGGGTCGTGGTTGCCGTCCCATCCGTTAAACGATCCGATGACCGATAACCGCTCGGCATGCGGCGCCCAGACGCGGAACCCGACGCCACCGGCGTGAGGCGTCGCCCCCATTGAGTTGATGTATTTTGCTTTGCTCATCGGGATACCCTCCGCTCAGAGCTCTGTTTCAGGTCGGCCTGGATGGTCTTTCACGAGGTCCTCCAGCAGTGCTCCGGAGAGATCGCTTTGCTCAGAGCCTTGCTGGCCGTCCTCTTCCGTCAGGCGCATAACGCTACTGCCGTTCGCCCCTCCGGCGCTGCCGGCAGCCTCGCACCCGGCCGGAGGGGCTTGTTGTTTCGTTGGGCACTGTGCGGCACCTGTCGACTCTGCTGCCGGCTCACGGCTGTCAGGCGAGTAATTTGCCGCACGCGAAGCAATGGGGCAGATGGTCAGCAACGCGGCGGTGAGTACTGTTGACAGGGCGGTCGCGATTTTGGTGCATTTCATATTTACTCCCTTGGTGACCACAGACCTTTAGCCGACAGGTGATGCCTGTGATCTTCATGTCCTTAAAGCCTCGTCTGCGATCTTCTAGCTGATCCTGCCTTACAGCCGCCCGGGCGAAGTCTGCAGCGCGCCTGAGTCACCAGGCTCCGGTCTCATGTAATAAATGCTTGCCCGGCGTCAATGAGTGGTATAATCACCGTTGTGTCATGGGTCCGCTTGGTAAACCTGAACGGTAAAGGAGCAAAATCATGAGCAAAGGCCAGGACAGTAAGAAGACATCCAAAAAAGAACCTGCGAAAACGCCAAAGGAAAAAAAGGCCGAAAAAAAGATTAAAAAGGAAGAAAAGAAGCACTAACTAAAAGGCAGCTGAAACCGTGCTGCCCACCCGAATCGGTGCGGCTGCCGGTCTGAGATCCTCGGCTTCCAATGTACCCCGCATGGCGACCCTTTCGGCGCCGCGCGGGCTATGTTCGGAAGCCGTAGCTGTTTAATGGATATGCCGTCGGCCCTCTTTGCGGAGAGCGTTTGGGCCGCGCCAGTCGAAGCTACTCCATCGTGAAGAAGAAGGTCGCTCCCTGGTCCGGTTTGCTCTCGCCCCAGATTCGGCCGCCATGGCGTCTGACGATTCTGTCCACCGTGGCGAGGCCGATTCCCTTTCCCTCGACAACGCTCCCGGGGATGCGCGTGAAAGGGACAAACAGCTGCCCTGCGAACTCCATGTCGAAGCCGGGCCCGTTGTCGCGGACGAAGAAGACCTGCTTCCCGTCCAGCTGACTGCTGCCGACTTCGATCACCGTCTCCTCCCGGTCGACGCTGTACTTCCAGGCGTTGCCGATCAGGTTATCCATGACGCTGCGCCAAAGACCCTGGTCCCCGCTGCCCGATAACCCCTCGGCGATCCGGAAGCTGACCCGCCTCTGCTGCGCCGTGAGTTTCAGTTCCTCGGCAACGGATTGCGCCATTTCACTCAGGTCGAAGCACTCCCTGTGCAACTCGACCCGCGTGCTGCGCGAGAACTCAAGCAGGGAACCGATCAGTTGTTTCATGCGCAGGGTGCTTTTATAGATGGCATCGAGGTACTCCTTGGAGTTCTCGTCCAACTGGTCGCTGCACATCCCGCTTAGCAGTACCTGACAGTAGCCGTTGATGGTCGTTAGCGGCGTGCACAGGTCGTGTGAAACGGTCCAGTTAAACGCCTCCAGTTCGAGGTTCGCGTCCGTGACAACCTGCAGCTCGCGGCGAAGCCGCTTGGTCTCGTGGTCCGTCCGGGATAAGGGCGCTTCAGGCGCCTTCCCCGCCGCCGGCTCTGCCGCGGAGCAGCGCACTACCGCAGCTTCGGTGGGCTGGCTGTTACCTTTTACCCTCGCCCGTCCTTGGCTCACCCACTTCTGGGGCTGCCTGCGTTCAATATCCGCGTACATAACCGCTCCTTTTTTAACGCCTGCTTTACCAGGCGATCCGCCGGTTCCCGGCAATCATCTGCATCTCAAAAAAAGCGAGCAGATGACGGTCAGTCTATCTGGTGGTCATCTGGTTCTTTACGCCCTTGACACCGTTTATGTCGGCAACCAGTTTGCCGACCAGTTCCTTCTCGGAGGCGTTACTCGCCTTGCCTCCCACCGTGACGACGCCGCGCGTGGTCTTGACGGTGGTGTTGAGGACACTGGTCGAACGGTGATTCAGCAGCATCATGTTCACCTGGGCGCTGATCGAAGCGTCATCGATCTTTTCACCCACTGTGCGGCGTGCCGGTTTCGGCGCGCCGGATACGGTCATCTCGTTGTTGACCCCTTTTATCCCCTCGACATCCTTCGCATATTCAGTGGCCAAATCCTTCTGTGCCTGGTACGCGGCATCGCCTCGCAGGGTGACCATGCCGGCACTGACGAAAACCTCGGTTGCCACGGCGCTCACTCTGCGGTGAAACAGCAGCGCGACTTTCACCTTGTCGCGGAGCCAGGCATCCGAGTTCGGGGTGGGGGAGGCGCCCTTGACTTCCAGTTTGTTGTCGACGCTCTTGACGCCGGGGAGGCCTGCTACGGTCTCCTGTGCCAGCGCCTTGTGGAAGTCTTCCGAGACCACCCCGGTCAGGGTGACTGCGCCGTTGCCCGAGTGGATCTTGATGTCATCGCCTTGCAGGTAGGTCTTGAATACATGCGACTGTCTGGCCGACGATTCGATGCGGCTGTCCATTTGTGACGCGTGCACGGGCGCGCTGAGCGCCAGCAACACCAGCGCCGACAACATAATCGATACCGAATTTCCTGGTTTCACTGGCGTCTCCTTTTTTTGCTCGCGCTCTTACAGATCGACCCTCTTTTCGAAAGGGAGGGGGAGGCGCCGGCTACTTCCCGAAAAACTTGTTGAACTGGCCGATCTTTACCTGCACCTGGCCGGCTACCCTTTCCGCGGTGCCTTCAGCCTGAAACCTCGGGCTGTCGCTTATCATGCCGGCGACTTCCTTTACCTTGCCCTTCAGTTGGTGCAGCGTCCCTGCCACCTTGTCCTTCGCGCTCGATTCCATGGCGATCTCCTTTGAGTAGTTGTCGTGCCGGTTAAACGTTCGACAGGGTGGCCAAAGCGATCAAGGCAAGGGTGAGAATCAGCAACAGTGCCCCTGTCGTTCTGCTGGTTTCTGTCGGAGCGGGGTGATGAATTGCTAGGCTGACAAACTCTTCCGACTTCCGGATTATCCTCTGGTTCTTTTCCATGGCTGCTCTCCTTCGAGTGGTGCCCAACAAAAGATGTGAAAAAACTGGCGGTGCCTGATCACTGCTTTACACGGAGCATGCCAGAGAAGAGCGTCGCCGCTTCGAGCGCAAAGTAGCTGATCCTGAAGGATAAACGGGAAAGGGGGTTGGCGCTCTGCAGGGAAACCCGTGCATGGAACCGTCGCATGTCACACTACCGCCATATACGGCGGGGCGGGCCAGAGCGGGATGGCAAGGCTAATCTCTCGTGAGGTATCGGCGCATGATGCCGTGTTTGCGCATCCGGGCCCGGAGGGTGCTGGGATTGAGACCGAGGAGCACCGCCGCCCCGTTTTTCCCCTCGATGCGCCAACCGGCCTTTTCCAGGACATGGCGGATCTGGTCCTGCTCCAACTCGACCATCGCGTCTTCCTGCAACGCGTGGTCGTCGTTCCCGCTTGGGGCATAGAACCGGTCCGGCACCAGCAGTGTGCCTCTCCGGCTGATGATGACCCCCCGCTCGATGACACTCTCCAACTCCCGCACGTTGCCGGGCCAGCTGTAGACCTGAAAGGCCTCCAAGGACTCCTTTGAAACGGTCCCTACCGCCTTGCCGCATTTTCGGTTGTACTTCGCCACGAAATGACCGACGAGCAGCGGGATGTCCTGCTTTCTCTGCCTAAGCGGCGTCATCGTGATGGGAAACACCTTGAGCCGACAGAACAGGTCTTCGCGGAATCTGCCGTTACGGACCTCTTGCTCCAGGTCGCGGCTGCTTGACGCTATGATCCTCACGTCCAGCTTTATGCTGCGGGGGCTCCCCATGCGCTCAAACTCGCCATGCTGAATGACCCGTAGCAGCCTGTCTTGCAGTTCCAGGGGCAATTCGCCGATCTCCTCCAGGAAGATGGTCCCCTCGTCCGCCAGTTCCAAGCGCCCGATCTGCCGGGCATCGGCCCCGGTGCACTCGCCCCTTTCCCACCCGAACAGCTCGCTTTCCATCAGGTGCGCCGGCAGTGCCGTGAGGCTCACCGTTATCAAGGGGCGGTTCACGCGGGTGCTGCTGTTGTGAATGGCGCGTGCCGCCACTCCTTTGCCGGTGCCGCTTTCGCCGAGCAGAAGTACCGTCACGTTCATCGGCGCTACCCACTCGACTCGCTGGAGCACCTGCGCCAGGTCGTCGCTTTCTCCGATTATCTCGCCGAAGTTGTGCTCCTGGGCGGCCTCCTGCTGCAGGTAGCTGTTTTCCGCCTGGAGCCGGTCCTTCAGCCGCTTTATTTGCGAGTAAGCGCTTAACAGCGACTCTTCGGCCCTCTTGCGCTCCTCCATTTCCTGGGTGAGCTGCAAATTGATCCGGGCCAGTTCTCTGGTTGTCTCGTCGTAGTCACATTCCATGGTCGGCTCTCTCTTTTACCGAATGCAGATTGAAAACCCGCCGGTACGGGCCGGATATCCTGTTGCCGCTGTCATGCCCGGCCGCCTGCTGCATCTCCGTCGTCCGATCCGCATCAGCCAGCGTGGACGTCGCTTCGCTGCGCTGCCCGGCATCGGTGAGCGGCAGATAAAGCCGGATGGTGGTCCCCTTGCCCAGCTCGCTGCTGACCTCGATGAAGCCGTTGTGCTCCTTGATGATGCGGTACACGATAGAGAGCCCGAGGCCGGTGCCGTCCCCTGGCTGCTTTGTGGTGAAGAAAGGTTCGAAAACCCTGCTGGCTGTGTCGTGGTCCATGCCGGTCCCGTCGTCGGTAACCGAGATCAGGGCGTAGCTCCCCGGCTTGGCGCAGCCGCGCAGACCCGCCGTTTCGGCGTCGATCCGGACCGATTGGGTGACTATCGACAGGGTGCCGCCGTTTGGCATGGCGTGCCGGGCGTTGGTCGCCAGGTTGATCACCACCTGCTCCAGTTGGCCGCTGTCGGCGATCACCTCAAGGGCTTCGGACGTGCAGGCCATTTGGAGCCGGATGTCCTCACCGATGATCATGTCGAGGAAGGATTTTACGTTCATGAGGGTCTGATGGAGGTCCACCGGTTCCGGAACTGCCGGCAGTTTCCTGCTGAGGTCGAGCAGGCTCCTGGTCAGGTTCGAGGCCCTGCCGGCCGCTGCGATGATCTGGTTCAGGTTGTAGCGCAGGGGGTCGTCCTCTTTTATCCTGCCCAAGGCGAGCGATCCGAAGCCGACGATGACATGGAGGATGTTATTGACATCGTGGGCGATGCTCCCGGCCATGTGGCCGATCCCCTCCATCTTTTGGGCTTGCAGAAGCTGGGCTTCCAGGCTCCTGCGCTCCGCCAGTTGTGCTGCTGACCTTCCCTTCAGGTTGCTGGTACTCATTATTGCCTCCTGCCTCAATCAGGCTTTAACGGTCGCGCCTTCTCATCGTGCGGTTGCCTCCAAGGTTGTTGCCGGAGTGAGGTTAAGCAGATATCCAGGCAGAAGGCGCGACTGTGTGATCATGTTCTGACAAGAAGTTAAATAGCAGCTTACGTGCCAGAAGAGATTCGGGGAGGCGAGAAGCCAATGGTCTGATAGTACAGGGCAAACTGTGAGGGGTAGTGGCGTGCTGAGGTGAGGCCGTCAAGGAGATCCGTCGGGTTTAACATTACTGCGGCATGTGGCGGAGCTGGTTCGGCAAAGCGTCGAAAGGTTCGCGTCCCGGTTGTCTGGTTAGAGCCACCGGACAAACAGATTAACGAACCACTCTCTCATCTTGGGCAACAGGGCTCTTTTTTTCCACTCCTGCAACTTGATGCGGCGGCTTTCCGCCAGATCTCCGGCAAACATCTTCTCCATTTCTGCGGCGAACTCCTTGCTGAGAATCACCGCGTTCACCTCGTCATTGTTCAACATGCTCAGGAAGTCCATGTTGGTCGAGCCGACCGTGGACCAGACACTGTCGATGACCGCCGTTTTCGCGTGCAGCAGGGAGCTTTTGTGCTCGTAGATCTGCACCCCCGACTCTAAAAGCTTCGAATAATGATGCCTTTGCGCGTACAGCACGAGCTTCGAGTCGCTGATCCCAGGCAGAATGATCTTTACGTCCACGCCGCGCTTGGCGGCATCGGCCAGCGCCGTCACTATCTGGTCGTCGGGGATGAAATAGGAGTTGGTCAGGTGAACGGAATGCTCGGCTAACGCGATGGCGGAAACATACACGACGAACGGGATCCGGTTGCTCTGCCCCGGGGTGCTGCCGACCACTCGCACCAGGGCGTTGCCGCTTTCCTTAAGCTCCGGGAAATAGTTTCGACCCGACAGCGGGGCCCCCTTTTGCTTGAGCCAGCTGTCCAGAAAGAGCTTCTGCAATTCGGCAACGGCCGGACCGTCAATCTGGATATCGGTGTCGCGCCAGTGGATGGGGGGTGCCTTCCCCTGCTTGCGCTTCCCGGGCCGGCTCGAATAGACCTTGCTGATGTTGACCCCCCCGATGATGGCGGTTTTGCCGTCGGCGATCAGGATCTTGCGGTGGTCCCGGTGTGTCAGACTCCATTTCTCCCGCGACTTCGCCGGGTTCAGCGGGTTGAAACCGACCACGTCGATGCCGCCGTCGCGCAGTCGCTTGAAGAAGGATTCGGGGGTGTCGATGCTCCCCATGCTGTCATAGATGATCTGTACCTGGACACCTGCGGCCTTCCTTTGCAACAGCAGGTCGGCGAACTTGCGCCCTGTCTCGTCGTCTTCGATGATATAGCTTTCCAGATTGATATGGTCTTTGGCGTTGCGCATCGCCCTGAACATGGCCGCATAGGTGGCTTGGCCATCGGCCAGCAGGGTGACCTTGTTCCCCTTGGTGAGCGGGCTTTCGGTGATCGATTCGGTTACCGCGGTATGACGCTCCAGCAGGTCCGTCGGGCCGACGGAGCGCTTCAGCCGCTCCATGATCAGCTCGCTTTTCCGGGGCGACAAGGCCCCGTTGGAGGAGACGATCCGGGGTTTCCCGGCCGGCGACCCGTCGATTATTTCAGAGACGTCAGGCAGTGTTGCACAACCGTAGCTGACGCTCAAGACGGCCAGTAACAGACAGCATGAACGGAAAGGCCGGCAGATGGTCATAGCATCTAGGCCTTCTGTTTGCTGAACTCGCCCAAGGAAAGGAAATGCGCGGGGGGCTTGAGGAAGGAGTAAATGTTCCCTGCCAGGTTTAGTTGTTTGCGCTCCGCGCAGGCATTCCCTGGCCGAACCTCCCCGGCTCCCTCGTCCTTGGCCTGCGCCGCCAGTTCTTCGTAGAAGCCGACCCCCTTCACCTCTTGCCCGACGACCAGTTGGTACGCGTCGCGTGCCTGCGTCAGCTCGGCTATGACGTCGCGCTTCGACGGCAGAGCTTTGAACAGGGGGTCCGCCTCTGCCGGTTGTCGGTAGAATACCCAGGCGTCCTCTGCCAGCTTTACTGCACTATTGAAAAAACTCATAGAATTCTCCTTGCGTTTAAGTCCTGCAAGAAGAAGCATTACAACAACCGTGCCCGCACCAAGCTCCGGGTGCCTGGTGCCTCAAAGTGGCGATAGCACAGCCAAAAAAAAAGGGCGCCGTGCGGATGGATGGCGACCCCCTAAAGGGAATCGGTCGTAGTTGGCGGATCTTTCAAATATGGCGGGTTCCTTCCGGGATTTTCTGGCCGGCGCCGGCGCCTTGCCTTGTATTTTTTTCAGCTAATTAAGGAGCTTAGGCGGTTGGCGCGCGCCGATCGTGTTTGGTTCGGTTGTTGCTATCTCATCTCTGAGCCAAACCCGAGCACCGTCGTCTGTCTTTCGCGCAACTGCTTTGAAAGTTTAGATGCCGATGCAATCCTTCACCTATACAGAGCAAAAGAGAGTCAGCTATGGGAAGCAGCCAGAACAGGAGCCTGTCAACAGCAGCCGTAGAACCTCACAGTCGTCAGGAATTGCTGTTTCTTGATGCAGAGCAGGAGCCTGATGCTTTGGACCTTGTGGATGATCAGGAGATCGAGGAGCCCGTTAAGGGCGACGAAGCGATCAAGGTCGCGGTGGACGAGCAGATCGGCGACGCCATGAATATGTACCTGCGTGAGATCCAGAAGACGAAACTGCTGACAGCGAAGGAGGAAAAGGAGCTGGCCAGGAGGATGGAGTTGGGAGACAAGGCTGCCCGCGACCGGATGATCACCTCGAACTTACGGCTCGTGGTGAGCATCGCCAAACGCTACATCAATCGGGGGTTACCCTTTCTCGACCTGATCGAAGAGGGGAATATCGGGCTCATCAAGGCGGTTGGCAGATTTGAGGTTTCCAGGGGCTTCCGTTTTTCAACCTACGCTACCTGGTGGATCAGGCAGACCATCGAGCGGTCTCTGATGAACCAGGCGCACACCATCAGGCTTCCGGTACACGTAGCCGAGGAAGTACGCAGGATGAACAAGGCGTCCCTGGCATTCTACAAGCGGATGAACCGCGAGCCGACTTTAATGGAGCTGGCGGACAGCCTGGACGTGGACGTAGACCATGTGCGCAAGCTGAGGACACTTACCAGGAAGACCTTCTCGTTGGATCAGCCGATGGGGGAGAGCGGCGACTTCTTCCTGAGCGACACCATCGAGGACACCTCGGTCATTTCCCCTCCCGATCGGATAGAGGGGGTGGACTCTTACCAACTGGTAGCCGATCTGATGGAGAACTTCACCGATTGCGAGAAAAAGATTCTGACACTCCGTTTCGGCCTGAACGACCATGAACCGCAGACTCTGGAAACGATCGGGCGCAGCTTCGGCGTCACGCGCGAGAGAATACGCCAGATCGAGTACAACTCACTTAAGAAGTTGCGCAAGTTGATGCAGGCGCGGCAAACTCCCTGCGAGGCTGCCATGGCGAGCGGCCCGTACGAGCTGGCTCTTTGACGTCAAAGACAGAGACGTGCCTCGTCACTAGAAATGCGAAAAGCGCCATAACTGCACACGTTATGGCGCTTTTCGGGAATCAGGAGCGGCATTCGTGCCGCGACTGGCCGGCTTCGCAAAGGCAAATCCCCACTCGCCCCACTGCCGATAAGTTAATCTCCTGCCGTTACACCTATAGGGTGGCGCACAGGATCGATCGCTATCCTTAATGGCAGTGCCCATTGCCCCCCGTTGCCTCGCCGAATCAGTTTTCCCCGGCTACGAATCCTTCTGCTCCGATTTGTCGCGATACATCCTCTGGTCGCTGAGTTTTAAGGCGTCCGCCAGTTGATCCTTGCTTTCCGTGGCGGCGATGCCGAACGCGATGCTGACCTGCCCCTCGACGATTTCCGGGCAGCACATGATCCTTCTGACCGCTTCCCTGGCGACCGTCGTGGCCGTCTCCGGAAGAATGACGGCGAACTCGTCTCCTCCGATGCGGGCCACTATGTCCTTGGCTCGAAAGGCCCGCTGAATGATATGCGCCGCCAGCCGGATCAGTTCATCGCCCGCCGGGTGCCCCAGGGTGTCATTGACCGCTTTCAGGCCGTTTACATCCGCCATGACGATGCTTATGGGAAACATCCCGGCCTCGGCCAACCGCTCCAGTTCCTCGTCGAATAAGGCCCGGTTGTAGAGGCCGGTCAAGACATCGTGAGTGCTGTCGTGGCGCAGCGTCACCTCCACCTCCTTCAGGGCGGTGATGTCATGGGCGATCCCTATGGTGCCGATGACCGCTCCATTGTCGTTGAAGATGGGGGTCTCGATCTTTTCCAGGTACAGGATGGTATCCTCCGGACCGACTCTCGACTCTTCGAAATAGGTGCGGGTGCCGGTAGCCATCACCTCCCCCGAGTCTTTCCGATATTTCGCCGCCAGCTCCGGCGGATGGATGTCGTAATCGGTCTTGCCGGCCAGATCCTTGGGCGCCTGGCCGAAGGCCGTGCCGAACGGCTCGTTCACCGCGACATATCTCCCCCTCCTGTCCTTGAGCCAGGCCATGCTGGGGATATTGTCGAGAATGGCCTGCTGCTGCCGGATCACCTCGCCGAAGCGCTCCTCGGCCAGCTTTCGCTCGGTGATGTCTTCCATGGCCAGCAGGATGACGCGCGAGCCGGCCTTCTCCCTGAAGATCTCCCGCGCGTTCAGCAGCATGATCTTGCGGCCGATATCGAGGAAGTCGTGCTCCACCTCGTAACCGTTCAGCACAGTATCGTGGGGCAGGATCTCCTCGAAGAGCACGCGCAGCTTGGGAATGTCCCACTGCCGGTTGCCGAGGTCGTAGATGAAATGGCCTATGGTCTCCTCGGGCGTCACCTGGAAGGTGTCGTAGAAGCTGTTGTTGGCAGTGAGGATCTTCAGGTCGAAGGAAAGTACCACCAGCGGTTCGCGCACCGTTTCCACGATGTTCTCGGCGTACTCCCGGGCCTCCTGAATGCCGGACTCCAACTCCAGGCAGGCTTGGGCTGTTATTAGAAGCGCGGCGTAACGTTGGCGCAGCTCCGTGATCTCCCGGATCAACTGACTTTTGGTTTTTTTCGCATCTCTCATGGCACGCGCCTTCAATTTTGCACATGGTGCCTGCACGCTCGGCTGGCTGGTGCGTCAGCGCCTGCCACGGTCGCGTCGTAATGCCCCGAAACTGATCACTACTATGGCGATGATCCCTATGACCACCATGGCTTCCCCCAGCAAATGGTGCCAGCCGCCCAGTGGTGCCAGCACTAGCATCGCGCCGCCGATCACCAGCGCCGCAGCGGCGATGGCGCCGGTCAGCCGTTCCAGGTTGCGGCTCACCCTCCCTCCCAAAGCCTCCAGCGCCGGAGTCTGCAGGCGGCCCAGATCGCCCTCGGCGAAGCGCCGCAGCACGCGGCGCGTGTCGCCCGGGGCGTCGCTTACCAGACGCTCCATCTCGCGGGCGAGCTTTCCGGTCTTTTCCTTGATCCGCTCCAGGGAGAAGTGCTGCGCGGTCAGGCGCGCGATCTCCTCCCGGAAAGAATTCAGGTAGTCGTGATCCGGATCCAGTTGACGTATCATCGATTCCAGGATGACAAAGGTGCGCGTCAGGAGGAAGAATTCGGCCGGATTGTGGACCCCGTGCCTGCTTCCGGCACGCAGCAGCGACTCGAAGGAGTCCCCTATGGAAACCTCGGCGAGATCGGTGCGGTGTATTTCATAGAGCACGGCCTTTATGTCCATCAGCAGCGCCCCGCGGTTCACCTGTTCGCTTGCCGTGGTCATTTCCAGGTAGGCCTCGGTGACGGCCCGCGCGTCTCCCTTGACGACCGCTTCCAAAAGCAGAGTCAGCGAATTGCGCATCGGCTCGTCAAGTTCCCCCGTCATGCCGAAATCGAGCAGGGAGAGTCGTCCGTCGGGGAGCACCAGCACGTTGCCGGAGTGCGGGTCGGCATGGAACAGCCCCTCTTCGAAGATCGTTTGCAGGGTGAGCCTTACCAGGGTATGGATCAGCTTCGGCATCGCTTCCGGATGCAGGCCGGCATAGAGATCCACCCTTTGTCCGGCTGAAAACTCCATGGTGAGCACACTGCCGCTCGAGTGCTCAGCCACTACGTCCGGGATCCAGAGGTCGGGAAGATCCGCCAGCGCCTTGCGGAAGAGCACGATGGACCGCGCTTCGTGGCTGAAATCGGTCTCGCGGTTCAGGCTGTTGGCGAATTCCCGCACCAAAACCGGGAGGTCGAGCGCACGCAGGCGCGGGAAGAAGCTTTCCCCAAGCTTCACCAGGTATGACATCGCAGCGACATCCGTTGCGATCATCTCTTCAAGGCCGGGCCGCTGCACCTTTACCGCCACGTGCCGCCCTGAGTGCAGGGTCGCCTCGTGTACCTGGGCGATGGTGGCCGCG
>Ga0209212_1003584_pt1 | contig 20288 bp, 11 predicted proteins | sample RifGroC2_FD_183996 | JGI IMG/M metagenome (GOLD analysis project Ga0209212, IMG submission 183996) | Groundwater microbial communities from Rifle, Colorado, USA - Groundwater C2 (SPAdes) (version 2) | ecosystem: Environmental > Aquatic > Deep subsurface > Groundwater | place: Rifle, Colorado... | reverse complement strand
CCGGACAAGACTTTGCCATCGGCGGCAACCCCTCCGCCTCCTACCACGAACTGCGCTGCTACGTCATGCGCGACACCAAAAGCTATTTCGCCGCCCTCGACCTCCTCGGCGACATCTTCACCGATAAAATATACAACCAAAGCAGCGCCTGGGAAACCACCGCAAGCCTCGGCTACCACTTCACCCCGGTATTGGCACTCTCCGGTGACCTTAACTACGGCAGAAACCCCCAATTCACTGAAGAAATCAAAGCCCTGCTGCGCCTGACCTACAACATGACCTACACCGGAATCGGAGGGAAGAAATGAGACCCCGTACAACACTACTCCCGCTCCTGGCTCTGGCCGGACTCATCGCTATCATAGCCTCCTGTGCCCAGATGAAAACTGTACCCGGACTTCCCGCATCCCATCCCGAAGCGCTGGCCGTCGGCCAGCAGGTAAACTGCGCCGAATGCCATGAAGACCAGCAAAAAGGCACCATGAAAGCCTTCAACGCCTTCAGCCACACCCCCTCATTCGTCAAGAACCACCGCTTCTACGCCGCCTCTGACGACCGGCTCTGCTCCACCTGCCACAAAAGCTCCTTCTGCAACGACTGCCACACCAACCAGGTGGAAATGAAACCCTCCACCCGCTACGGCAACCGCCCGGACCGTGACTTTCAGCATCGTGGCAACTACATCACCCTGCACAAAATCGAAGGCAAACTTGACCCGGCCAGCTGCTACCGCTGCCATGGCAGAGCCAACAACGAACGCTGCGTTGCCTGCCACCGATAGGAGAGAAGAAAAAATGTTCTCAATTCCGACCTGGACCAAACTACTCTTCCTGACTGCAGCCTGCTGCACGCTCTTCGCCTGCGGCAAAGCAAACGATCAGGCCCCGGCCTTAGGCAGTAGCAGTAATCATCCGGATAACTGGCTGACCGGACACCGTATTGCCTACCAGCAAAATCGTGATCAATGCCGCGAGTGTCACGGAGACATAACGAACTCGGAAAATAAAGGTGGCATCACCATGGTTGGCTGTTTCAACGCATCACGCAACGGCATCACCTGCCATGCAATTGTTGTTGCAACGGGGCAGCCCCATGGTCCACGGAATGTGCCGCATGTTTTGCCCTTCAAAAATGGCGCAGTTCATGGAACGGCTGCAAAAAGTGATTTTGTTTACTGTCAGAGCTGCCATGGTACTTCTGGAGGGCCAGGGAGCAACCCCAGGTTTAATGTGCGGATCGGCTCACTTAAAGAGGGGTGCGAAGATTGTCATAAACCGTTCACAGCACACCCCCCGCTTTCAGGTTCAACATCCGGCTGGAGAGAACATTCATCAGCTGGAAGCATGGGCAATAATTGTACTCTCTGCCATGGAGTTGACTTGACTGGTGCTGGTGGTGTCGGTCCTGGGTGCAACAGTTGCCACACCAAGATGCCCCTTGGGACAGTACCTATGATCGGAGCATGCGTCTCCTGTCATGCCAACCCCCCACGAGACCGCTCCCCAGTATTTGGAAACCATTCCACTCATAATGCACTTACGGGGGTTAAGAAAGTATGCAGAACATGCCATGAAGGAGCTGGGAACGGCACAACCAAGCACAATGACGGCACAAAAGACGTTTCTTTTGCCGTTGCATACAATGCTAAAACCGGTGTTGCGACAAGAAACGTTGATGGTAGCTGCTCAAATGTTTCATGCCACGGAGGCATTACTACTCCAGCATGGGGAGGCGCGCTGGCTAGTGGCTGCCAGTCCTGCCATACTGAAGGCACGGCTCTGAATAACCCTCAATATAACAGCTATTATAGCGGCCGCCACACTAAGCATCTTGTCGATTTTGGACTCCAGTGTGCGGACTGTCATGATATGACTGTGGCAGTGGGCGGCGCAAAACATTTTAGTGGCTTGGGAACGAGCGGTTTCGAGCTTGCTCCTTCAGCCACTATCAAGGTGCCCGGTTATACGAGTACAACTCCAAGCTGTAGTCCGGGGCAGGTTCCAGCGGCGGGTACCTATTCAATTGGACGATGTCACGACAATAAAGATTGGTAAATATGACTATTGAGCTGTGTAAGCCGACCCAAACAGCGGGAGGAAAATGAATGAACCCGTTTATTAGAAGATCGACCATTATTCTGATGGTAACAATTGTTATAACGTTGCACCTTTTGCCATCAGGTGCGTCGGCAGGGCTTCTGCCGGAGTCAAATTATCTTGGGCGCATAACTGGAGTTATTGCACCTGTGCGACTGGCAATTGACGCTTACCAAAAATTGTATGTAGCCGACCCGCGTAGTGGCGGTGTGCTACAGTACGATAATGCTGGTAACTTCATCAAAAAGTTTCCGGTAAAAGGTGCTCGCGGTGTTGCCATTACCTCTGCCGGTGAACTGGTGGTCACTCATGGTAACGGGGCATCGGTCGTAAATATTGATACCGGGTCTATAGTCTTTACTTTGGCATCGTTCAAGCAGGCGAATGGTGTCACTGTTGATGATGCCGGACTTATCTATATTGTTGATACCCTCGATTCTGTGGTGAAGGTGTTTTTAAGTAACGGTCAACTTTCAAAAAGCTTCGGGATTAAAGGCTCAGCAAACGGCCAGCTATCACTCCCGACTGCAATCGCTTTTGACAAGGTATCAAAACAGCTTGTCGTCTCCGACACTGGCAATTCGAGACTGGTGTTCTTTGACAAGGACGGCACATTCATTCGAACTGTTGGAAGTAGAGCTCAAAATGGCACTGCACCTGCCTTCACATCGCCTCAGTCCGTATCTCTGGAATATACTAAAACTAAACCGGAGAAATTACTGCGCATTTATGTGTCTGACTCATTTCAGAGTGAGGTGCAGATCATAGACCCACAAGGCGCGGGAGCATCTCTCGGCAGCATCGGCGGCTATGGTTCTGCTCCGGGTAAACTCAAGGTGCCGGTGGATACTCTCTTTGACCCGGCCACATCCCGCATTTTTATTGCCAACGGTGCCGGTGAAGTAACAATCTACGGAATAAACGTAACTTCGTCACAAGCTCCGGTTCCTGATACAACACCACCCACTCTTACAATTGACGCTACGCCTGCCATCACTTATACCAGTGCCTTGGTAATAGGCGGAACTGTTGAGAAGGAAGCGTTGGTTCAGGTAACTGCTCCTCAGGGTGTTGTTGTCGGTGCGGTAAATTACTATCCCGCACCTGACACATCACTTTCTTATTGGCAGGCTGCAATCAGCGCGCTAACACCAGGGGCTAATACAATTAGCGTGATGGCGCGGGATTTCGCTGCAAATGCGACCACAAAAACGACTGCTATTACTTACGATTCAACGGCACTGCAGGTAGCCATTGCCGCCTTTACAGCACCTGTCAATAACCCGGTTCAGACACTTTCTGGGACGGTGGCACAGGGGGCGACCGTTACCCTGTCAGGACCTGCCGGTGTGAGCTTTTCTGCCGTCAATATTACAGGAACAACGTGGCAAAGCACTGTATCCGGACTTGGTGCGGGCATAAACACCATTACTGCCATGGCCACAAGTGGCGGCAACAACTCATCGGTAACAACACGCATTACTCTGATTACTTCAAATCCTGATCTGGTGGTATCCACCCTGCCTAACGGGAGCAATACCGCCCAACCAGTTCTCAATGTAAGCGGCACACTGCCACTTGGAGGTTACTTTGGGTCTTTAACTGTGAATGGAGTGCCGGTTTCTGTTCTTGATGATGCCTTCAGCACATCTGTTACGCTGAAACCTGGTGCAAACCAGATTACGATTACGGCATTCGATGCTGCCGGTAATAAATCTGAAATTGTGCGCGCCGTCACCCTTGATGAAAAGTTACCGACTCTTACCCTGACAGAACCTGCCGATGGTGCGACTGTCAGCGGAACGGACGTAATTCTTAAAGGCTTGGTGCAGCCGGGAAATACGGTGCAGTTACTGCTTTACAATGGTTCAGCAAACGGAGTGCCGTTTGCAATCACACCGGCTGCAGATGGTTCATGGTCTACGGCAGTGGCAGTACCGCTTGATCCAGGTCTGAATACGATAGTAGCGGAAGTAAAAGATGCATCCGGGAATACCTCACGGATCAAGACGTCAATTACCCGAGATGCCACTGTTCCAGCTCTTGCGGTAACTGGTCCAATTGCTGATAAATCCGTCAACAACTCCTCTCAGGCCGTAACCGGTACGGTTACAGCCGGCTCGGAAATAAGTGCTACACTTAATGGCACTATTGTGCCTGTCACTCTGAAACCAGACGGCACGTACTCGATTCCGGTTACTCTTGCAGAAGAAAAACAGTACGCTCTTGCCATTACTGCCACAGATGCTCTGGGCAATTCAGTAACTACATATCGAAATCTTGTGTATGACATCACGGCACCAACGATTACACCGGCCACTTCTGCCAATCCGCTGAAAGTAACGTTTAGCGACGGCGTCCCTGAAGTGTTCTATAACTCTTCGCCGCTAATCGGTTCCGACGTTACAATTACAAAGAATGCCGATGGCAGCAATACGGTTGAAGTCAGTGCCGCTGCAGCGCCAGACCTAAAAAAGCTGGATATTCATGCGGTTGATGCAGCTGGCAACAGCAGCCGGAATGGTAATGTTGATGGAATCGGAGGAGTTGATATCAAAGATGCCTTCAAGATGTTGCGGCTGGCGCTCGGTCTTGATGCCACCACTCCGGAACACAAACTCAGGGGAGATGTCGCACCGCTCCTGAATGGTGTTTCCAGGCCGGATGGTGTGCTGGATGTCTTTGACGTGGTCTATATCCTTGAAAAATCTGTGGGGCTGCGATGACCACTATAGGGAAGGAGTTTACAATGAAGAAGATGGATCTCTCTCTCTGTCTGGTTTTATTCCTGGTGTTGTTAGCGGGTTGTGGTGGGGGAACAAGCAATCCCAAGCCACTGCCGGTGAACAAGGCTATTGAAATCTCGGCAAATCTTAAACCGGGGTTTGCAAATATATCCTCGGCAATAACGGCGATTGAAGTTTCCTTTGCACTCCCTGCTAATGTTTCTCCAGTACTTGACAATAATGGAGCACTAGATATCTCTGAAATAGGACTTAAATCGCTTAATCCTAATGGTTCTATTCAGTTGGGGAGTTATATTGGGAATACGGTACATTTTATCCTTTTGCCAAATGACGTTGCGATAACGGACCTTGGTCTTGGTGGAATTGCCAGACTCACATACGTGACTACCTCAGGTGCAGAGCCGACTTCTTCATCAATACAGCCGGTGTTTAAGGTTTCCGGTCCAAATAGTAGAGATATTACATCACAAATTGAACCATCCGTCAGCATAGTAACCTATCAGAAACCATGAGATGCCGGAGAATGAATAATAGACCGGCAGTTTTGGAGCGTACCATGAAGAAAATGGTCATACCGTTTTTGGCGGCCTTCGTATTTTTTATGTCATCTTTTGACAATGCTCAGGGCGTTACCCTGGACAAACCGCATGATTTTACCTGCGCTACATGTCATACGCCCCACAAAACATTGGCTAGTACCGGATATAATAATATCTGTTTGAATTGCCACCGGGGCGGCGACCCAATGGCTGGAGCTAAGTCTTTTGCCCCAGGTGATGCCGCCGACCCTTTCAATATATATACTACCGGCGTCTCCAACAGATACCAGACCTCCCATCGCTGGGATGGTAAAGACATCAACGCACGTGTCGGTGCAACAGTGTCCACATTAACTCAAATGACCAGTGTACGGAGCCGCACCTCAGGTGCCCTTGCGTGCGTGCGTTGTCATAACCCTCATTCTCAGGTGAACAAGCCGTTTCTCCGGACGGCAAACAGCACCGACCAGATGTGCACGGATTGCCATAGCAGCCGCAACAAGACAGACCATAAGACTGGAACCCATCCGGTAGGTATTGATTATCCGCCGACTTTTGCAAACCTTTCTGCCTTTAAAGCAACTCCGGAAAACTCCAATCCTGCAAATCCGACATCTGCTCTGAAACTTATTGGCGGAAAGGTTTCTTGCAGCACATGCCACGGTGTTCACGCAACCGATTCAAACAGCGCAACATTCGACTCATTCTCAACGCTTTCCGACCTACAGCCCTCCGATGGCAATCTGCTCCACACTGATCGCCGCGCGGCAACGGCAGATGGTTTAAACATCTGCACGAATTGCCATGCGAAAAAAGTTGCCCATAACGGTCGCGGCCAGAATATACAATGTACCGATTGCCACGGAGCCCATGTGGATACAGGTGACGGGAGCGTTCCCAATGTCTGGCTGGTCAAACGCGATATGGGGGCAGGCAAAGGGACTGTTCAGTTTACTTCTGTAACGACTAAAAACTACATGGATGGTTCCGGAAAAGGTGTGTGTCAGTCGTGTCATGCAGTGCCGACCGGTGCCGGATTTCAATTTCATTTAACAGAGACGAACGCAACCTGTAATAACTGTCATAGACACGGCAACAGCAAAGGCTCTTTCACTGTTGATGCGAGCGGTGCCTGCAACACTTGCCATGGCTATCCTCCCTTGTTAAACAATGCTGGCTCGGGTGGATATGCAGCTGGATACGATGCAACGACCTCATTTGTAGACGAAAGCACTTCCGGCCACGTATCACATGCCATCGCCCCTTATCAGAAAGCGTGTTCGGGCTGCCATAGCGGCAATAACCATATGACCGGCACATATCAGGATGTTTTCGTCGGCTCAGCAAACTACGATACAACTGCCCGGACATGCTCCAACATCTACTGTCACAGCAACGCAAGTCCTCGTGGTGGAGCAAATATTACAAAAACCACCCCTTCATGGGATGGGGCTAAAGGCAAGATTATCGGCACAGCAGACGAGTGTAAAGCGTGTCACAATGCCGCAGGCGATGCGGCGCCAAGCTGGTCAGTTTCACATACCAAACACATCAATGGCTATGCAGCTAACGCAAAATTAAACTGTAATGCGTGCCACGCGAAGACGGCTGCGAGTAATGCTGCAATTTTCAGTAACATGACAGCCCGCTCGTTGCATACAAACGGCGTCAAAGATGTTGCCTTTAATTCCTTTGCCGGTAGCGGTTCCTGGGACTCCGGTTCAGCAACCTGCTCGAATCTGTACTGCCATAGTAACGTACAGGGGGTAAACGGCACAGGCGTTCCGACCAGCTTCACAGCAGCAACATGGAATGGCTCTGCAATGAACTGCGGATCCTGCCATGCATCAATGACGGCAGATATCCCCTCGGTTACCGGAAACCATAAACTTCATGTTCAGGGTTACGGTTTTGATTGCGCTACCTGCCACGGTAGCGGTTACTCGGCGGCAGGGAACGCGGTTCCTGCCGTAACTCATGTTGATGGCATTATTACAATGAGTCTTACCGGCACAGCTGCAGTTAACGGGGCAATCCCTAGCTACTATCAGGGTAACAACAGCCCGGGTGATGGCTATAAAAACTGTGCAAATATCTACTGCCACAGTACTGTTCAAGGGAGTGGTGGAGTTGGTTCTCCTACCTCATTTGCATCTCCGGTCTGGGGAACTTCACCTCTGATCTGCGGTAGTTGTCACGCTAATATGGCAATAAGCGGTGCAGCCACCGGAAGCCACATCAAGCATGCTCAAAAAACTGGGTATAGCTGTGTGACCTGTCATAACGGAGCAGGTAAAGACCCGAATCCACCTTATGCAGCAGCCCCTAAACATGCAAACGGAACAATCGAGATCTCTTTTTCAGGGAACGCTGGCGGCACTGCATATTCTAAAGGTGCGCCAATTACCCCCGGAGCAGGATATGGTAGTTGCTCTACCGTAAGTTGTCACGCCGATCCATATAGTGCTGCGGCTATTGCAACGACAGCTGTCTGGGGGGCAACAACAGGATGTGCCACCTGCCACAACGGCGGCGGAGCATTTGGCGCATACAGCTCACCAACTACCGGAAGTCATGTCAAGCATATAGCAGGCACTGGTGTGCAGTGTAATATGTGTCATGTGGGGGCAGCCAAGGGTGCAACCGGCGGCTCTGCACATATAAACGGTGTCGTCAATGTTGACGTAAACCTTGGCTATTATTCTTCTAGCATTATCAAACATGCCGCTAATACCTATGCAGCCAATGCCAAATGTTCAACCGCAGTTTGTCATGCTGATCCGTACAGTGCTGCCCAGGCACTCAGCCCGGTCTGGGGAACTGCATCCGGATGTGAGTCCTGTCATAACGCTGGCGGAGCGTTTACCGGAACCGGAAATGGACCTGCTACTGGCAGCCATGACAAACATATGGCAGCCACAACACTATCAGTTAAATGCGGCGATTGCCATTCGGGAGCCGTTGCCAATTCAACTGGTGGCTCAGCCCACGCCAATGGTGTTGTCAATGTAACTCAAGGCTATTACTCTTCAAGCGTTAGCAAGCATGCTGCGGGGACTTATGCGGCTAATGCCAAATGTTCAACAACATGTCACTCCCCATATACGACACCTGTTACAACTCCGGCATGGGGGACAGTATCAGTACCTAATTGTGCAAGCTGTCACGACTCACTGCCACCAACGACTGGCAGTCATGGAATTCAAGCTCACGGAGAACAATGCAGCGTTTGTCACGATGGAGTATCAATAGGATTCGGCAGCTCAGCAGGTACAAACCACTTTAACGGCACCATTGATGTACTCAATGGTTATCCTGTTACCTCAAAACATACTGCAAACATCGGATACAGCGGTACCTGTTCAACAGCCATCTGCCATGCCGACCCATATAGTTCAGGTATGGTTTCCACACCGGTCTGGGGAACGACTGGTAACGGTTGTACCGCCTGCCATACTGGCGCTAACGCAATCACCGCAACCGGCCCTGCCACCGGCAGCCATACGACAGTCGCCAGCCATGCCGTTGCCTGTATCACCTGCCATGCCGCCGGTACGACAGCAACAACCGCACCAGGCACCGGTCACGCCGACGGCGATGTTGACGTAGCGAATGTCGGCTACTTGACGCTTAACAAAACCAAGGGCACCGCAGGGGTAACCTGTTCCAACGCTTTCTGCCACGTCAGCCCTGTTTCAACAGCATTAATAGTAACACCGGCCTGGGGATCGACCGGCAACGGTTGTGTTGCCTGTCATGCCGGTGCAAATATAATCACCGCAAACGGTCCTGCCACCGGCAGCCATACGACAGTCGCCGGCCACGCCGTTGCCTGTATCACCTGCCATGCCACCGGTACCACAGCAACTGTTGCACCGAGCACCGGTCACGCCGACGGTAACATCGACGTAGTGAATGTCGGCTACTTAACCCTCAACAAAACCAAAGGCACCGCAGGGGTAACCTGTTCCAATGCTTCCTGCCACGTCAGCCCTGTTTCGACTGCTTTAATAGTAACGCCAGCTTGGGGATCAACCGGCAACGGTTGTGTTGCCTGCCATGCCGGTGCTAACGCAATCACCGCAAACGGTCCTGCCACCGGCAGCCATACGACAGTCGCCGGCCATGCCGTTGCCTGTATCACCTGCCATGCCGCCGATACCACAGCAACTGTTGCACCGAGCACCGGTCACGCCGACGGCGACATCGACGTAGCGAATGTCGGCTACTTGACGCTCAACAAAACCAAGGGCACCGCAGGTGTAACCTGTTCCACCGCTTCCTGCCACGTCAGCCCTGTTTCAACTGCTTTAATAGTAACACCCGTCTGGGGATCAACCGGCAACGGCTGTACCGCCTGCCATGCCGGTGCTAACGCAATCACCGCCACCGGCCCTGCCACCGGCAGCCATACGACAGTTGCCGGCCATGCGGTTGCCTGTATCACCTGCCATGCCACCGGTACCACAGCAACTGTTGCACCGAACACCGGTCACGCCGACGGTAACATCGACGTAGTGAATGTCGGCTACTTAACCCTTAACAAAGCCAAGGGTACCGCAGGGACAAGCTGTTCAGCAACCGTATGCCACGGTGCATCTTCACCAGCATGGGGAACTGTCGTGGCTGGTGTAACATGTACGAAGTGCCATGGTAAACCGACCTTGACTAACTACAGTACGGCAAATGCCTGGCAGGCCGCTCCCGGTTATGCTCAGGCAGCGGGCAGCGGTACTTATACCAACAACGTATCAGATACAGCACCTTATGGAGCGCATGATGCTCACGTACGGGCTGTCAATCAGTATACAACCCGCAAGACACTCTGCTCTGATTGCCATGGCACGCTGCCTGCCAGCAGCGCCCATGCTGATGGTCTGACAATGGCCTTTAGCGATCTTGCCAAGAACATCGGTACGTCGGGCGGCAATGCAACTACCGGTCCTTCAACCCGTGGTACTTTGGTTCCTGCCTACTCGGCTGGTTCCTGCTCGGCGATTTATTGCCACGGTGGTGTTATGGCCGGTACGGACACGACTCCTGAGTGGCGGTTCACCGGTACATCATACTTAACTCCGTATGCCAAGAATGTTACTAACTGTGGTAAGTGCCATGCTGCTCTGCCGGTTGTGGCAGCGAAAGACCATTCCGCTATGACCTTTGATACGCAAGCATGTACCGGATGCCACGGCCATGAGGGTAATGGTCCGAACCATATCGATGGCATTTTGCAGGCCGGTGGTTCAGCATGTAACAGCTGCCATGGCTATCAGGCCGGGTCTTGGGCGACCGCTCCAAGCATCAATCCTGAAGGTAAAGGTGCTCACGAGGCTCATATAACCTGGCTCACAACCAAGCGCTTCCCTACTATTACTCTTACTCCTGCAACTGATGGTTATGCATCAGGTGCAACAACCTGGACAAATGTATGCGGAGTCTGCCATGGCAACACCCCTGGTAATCATAACACCGGCACGGTAAACGTTGAATTGAACGCTACGTTCTCGTTTGGTGGAGCACCAGCCTACAATGGAACACCGGGTGTTTCGTCTGCAACTCTTGGTAGCGAAAAAACCTGCTCTAACATCAGCTGTCACTACTTCACAACGCCACTCTGGTCAACTTACTAAATCAGTGACCATCAAACAAAAAGGGCTGGCGGATATCATCCGTCAGCCTTTTTTGTGTTATAGCCCCGTTTTGCTAGAGCTTTACTGTTTTATAGAGAAAATTCTTGAAGCGGAACAACTGCCGTTGCTCCTCGTCTTTTGCCAATCCGTCCGTAAGGGCCTTCAGGTAACGTGCTACCGCCGGCATAGTCTTGCCAGCTTCGGCGCGTGCCTTGTCTATTACCAGGCGTACCGTCTCTCTGGAAATGTTGTTGCGGGTAAATGGTTCATAAAGATCGGACCAGAAATCGCCCCCCGAAGCGATCCTGTCGATAATTTCTCCGGCAAGCTGTTTATCAAGATTGTGCGTGGTTGATGGCGTGGTGTGCCCCTCCAGGCGCACGGTGCCGGCAATCGCTTCACTGATGGCTTCGCCGGTGATGACATTCTTTCTTCTGAAGAACAAAGCCCGTAGCAGAATGCTGCGCAGTTCACGGATATTTCCCTTGTAGCTGTGGCGCATGAGGATGTCTTTTGCATCCTTGGTCAGGTAGGGAGACTTCTCTTCGGTGTCATTTTCGGCCCGATAGGTGCGGTACAGTTTGCCAAGAAAATGTACCGAAAGATCAGGAATATCTTCGCGCCGTTCGTTCAGGGACGGCAGCCTGATCGACAGTTCGGAAAGACGGTGATAAAGGTCCTCCCGGAAACGCCCGCCTGCAATTTCGTCGGCCAGATTCTTGTTGGTTGCCGCAACCAGAAGCACCCTGCTGTAGCGCTCGGTATTGTCGCCCAGCCGCATAAAACCGCCATTGTCCAGGAAGCGAAGTAACTGTACCTGGGTTTTCGGGTCGGCATCGCCGATCTCATCCAGAAAGACGATGCCGCCAAAAGTCTCTTCCAGAATCCCGCGCCGGTCTGAATACGCTCCGGTAAATGCCCCCTTTTTATGGCCGAACAGTTCCGAATACGTTAAATCTCCTGCATAAGCGGCGATATTTGTTTTCTTGACCGGCAACTCGCCGCTGGGATTGATGTCTCGTCGATATAATTCATTAAGCTTGTTGTAGAGGTTGTTGAAGAAAAACTCCTTGCCGGAACCGGTTTGACCGGTGACCAGAATCGAGGGGAGTCCGATGGTCGCTTCCTGCAAAATGTTGCGGGACCAAAAGACGATGCGGTTGAACAAAGGAGGTGAAACGGTGTTGATGAAATCGATGATTTCCTGCGATTTGGGACTGTTGCCGATGATGTTGCCGAGACGGTACGAGGAAACATGCGGATCCTTGTAGGCGACATCGGTGGTAAGCCGGTTAACTTCACCCTGTAGCCGCTCGATCCGTTGCAGATCAGATATGTGACGAGCCGTCAGCGAACCGATGATCTGCAGTATGCGGCGGTGCTCCTCGCGGAAATAGTCATACTGCAAAGAGTTGAGGCAGATAACGGCGATAACTTCGTCGTCGCAGATAATCGGCACCGCAATTTCACTCTTCAAAAGAGCGCTCATTGAGCGGTGAAAACCGTCTCCCTGCTGTTCAGCCTCTACACGAGCGGTAATCCGCGGCTGCTTTGTGAAAGCGACATATCCTGTCAGGCTCCGTTCTTCCATAGGGAGCTCGCCTCCACCGACTTTAAGCGGGGGGATATATTTTTTCAGCCACTCTTTGTTCTTGGCGCCGATAATGGTCCCATTTTCGTCCTCAACCACCAGCCATTGTGTGCCGTCACGCTCGGTAACGACAGCAATGCTGCCGGTGTCGGCGCCGATCAGTTCGGTTGCTTTGGAAAGCACCCTGGTTAAAAACGGCTGTAAATTTTCCGTTCGCTCATTCAGCAGGTCGCTGATTTCAGAAAGCACCCGGATTTCCAGATGTTCGCCGCCAACTTCGCTGATGACCTTCTCCACCATTTCCGCATGTGTTTGCAGCAGCCCCATCTCAAAATCGCTGAACTTGTATAAATCATGGGAATAGTAATTAAGCAGGCAGATGATCCGGCGGGTTTCCGGGTTGAAGCGCGGGACGACATAGAGTGAACGAAGTTCCAGCGATTCGGTCAATGCTCGTTTTTGCAGGTTGTGCTGCGTCAGATCGGGGATGAACAGCGGCTTCAGCAGCCGGTCATCGGTAATGACCCCCTGGTCATTGATATAATTGGAAATCAGTGACATTCCCTTGCGGAGGTCAAGTACCCCCAGTTGGTCATACATTTTTTTCAGGGTTTCATCTGCAGAAAAACTGGCAAGGTTCTCCAGGGTTACGGAAACGCCATCCTGGTGAGTCGGCACCAGAACAGATGCCAGTGATACTTTTTCGATAAGTTCTACCGCAGATCTGACCATCATTCCCGCTGCTTCCCGTGCCTTGAATTCCTCAAGACGCCGGGCGATGCGCACCTGCTGATGGTAAATCCTGGCCTGGTCAAGCGGTGCGGAAACAATGTCGGCCAGCTCGGCAAGCGCTGTTTTTACCAGAACGCTCAACGTGTCCCCGGCCTGCTCCTGATCAATGCAGAGCACGCCGATTGATTTTCCCAGATTGACGATCGGCATGACGAAGCTGGAGCGGAACTTGAACCGCCGGGCGTACTCGAAATCAAGGCGATTTTTGTCGGTACCGGTAAGGGTGAAGTCGCGCGGCTGCTGGCTGACAAAAACAGTGGAAACGATCATTTCGTGCGAGAAAATAGGAAAGCTTGTCTCGGTAAGTTCTTTACCGAGCTGTCCGGTGGCGTGGGCACAGGCAAGTGTGCCGCGGGTAAGGTCTTCCAGATAGATGCGGATCTGCTCGCATCCTGATAATTGCGTGGCGTTTAAAGCCAGGGCATACAGGAGCTCTCCGAGGTTTTCTTTTCCGTAGGCGGCAATTGCTGTCTGAAAATCTTTGAAACGGGGTGAGGCGGGCATGAATCACTCCTGCTAGGTGTACTTACACGTGACTCGTGTGAGTAGAAAATCAACACAGCAGGAATGTAGCGTGGGAGGTTGGTCAGGTCAAGGGGAAATAGAGATTCTCAGCCTTTGAGCAGGTTCAGCATTTTGTCGGCAACATCCTTGCCGCTGATATTGTACGATCCTGCAGCAAGCTGCTGACGAATTGCGTCCAGGCGTTGACGCCGCGCTTCATCTTCCGCCAGCCGGGCGGCATCCGGGGAAAGGTCCACCTGATCAGGGGCCGATTCGGCCTGAGCCGGATGCCCGGAGCGTTCTTCAGGTTTAGCTGCCACTCTGGTTGCGTCGGCGTTCAGTAGTGCCATGTAATTTAAAACACGCTCTTCTATTTTCATATCAACCTCCGCTTCCCGGACTGATTCGCGCTGTTGGTTGTCCATCGGCAGAATTCGGGAAAAACTTTAGGCGGAGCTGATTCCGGACTGATGTGGTACCTCGCGGAAATCAGTTGAGCCCTTTTCGTATCTGGTACAGTTCTTCGATATCAAGTCCGTTTTTCTCGTAATATTCGCGCTCAAGTTCCTCAACATAGAACCGGTCAAGCCCGGAGTTATCCAGAAAATCCTCCCGCAGACCGACATTGCGTTCCGCAATGATCTGAGGCAATAGCGAGTGCAGGTACATGGCCTCTTTCTTGATGGTGAAGATGGTTTCGCTAAAGAGATGATCCGGAATATCGGTGCTGATGCGCTTCTTTGTTCGCAACTCCTCGACAACTTCACGGCGCAAAGCTTCCTGGTCCGACTTTGTGTTGAATTTGGAGTAAAAATTACGAATGCGGTCCCGGACATGTTCCAGCAGCACGATTGCAATCCGCTCTTCCTGATCAATTTCAATCAATTGTACGTGCAGTTCCTCAATGGAAGAATTTCTCGATTCAATCGCCTCCAATCCCTCCATGAGTGTCTTCACCTTGCGCCGTCCGAAGCCTCCCAGGTACGCGTTGGCAAAAAGCTCCCGGATGAACAGCTCCTGGAAACAATCTTCATGCAGATTGTCAAAAGCGGCCTTGTGCTCCAGCAGCCCCCGCAGCATCTCTTCATTGACCCTGACGTTTTCCATGAAGGCCAGTTGGCTGATCAGGTTTGATACGGTGTCGAAGCGATCAAGATAGGTAATAACGTAGGAAAATCCGTCCAGCAACGCGGAATCAGCCCCGTCCCGGATCTTTTCATCACACTCCTTGCTGGCATCCAGCATCAGCTGATCGAAGGAGTGGTCCCGGTTTTCCATTGCCTTCTTCTTGGCCTGGATCAGCTTGAGCATGTCATTCCGGTCGATGCGACTCTCTATCTCGATTTCCCGGAAAAAGATTCCTTCAAGAATTTCCCGGGTCGTGGCGATATAATCGTGCTCCTGATCGCTCCGGAGATTGCGCCCTTTCTTCAGCATTTCATCCAGTGTGTAAAACAGGGCGCCGGGTATTTTGTTGCGCACGGAGAGGGTCTTGAGGCGGGTCAGCCGGGCGTTGTCCAGATTGTTGATTTCGCCCTTGGTATTGCACGCCAGGAGAATGTTGCGGTATTCATCAACAATGCGTTTGTTGGCAGGGCTGCGGTACATGGCATCGATTCTGATGCGCTCCTGCTGGTAGCGGTCTATTTTATAGGTGGTCGCGACGTTGACCAGACGGGAAAAATCCTCATCGGATATTTTTTTGTTCTTGAAATAAAAGCTGCGGAACAGATCGCGATACTCACGGTGGTAGCGATTGATCAGCTTTACGATGAACAGCTGGGAAGTTTCATCATTCAGTAACGGGTACAACTCCGAAATGAGGATGTCGTCACGCTCGCTGCCGACCGCTTCAGTGCGCTTGATGATTTTGCCGACCTGTTTTACCAGCTCTTCCTGCTGGTTTTTCAATTTACGTGACAGCAGATTGGAGTGAACGAAAAAGAAATAGTTGCAGACGGCATTGCCCTCAAAGAAAATAGTGTCGTAGGTTTCCGTGCCGGACGTGCGGTCACTGAAACGGACGGCGCCATCCTCGTCGGAACGCGCCCCGTACATGACGAGCCGGTTGATGATTTCCGGCTTGACCAGGTCGGAAGATGGCTGATCCACTCCGAACATGTATTCGCAGAAATTACCGCCATTGCCCTGATAGCTGATGCTTTCGGGCGAGAGTATCATCTCGTTTCCGGGGGAGAAGATGCGCAGCTGATCCTCTTCCTGGACGATGTTGAAGAAGTAGCGCTGGTAGGCGTCATTACCGACAACCATGACAAAATACTCTGTCTGGTCTCCCATCAATCCATGAAGCCGAATGTCTTTATGCATCACTTTCTCCTGGCCATAACACAAAGATGCTACAGTTGAAACTCCATGCCGTCATACGCAAACTCAAAGCCTGACGGCAGCTTGCCGTTTTCAGAATATGAGATCTCATGGGTTAGATGGGTCATGATGGTGCGGTGAGCTCCCATCTTCCGGGCAGCTGCAATGGCGCCGGTAATGTTGAAATGGTAGGGATGCTCCGTCCAGCGGAGTCCATCAATGATCAACAGATCCAGCCCCTGCAGCAGGTCCATTGAACTATCCGGAATGGCGCTGCAATCGGTCAGATAGGCGAAGTTTCCGATCCGGTAGCCATAGGAAAAGGTCTTTCCGTGCTGCAGTGGGACCGGAATAACCGTCTGCCCAAACAGTTCAAAAGAGGTGCTTATTTCATGGGCGACCAGTAACGGTGTGTATCCGGAACCGTCATGCTCGGTAAAAATGTAACTGAAACCGTTTTGCAACGTATCGAGCGTAGCACGGGCTGCAAAGCAGGGAATGATTTCCCGGTGAAGAAAATGAAACCCGCGCAGATCGTCAATGCCGTTGACATGGTCTGCATGGGCGTGACTGAAAAGCACGGCATCGATACGCTTGATATGGTGCTGCAGTACTTGTCTCCTCAGGTCTGTTGAGGTATCGACCAGAACGGCACGATCATTATAATTGATCAGAAGCGAAGCCCGCGTCCGTTTGTCTTTGGGATCGTCCGAAAGGCATATCGGGCAGCCGCAGCCGACCATGGGCACTCCGGTGGATGTCCCGCACCCTAAAATAGTGATTTTCATGCCGGTCACTTTCGTCTTTGTGTTGCCCGAAAATAACAGAATCGGCCGGTACAGGCAAGGTTGATTTCAGCCCGATTCCATAAGGGAAAATAGCGGGTTACCGCGCCAGATCGTACAGCAGGGCGGCATTCAGCCCGATAACAACCAGACCGACGATCCAGAGTACCGTTGCGCCATAGGGCTTGTTGACATAGCCCCCCATGACTTTTTTCGACGACGTCAGCAGGATCAGGGGGATGATGGTCAGAGGCAGCTGCAGCGAGAGAGCGATCTGGCTCCAGAGAATGCCTTTGAAGGGATCAGGGAGCAGCATGATCGCTGCCAGCGCACCCAGCAACGTGACTGACAGACCGAAGCGGGAGTGGGGATCGTTGATGTCGAACGGTTCGATAAAGATTCCGGCAAAAACGCTGCCGCCGGCCATGGCGGCGGTGACGGACGATGATAGCCCGGCAAAGAGGAGTCCCAGGGCAAAGACGACCGCCGAGGCCTTGCCGAAAATCGGTTCCAGCGTCAAGGTAACCTGGGGTAACTCATTTACCACAATCCCGTTTTTATAGAACACCGCGGCGGCCATGATAATCATGGCGCTGTTGATGGCCCAGCCTGCGCCCATCCCGGTCAGGGTATCCAGAAATTCGTATTTGAGCTGCTTCCTGATCACGTCATCGCCCTGGGCGTTCCACTGGCGGCTTTGGATAACCTCGGAATGCAGGAAAATATTGTGCGGCATCACGACTGCCCCCAATACCCCCATGATAATCGGCAACGCACCGACAGGAAACGTTGGTTTCACCCAGCCGGTAAAGGTCTGAACCCACGATACGTCGGCCAGCCAGATCTCGAAGACGAAGGCCATGCCGATGAGCGAGACAAAGCCCATAATCCACTTCTCAAGCCGCTGATAGTTTTTTGAAAAGAGCATCCAGGCCGAAAACCCTGCCGATAGTATCGCCCCGATTATCAAAGGCAGGCCGGTCAGCATGTTGAGGCCGATCGCCGCACCCAACAGTTCCGCCAGAGCGGTGGCCACACAGGCGAGCATGGCGCTGCCGAGCATCAGGAAGCGCAGCCATGGTCTGAAGTATTTTGAGGCCGCCTCGGAAAGGCAGAGCCCGGTGACAATGCCGAGGTGGGCGGCGTTATGCTGTACCACGATCAGGATAATGGTCGAGAGCGTCACGACCCAGAGCAGCCGGTAGCCGAATTGCGAGCCGGCGGCCACATTGGTGACCCAGTTGCCCGGATCGATAAACCCGACCGTGACAAAAAAACCGGGACCGATGTAGCGGAACAATTCCAGTGAGGCGAAGCGCGAAGCCTGTTTGTTTATGTGCGAGAGCCAGTTCATGGTTGTGTATCATACCGTGAAGAACACTCATTGTCGAGGAACCGGATGCGTAATGAGCAAGTTCAGGTATAATTGCATAAGGAGTGACTGACATGGCTGATGAAGATCTGCGTGGATTGAAAATTGACAAGAGTGCCGGTGACCGTCGGCCGGTGCGGCGCCGTACACGGCTGGTCCGGTGGCTGGCGGTCGCCGGGGCTCTGCTGATTGCGGGTCTGGCGGCAAAGTGGTTCATTACCCAGCGGGTTGAGGTGGAAACGGTGACGGTCTCTCTGATATATCCTTCCCAGACATTTACGCTGCTCAATGCCAGCGGCTACGTGGTGCCCCAGCGCAAATCCGCGGTCGCCGCCAAGGCGACCGGACGCCTGGTTTGGCTCGGGGTTGAAGAGGGGAGTCGTGTCCGGGCCGGTGAGGTTATTGCCCGGCTGGAGAGCGAAGATGTGTCGGCAACCAGGACCCAGGTTGCTGCCAATCTGGCAAGCACCCGTGCCGCACTGGAGCAGGCTAAAGCGGAGTTGAAGGATGCCACACTCGTCTACAATCGCAACAGGGAGCTGGTGGTCCAGGGGATCGTGGCCCAGGCTGATCTGGATGCCAGCGAGGCGCGCTACCGGAAGGCAACAGCGGCTGTGGACGGTGCCGCTGCAGCGATCAATGCCGCCCGGGCGGCACTTGCCGGTGCCGACGTGGCGGTCGGCTATACCCTGATTCGCGCACCCTTCGATGCTGTGGTTCTGACCAAGGATGCGGACGTGGGGGATATCGTTACGCCTATCGGAGCTGCCGTCAATGCCAAGGCTGCGGTGGTGACCATGGCGGACATGGGCTCGCTCCAGGCGGAGGCGGATGTGTCCGAGTCCAATCTGGAAAAGGTGAAGGTTGGCCAGCCGTGCGAGATCCAGCTTGACGCACTGCCCGAGACCCGTTTCACCGGCAGGGTGCATATGATCGTTCCCACCGCCGATCGCAGCAAGGCCACCGTGCTGGTCAAGGTCCGCTTTGACACACGTGATCCCCGCATACTGCCGGAGATGAGCGCCCGGGTGGCATTCCTGCAGCGGGAGGTGAAGGCCGGAGAAAAACAGCCGTTGACGGCCGTCAATCCAGCCGCCGTGGTTAAGCGGGGCGATCGGGATGTGGTGTATCTGGTCAAGGGGGAGCGTGCCGTGGAAACTCCCGTAACAGCCGGGACCCGCATTGGCGATATGGTGGAGATTCTGGCCGGAGTCAAGGCCGGGGACAAGGTGGCGCTGAAACCGCTGGAGCGGCTGAAGGATGGGAGCCGGATCAAAACGGCGGAGAAATAAAATCTATTTTGCCACAGAGACACAGCCAAAAGTAGGCGCTTTAAGCGAGATACGGAGGAAAGGCAGTGACTTATGAAGAACTCAATGCTTTTTTTCCTTCCAAGCTGAATGTTATTTCGGTTTTCTCTGAGTCTCTGTGTCTCTGTGGCAACCAGGATCTTGAATGGACGTTCAAAAATCACCCATAGTCGAAATAGATAACCTCTCCAAGTCCTACTGGCGCGGCAGCCAGATCATTCCCGTGCTGGAGGGGATATCATTTGCCATCTCCGAGGGGGAGTTCCTGGCGCTGATGGGGCCGTCCGGGTCGGGGAAGAGTACCCTGCTCAACCTTATCGCCGGAATCGATACGGCGGACAACGGCACGATCAGGGTGGGCGGGGTTGACATCACGTCCCTGTCGGAGGCGGAGCTGGCTGGGTGGCGCAGCGCCAACGTCGGTTTCATTTTCCAGTTCTATAACCTGATGCCGGTGCTGACTGCCTTTGAGAATGTGGAGCTTCCCCTGCTGCTGACGTCGCTGTCCCGCAGCGAGCGGCGCAAACATGTGGAGCTTGCCCTTGGCGTGGTCAACCTGACCGACCGTATGGACCATTACCCCTCCCAGCTTTCCGG
>Ga0209212_1003583_pt1 | contig 20288 bp, 23 predicted proteins | sample RifGroC2_FD_183996 | JGI IMG/M metagenome (GOLD analysis project Ga0209212, IMG submission 183996) | Groundwater microbial communities from Rifle, Colorado, USA - Groundwater C2 (SPAdes) (version 2) | ecosystem: Environmental > Aquatic > Deep subsurface > Groundwater | place: Rifle, Colorado... | reverse complement strand
CGAGGTAACCTGCGAAGAAAATGGAAGAATCGGGAGAAAGCCTGAGGATTAAGAAAACGGAATCAAAACCGAAGAAGATACATTTTCACGCCGCCGAAGAAGATACACTTTCAGGTCGCCGGTGACATAAGGGGAAGGTGGAGGGGACGTAGGTGCCTTTTGCACCTCATTGAGGTCCCTTAAATGACCCAAGTTCGTTAGGAAAACCTGACGGCACGGGAGATGACTGGACGCGCACACATGCGTGTCGCACGAGCTATCCAATAGGCGTGAGGGTGACGGGAGTGTTAAAGAACAATAAGGTGCATAAGACACCAGCGTCCCCTCCGCGACACTTAACTGTGAAATTTAAATCTTTGTCCTAGGCTGTCCACTTCCAGCCGGAAAGGAAATTGTATAATGAGCGAAAAAATTCGGCAGATGAAATATGTTTTCAGTACTCGTCAGAAATTTATCATTGTGGGGCTGACTGGAAGAACAGGATCTGGATGTACTGAGGCAGCTGAATTACTATCCAAATCAATATCTGTACGGTACCGGGTACCGGGTGTTGATAAGTGCATAACTTTTGGCGGCAAAGTTCACGAATCGGTTTCCTGAGGCTGACAGCAATAAAGGATGTGAAGGAAGGTGAGGGTGATCTGAGGCTGATACTAAAGGTGGTGGAGGAGTCAAGCTCGAGCCATTACGTGAGGGGAGAAACTGATCCTCACGTGATAAATGGCCCCGGGTATGTGGATTCTGCTCTTTTTAGACATGCCGCAAGCATACCCCGAGATATCCACTTATCAACACCCGGTACCATGTGGGTACCCCAAGCGCCCCAGGGATTTCTGGTCCTGGAAGACGGTCCGGTTCCAGTTCCCGGCCCGGTGCACCTCGACCAGTTTCCCGGTCTTCCTGTCGCGGACCAGCTTGGGGGCAACGATCCGCTCACCGGTAGCCGGGTGCTTCCCGGCGCACAGGCCCCGGAACTCCACCTCCTTGACCTTTCCGGAGAGTTCGAGAACAAAAACCGACGGGGTCTAGAAACAAAAACCGACGGCAAAAACCGGCGGGGTCTAGAAATGGACATGATCGACGGTGTGTCAAGATCCAGACCCCGTGGTGTTCCCCTAGTAAGGATGAGATGGGGGGACGCCCTTGACTTTCTGAAGTTTCTTCGGAACGGGGTGCGGGAAATCGCCAGTTTTCACACCAAATGGAGCAAGTCAAGGATCTCAAAGGCGTCCCCCCCAAAAACGCAGAGGAAAACTCACCAATAAAAAAAAATGCCGACGGAGGGAAATCCGTCGGCCATAACAAGGAGAATCTTACTCATTAGATCGATTACTTGCCGATTTTACTGATGCTGACCGTCTTGCTGAACTCCCGCCACACGAAAGGATCGGCGTTCATGGAGCCGAAGGGGAGATAGTAGAGCTTCACTTCGATGTCGAGCTCATGTGCCAACGTCTTAGTTACGGTGTTGCCGTTTTCCTCGACCTCCCCTACAGGGTAGGGTATCTCGAAACGCTCGTGCACCATCTTGCCCGGCGGCAGGCCGGTGTCCTCGACGATGCCGCTCTTCTCGTAGGGGCCGCGCCCCATCCGGTCACCACGGCCAAGCTGCTGCGGTACCGGCATGGGAAGGTGGAGGGGACGTAGGTGCCTTTTGCACCTTATTGAGGTCCCTTAAATGACCCAAGCTCGTTAGGAAAACCTGACGGCACGGGAGATGACTGGACGCGCACACATGCGTGTCGCACGAGCTATCCAATAGGCGTGAGGGTGACGGGAGTATTAAAGAACAATAAGGTGCATAAGACACCAGCGTCCCCTCCGCTCCCCCAGCGTCCCCTCCGCTCCCACAATAAGGTGCATAAGACACCAGCGTCCCCTCCGCTCCCAAGCGTCCCCTCCGCTCCCATAAGACACCAGCGTCCCCTCCGCTCCCACGTTCCGAGCGCTTGACGGTATCCCAGGTGTCGTCGCCGCCCGTGTTGCCGCCGGCCACGATGCTGCCGGCCGCGACGGGTTGCCGGGTGGTGGCGTCGCGGAATACCCCGGCTGCCGCATCCCAGTAGAAGAATCTGGAAGCTTCACAGGGACGATTTCAATCAACACATTAATCAAACTCCATTAAACGCACATTTTCACACATAGACGGTGAGACAACCCTTTGCCTGCCATGACACGATGTCAGGCGAAGAGAGTGAAAAATATTTGTATAGCTCTTTAATGCTTTTTGAGATAAAAAGGAAACGAATAATTAGCAACGGCTATTGCGCACAGCGCACGCAATATCCACATCTTCTAATCGAGGGCATTGGCGGTAGATAATTCAGGGGTAAGTCGGTTCAGCTTTTGGTTTGAAGGAATGGTCAACGGCGCAAGCAAACGGAGATCAAACATGGAATTCACCAACCTGAAAACCTTCATTGAAGTGGCGAAAACGGGGAATTTAACCAGAACTGCCGACAATCTCCGCGTGACTCCTTCGGCCGTTTCGCGAAGGATCAAAATCATGGAGGAACAATACGGTTATTTATTGCTGGACCGTTCCGGGCCGCTGCTTGTCCCTACTGAGGCGGGTAAACTCGTTTTCGAAAAGGCGCAACTGTTAATCCAGATTGAAAAAGAACTTCTCTGCGGGTTGATGAATATCAGGAGAACCCCGAAATTTTCCTTTGGCTGCACGTCGGCTTTTGGCATCGCCCATCTCCCGGAGATGTTGCGCGGATTCATGTTGGTGAACGCGGAGCTTAATAATCTGGAATTCTATTTCGACATGCCCGACAACCTGTTACAGGGGCTGAAAGACCATACTTTCGATCTGGCGGTTATCGAGCACTGCGAAGGTCTCGACCTTTACGGCTTTACCACCTTCCAGCTACCGGAAGACGAGATGATATTTGTATTCTCGCCCCTGCTGTTGGCTGGAACGAAGGAGATAACTATCGACACTCTGATTTCACAGCACCTCTTCATCAGAAAAGAGGGGTGCTGTTCGAGTAAACTTCTTGGGGCCAACATGGAAAGGATAGGGAGGGCTGTGAGTGAATTCAGCAAAGTGACCGTCTACGATGACATGCACATCATTATCGAATCGGCAGTCAAGGGGCATGGAATAGCTTACCTCTCAAGGAGCCTTGTCTGCGACAAAATTGCTGACGGCGTATTGGCAGCGCATTCAGTAAGGGGCTTCGTACAGGCAAAAAGACGAACATTAGTTCTGGGCGACACGGCTCGGCAGGAAGACGCCACGGTCAAATTTGCCAGGGAAATTTTAGGTTATTTCGGTGTGCCTTGTGAACTGTTAACGCAACCCGATGTCGCCGTCTGATCTATCCTACCGCTTTTATCGCACCCCCCCAGAGTAAGATAGATGTTGATGCTGAACAAAAAAAATGCCACAAGCCACAGAATTTTGTGTTCTCTGATCATGTTCGCCATGAATTTATTCCTCCCCCTTCCTATTTCAATTGCATAATCCACGACGCCAGGCAAAGGGATAATGCAATAATTTCTATTCCTTTTAATCCGCATCGGGGCAAATTGGAATCGAATAATAAGCAATGCTTGTTGCGTGCCGAGCAACGCAACATACACATACCGCATGTCCGCTTTTCTGCGAGAAGAGACAACCCATCGTTTTACATACCCATCTTCCGGAGATGTAGCGCGCACCCATGTTGGTGAACGCGGAGCTTGAATTGCTGTACGGGTATCGCAACACGGGGCTAACTTCGCCAATTGTCGGCTGTCTGCAGCAGGAAATGCTCCTCCCCTTTGGTCAACGGTCGTCGCCAACGTATCGTTATCCCTTGATGTATGAGCCAATAGCGATATACTCCCGCAAACACGACATTCGACTAACCAAGGAGGCCAGTAATGGGGAAAAGAGGTTTCATCCTCTGCGTCTGCCAGGGGACCTGTCCAAGCTTTGCCAAAATGGATATCTTTGGTGTCCTCTCGGACATTCGGCGAGAAAAGATTTTTGACTATGCCTGCCTACACCCGCAACTGTGCGTTGGTGACGGCGAGGAGTTCCTGAAGGTACTTCTCTCGGGAGGTGAGACGGAGAAGCTCTACATTGCGGCCTGCGACCCGCAGATGCAGTGCAAGATGTACCGGGACGCTTTCGAAGCGGTTGGCTTCGACAAGGCGAACCATATTCCCCTCGACATCCGCAACAAGACAACCGAAGAAGCTGTGGCTGCCATCAAGGAGCTGGTGGCTAACAAGCGGTGATTACCGAGCGTGAAACGACCAGGGGCTATTCCTGCTGGCTTCCGATGGTACTACTTGCTTCAGCGGTCTCCCTATTGTTTCTTTCGACCATCGCGGGTCCGGCTGGTGCGGCTCAGGCCACCGGCGAGCGGGTGACAGTCTACTACTTCCACAGCACGGTGCGTTGCGAGACGTGTATTTTCGTAGAGGGCCTGACGGATGTAACCCTTCAGGCCGAGTTTCCCGAGGAGCTGTCGAACGGCACTCTGGTGTGGCGTCCTATTGACGTGCAACTGGCAGAGAACAGCCACTTCGTCACGGACTTTGGCCTTAGAGCAAACGAGCTCGTGGTGGTGCGGGAGAAAACGGGAGAGAATCCATCGTGGGAGAAAATCCAGGAGATCTGGGAACTTGCGAGGGACCCTGAGCGGTTAAGCCATCGTCTCAAGGATACGGTCCTCAGGTTCCTTGGAAAGAGGGAGACAATACTATGAAAGACTGGCGTGGCGTTCCGCGAGAAGAAATCCCTTGGTATCCGACCGTCGACCCGGAGAAGTGTATCGGCTGCAAGGCCTGCATAGAGTGCTGCAAGAATGATGTATTCGAGCTTGATGAGGCGACAGGGAAAACGAGAGTTAAGAACCCTTACAACTGCGTGGTCGAGTGCCGAACCTGCGCCCGAATGTGTCCTGCCGGGGCCATCACCTTTCCGGACGAAGAGGCTTTTACCGCCTACGTAAAGGAAAAACTTGCGGGTGGCCGGAAGGAACCGCACGAGGGGTGACATCCCGCGGAAGGTGACCGCCATCACATCGGAATGAAAGAAATCGGAACCATCGTGGAGGTGCATGGCCCGGTTGTGCACATCCGATGTGACACGCTCCCCCCGCTGCAGCAGGCGCTGGCGACCCAATACGGCAAGTCCTCCTACACCTTCGAGGTCTACCAGCATCTGGACCGGGAGCATCTTCGCGCCATCACCCTTGAGCACCCGGCAGGCCTCAAAGGTGGCATGACGGTCTACGATACCGGCGCGCCGCTCCGAGTGCCGGTATCTGCGGGGATCCTCGGTCGACTGCTGAACGTCTTCGGCGCGCCACTGGATGGCGGCTCTCCCCTGGAGTCAACTGAATTCCGCACCATCCACGCCAGCCCGGCCCCGCTTCACGAGCCCGTTGCGGCCAGCGGCATCCTGGAGACCGGCATCAAGGTCATCGACCTCCTCTGCCCTTTCGTCCGGGGGCACCCGGGGGGACGTTCTTGAGATTTTGACTTTCGCGTTTCTTGGGAACCAAATCTCAAAATCTCAAGAACGTCCCCCCCGACTACCTAAAATCTCAAGAACGTCCCCCTCGACTACCTCACCTGAGCTTGTGCGTTCCGGCCTGCAACGGCACAACCGACCCCTACTGCTAGACACCTTCCCGGATAAAAAATAATTGACATGCTTCAAACATGGGACTATATGAGTATATAGTCATTCACAAGAGAGGTCCCCCCATGAAAGAACTTGTTGAGTTGCGCGCCGAGATCCTGAAAGCCTTGGCACAACCCACCCGACTGAAGATAATCGATTTTCTCCGCGATGGAGAGCGGTGCGTCTGCGAGATCTTTCCGGCCATCGGCGAGGAGCAGTCGAACACCTCCCGTCACCTGAACATGATGCTCGCTGCCGGGGTTCTATCCCGCCGCAAAGAGGGACTGAAGATCTACTACGCCATCAAGCATGCCGAGATTCTTCAGATCATGGACCTCGTCACAGGGATGGTGAAGGTCGAGATCTACGGGCGGCACGATCTGCTGAAGGCTGTATGAACAAAGGGCGAAGCGCCCATATGGAAAAACGTCCTGAAGAATCGCCTGCCAGCCACCTTTTTCTGCACCGCGGCTATGGCTATAGTGCTGACCGGTTAGCTGTTCAATGCAACCCTGTAAAGGCTATATTCCCAAAAATGTGTAGATCAACACAGGGAGAGGGGTCATGAGGCTTTATCTCATCGGATTATGGACGACCGGCGCAATTTTCATAATCCTGCCGGGATCTGTAGATTGAAAAGCATGATAGATCGATGAAGAACTTTCAAACATCAAACAGGGAGGTAATCAGATATGAAAATTGAAATTCTCGGCACAGGCTGTGCGAAGTGCAAGACCCTCTACGAAAACGTGAAGAAGGCCGTGGAAAAAAGCGGCACAAGCGCAGAGGTAGTGAAGGTCGAGGACATCCCATCGATCATGAAATACGGCGTCATGAGCACTCCAGCGCTGGTCATCGACGGTCAAGTGAAATTTTCCGGCAAAGTGGTTTCCATTGCCGAGATCACCGGGATGCTGTAGGGCTTCGCCTGCGGACCAATATCGATCAATAGGAAGGACCAGCTATGAAAAAGTGCATGACAGCCCTTGCCATTACCCTGATGCTTGCCGGTGCCGCCCGGGCGGAACTCCCCTCAGCCAACGATGCAGCCATCCGCGCCGCACTGGCATCCGGGAAGCCGACGGTCATCGACCTGGGCGCACGCAGTTGCATCCCCTGCAAGAAGATGGCACCGATCCTTGAATCCCTCTCCGGGGAATATCGCAACAGAGCTTCGGTGCTATTCATCGACGTCCATGAGAACGAGGATGCAGCCGAGAAGTTCCGTATCCAGATGATTCCGACCCAGGTTTTCTTCGATGCCAGGGGAAAAGAGGTCAAGCGTCACATCGGCTTCATGAATAAGGCAGAGATCCTCAAGGATCTGCAGGCGGCCGGACTCAAATGACCTTTCTCGACAACATCGAGCAGATCATTACGCTTTATCCGCTGATCGCCTTCGGCGCAGTCTTCATGGCAGGGGTTGTTTCTTCGGCCTCTCCCTGCGTGCTGGCCACCATCCCGCTGGTGGCCGGTTTCGTGGGAGGCTACAGCGAAGGTGATCGATGGAAGGCATTCCGATACTCCCTGACTTTCATACTCGGGCTTTCGCTGACCTTCACCGCATTCGGCGCTGCGGCCGGACTGCTGGGCACCATGTTCGGCACTCTGGGGGGACCGTGGTACCTGATCGCCGGAGCCATCGCGCTGGCCATGGGGGGCCAGATGACCTAAGTTATTTCCTGTTTTCGGCGGCTTTCGGTAGCCGTCTTTTTTAACGGCAAATACCCCACTATATACATATGGCATACACTGGATACTCGATGATAAAAAACAGAATTTTCCAAGCGGTTGTGTTCCTTTTTTTTGCGGTTTCCCTTGTCCCGCCCGCTTTAGCGGCTGAAGGCCTCACGCTTAAAGATGCCCTCAGCCGGTCGCTGGAGAGGAATCCCCTTATGACCGAAGCCCGCCTGGGGGTTGCCGGAAGCGAAGAAGGCATTGCCGGCAGTAAAGGGAAGCACTGGCCCAAGCTGTCGCTTGACCTCTCCTACCAGCAGCGCCAGGATCCGGTCCCTTACATTCCGGCCCAATCCGTGACGATTCCGGCCCGTTTCAGCGCTGAGTATGCATCGCTCGGATTGCTTCTGGCGCTACCGCTTTATCAGGGGGGACAGACCGTTACCAATGTGCGGCTCTCCACGGTGCGCCGCGACCTGCAGCAGCTCTCCCTTTCCCAGAGCAGAAACGAGCTGATCGCCAACACGGTCAACAGCTACAACAAGCTGCTGCAACTGCAGATGCTCAAAATGGCCTCCGATGCCACGCTCAAGGCGCTCGATACCCAGTTAAAGAACGCTCGGCTGCTGTTCGATCTGGGGCGAATCGCCCGGGTAGATCTGCTGAAGGTAGAGGTGCAGCTGGCAAACGAGCGTCAGCGTGCTCTTTCGTTTGACGAGGCGATTGCCACAACGGACGCCACGCTGCGCTTCCTGATGGGCGACGACCCTGCACCGGGCGGAGCACAGCTCCGGCTGGCCGACACCTTGAGCATGCCCAAAGAGGCCACGGCCGCCGAGATCAGCGCCGTGAGGCCCTGGAGCAGTCGCCCCGAATACCAGGCGGCCCTGCTCGGCGTGAAAGAGAGCGAGCTCTCCCGCCGTCTCACCCTCGGCAGGTTCCTGCCGGCGGTCAACGCGGTGGCAGGCTACGGCGAGCAGTACGGTTTCACCCCTTCCTACCATGAGGCAAACTGGTATTTCGGAGTGCTGGCAACGGTGCCGCTTTTCGAACGCTCGCTCTATGCCGACCTCCGGCGTGACACCATCCTGAAGGAAAAGTCCGCCGCAAGGCAGAGAGTTGTGGAACAGCAGCTGCGGCTTGATCTGACGGTCGCCGCGGCGGCCCTGCGCGAAAGCGCCAACCGTGTGATAACGGCCCGTCAGGCCATCGAGCAGGCACATGAGTCGTTCCGCATCGAGCAGGAAAAATACGCTGCGGGCGCCGGAACCATGAGCGATCTGCTGCTGGCCCAATCGGCCGACATGACTGCCGAGGCCAACCTGAGCCAGGCAATTTTCGACTATAACGCCGCCCAGGTGGCATGGCGCAAGGCAAATGGAACCTTGGAGGAGTACCTCAAATGAAAAAGAAATCGATCCTGCTGCTTATGGCACTGCTTATAGTCATTGCCGCCGTCCTGGTTCTGAAGAACAAGGAAAAGAAGCTGGCCGCTCTCCCCAAACCCGAGCCCCCCGCACCAACCGTGCAGGTGGCTCCCGTTATACTGGGTGCCCTCGAGCTATCGTCCCACTACCTTGCCGTCATTGAGCCGTTCAACAAAAGCGACCTCTCCCCCCGCATTACCGGCGCCATCCTCTCCATCAACAAGCGTGAGGGGGATCCGGTGCGCGCGGGGGAGCTGCTGGTGACCCTTGACGATCGGGAGCTTCAGGATCGCTCGGTGGCGGTCAATGCCGAGGTGTTGGCCACCCGCCAAAGGCTGACCGGGGCAGAGAGTGCCTATACAACCCAGAAATCCGTGTATGCGCGCGATGAGGCGCTTTTCAAGGCCGGCGCCATATCGAAAGAGGCGCTGGAGCGCTCCCACGCCACGCTGGACGGTACCAGGGCCGTGGTCGAATCCTATCAGGAGAGCATCAAAGGGCAGGCAATGAATACCAAGGTGGCCAGGACCCAGGCAGGCTATGCCCGCATCACCGCCCCCTTCAGCGGCGTGGTCTCCAAGCGGTGGGCCGAACCGGGCGACCTGGCAGCGCCGGGCAAACCGATCCTGACGGTCGAAAAAACCTCCTCCTTCAAGGTGCTGGCTCAGGTGCCTCAGGAGGAACTGAGCGGAATCCGCTCCGGCTCGACCGTGCAGCTTAGCAACGGAAGCCAGACCATGCGGTCAACGGTCAATCGGATCTACCCGTCGCTGGGAAAAAACATGCTGGCAACGGTTGAGGTTTTAACCCCCTCCTCGCCTTTCGGGCTCCCCTCCTCCGCCACTGTCGGTTTCGATGTGGTCACCAAAAAGGTGGCCGGGCTGATTGTGCCCGCACAGGCAACGATCAAAACGGGACAGGGGAACTTTGTCTATCAGGTCAAGGATGGCATGGTGCGCATCATCCCCGTCAAACTGCTGGGAATGGGCAATGGCTTCTCGGCAATCAGCGGGGAGCTTGAAGCGGGTGCGCAGGTGGCTGTGGCACAGGAGAATAAACTGCTCACCCTGTCCCAAGGGAGCAAGGTCTCCGTGGTCCGATCAGGTCAGCCGGCCCCGGCATTTGCAGCGGGAGGCAAGCAATGAAGTTTGTCGAGCGCTACATCCGCCGTCCGCATCTGGTCCTTTCGGTCGTGCTGCTGCTCTCCGTCGTCGGGGTCATGGGTTACCTGAAGATGCCCTTCAATCTCTTTCCCGATGTGGATCGGCCCCAGATCAGCGTGATCACGGTCATGCCGGGCGGCGCCGCCGGGGACGTGGAAAGCGACATTACCCGGCTGATTGAAAAGGAGGTGGCCACCATCGACATGGTGCGCAAGGTGACCTCCACCTCGAAGGACGAAGCCTCGGTAGTCACCGCCGAATTCGAGTACGACAAGAGCCTGGATGCCGCTGCCACCGACGTGGCCAATGCCTTGAGCAAGATAGCTGCCCGGCTTCCCCAGGGGGTGCGCCCCCCGCAGATCTTCAAGATCAGCCAGGCCACCCAGCCGGTAATGACGCTGGCGCTCTCCCCCAAACCCGGATCGCCGGTTGACCTTAGAAAGCTTAGGGAGCTGGCTGACAACCAGATCAAGGAAGAGCTGCTGCGCCACCCGGAGATCGCCAACGCCGAGGTATTCGGCGCGTATCAGCCGGAGATCCAGGTGATTGTCGATCAGGACAAGCTGAACCGCTTCGGGATCGGGCTACCGGAGATCATGGCGGCTGTGACGGCCCAGAACCAGAACATACCCCAGGGTATGATCATCAACCGCGGCGGGCAGTACCTGTTCAAGACCGAAGGTTCCGCCAAAAAGGTGGCGGAGCTGGCAGAGCTGGTGATTGCCCGCCGTGATGCAGGCGTCATCCACCTGAAGGATGTGGCCAAGGTTGAGCCGGGGGTGCAGGAGGCCCAATCGGCCTACCACGGCAACGGCAAGGAGGCGATCGGCATCAACATCCTGCGGGGTCAAAACGGTCATGCCCTGGACACCATCCAGGCAGCCGACGAGATCGTGCCCAGGCTGTCGGCCCGTTTTCCCTTTATCGACTTCGAGGTCAGCTACACCCAGAAAGACCTGATCCAGCGCAGCGTGGACAACATGCTGGAGGCGCTGCGCGATGCCGTCATCATCACCGTGATCGTGCTCTTTCTCTTCCTGGCCAACATCCGCACCATGCTGCTTTGCGCCATCGCCATTCCCTTTACCTATCTGATCACCTTCGCCTTCATGTGGCTCTTCGGCTTCGAGTTCCACATGGTGACGCTCACCGGGGTGATACTTGCGGTGGGGATGCTGCTGGATGACGCCATCGTTGTGATCGAGAACATCGAGCGGCACTACCACGAATCGAACCGCGACCTGACCGAACTGGTGGCGGGCGGCGTGGAGGAGGTGATGCTGGCGATCTTCTCCGGCACCTACGCCACCATCGTCGTCATTATCCCGATCGTATTCATAGGCGGCTATGTCCAGACCGTGCTGCGCCCCATGGCGTTGGCACTGACCATCGCCCTGGTTGCCTCCTACATCGTCTCGGTCACCATCATCCCGATCCTGGCCCCCTACATCCTGAAAAAGGATGCCACCGAAAACCGCTTCGAGAGGTTCATCAAAAAGGGGAGCGACCGTTTCGTCAACGGCATCCGCGACCTGTTCGCCGGGATGCTGGGGACGGCGCTGAAGCATCGCTTCTGGTTTGTGGCAGTTGCCTTCGTGGCGCTGGTCCTGACCATGAAGTTTGCCAAGCCGCTGGTGGGACAGAGCGTCCAGCCCCCCATGGATACCGGCATCATCAAGATCAACTTCGAGGCCGACGCCAACTCTTCCCTGACCCAGACCAACGCCATCCTGGCCCGGATGGAAGAGACCATCAAAAAGCAGGAAGGACTGGTGGCCATCAGTTCCGTAATCGGTTCGGAACCGGCGACCGTCTCCTTCGGCAGCGGCAAGAACCCGCAGGTGGGCAACATAACGGTCAACCTGGTGGACCGTTTTCACCGTGAGCAATCCATCTGGCAGATCGAGGATAATCTGAGAAAGGCGTTCAAGGAGATCCCCGGCCTAAAATCCGCCGACATCTTCGAGTTCGGCGCCACCGCCATGTCCAGCATCAAGGCGCCTGTGGATGTGATGGTAACCGGACCCGACCCCGCTGTGCTGGCTCAGATCGGGCACGAAGTGCAGCTGCGGCTGAACCGGGCAGGCGGTCTGCTATCGGTGTCCACGACCTGGAATCTGGACAAGAAGGAGGTGCTCTTCAAGGCGGACAAGGAACGCTGCGCCGCCTTCGGCATCTCTCCTCGCGATGTGGCGGCCCAGGCGCAGGCCGCGCTTTCCGGCGGCATCGCTTCCACCTTCAGGGTGGCAAACGAGGACGGTTTTCCGGTGCGGATCCTCCTCGCCGAACAGTACCGCGACCGTCCCGACAAACTGGCTGCCATCAAGGTGACTACTCCGCTAGGGCCGATACCGCTGGCGTCGCTGGGGGTCATGAGCCAGAGCTATGTTCCCGCCTTTCTGACCCGCCAGAATCTGCAGAACAGCATCGACATCTACGGTTACAAAGGCGGCGCGGCCCTTTCACATGTCATGGATAATGTCGTGCAGGAACTGAAGGGGATCAAGCTGCCGCCCGGCTACAAGATCACTCAGGAGGGGGACGCCAAGCAGGGCAAGGCCAACTTCGCGCAGTTGACCATGGCGCTGGGGATCGGCATGGTGCTGCTCTACTTCTCGCTGATTCCGGCCTTCAAGTCGTTCATTCATCCGCTCACCATCATGAGCGCCATCCCGCTGGCGCTGATCGGCGCGGTCTGGTCGCTGCTTCTGGCCGGTCGCCAGCAGTCTACCGCCGCATTCATGGGGGTGATCCTCCTGGCGGGGATCGTGGTCAAAAACTCGATCCTGCTGATCGACTTCATCGAGGTCGCCAAGGGACAGGGGGCAACGACGCTGCAGGCGTTGACCGACAGCGTACGGGTGCGAACCCGGCCTATCATCATGACCGCTTTCGGCACGGCGGTCGGCATGGTTCCCATTGCCATGGAGCGAGCCATAGGCCTGGAGCGGCTTTCACCGCTGGCTGTGGTTGCAATAGGCGGATTGATGCTGTCTACCTTCCTGACGTTGTTGTATGTGCCGATCTTCTACACCATCTTTGAGGATATGACAAACTGGTTGATGAACCTATCACGCCGGACCCAAACTGCAGACAAGCAGAAAGAAAAATTTCAAGAAGTCGTACAAGATACGTAACAAAACATTTCCTGATGATTTCAAGGAACTGATGGCGGCAAGGCCGGCGACGGCTCGGTACAGTTGCTGAATGCCAGGCCCTGACGTTGATGCGCTGGCAAAGGCACAGGTCGCTCTTGCTGCGGCAAACGTTGAGTTGGGGGGTCATGGGGTCAGGCTTGCAACCTTGCAAGTTCTTCCCCTAGAAGTTGTAGAATTTGCAACCTTGCAAGCCTGACCCAAAGCCTGACCCAAAGCCTGACCCCAAAAGCTCCCTGCCCCCAAAAGCTCCCCTAACCTACGTTAATTCAGATTCCGCGCAAGAGTTACAAAACGTTTTTTCCTCAATATCGAACCTGTGGGAGAAGCGCATCAAATCATGAAAGTCCCCTTGGTTTGGCCCTACTAGGTGCAAATGGTATGGATCACGACATCTACTTAATCCAGATCTACTTAATCCAGGACAAGAACAACTCCATCGGCCACACGCCCAATTACAGCCTACTATTTTTCTCAAGATTTCAAGATCTCCGTAAATTTATTTACATTGAAACACACCAACTCGACATGATATGTTGCGTGAACCAAAATAGAGGGGAAATGCGGGACAGCTATTATTCTCCAATGAGATGGGGGTTGCTCTCACTCAACAGCAGAGGCTTCCACTTAGCATTGAATTCCGTGTATTTTATGAGCTGATTGATTCGGGAGCTGGAGTGGCTCTTGGGGGGTAAATGTTCAGGAAATTGTCCCATTTGGTTTGCTCAATGCTGTTCTGCATGGCCGCATCCGGCTGCGTGTACAGGGGCGAGGGGATCTTCAAGAAGATCGGCGATTCAGATTTCAAGGCGAGCCTCAACTTCATGAACATGTTGGTGGCTGCGGGCGGCAGATCTACTCACGTCTGCGGCACTGTTCTTCTGGAAGATAAAGTTACTCCCGTGAAGAACGCGCGCATCGTGCTGAAAAAACAGGACCAGACTGTGGTGTCAAGGGGGAGCACCGACCATATCGGCGGCTTCAACGTCTCGGCAATAATGCCGGAAGATTCCTACTCCCTGGAGATCGATTCTGCCGACTACCTTGGCAGCAAAATAATCTATGTCGACCCTGCCAAGAATAACTGGCACGAACTCGTCGCTCACAAAAGATGACTTTGTGTGGGCGTAGACATGTCCTTCGGGGCCAACGTCCTTACAATTAGGCTAGCCTGTGGTGCCGTGGCTTGACATGTCACAATTGAGTTGCAGTTACTGTCATTGCAAGAAGTTTTGTCACATGTCAAGCTCCGGCCCCACGGGTCCCTTCTGCGATGGAAGAGTGTTTTCGTCCCCACTGCCACCGAAATAGGAATGGTGTCCATATTTCCCGGAGGGAGCCAACGTGAAGACGATTGCCGGTGAACGCAAACATCCTGATGAACATCCTTGAAAACAAGGAATCCATCTTCCTTTCCGAGGGAATGCACGTATTCCGCTATCCTGTCCCGGCAGCGATGGTCGGCAGGACGATCGCTGCCGCGGGCATCCGTTCTCTCACTGGGAGCACGGTCATAGCCTTTGAGGTGATCGGCAAGAAGGAGCCGACCGTCCTCCCCGCTCCTGACGCAGTTCTGGCCCAAGGCATGACCCTTATCATGATCGGCAGTCCGGAGCAGGAGGCCCGATGCCGGGAGCTGCTGCGCCAGTAGGAAGAAAGAACTTCGAGGGGGTCAGGCACGATTTAATGTGTGGAACTTCGAGGGGGTCAGGCACGATTTAATGTGGGACAGAACCTTGTCGAGGCAAAGAGTTATCCTATCATATCGGCGCCGCCCCCTGTCGTTCGACGATATAAGGTTAAAGGGGGTTGTGCCAATCAACTGCAATTTCAAAGCCTTATGTTAGTTACCCAGGATTTCTGGGGTGCCCCCTTGTCTTCGACGGCTGATAAGTCGTCAGGTGCGGGTGATAAGTCGTCAGGTGCGGGTGATAAGTTGTCAGGTGCGGGTGATAAGTTGTCACGTGCGGGTGATAAGTTGCCACGTGCGGGTGATAAGTTGCCACGTGCAGGTGATAAGTTGTCACGTGCGGGTGATAAGTTGCCACGTGCGGGTGATAAGTTATCACGTGCAGGTGATAAGTTGTCACGTGCGGGTGATAAGTTGTCACGTGCGGGTGATAAGTTGTCAGGTACGGGTGATAAGTTGTCACGTACGGGTGATAAGTTGTCACGTGCGGGTGATAAGTTGTCAGGTACGGGTGATAAGTTATCACGTGCGGGTGATAAGTTATCACGTGCGGGTGATAAGTCGTCAGGTGCGGGTGATAAGTTGTCACGTGCGGGTGATAAGTTGTCAGGTGCAGGTGATAAGTTGTCACGTGCGGGTGATAAGTTGTCAGGTGCAGGTGATAAGTTGTCAGGTGCGGGTGATAAGTTGTCACGAGAACTTCGAGGGGGTCAGGCACGATTTAATGTGGGACAGAACCTTGTCGAGCTTCAAAAGGCCAAAGGGGACTGGCACCTACGGAGCCAGTCCCCCGCCCTCATCACTCTCACGGGCAATTAGGGGGGACGCCCCTGCGGACATGCGAATCCTCCCGAACCTGCTGAAATCACACTTCGACTTAACTCCTGGCGAGGTATCTAATGTGCCACGGGGCTAAGGAAATAGAGATAACCGCCACCGCAGTTGACAAAGAGCTTTTGTTATAGGCCAACTAAGGGGCGTTCGGGCATAATTGCATAACGTGCCTAGATCTTGGTGAATCCAGATCCGTCTTCGGCTCTACCTGCGCGTCACTACTCGCTGGGATACTTGCCGTCATCGGGTTCGGTCTAGCGCTATATTTGTCGACCATCTAGATGCTTTCCCGCCTTAGATAGGCGACTTCCGCACTATGGACTGCGTCAGAAAGCTTCGTAAGCTATTGACACGAACAGATCGAAGGGATAGCATATGCAACAATTCGAATATTGCTATGGGGGTGCGAGGAATGCCGATCTTTGAATTCACTTGTAAAGGGTGCGGGAATCGCTTCGAGAAGTTGCAGAAGTCGGACTCCGCCTGTCAGGCGGAGTGTCCGGCGTGCGGATCAGTCGAGGTTCAAAAGGAATTTTCGACATTTTCATCTGCAGGGACGTCATGCCAACCGACATCTTCCGGTGGAGGATGAAGAATCTGATGACGCCAGGTCGGCGTTATAAACTACGCGAATCACAGGAGGAGGTTCCAAGGGGGCTCCTCCTTTTTTGACTCTGCCGATGCTGCTCTCCCGCTCTCTCCGATAGGGACATGTCATGGCCGGATAATAATACAAGAGGGAGCAGGAGTTTGCTCGGCACCGGTTCGCTTTAGCTTGTGCCGGAGGGGATTTATGCAAAACCAAGGAAAACGGGATTTTGACGCTGCGGCGGCTGGTTGGGACGAGGAACCGCGACGTGTGAAGCTGGCGCAGGAAGTTGTGACGGTTATCTGCCGTGAGTTGCCGCTTGCCACAGAGATGGAGGCGCTCGATTATGGCTGCGGCAGCGGTCTTGTGACGCTTGGGCTGCAGCCCTTCGTCGGGCGGATCACTGGTGCTGACAGTTCACAGGGTATGCTCCAGGTCCTCAGTCGGAAGGTGCGGGAACGCGGTATCACCAACGTCGTTGCGAAGTTCATTGACCTTGAGCAGCAGCGACTCGATGGCAGCTACGACCTGATCGTCAGCAGTATGACTTTGCACCATGTTCACAATGTGGCGGCGCTGATCGGCTCTTTCGTACAGATACTGAATCCCGGCGGATGGCTTGCTCTTGCCGATCTCGAAAGCGAGGATGGCAGCTTTCACGACGACTCGACGGGCGTTTATCATCGTGGGTTCGACCGAGAGTTTTTCAGCTCCGTGTGCTCTAGAAATTCCCTGACCGATATCCGTATCATAACGGCTGCGACAATCGACAAATCAAAAGGTTCTGGTGGCCGCCGTCTCTATCCGGTGCTGCTTTGCCTGGCGAGGAAGCGGGTATGATCCATGAACCGACTAGTTTCCTGACTGTGTCCAATGGGGGAATGGCTGCTTTTCACAGGCTGCCTGAGGCATTAAAGTCAGGTCCCCGGGATCATCGTACTGCCATACCCCCTTTGCATGAATTTCGCATCCGCACTGGCCATTACCGTTCCGCCAAGCGCAAGTTCGGCCTTCCGGAGGTAGAGGGGAGATGTCGCGCGTACCAGCCAGGCACGCAGGGTAATCATTTCTGCATGTAATATTGAGCGCACACAAGTCAAAGCGCCCCCCCCGCGTGAGCGATTCGAGGCAGATACCGCCCATAATCTGGTGATTGAATAAGCCAATATAGCATTCAGATAACGAGGCCACTCATGAGCGATAAAACCTCCCGCTTGAAAAGCTTCCCCATCGCCTGGTTCTCCCTGATCATGGGGCTGGCCGGTTTCACCATCGCCTGGAGTCGGGCCGAGCAGATCCTGGGGCTCGGGTTTTCCATCAGTCCGCTCCTGCTCGGGTTCACTGCCGCGCTGTTTGCATTGCTGACGGTGCTCTATGCCGCCAAGGCCGCGAAATACCCGCAGGAAGTGATGGGTGAGATCACACATCCGGTCAAGCTGGCTTTCGTGCCCACGTTTTCCATCGGACTGTTGCTCATCTCCATAGCATTTCTGCACAGCGCACCCCGCCTTTCCTTCTGGCTCTGGAGTATCGGCACCGTGGCGCACCTTGCCATCACACTCTATGTGCTGTCCTCCTGGATACACCACACCAAGTACGAGATCGCCCATCTGAATCCGGCCTGGTTCATCCCGGTCGTCGGCAACATCCTGGTGCCCATCGCGGGGGTGCACCACGCACCTGTTGACGTCTCCTGGTTCTTCTTCAGCCTGGGGCTCTTCTTCTGGCCGGTGCTGAGCGCCATTTTGTTCTATCGGCTGATCTTTCACGGCTCTTTGCCGGAACGCTTACTGCCCACGCTCTTCATCTTCATCGCCCCGCCTGCGGTTGGCTTCGTTTCCTGGTTCAACCTGGTGGGTGAAGTGGACGCTTTTGGCCGTGTGCTGTACTTCGTCGCCCTGTTTTTTCTTCTGCTGGTGTCAAGTCAGATCAACTATTTCGTCCGGATCCGGTTCTACCTCTCCTGGTGGGCCTATTCCTTCCCGGTTGCGGCTGTAACAATCGCCACCTTGATCATGGCAAAGGAAACGGGGCTGGCTCTCTACTTTGGTCTGGCCGCTGTCTTGCTGGCCTTGCTGACACTTATAGTCGCGGGCCTTCTGGCGCGTACCGCACTCGCCGTGTCGCGCCAGGAAATATGCGTGGAAGAGCACGGGGCTGGTTCCGTGCCAGTGACGGCGCCCCGATTGGCGGCCTAACAGGCCCCGGCCTTACATTCCCCGGTTTCGTACCCAGTGGACGGAACAAGCAAAAAAAATCACATGGCAGTGCCCGGGATAAAGCCCTGAAGTGCTCGGATTGACTCGTCCATGTCTACATCTCCCATTTCGCAGTTGGTGGAGGACTCTACCTGGTGTTGGCCGAGCAACATGACCCTCATGCATGCTTGAGCCGCAGCTATGGGCCGCCTATTTTGGAAATCTGGGGGGGAGCCGTTCTCAATACCGGCAGCCCCGGTGCGGATGATCCGTCACGGGGTGGAGGGATGACCCGGGCCAGCTGCCGTGAAAGGGGATCGGTCTAGATATGGAACGCGAGAAGGAAACGGTTATGTTGAGGGGGCTCCAAGAGATCCGGCGCCTACTGACTATCTCGGCTGGAAAGTTAAGCAGTCGGGATTCGACCCTTTCATGCCAACCTGGACGCTCGGCGCCGAGCATTCCAGAGACTGATTGAAATTGCAGTTTTCCACCTTGCAGGCACCCACGCCGCCCTGAATGTCAGGCATACCGCCCTTTTGATTGCTGTGTATGTAGGTATCACAGCAGGGGGTGGGATCTTGGGGGCCGCCGACCGTTATGGCCAGCGTGTGACACTGGTTGTTCTTGTTGTATGAGCAATCGGTTACATCGCACTTGCTGATTTTGACCATTTCCTTAACCATTTTTCCATCTCCTTTTACCGTCCCCTTCTCGCATGTGAATTTTTAACAACTTCTAACCAATAGTCAAGCGGCAGGTCCTGACCGACCCTAACCGGATATCACCACGGGAGGAGACGGCAGACTGCTCCTGGCCAACATGACGAAGCTCGGCTTCGCCCAGGGGGAAATAGACGCAGTCGTTATTTCCCACCTTCACGGAGACCACGCGGGAGGGCTGCAACCTGTCCTCGGCGAAAACCGGCGGATTACCATCTACCTGCCGGGATCGTTTCCGGAGCCCTTTAAGGAGATGGTGAAGAAGCAAGGGGCGAGAATGGTCACAGTTCAGGGTCCCGTAAAGATTTGCGCCGATCTCTTCTCCACCGGGGAGCTCGGGACAACGCCGCGAGAGCAGGCTCTGGTCATCCGCACTGGGCGAGGGCTGGTCATCGTCACCGGCTGCGCCCATCCTGGCATCGAGAGGGTCGTGCGTACGGCTGCGCTCAAACGTTCAAGCTGAACGCGCTGTCCACCGTTGCCGCCAATTGATCGCTGCCCCGGCCTCCCACTCCCACTCCCACTCCCACTCCCACTCCCACTCCCCAGCCCCACTCCCATGTCCTGCGTCCACTGCCTGGCGTCCCCGGCGGTATTTCCCCCTCCGTTCACCCCCAATGTCGGGGCAATTCACCCTACCCTTGTACCCATACGCTCCGCTTTCTCATAAAACTATAATCATTCAGACCACTTAGTCCTGCAGAATTGAACGGCATCAACCTTGCTGAATGAGCATAGCGTTATAAAACCGGATTCCCTCTGGGAAGGTGGCAGCCGGCCGATCTTCTGCGCGCATTACCCGGCAGGATGATCAGCCGGGCTGCACCAAATCAATGGCAAAGGGAGGTGATCAAGAGCACACCCGGTCTCCGGAACGGCCGGAAGGGTAAAGCAGACAGCCCCAGAGGGGAAATTCATCGGATTGTAACAGAAAGCAGAAGAAAGGAATTTGGCGTCATCACTGGTTCATTTGCAGACTGGAATTCAATAAAAAAAGGAGAACCACGCATGAAAAAAGTTTTAGCAACAATCGCAGCAGTTGGTTGTCTGGCTGCCGCAGGTACCGCCCTTGCGGGCGTTGCCGCAGGTACCGGGGTCAACGGCTCGCTGCACGACATGACCAAGATCACCGGCACCAACGTGGACATCATGGGCCGAGTCTGCGTCTACTGCCACACCCCTCACCACGCCGACGTAACCGACG